>JADMIO010904301.1_pt1 | contig 151760 bp, 112 predicted proteins | sample 8958161 | NCBI WGS metagenome assembly JADMIO01 (sample SAMN16585339, study PRJNA669376) | soil metagenome | isolation source: Crop rotation soil | place: USA: Cullars Rotation, Alabama | collected 2011 | reverse complement strand
GCCGCGACTTCAAGTCACGTGAATTCCAAGCTTCGGATCCCACTGTGCTGGAAAGGATGAACGAAAGAGCCGCGTCGTGGAGCTCAAGTTCTTCGGCGGCCTAACGACAGCGGAGATCGCCGAAGTGCTCCAGATTTCCGGGGCGACGGTCGAGCGGGAATGGGCCTTTACGCGGGCCTGGCTGTTCGACGCGATCGAAGGAAAGGGGACGCGCTGATGAGCGACGCCCGTTGGCAGCGGCTGCAGGAGCTGTTCCATGAAGTAGTCGAGTGCGAACCCGAGCAGCGTGCCGCGATCCTCGACCGCCAGTGTGCTGACGACCCCGAACTTCGTGGCGACGTCGAGCGCCTGCTCTCGGCCAACGATCGCGCCGGGGGGTTCATCAGCGAGCCGGCGATTGCGAGCCCGGGGATCGCGTTCGACGAAGACGACACGTCACAGGTGGGCCGCAGAGTCGGCGCGTATCGACTGATCCGGGAAATCGGCCGCGGTGGGATGGGCGCGGTCTACCTTGCTGACCGCGCCGACGGGGACTTCGAGCAGCGCGTCGCGATCAAGCTGATCAAGCGCGGCATGGATACCGACCAGGTCCTCGCGCGCTTCCGCGCCGAGCGCCAGATCCTCGCCTCGCTCGATCACCCGAACATCGCGCGGTTGTTGGATGGCGGGACGACGCCAGACGGCGTGCCGTACTTCGCCATGGAATACATCGAGGGCGAGCCGATCGACTCGTTCGCCGAGTCGTCTCGGCTCGGCGTGGAGGAGCGGCTCCGACTTTTCCTGCAGGTGTGCGATGCCGTGGCGTACGCCCACACGAGCGGGGTGATCCACCGCGACATCAAGCCGCTCAACACGCTGGTCACAGCGGCAGGCGTGCCGAAGCTGCTCGACTTCGGGATCGCCAAGGTGCTGCACGATGCGCCCGACGAGAGCACGGCAACCGTTACGGGCGTCCTGCTCCTGACTCCGGATTATGCCAGCCCGGAGCAGATCGAGGGCCGTCGCGCGACGGTCGCGAGCGATGTTTACTCGTTAGGTGTCGTGCTGTACGAACTGCTGACCGGTCGGTCGCCGTACCGCGTGAGCAGCCGTTCCCCGCAGGAGATCGCGGAGGCGGTCCGCACCAGGGAACCCGACCGCCCGAGTACCGTCGTCACGCAGCCGGCCGAAGGCGTCAAGGTACGCCGCAGCGTTGCGACGACCGGCTCGCCCGCGTCCGATGCCGCGGGCGCGCGACAGCTCAGCCGTCGTCTTCGAGGCGATCTCGATACGATCGTGCTCACCGCCCTCCGAAAGGAGCCGGCCAGACGGTACGCCACGGTAGCGGCGCTGAGAGATGACATCCGCCGACATCTCGAGAGCCGCCCGATCGTCGCCAGGGCCGACAATACGGTCTATCGAGTCGGGAAGTTCGCGCGGCGGAATCGAACGGCGCTGCTTTCGTCGGCCGCGGCCGTGATCGCGGCCGTTGCGGCCGGACTAGCAATCGTCAGGTCACGCCCGAACGACCCGACATTGATCTCCACCAGATCGCTCGGCCTTCGCGACCGCATCGTCGTCGCCGATTTCGTCGACCTGACCGGCGACGCGGGCCTGGCCGCGGCAATCACGGAAGCCGTGCGGACCGATCTGTCACAGTCGGCGGTCATTCGCGTCATGACGCCACGCCAGGTCCGTAGCTCCCTCGCGATGATGCAACAGTCGCCCGACATCGCGCTGAACGACTCGCTCGCGCGCGAGCTCGCGCTGCGCGAAGGAGTCAAGGGCATCGTGTCGGGCAGCCTCTCACGTCTCTCCGGCGGTTACACGATCAGCCTTCAGCTGATGGGTGCGCAAAGCGGTGAAGCGCTGGCCGCCGTGCGTGAGACCGCGGCCGATTCCACTCGGCTTGTCGCGGCGGTTGATCGCGCCAGCCGGGCACTGCGGCAGCGCATCGGCGAGTCGCTGCGCGACATCGAGACGATGCCCAGCCTCGTCCAGGCGACAACCGCATCGCTTCCCGCATTGCGCATTTACTCGGAAGCACAGCGACTGGTTCGGATGGGCAACCGGTCAGCGGCGGTGCAGAAGTTCGAGCAGTCGGTCGCGCTCGACACCGGATTCGCGATGGCGTACCTGGGAATGTCCATGGCCTACGGCTCGATCGGAGACGCCGGCCACTCGTACGACGCCGGTGCACGCGCGCTGGCACACGCGGACCGACTGAACTTCGTCGAGCGCAGCTTCCTCATCGGCAGCCGAGCGCACTTCGCGTCCGACTACGAGACGGCAATACAAGCGTACAGCAACCTCGTCGCTCGCTATCCCGACAACGTCACGGCGCTCAACAACCTCGCGCTGGCCTACCTTGGTGCACGACGGTTCGCGCTGGCGGAAAGCACGTTCGTTCGAGCCATCGAGATCGACTCGGGCGTGGCGAACTTCATGTTCGGTCTCCATAACACACAGCTCCTTCAGGGAAAGTTTCGAGAAGCAAGCGCAACGCTGGAAACAGCGAAGCGACGATTCCCGGACGACCCCATATACCTGACCGAGTTGCTGCAGGACGCGGCAGCGCAGCAGGACTGGCCGCGTGCCGAGCGAACAGCACGAACGCAGATCGAGACGGTCGGAACCGACACGCTTCAACTGGTGGACCCGTACGAGGCGCTCGCGCAGATCGCGATGGCGCGCGGCCGGTTGCGCGAGTCTGAACGTCTCTGGCAAACGCACGCCAGGGTGGCGCGGGCCTCGGGCGTCATGAGCAGATACCTGTTCGGCGTACTCCAGCGCGGGTATCTCGAGCTCCGCTATCGCGGCGACACCGCGCACGCGGTCGCCCTCGTCGATTCGGCGTTAGGCATCACACCGCTCGACAGCCTGCTCCGTGCCGACCGGCGTTACGACGACCTGGCGCGGTTCTACCTCGCCGCCGGTCACCGCGACCGCGTCGGTCCGCTGTTGGTGGCCGCCGAGAAAAACGACAGCGCCCTACACCGCACGCTCCTGGCGGAGCGGCTCTGGACACGTGGTCTGTTGGCGCTCTCGCGGGGTCGACACGGCGCCGCCGTAGACACGTTGCGGATGGCGAACGAGCGGCACTCGTGCACGATCTGCGTGCTCCCGGACCTGGGACGGGCCTATGAACGCGCCGGTCGTCTCCGCGAGGCGGTGGGCGTCTACGAACAGTACCTAACGACGCCGTGGCACTGGCGGTACGAGCCCGACGCCGTCGAATTGGGCTGGACAATCCGGCGGCTCGGCGATCTGTCGGAGCAGCTGGGCGATACGACACGAGCTGCTGCGGCTCGGACGCAGCTGCGCCAGTTGTGGACGGACGCCGACCCCGAGCTGGTGAGGTCCTGGCGGGTCCAGTGAGGCATCGCGCCGCCAGTTGGCGCGTTAGGGAGCGAGACCACGTTGCGTGCTACTCGATTCTCCCCGTGAGGTTCTCGTGTCGCCTACTATCCGCGTCCTCCTCGGCCTCGTGCTCGGCCTCGCTGCCGGAGCCAGCGTCGCCGCGACGCACCTGCCCGGGCTGGCCGCACTGACTCCGGTCATCGAACTGGTGGGAACACTGTGGCTCAACGCGCTGCGGATGACCATCATCCCTCTGGTCGTGTCGCTCCTCGTAGCAGGCGTCGCAGCGCTGGGTATGGGCGCGGCAGGGAGCCCTGTTGGCAGACGAATACTGCTCGTGATCGTCTGCATGCTCGGCACCGCGGGACTTTTTGCCGCGGTCGCGGCCCCGCTCCTCCTGACGTGGTTCCCCGTCGATGGCAGTACGGCTGCCGCCCTGCGGTCCACGCTCCGCAGTACGCAACAGGCGCCAGCCGCAGTGCCTGGATTCGGGGAATGGATCATTGGACTGATCCCCACGAACCCGGTCGGAGTCGCGGCGCAGGGCGCGCTGCTGCCGCTCATCGTCTTCTCAGTGCTGTTGGGCCTCGCAGCCACGCGCCTTCCGGCCGAATCTCGAGATCGCCTTCTCGGCGTTTTCCGTTCCCTGGGAGAGGCCATGATGGTGATCGTGCAATGGGTCCTCAAACTGGCGCCCATAGGCATCTTCGCCCTGACGTTTCCCCTTGGCGCTGGTGCCGGCATCGGCGCTGTTGGCGTGCTTGGCCGCTACGTGATCCTACTTTCGGTGCTTTGTCTGGTGGTCACGTTGGTGCTGTATCCGCTGACCGTGGTCCTGACCGGAATGCCCATGCGACGGTTCGCTCGTGCGGCGGCTCCGGCTCAGGCAGTCGCGTTCAGCACGCGCTCGTCCGTTGCCTCGCTCCCCGTGATGCTCGACAGCGCACACGTACGACTCGGGGTGCCAGCCACGGTGTCCGAGCTGTCGCTCCCGCTGATAGTGAGTCTCATGCGCATCTCGAGTCCGATCGCAAATCTGGGTGCGGCGATCTTCGCCGCCGCCATGTACGGCATCGACCTCTCTCCAGCGCAGGTCGCGGCGGCGGCTGTGGTGGGTGTCCTGACAAGCCTCAGCGAAGTGGGCCTACCCGGTCAGGCCGGGATGGTCGCCAGCTATACTCCCGTATTCCTGATCGTTGGCGTCCCGCTCGAGATACTGGGCCTTCTCCTGGCGGTCGAAACAATTCCCGACACCTTCGCGACGGTGGGCAACGTCACAGCGGACATGGCGGCGACCGCGATCATCGCGCACGGTAGCGCTGCCCAGGCACCGCAGGCACATTCTGCGTGCATATCGGACGGCCAACCCAGTCTCTCCATCTAGCTCATGCGCCTGATCACCTACGGTGTCGCCCTGCTCGCCGGCTCGCTCGCGACTTCCGCCCGCGCGCCGGATGCACGCGCGCAGGACACGCGCGCGCTCGTTCAGTACGTCGACTCCGTTGCCAACGCCGCCGTCGCCGAGCACCGCACCGCGGGCGTCTCCGTCGCGGTGGTGAAGAACGGCCGCACCGTTCTCGCGAAAGGGTACGGCTTCGCGGACCTCGAGAACGACGTGCCCGCAACCCCGGAGACGGTCTACCGCATCGGCTCGGTCACCAAGCAGTTCACGAGCGCGGCCATCATGAAGTTGATGGAGCAGGGAAAGCTCTCACTCGACGACACCCTGCAGAAGTTCCTGCCGAACTTCCCGACGCAGGGCAACCACGTCACGGTGCGGCACCTGCTCACCCACACGTCGGGCATCAAGAGCTACACGAGCCTCGGGCCCAAGTGGGCGCGCGTCATGCGCCTCGACCTCCCGCCCGACAGCATGGTCGCGCTGTTCGCCAACGAGCCGTTCGACTTCAAGCCGGGCGACAAATGGCTCTATGACAACTCGGGGTACTTCCTGCTCGGCATGATCATCGAGAAGCTGAGCGGCAAGACGTACGGGCAGTACCTCAAGGACGAGCTCTTCACGCCGTTAGGCCTCAAGAGCACGATCTACTGTGACCAGGCGCCGCTCATCAAACACCGCGCGCAGGGTTACGCGCCGCAACCCGGCGGCGGATTCATCAACGCCGAGCCGCTGAGCATGACCCAGCCGTACGCGGCGGGCTCGTTGTGCTCGACGGTGAACGACCTCGCCGCGTGGACGCTGGCGCTGTCGAGTGGCAAGGTGGTGAGCCCCGCATCGTACAAGCTGATGACGACACCAGGCACGCTGAACGACGGCAAGCCGCTCACGTACGGCTTCGGGTTAGGCATCGGCACGCTCGGCGGACACCGGCAGGTGAGTCACAACGGCGGCATCAACGGGTTCATCTCCGAGCTGCACCACTACCCCGACGACTCGCTCGTGACCGTCGTGCTGACCAACACCGGCGCACTCACGGCCGTGCAGCTCGAGCGGCTGATCGCGCGCCGCGCGCTCGGGATCAAGGACCTGCCGGCCGTGCCGATCGACGCGTCGGCGCTCGAGCGCGTGGTCGGGGAGTACGCGATCGGGAATACGCATCTCAAGGTGTTCGTCGACGGCGGTCACCTCAGGGTGCAGCAGGGTGCTGCCCCGGCATTCGGTCTCAAGCACGTTGGCGGCGGACGTTTCGTCCGCGATGACAACGATGACGTGCAGTTCGAGTTCGCCGCGGGGACGCCGGCGCCGAGCTTCGTGCTGCGCCAGGGGGCGAGCGTAACGACCGTGACGCGCGTGCCCTAACGAGTCGTGCGTCGCGGCCTCGTACTCGGCAAGTTTTCTCCCTATCACGCCGGCCATGCGCATCTGATCCACACGGCGCGTGCGCAGGTCGATGAGCTGGTCGTGCTCGTCTGCTCTCTCGAGACCGAGCCGATCCCGGGTCAGGCTCGCTTCGCGTGGGTCTCGGCGTCACACCCGGATTGCCGCGTCGTGCATGTCAGTGAAGAAGTCCCGCAGACACCAGACGCCCATCCGGACTTCTGGCCGATCTGGACGGACCTGATCAAGCGTTATGCCGGCCGCGTCGATCTCGTCTTCACGTCGGAGGCGTACGGCGAGGAGCTCGCCGGGCGCGTTGGCGGTCAGCATGTGTGCGTGGACCCGGGCCGACTGAAATTCCCGGTCTCGGGAACGGCGATCCGGAACGATCCGTTGGCGTACTGGGAGTACATCCCGGCGGTGGTTCGGCCGTCGTACGCGCATCGCGTCGCGCTGCTCGGCGCGGAATCGACCGGCAAGACGACGCTCGCTCAGCGTCTTTCGAGCAGCTTCAACACGACCTGGGTGCCCGAATTCGGCCGCGCGTATTGTGAGCAACAGCGCGACGCACGGGAGCTGACGCTCGATGACTTCGATGCCATTGCGCGCGGTCAGATCGAGGACGAAGAAGCCGCCGCGCGGTCCGCGAACCGCGTGCTCATCTGCGACACCGATGTGAGGACGACCGCGACCTGGAGCGATTTGATCCGCGGGACGCGGTCCGCATGGCTGGCGCGTGAGGCCGCGGTGCGCGAGTACAGTCACGTGATCCTCATGGCCGACGATGTGCCGTGGGTCGATGACGGTAGCCGCGTGCTGCAGAACCAGCGCGCGCAGCATACGGCGCTTCTCGAGGCCGAGCTCCGATCGAGCGGGCAGTCGTTCACGCGAGTCGGTGGTGGATTTGACGAACGGTTCGAGCAGGCGCGGGCGGTTGTCAGCCGCGTGCTGCGCACTCCGGTCAAGCCACGTTTCGATCACCGTGCAGGATGATCGCCAGGTCAGTCGTCATAAGGTCGAGCTCGCCTTAGGACCGCCTTGAATGGCGGATGCTGGCGCATGCCCCCCTCCCCCGCGCTACAATGGATGGACGCACAGGGGCCATCAGCAGCGCCAGGACGGTACGATGGGGGTACGATCACGAAAGCCTGACCGCGTTAGGCGACAGGCGATGCCGGTCACCTCTTCCATTGCGTGGAAGCCGGTTCGCGACTCCCACTACATCGTCGCGTCGCTGCAACCCGCCGGCGGCGGACTGCGCCAGCTGTTCGTGCGCCAGTCGGTCCTGCGCGACATACAGGCCCTCGCGCGCTGGGACCACCCTGTCGCCGGCTTGCTCCTCGGCCAGCGACTGGACTGCGCGCTCACGCTCACCCCGTACATGCTCATCGAGTCGCACGTCGAGCTCGCCGTCTCATCGCTCGACGAGCGCGACATGACCGACGCAATCCTGTCGCTTCAGGCGCACTACGGCCGCGACCGATCCGTCGAGCTACTCGGCTGGTATTCCGGGCGGCACTCGGCGGATGCTGTGGTGTCGCGAACACACGCGGCCGTACACCGCTCATGCTTCGCCGAGCCGTGGCAGACCCTGCTGACCTTCGGCGAAGGGGGAACCGGGGCGTTTTTCCTTCGCGACACCAGCGCGGCTCTGTGGTTTCACGCGCCGTTCCACGAGGTCGTGGATTCGCCGTCCAAGGCGCGCACGCCACAGCCAACGTGCGTCGCGTGGCCCGCATACCTAACGACGGCGACCGTCGTCGAGCTGATCGAAACACCGCGGGTCGTGGGCACTGCGTCGGCCGGAGTTGCGCGCGCGCCGGGGAAACCTCGTCGGCCCGCGCTCGCCATCGTCAAAGCCGTCGGCGGCCGCGCGGCGGCCGCGTCGCGCCTCGCCGGCGATCGGATCGCCGACATTCGCGCGAAGTGGGCGGCGAGCGCCGCGCAGCGAAAGGCAGAGGCCAGGGCCGAACAGGAACGAGAGAAAGAGCGACGGGCGCGGGAAGCCGCCAGACGCCGCGCGGAGCGTGAAGCGGCGGAACGTCGCGAAGCCGAAGCGGCAGAGCGTCGCGCCGCGCAGGCGGAAGAGAGGCGTAAGGCGGCGGAAGCCGAAGCTCGGGCACGGCGCGAGGCGGCAGAAGCCGAAGCGCGTCGTCTGGCTGCCGAGGCGGAAGCGCGACGTCAGGCAGAGGCAGAAGCGGCCGAAGCACGGAGGAAGGCTGAAGCCGAGGCGGCGGAAGCGCGACGAAAGGCTGAAGCCGAAGCCGCCGAAGTGCGTCGGCAGGCAGAACTGGCCGAGGCCCAGCGCCGCGCGGCGGAGGACGCACAGCGCCGAGCCGCGGAAGCGGAGGCTCAGCGAATTGCCGCCGAGGAGGCGCAGCGGCGAGCGGCAGCAGAAGAACGTCGTCGCGCCGAGCAGGCAGAGCTCCGTCGTCAGGGAGAGGAAGCGGAAGCGCGACGTCAGGCAATCGAGGCCGAGGCTCGTCGCGTGGCCGAGGAAGCAGCGCGGCGCGCCGCGGCCGCGGCGGCGGAGGAAGCGCGACGCGTCGCCGCGGAGGCCGAGGAACGCCGTCTCGCGGAACAGGCCGCGCTGGAGGCACAGCGACGGGCCGAAGAAGCCGAGGAGGATGCCCGGCGGCGGGCGGCGGAAGCGGAAGAGGACGCGCGGCGGAAGGCCCGAGAGGCGGAGGAGTATGCTCGCCGACGAGCGGCCGACGCCGAAGCGCTGCGAATCTCCGTACAGGTGGCGGCGTTCCGGGACCGGCTCGTCGGGGCGCCACTCGAGGGATCGAGGCGAACGCAGTCGCGGTCGCCTAACGGGCCGCTGGCGGACGTCGAAGACACCACGGCGTCGAACAGCCCGGAGCGCTACCTCACGCTCGCGAAGCGCGACGGCTTCGAGATCACGCAGAAGATCTATCGCAGCAGTACGGAGACGGTGTGGCTGCTGGTGGAAGCCGAGTCGGGCATGCGGCTCATCGTCGTGGCGACGGACACCCAGGTGCGCGATGCCAGCCTGCACTACAACGTGCGCGTTGCGGACAGCGGCGCGACCTCGGAGCCTGGCGGCGCGGCGCCGGAGCACGGCGATGCCGGGATTCGCACGGTGTACAAGAGCGAGACCTGCCTCGAGCATTTGCGCGCCCGGTGCCGGCGGCTCCGCGCGACGGGAACGCTCGAACGCGACTGGAAGGCGCTGCCGGAGGTTCAGCCGGTCCAGCCGGCCAGCCCGGAGGTGGAACGAGCTGACGCGTTAGGCCGTGATGCGTTAGGCCGTGATGCGTTAGGCCGTGATGCGTTAGGCGACGGTACGTTGGGCACGGAAGCGGCGGGGCGATAGCGACCAGGCGGCCACTCAAGGCGCCAGGCCGCGCGCCGGCTCCCGTGCTTCGACGCTCGCCAACCCCGCGCCGACGCGGGCACCGGCGCCTAACAAGTCCATGGCCGCGCGGTACAACCGCGCCCGGAGCGCCGCCCGCTCGGGGAGGCGCGTCACGTAGCGCACCGTGATCTCGGCACCGCCGGGGATTGGTCTCAAATTCACCGTTGGCGTCGCCGTCAACGTCGCGAACTGCGGCGCGCGGCGCGCTCCCTTCCACTCGGCCTCGGCCTGTTGCGCGCTCTCCATCGTGGCTTCCTCCACCTCGCGGCGGAGCGACTCCGAGATCGGATACGGATCGCGCCCCTCCGGCACGACGATCTGAAGCTCGTCCCACAGCCACTGACCGGTCGTGGAGAAATTGAAGTAGTGGCCCTCGATGGCGAAGCTGTTGTTGAACGTCACGCGGCGGCCCGTCGGATGGCTCGATCCTGCCCAGTCGCCCGTCTCGAGCAGCACCGTCTGAAAGACGCCGACCTCGATCACCTCACCCGTGACGCCGTTGATCTCCACGAGGTCGCCGGGCCGAATGCCGTCCGGCCCGAGCAGCGCGAACCACCCGATGAAGCCGACGATGAAATCCTTGAGCGCAACGGTCAGCCCCGCACCGGCGAGCCCGAGGAACGTCCCGAGGTTGCTCGGCGGCCCGAACATCACGAGCAGGAGGGCCAGGATGGTCAACACCTGCAGCACGACACGCCCGACCATCCGCAGCGTGTGCATGCGCCGGCGATCCACCGACAGGCGCGACGTCGTGCGCTCGGTCCATCGGAGCAGCAGCACGCCGATGAGCGCGATCACGAGCAGCGTGACGACGCTGCGCAGCGCGCGATTCAGCGCGGCGAGCTCCTGCGCGCGGACGACCGTCGCCCACGTCGCGAGCGCGCCGGCCAACTGCTGTTGATTCTCGACGCGCCGGTCGAGTGTGGTGAGCGACTTCTCGCGCAGCGCCTGCCGCCGCGCCTCGGCGAGCAGCGCCGCCGTGGAGTCCGCCGAGAGTGCCGTGGCGGCCGCGACCTGGAGCCGCCGAGCGGCGCGTGCCTGAATCGAATCGTGACGTTGGCGCAGGACGGTCGCCGCAGAGTCGGCCGACGATTCCGCCCTAACGAGCGCGAGGTGTTTGTCGCGCACCGATTGCCACGCGAGCACGTGCGCGACCAGTCCGGGCTGGATGACGAACGGGGACGTCGCGATGCGCAACGTGTCCGACGACTGAGACGCCGCCTCGTGCTCGCGGATCATCTCGTCGAAGCCCGACTGCGGATTGCCCCCGGCGCTCATCAGGTCCTGCTGCGCATCGTCTACCGCATCCTGGTCGAGCGTCGCGATGGCTTTGGCCAGCTCGAGCTGATCGTTCAGGCGCGGCGCGTCGGTCACGCTCGCCTTCGCCGCCGCGACGGTGAGGCGATCGACGGTCGCCTTGTCCGCCGCGAGCGTTTTGAGCGCCTGTTGGAGTCGCGCGTCGATCTCGCGGGCTTCCGGTGTGGCAGCGGCGGGACGCGACGCCATGCGCCAGACCGCCTGGGCGAAGGCCAGATCGCTCGCCTTGTCGGCGAGCCGGAGCGCTGCCTGCGCCGGCTCGCGCTCTTCGGGCGCGGCGGGCATGCGGAGCAGCGCTTTGATCGTCTCGAGCGCACTCTCGTCGATCGCGAGCGGTCCGACTCGTTGCCCGCGCGCACCGGGCGCGGCCTTCGTGGCTGGCGGCACGGGGCGCGTCAGGATGACGCCGTAGACCGCCGCGACGAGAAGGAGGGCGAGGAGTGCGAGACCGCCGTACTTCCGGAGCTGCACGCTACGGAATCACTCGTAGCGGGCCTGACGTGCGCTTCGTCATCGATAGGACATCAGAACATCGGATCAGCTCGACGTGTTCCCGCGGTCTCGAGGGCGCGGTGTATTCTGTCTCCGCGCAGCCCGCTTCGCCACTCCCGCCTCGTGCGAGTTGTGCCATTGTCTATCGTGGGGTGGGTTCGCACACCGGCCTCGTGCCGACGCTCGCGCGCGTTAGGCGCGGCGCCATCGGCCCGGCGTGCGTTCCCGTCGTGGGCGACACCCTCCTCTCGGGCAGACGTGGCGCCTGAAAATCACCGGCCGCCAGCGCATGAGCGACCCGACGGCATCACGGAACGACCGACTGCACTCCACCCGGTGGCACCACCAGAAACTGAATTCCCGACGCCTGCCCCGCCGACCGATACACTCGCTGCGTCGCTTTCTTGAAGTCCGACGGCTTCGCGTGATAGATGTCCACGAACGTCTGCGGGTTCCGATCCACGAGCGGGAACCAGCTGCTCTGCACCTCGATCATGATCCGGTGCCCCTTCTTGAACGTGTGCATCACGTCATCCATCCCGAACGTGAGGCGTGCCGTTTTGCCCGGCACCATGGGTTCCGGACGCGAATAGCTGTTCCTGAACTTCGCCCGCATCACGTCACCACGTACGAGCTCCTGAAAGCCGCCTTGCCCATTTTCGCCAGCGCTGTCGGGATACACATCGATCACCTTCACGACCCAATCGCCATCCGTACCGGTGGTCGAGACGAACAGGTTCGGCGTGATCGGACCGGCAATCGTTAGGTCGTCCGTCAGCGGCTCGCTCCGATACACCAGCACGTCCGGCCGCTTCGACGCGAAACGCTGATCGAGCGCCATGTAGTCCGGTTTCATGCCGGTGTTCTTCTCTGCGAGAAACGGCACCGGATTCGCCGGATCGCTCACGTACTCCTCATACCCGGGCCCCGTCTCCCGGCCCGACGGCGCCGTGAACGACAGCTTACCACCGGCGCGCAGATACAGCGTGCGCCCGACGGCATTCTTCGGCGGCCACGAATCGAACGTCCGCCATCGGTTCGTGCCGGTCTCGAAGACCGTCGCCTCGGCCAGCGCCGGCTCGGCGGTGCCCGCCCCTTTCAGGTAGTACTCGAAGAACGGGTACTCGAGGCTGTCGCGGAAGAACTGGCTCGTCATCGATCCGAATTTCAGATCGCCGAGTGCGTCGCCCGACCCGCGCGCCCACTGTCCGTGGGACCACGGGCCCAGCACGATCCGACTCGACGTCTTCGGGCTCTGCTTCTCGATGCTCTCGTGGACGATGAGCGCACCTCGGAGGTTGTTCGCATCGTACCACCCGCTCACGGCGAGCACCGCAGGCTTCACGTCGCGAAGGTGCGGCCCCACGGCTCGCGCCTGCCAGAACGCGTCGTAGGTGCCGTGGTTCATCATGTCGTTCCAGAACGGCGCGGCCCCGTGGATGTATTTCGCATCTGCGTTGGACAGCGGGCCCATGTTCATGAAGAACGCGTAGCCGTCGTCGGTGCCGAAGTCGAATCGCTTCGGATGCTCCGTGGTCGGCTTCGGTCGCGCCCGGCCGCTCGTGGTGAAGAAGTCGAACGCGCTCGCCAGCCAGAATGCGCCGTGATGGTGAACGTCGTCGCCGAGGAACCAGTCGGCCTGGGGTGCCTGCGGGGAGACGGCCTTGAGCGCCGGATGCGCGTTCACCAGCGATGACGCGGCGAAATAGCCGCCGTACGAGATGCCCCAGACGCCCACGCGGCCGTTGTTGTGCGGGACGTGCCTAACCAGCCAGTCGATGGTGTCGTAGGCGTCCGTGCTCTCATCCGTGTTTCGGGCGCCGGCCATGCCCTTCCACGGCGTCATGTGCACGAAGTCGCCGTCGGACATGAAGCGTCCGCGCACGTCCTGATAGACGAAGATGAAGCCCTCGTCGGAAAAGCGCGGCGACGGACCTAACGCGCGCGGATAGGCGTCCGGCCCGTACGGCCCCACGCTGTACGGCGTGCGCGTCATCATGATCGGGTAGCGCCGAGTGGTATCGCGAGGCGAGTACACGACGGTGAACAGCTGCGTGCCATCGCGCATGGGCACGCGGACCTCGGTCTTCGTGTACGTGGCCTCGATCTGCGCCCCGCCGGTCGCGGCCGCCGCAATCGAGAGGAGAGCCAGAACACCGGCCAATCGGACGGAGCGAACGCTTCTCATGTTGAACACCGGTTCCACCGCGTGAGGTGAGATCGGCTGACGACGCCCTGGCGCATTGCCGATCATGGTTTGGTATACCATAATGGTATCCTCGCCGCCGGGTCGTCCAGTTTCCGGCCTGTCGAGGTCGATCACCTTCGTTCCGCAGGCCAGCTCATGCGCAGACTCCGCTCCGCACGGCCGGCGATCGTCGCCGCTGCACTCCTCGCGCTCAGCACGCTTGCCCCACCCGCCCGCGCCCAGCGCGATGGCGGTCAGCCCGACTCCCTCTACACACCGGAGCATTACAAGAAAGCCGAGTACATGGTGCCGATGCGCGATGGGGTGAAGCTCTACACCATCGTCTACACACCGAAAGACACGACGGTGGCGCAGCCCATCATGCTCGTCCGCACGCCGTACGGCATCCCGCCGTATGGCCTCGACGACTACAAGCGCGTCCTCGGCCCCTCACCGGAGTTCGACCGCGACGGGTACATCTTCGTGTTCCAGGACGCGCGCGGGAAGTTCCGCTCGGAAGGCACGTTCCGGGTGATGAATCCGTACAAGCCCGTGAAGAACGGCCCGAAGGACGTCGACGAGTCGAGCGACAACTACGACACGATCGACTGGCTGCTCAAGAACATCCCGCACAACAACGGGCGCGTCGGACAGTGGGGGATCTCGTACCCCGGCTGGCAGACGGTCATGGGAATGATCGCGGCGCATCCGGCGCTCAAGGCGTCGTCACCGCAGTCGTCGCCCTCGGACATGTTCGTCGGCGACGACTTTCATCACAACGGCGCGTTCCGCTTCCAGTACACGTTCAACTGGCTGTCCGGCAATGCGCGCCCGCGCGGCGCCGCTCCGACTACCGAGCGCCCGAAGCCGTTCGACTACGGCACGAACAGCGGCTACGACTTCTTCCTGAAGGCCGGCACGGTCGCGCGCATCAACGAGGTGTACTTCCACGACCAGGTGCCCACGTGGAACGACTTCCTCGAGCACCCGAACTACGACTCGTACTGGCGGGATCAGAACGTCCTGAAGGACTTGAAGAACATCACGCCCGCGGTGCTCAACGTGACCGGCTGGTTCGACCAGGAAGACTTCTACGGCCCGATGAGCATCTACTACACGATGGAGAAGAACAGCCCGCAAACGCAGAGCATGCTGGTCGTGGGCCCGTGGAACCACGGTGGCTGGTCGGGCGGCGGCGACTCGCTCGGTCCCGTGAAGTTCGGCTCGTCCACGGGCGAGTACTTCCGCAAGGAAGTGCAGCTCCCGTTCTTCCAGCACTACCTCAAGGACAAACCTGCCAGGCTGCCCGAGGCGGTCGTGTTCGAGAGCGGCACGAACGTCTGGAAGACGTACGACAGCTGGCCGCCGAAGCAGGCCACGTCGAAGAGTCTCTACATGCACGAGGGCGGAAAGCTCGACTGGTCGCCACCGAAGGAGGCGGGCGAGGTGTTCGACTCCTACGTCGACGATCCGGCCCATCCGGTCCCGTACACGAACGAGAAGCGACCGACGCAGGGCTTCCTGTGGATGGTCGAGGACCAGTGGTTCGCGTCGACGCGACCCGACGTGCTCACGTATCAGACCGAGCCGCTCACCGAGAACGTGACGATCTCGGGGCCGATCCTGGCGAAGATGCGCGTCGCGACGTCGGGAACCGATTCGGACTTCATCGTCAAGCTGATCGACGTGTTCCCGGACGCATTACCTAACGACAGTGCGACCGCCGGCCCCAACGCCGCGCGCGACCAGCGCATGCGCAACTACCAGATGCTCGTCGGGGCCGAGGTGATCCGCGGCAAGTACCGGAAGAGCCTGACGAATCCGGAGCCGATGGTGCCCAACCAGGTGACGCCGCTCGAGTGGGACCTTCGCGACAAGAACCACACGTTCCAGAAAGGCCATCGCATCATGGTGCAGGTGCAGAGCAGCTGGTTCCCGCTGATCGATCGCAACCCGCACCAGTTCATGGACATCTACAAGGCGAAGCCGAGTGACTTCCGCAAGGCGACGCAGCGCGTGTACCGATCGGCGTCTCAGGCGTCACATCTCGAGCTCAAGGTGATGCCGCAGCCGCCGCTGCCATGACCCGGTACCCTCCCCGCTTTTCCACCCACTGGAACGTTAGGCGCATGATCGCGGAGGCAATGCACATGACGATGAATCGGCTGCTCCGTTCGACACTCGGCACGTTGGCCGCGCGAGCCGGTGTGCTGCTGTCGCTGCTCGCGGCGCCGGCCCTGTTGCGAGCCCAGGAGGGTACGATCGCCGGCACGGTGGTCGCCCAGGGCAATCAGCGTCCCTTGGCTGGCGTGGAGGTCGGCGTCGCGGGCCCCACCCCGAAAGGCACCGTCACCGACGCCTCGGGCCGATTCAAGCTGACGGGCCTAACGGGACCGACGGTCGTGATCAACGTCAGGCTCCTCGGGTTCCGCCCGGTGACCGACACGGTCAACGTCGGCACGACCGACACTCGCATCGAGATGGCGGAGCGCGTCATCGAGCTGAACTCGGTGGTCGTCACCGGCACGGCCGGCGGCGCGCAGCGTCGTGAGCTCGGCACGTCGGTGGCGGTCGTGTCGGCCGAGGACATTCAGGCGCAGACGCCGGTGCCGTCGGTCCAGGGGCTGATCACCGGGCGGGCGCCCGGCGTGGACGTCATCAACGCGACCGGCCAGGTCGGCGCGGGCTCGCAGATCCGCGTACGGGGCGTCGGGTCGTTCTCGCTGTCGGGGACACCACTCGTGTACATCGACGGCGTTCGCACGAACAACGGCCAGACCGGCATCGTCTCGCGCTTCAACGACATCAATCCCGAGGAGATTGCGAGCATCGAAGTGCTGAAGGGCCCCGCCGCCGCAACGCTGTACGGCACCGAGGCGGCACGAGGCGTCATCAACATCATCACGAAGCGCGGCACGCAGGGATCGGCGGCGTACAACTTCTCGGCGCAGACGGGCAGCATGTGGTTCAACGACGCGGAAGGCCGCATCCGCACGAACTACTGGCTCAACCCGGTGACGAAGGAGCTGTGGTCGCTCAACATGGTGAAGAGCGAGAAGGATCGCGGCACGCCGCTCTTCCGCACGGGTGACACGCACAGCCTCAGCGCGAACTCCAGCGGCGGCAGCGGCATCTACCGCCACTTCATTGGGGCCGAGTTCACCGAGGCGCAGGGGATCGTCACGTCGAACGACCGAATTCAGAAGAATGCGCGCGCGAATCTCTCCATCGTGCCGACGAACAAGGTCAGCATCGAGTCGAGCGCGGGATATCTGACGAGCAAGACGACCACCGCCGGCGAGGGCGGCTCGGCCGGCGCGATCTGGGCGCAGTTCGCGTTGCCGCAGCGAACGGTGGCGGCCTGTCCCTATCTGTACCCGGCCGGCGCGATTCCCCGCGGCTGTGGATGGTCGCGCGGCAGCATCGTGTCGCCGCCGGAAGTCTACGCGCAGACGCAGAACTGGCAGGACGTGCGGCGCTTCACCGGCAGTGTGTCGCTCAAGTACGAGCCGTTCTCGTGGCTGTCGAACCGGTTCCTGATCGGCACCGACTACACGATGGAGGACCTCAACACGCTGCTGCCGTACCAGACGGATTCGGTGATCGTGTTCTTCCTCGGCTCCCGCTTCGACGGGCGGCGCGACGAAACGACGCAGCAGACGACGTACAACACGTACGACTACGCGGCGACGGCGAAGTACGGCGTCAGGCAGAACATCCAGGCGAAGTCGACGTTAGGCATCCAGTACTACACGAACAAGCAGACGTCGCTGTTCGCCAGCGGCCAGCACTTCCCGACGCCGGGCGTCTCGACGATCTCGGCCACGGGGCTCAAGGCGGCGCCGACGTCGGGGCTGATCGCGAACAACACGTTAGGCAGCTACGCGCAGCAGGAGTTCGCGCTGGCGAACCGGCTCTTCCTCACCGGCGCCGTGCGCGTGGACAACAACAGCGCGTTCGGCAGCGACGCCAAGTTCACGACCTACCCGAAGATCAGCGCGTCGTGGGTCGCCACCGACGAGCCGTCGCTCAAGTCGCGCATTCCCGGCTTCATCGACGAGCTTCGCCTCCGCGGCGCGTTCGGCGGATCGGGCCAACAGCCGCTCACCAACTCGGCCCTCCGGACGCTCGCGCCCGTCGCCGGCCCGAACGGACAGACCACGCTGACGAACAGCACCATCGGCAATCCGGACCTCAAGCCCGAGCGGGTGTTGGGCACCGAGCTCGGACTCGAGGCCGGCATGTTCAACGACCGCATCGGCATCGACCTGACGCTCTACCGCGACGTGTCGAAGGATGCGATTCTCGCCAGCACCGTCGCGCCGTCGACCGCGTTCGGCGCGAGCACGCAGTTCGTCAACGCCGGCCAGATCAACAAGAAAGGCTTCGAGCTCGCGCTCAAGGGCCAGGTCCTGAACGCGCGCCGCTACGGCTGGGACATGCAGTTCAACGTCGCGGCCACGAAGGCGGAGATCATCAAGCTCGGCTCGGGCGCCGATACCATCATCAACGTCACCGGCGGCAATACCTCGGTCGGGACCGTGGGTGTCGTGTTCCACCGCGTGGGCTACTCACCGTTCGACATCTTCACCTACAAGATCGTGAGCGCGCGGTACGATCCGGCGACGAAGACGGCCGTCGACCTGGTCTGCGACAACGGGAAAGGCGGAACGGTCCCGTGCTTCTTCCCGAACTCGTCGTCGCTGCAGGCGCCGCCGGTGTACGTCGGCCACTCGCTGCCGACGACGACCGGCTCGTGGATCAACACGTTCCGCTTCGCCGGATTCCGCCTGTACGCGATGGTCGATTTCCAGCGCGGCTTCAAGAAGACCGACACGAACTACGAGCAGACGTGTCAGGTGTTCGGCGCGTGTCTCGAGAACATCTATCCGGAACGCTACAGCGCGATTCAGGTCGCCCACGCGCAGAACGGTAGCGGTCAACTGCAGGATTTCTACATCCGATCGGGCAACTTCGCGAAGCTGCGTGAGGTGTCGCTCACCTATGACGCGGGGCTGCGTCCGGCCCGCGTCGTAGGCGCGAAATCGATGGCCGTCACGGTGACCGGGAGAAATCTCCACATGTGGACGAAGTACACGGGCCTCGATCCGGAGAACAGCGTCAACACGGACGGCGGCATGAGCCGCAATCTCGCCACGGATCAGACCGAATTCCCCCAGCTCGCCACCGTGCTCATTGGCGTCAGGCTCGGCTACTGACCCGGAGCCTAACGATGCCTACCTCCACTCTCGCGACGGTCATGCGCCACACACATCTCGGACGACGATTGCTCGCCGCGCTGACGGCCGGGCTGACCACGGCGGCGTGCAGCACCTCTGACCTGCTCGACGTCCAGGCGCCGAACTCGGTGCCGGTGGACGTCTACTCGAACCCGGCGTTCGCCACGCTGATGGTCAACAGCGTGATCGGAGACTTCGAGTGTGCCTTCGGCTCGTTCGTCGTGGCCGAGGGCCTGTTGACCGATGAGCTGCACGACGCGTCGCTGAACAACGGGAACTGGAACATGGACCGGCGCGACAACGGATTCACGCAGGGGTTCTACGGCGTGAACTCGTGTACGACGGTCACCGGCCTCTACACGCCGCTGTCCACGGCGCGCGGCGAGGCCGACGCGGCGATCGAGCGACTGAACGGATGGACGGCCGCGCAGGTGCCGAACCTCGAGGCGCTCAAGGCGCAGGCGAACCTCTACTCGGGATTCAGCTACGCCACGCTCGGCATGTCGATGTGCCAGGCGGCGTTCGACAAGGGCCCGTTGGTCAATCAGCTCGGGATGTTCGCGCTGGCCGAGAAGCGCTTCACGGACGCGATCACGTCGGCGCAGGCCGCGTCACTGACGAACGTGCTGAACGCCGCCTATGCGGGCCGAGCGCGCGTGAGGCTGTACCAGCATAACGCGGCGGGCGCGATCGCCGACGCGCAGCTCGTGCCAGCGGGCTTCGTGTTCAACGCGGCAATGGACGCCACGAACGCTCGGCGGTTCAACCACATCTACACGAACATCTCGACGTCGGGCCTGCTCACCGTCGAGACGACGGCGCGCGCCTTGACGACGGAGACCGGCCAGGGCGATCCGCGGGCGACGATGGTCAGGCTGAACACGGCGCCCGGGGACGGCATCAACCAGATCTGGATCCCGGCGAAGTTCAACGCGGCGTCGCTGGCCGCTGGGCAGTCGATCCCGCAGCCGATCACTCGTTATGCGGAAGCGCAGTTGATCCTGGCCGAAGCGCAGGGTGGCGCGAGCGCCGTGAGCGTCATCAACGCGATGCGCGCCGCGGTGAATCTCAACCCGTATACCGGTCCGACGGATGCGGCGTCGATCAAGGCGCTGATCGCGAGCGAGCGTCAGCGGGTGTTGTTCCTCGAGGGCTACCGCGGGTTCGACATCGAGCGGCTGAACCTCGACCTCGTACCGGCGGTGGGGTCGCCCTATCTGCAGGGCGGCGTGTATGGCGGGACGGTGTGCTTCCCGATCCCGGACATCGAGAAGAACAACAACCCGAACGTCGTGCCGTCGGAAATCATCACGGGCGTACGAGGCGAGTTTACGATTCCGTAGCCGCCAGGAGAGAGGCGGGGACGATTTCGGTAGCACCCAACGGGTGTACCGGCGTCGTGGCCGGGCGGTGCGTAGGCACCGCCCGGCCATCGCGGGCTCACGGAACGACGCGCTGCGAGCCTAACGTGTATTTCGTCATCCAGTCCAGCTCGCGCTGCATCTTGTCGATCTGGTGATAGTACTCCGCCAGGCCGTGCCCCTCGCGCGGGTAGAACACCAGCTCGACCGTCTTCCCGCGATCCTTGAGCGCCCGGTAGTACTCCATCGACTGCCCCACCGGCACGCGCTGGTCGTTTCCCCCGTGCTGAATCAGGAGCGGCGTCGTCACGTTGTCCACGAACGTGATGGCCGAGCGGGCGCGATAGAAGTCGAGTGTCTTCTGGGTCGGGACGCCGCTGAAGAACGTGCCGATGTAGCCCGGAATGTCCGTCGTGCCGTACATGCTCTGCAGGTCCGACAGCCCCGCGCCCATGCGCGCCGCCTTGAAGCGGCTCGTCTGGCTCACGACCCACGCCGTCATGTAGCCGCCGTAGCTCCACCCCTCGAACGCCATCTTCGACGAGTCGGCGATGCCGCGTTTGATCACGTCGTCCACGCCCGTCATGATGTCGCGGTAGTCGCCGCCGCCCCAGTCCATGATGTTCGCCCGCGTGAACTTCTCCCCGTAGTTCGTCGAGCCGCGCGGGTTCGGGTACAGCACCGCCCACCCCTGCCCGGCCCACACCTGGCCCGGCGATCCCCAGTTCGCCTTGAAGCCGGCGTTCGTGGCGCCGGTGGGCCCGCCGTGCGCCTCGACGAGCAGCGGGTACCTGCGACCGGCCTGGTAGCCGACGGGCTTGAGCAGCACGCCTTCCACCGGCGTGCCGTCCGTGCTCTTCCACGTGATCACGTCCGTCTCGCCTAACGCGAACTCCCGCACCTGCGGGTTGACGTCGGTCAGCTTCTTCGGCGCGGCGAACGTCAGGTCGCTCACGTACACGTCCGCCGGCGCGTCCGGCGAGCCTAACGTGTAGGCGGCGAGTCGGCCGTCCTTCGACAGCGACGGGTTGCCGATCAGCATCTTGCCGGCAACGCGAGTCAGCTTGTTCGACGCGACGTCGTACGCGTACACCGCCGACCACGCGCGCTCGCCCGTCGTGAACAGCACGCGCGACCCGTCGGGCGTCCAGCGGGGATTGCCGGCGGAGATGTCCGCCTTCGGATCGTAGGTGTCCCTGGCCTTCCCTGTCGCGACGTCGTACAGGATGAGGTGGTCGTTGCCGATCTCGCGGTCCATGATGCTGTCGGGCCGAGCGGTGTGGCTCTGCGGCAGCACGGTGAACGCGATCGTCTTCCCGTCGGGCGACCACGCCGGCGCCGAGCCCGCCTCGGGCTTCGGCGTGATCTTCTTCATCGACCTGTCGGCGATCGTGACGACGTAGACGTCGGAGCGCGAGTCACGCAGCAGCGTCGTCGGCGCAGCCTGGAACGCGAGCCGCGTTCCATCAGGCGACCAGCTCGGCGCCCCGCTCACGGTGAGATTCCCGTGGGCGACCTCGGTGGCGTGCTTCGTCGCGACGTCGATCACCCACGCGTGCGAGAGGCGGAAGTTGCTCTCGAACACCTGCGGGTCATCGCGTCGAGCGGTCTTGGCCTCGTCGGTCTTGGGCAGCGTGTCCACCGCGAGGAAGGCAATGCGAGAGCCGTCCTTCGACCACTCGAAGCCCGTCACGTTCTCCTTCGACGTCGTCAGCTGATACGCCTCGCCGCCGCCGTCCATCGGCAGGATCCAGATCTGCGCCTTGGCGTCCGTGCCGCTGCCGCGCGCGGAGACGAATGCGAGCGAGCGTCCGTCGGGCGACCACTGCGGGCCGTTCTCGCCGCGCTCGCTGAACGTGAGCTGGCGCGGCGTCCCGCCGGCGGCGGGCACGAGCCAGATGTGCGACCGCATCTCGTGCTTGTCGCCCTTCGCCGTGTCCGGCTTGGTGGAATCCGTGGCGGCACGCGCGTTAGGGTGCTCCCACGCGCTCACGGCGTACGCGACCTTCGAGCCGTCGGGCGACAGCGAGACGCCGCCGACGTTCTTCAGGTCCATGATGTCCATGATCGTCATGGGCCGCTTGCTCTGCGCGTCGACCGTGGCGGCGGCCGTGAGGAACGCGACGGCCCACGCCGTTCGGCGCGTCACGAGAGAAATCATGTGGGGCTCCGTTTGAGGGAGGAGGGAGGGACGCGCGTATTCTGTCGCCGGGTCGGCGCGTTCGCCATGGTCGGGTGCGGAAAGCAGCCAGCACTGGAGCAAACCCTTCCTGGGGCCACGTCATCTAACCGGAGCCGTCGATCACTCTCAACCGGGACGCGCTCATGGACACGATGAAGCAGGACGTGCGATTCGCCCTTCGCCAGGTTCGCCGCACGCCGATGGTGTCGCTGTTCATCGTCGCCACGCTCGTGGTCGGCATTGGCGTGACCGCCGCCATCTTTTCGGCGGTGGACACCATGCTGCTCCGGCCGATCTTCCACGACGAGCACCAGCTCGTGAAGCTCAACGGCGCCTACAAGAACCGCGGCGACGATTGGTCCGTCTCTCTGCCGAATGCCGCGGACTGGGCGAGTCGCAGCCAGACGTTCTCGAGCGTGGCCTGGTTTCAGCGTGTCAGCATGACCGTCAACGACGCTGGCTCGCCGGACCGCATCAGCGTCGTTACCTCGACACCGAGTCTCTTTCGTGTCCTCGAGGTCACGCCGCTGATCGGCCGGCTTCTCGCGGACGAGAATGCCCGGCCTGATGGCGAGCAGGTTGTCGTCCTCAGCTACGGTCTCTGGCAAACGCGCTTCGGCGGCGACAGGTCCGTCATCGGGAAAACCATCCAGATGAACGGCCGGCCGGCAACGGTCATCGGGGTCACGCGGCCCGACTTCGCGTTCCCGACCAGCGATGTTGGCGCGTACATGGCGCTTCGGGCGACGCCGAGCACGTGGCCCCGCTCGAACGGTGGCCTCGAGGTGCTTGCCCGCCTGCAGCCCGGTGTCGACGCCGGGGCCGCGCAGCGCGCGCTCGACGACGTCTCGCGCCGGCTCGAGGAGGAATACCCGCGGGAGAACAGGGATCTCTCGGCCAAGGTGAGGCCGTTCCGGAACGCGCTCGTCGGCCCCGACCTCACGAAGGCGCTGTACTTCCTGTCGGGCGCGGTGATGCTCGTGCTGCTCATCGCCTGTGTGAACGTGGCGAACCTGCTCCTGTCGCGTGCGACGGAGCGCGAGCGCGAGATCGCCGTCCGTGCCGCGTTAGGTGCCGGCCGGGGGCGCGTGGTGCGCCAGCTGCTCACCGAGGGGCTCGTACTCGCGCTCGCCGGCGGGGCGTTAGGCATCGCTCTCGCGGCGCTTCTGGTGCGCGTCTTCCCGGCGATGATTCCCCCGGACGCCGAGTTGCCGCGCGGATTCTCGCTCGACTGGCGCGTGCTCGTGTTCGGGCTGGTCGTCACGATGTTGACCGGGATCGCCTTCAGCGTGCTCCCGGCGCTCCGGGCGACGGCGACCGACCTGAGTTCGCTCATGGGCGTGCGCGCGGCTCGCGGCGGACGCCGGCACCGTGATCGCCGGAGCGCGCTCGTGATCGTCGAGGTCGCGCTCGCCGTCATCCTGCTCGTGTCGACCGGACTCGCGATGGAGGGACTCACCCGCCTGCTCGAGACGAACCCGGGCTTCCGACCCGACCACCTGCTCACGGCGCGCGTTCCACTCGATGGACCGTACCGCGACACGACGCAGGCGCGCCTGTTCCAGGACCGCCTGCTCACGGAGATTCGGTCGACGCCCGGTGTGGAGCACGCGAGCGTCGTCGACTTCGCGCCGCTCAGCGGGACGAACAACTTCAACGACATTGTCGTCGACGGTGGCGATCCCGCGAAAGCGATCAACGTCGGGACCATCATGGTCGGCGACAGCTATCTCGAAACGATGGGTATTCCGCTGCTGTCGGGTCGAGACGTCGGGCATGAGGACGTTCGAACCGCGACGCCGGTCGCGCTCGTCAACCGCACGCTCGCCGACAGGGTGTTCCCGGGCGAGAACCCCGTCGGGAAACGAATCCGGTTCACCTGGGAAGGCGGGAAAACTCCAACGTGGCGCACCATCGTCGGCCTGTACGGCGACGTGCGTCATGGCGGGCTCGATACGGACAAGAACCCGCAGCGAATGGAGGTCGCGGTGCCGATCGCGCAGCTGCCATTCAATCTGGGCGAGCTCGGACTCGTGGTGAGGAGTCAGGCCGATCCACAAACGCTGGTGGCGGCGCTTCGCCGCGTCGTGGGCTCCCTCGCCCCCGCGCTTCCGCTGTTCGAGGTGCACACGATGACGAGCCTGATCGATCGCACCAGCGACGTGCTGCTCGGCCGCATCCTCGCGTCAGTGCTCGCGGTGTTCGGGGCGATCGCGATTCTGCTCGCCGCGCTCGGCCTGTACGGCGTCATCTCCTATTCGGTCAGCACCCGTACGTTCGAGATCGGCGTACGGTCAGCACTCGGCGCCGATCGCGCGGCGGTCGTGCAGATGATCATGGGCCAGGGAGCGCGGCTGGTCGTGACGGGGCTGGTCGCCGGACTGGTCGGAGCGATTCTCACCGCGCGGGTGATGCGGTCGCTCCTGCACGGCGTTTCGCCGACGGACCCGGTCGCGTTTGGGCTGACGGTGGCTGTGCTGCTCGCGGTCGGGGCGTTAGGCAGCCTGCTCCCCGCGTTGCGCGCGAGCCGGATCGAGCCGACGGAGGCGTTGCGCAGTCAGTGAAATGTCGGCGGCGGCGCCGCGGCCTGCACGTACCACTACTCCGCCCGCAGGGCACGCGCCGGATCGACGCGCGTCGCCCGCCGCGCCGGCAGGTACGCCGCCGCCAGGCCCACGCCGATCAGCAGGACGCACGCGCCAGCCAGGGACACGGGATCGGTCGGGCTCACGTCGAACAGCAGCGCGCCGTAGAGACGTGCGGCGACCAGCGCGCCGAGGAGGCCTAGCGCCGCGCCGACGGCCACGACGCCCAGTGCCCGTGCCAGCACGTCGCGGCGGAGCCGCGCGGGCGTGGCGCCTAACGCTATCCGGACGCCGAGCTCGCGCGTCTGCTGGCGGACGAGCGCCGCCATCACGCCGTACAGCCCGACCGCCGCGAGCAACAGCGCGACAAAGCCGAAGGCGGCCAGGACCGCCGCGCTCGTGCGCGGCTGCGCCAGCGGACCCGCGAGGAAGTCGTCCATGGTCTGGCCCTGCCACACCGTTGCGCGCGGGTCGACGTCGTGGACCGCGCGCCGAATTTCCGGCAGCAGGCTCGCGAGGTCGCGCGTCGTGCGGACGGCCACGTTGCCCTGCCAGAAGACCTGACGCCAGCGCAGGACGATGGTCGGTGTGGCGTCACGCAGCGTCCGGAAGTGGAGATCGGGCGCGAGGCCGACGACCGTCTCCCAGCCCGTACTGTCATAGCGGATCCGCTTGCCGATCGGGTTCTCGCCGGGCCACAGCCGACGCGCGACGGATTCGCTTACCACCGCTTCGCGAGGCCCGCCGGGATCCGCGACGCGCGAGAACCCGCCGCCGCGCAGGAGTGGAATTCCGAGGGCACGAAAGTAGTCGGCGTTGCCCGCCTCCACGGCGAACGTGGGATTGTCGCGCGCGTCGCTCGGCGACTGGCCCTCCACCTCGAACTGCCACTGGAAGACGTTCGCGCCGATGAACGGCGGGATGATCACCGGCGTCACCGCGGCGACGCCGGGCACCGCCCGCAGGCGTGGGAAGAGCGCGCCGCCTAACGTGAAGAACCTGGCGGCCAGATCATCCGTGCCCGTCGGGAGCGACACCGCGAAGAACCCGAGATGCGACCGCTCGAGCCCGAGGTCGAGTCGCTCGAGCCGCGCAAGGCTCCGGCCGAGCAGCCCGGCGCCGGAGACCATGACGACGGCGAGCGCCGCCTGCGAGACCACGAGGAGCTCGCGCGCCCGTCGCCGCCCTCGCGACTCCTGCCCGGCGCGCGAGTCGGGGCGGAGGCCCTTCCCCGCGTCGGCGCGCGCCGCAACGAGCGCCGGCGCGAGGCCGAACGCCAGCAGCGCGAGCGTCGTGATCGCGATGGCGGCCAGCACCGGGGCGCCGCTCACACCGATCGCGTCGGCGCGCGGCAGCTCGGCGGGCGCGAGCGCGAGCAGCACGCGCAGGAGCGCCACCGCGCAGGCGAGGCCGAGCAGTCCGCCAGCCGCCGCGAGCACGAGGCTCTCGACCATGAGCTGTCGCACGATGTCGCCGAAGCTCGCGCCGATGGCGCGACGGATGGCGATCTCGCGACCGCGCCCCGTGGCGCGGAGCAGCAGCAGATTGCCGACGTTGATGCAGGCGACGAGCAGCAAGAGACCCACCGCCGCGGTGAGGATGACGATGGCCGGACGCGCGTTGCCGAGCACTTCGTCGGTGAGCGTGTGGACCGCCGCGCCGCGGAACGTCACCCGCGGCTCGAGGCGCCGCATCGCCGCGAGGTACTCGGCGCGCGCGGCGTTAGGCGACGTGCCGGCGCGCAGCCTGGCGATCGCGAGCATGCTGAGATCGGCGTCGCGCCCGATCGGCACCCATTCGCTCACGCCACGCGGATAGTCGAGCCCCGCAGGCGCGACACCGACGACGGTGTACGTCCATTGCGAGTAGGGGTCGACGAGCCGGCGGCCGAGCACGGCCGAATCGCCGCCGAACTCGCGCTGCCACGTGGCGTAGCTCAGCACCATCGCGTGCAGCCCGCCACCGAACGACGGCGGCTGGAAACGCCCAGCGATCTCGTCGTCGCGTGTGAGCAGGCGGCCAAGCGCGGGACGCGCGCCGAGGACGTCGAAGAAGTTGCCGTCGACGATCGCTTGCTGGACGAGAAGCGTGCGCGAGCCGTCGCTGAGCGGGAATGGCGTGGCGCCCCAGTGCACCACGCCGGCAACGTCGCGCAGCGTGCGCGTCTCGTGCCGGAACGCGTCGAGCACCTGCTTTCCCGCAGTGTACTCCGTGCCCTTGTCGTTCTCGGTCCACAGGACGATGACCCGATCCTGGTCGGTCACCGGGAGCCGCTCGACGAGGACGACACGGAACACGGTGAACATCGCGACGGCCATGCCGATGCCGATCGTGAGCGTCAGCACGGTGGCGGCGGTGAACGTCGGCGAGCGCCGCAGCCCGCGCAGGGCGATGCGGAGGTCGTGCGCGAGCAGATCGAACCGATCTACGACGCGTCGGCGGTGCTCGGACTCGGCCATTGGTGCCTCGAGATGAAAGCGGAGCTCGTCGTCGACGTTCGGGCCGAAGAAGCAGAGATAGCGCCACCGGCGCGCAACTCCAGATTCACTGCCGACTCAGGCGCTGTTCTTCACGTACTTCCCGACCGCGGCGACGAAGCGATCGATGTCCTCCATCGTGTTGAAGAAGTGCGGCGCGGCGCGAAGCCCAGGATTCGATCCCGTCGCCGCACGCGTCGTCACGACGATCTTCTCGTTCTTCGCCAGCGCCTCGCCGAGTGGCCGCGGATCGAGATCGCCCGGCTTGAAGATCACGATCGCGGCCGAGCGATCGGGAGACGGATCGGTCCAGAGCCTGACGCCGTTCACGCGCTGAAGGCTCGTCATGAGGTGGGAAGCCAGCGCGCGTGCCCGCCGCTCGATCACCGCGCGGCCGATGCCGCCCTGGAACTCGAGCGCGTCCACCACCGCGGCCATCGCGGCATCATCGCGCTGCCCTTCCGCCTCGAAGGTCTTCGAAATGCCGACCGCGCCACCGTACACGCCGTAGACCGACGGCGCGATGCGGTCGTGCACGGCCTTGTTCGCGAACAGCACGCCCTTCTCCTTCGGCCCGCACGGCCACTTGTGCATCGAGCCCGTGAAGAAGTCCGGCTTGATCCTGCTCAGGTCGACGTCGAGCACGCCGAACGCCTGCGCGCCGTCCACGAGCGAGAGCACGCCTTTCTCACGCGCGAGCGCACAGAGCTCCGCTACGGGAAGCACGTCGCCCGAGTTGCTGCTCACGTACGTGACGGCGAGGACCTTCGTCCGCGGCGTGAATGCCTTCGCGAACAGATCGACGTAGCCCGGTGTGCCCGGGTGCGACGGCGGCGGCGCGACGGTGACGACCGTGAACCCGAACCGCGCCGCCTTCTGCCGCCACGCGGCGAGGTTGCTCGGGTGGTTGTCCGACGAGACGATCACCTCGTCGCCGGCGCCTAACGTCAATCCGCTCGACACGAAGTTGTTGCCTTCGGTCGTATTTCTCGTGAGCACCAGCTCGTCCGGCGTGACACGCAGCGCCTCGGCCAGAAGCCTGCGCGCGTCCTCACGCGCGTGCAGGAGCGGGGAGCGCGCCTCGGGCGACGGATTGAGCTCGTAGCTGCGCGCGTTCTTCTCGATCGCCTCGAGCACGGGCAGCGACATGGGGCACAGGTTCGCCGCGTTGAGGAATCCGACGTCTCGAGGAATCAGAAATCGCGCGCGCACCGATTGCCAGAACGCTTCGTCCGGCTCGAGCGGCGTGCGTGGAAGAGGCCCGAGCTCACGAGCGAGCGCGGCGAACGACTCGAATCCTCGCGCGGCGGCTGGACGAGGAGCCACGGCAGCCGCTCCGGAGAGCGCGAGAAACCGGGCGAAGTCACGACGCGAGACCGGGCTCATGAGGCCTCCGGGGAACGAGTCAATCTGTTCGAGCGTCGGCTGCGCTCGGCATCGAGAAAATCGAAGTTGCAGTGTTCGGGGCGAGACGCAAGAGAGAGGGTTTGTCGCCGTAGGGTCTATCTAATCGGCCTGAAGCGCCGTCTTCGGATCGACCCCCGCCGCACGCAGCGCCGGCACCCAACTGGCCACGATCGCTACACCGACGAGCACCCCGCCCACCGTCGCGAACACCGTCACGTCGCGCGGAGACTGATTGAACAGCAACGGACCGATCCACCTGCCGGCCGCGAGCGCGATGAGACTGCCGATCGCGACACCCGCCAGTGCGGAGCGCACACTCTCGACGACGACGAGTCGCACGACCCCGAACCGTCCGGCGCCGAGTGCGAGGCGTACGCCCAACTCGTGCTTTCGTTGCGTGACGTTGTACGCGATCACGCTGTACAGTCCCACCGCCGCGAGCACGAGGGCCAGCACACCGAAGGCGGTGAACAGCGTTGCTCCGACGATCCAGGACCGCATCTTCGCGGCGACCGTGCTTCCCAGCGGCGTGACCGTGACGAACGCCGCGCCTGGCATCTCGCGCTGCAGCGCCCGACGAACCCGCTCCGCCGTGACGCGCGCGTCGCCACGCGTCCGTACGAACAGCCCACCGTCCTGTGGCTTCCACTGCAGCGCCGGCGTGTAGTAGAAGAACAGCTTCGACTCCGGCTCGATCGACTCCGAGTGAATGTCCTCGGCCACACCAACCACGTACCGGCACGGCGGCAGGGAATCCAGCCCGACTCTCACGCATTGGTCGATCGGCTCCTTGCCAGGCCAGAGCGCGTTCGCCATGGACTGCCCGACGACCATGACGGGACGCGCCCCGCCGCGGTCCGTCGTCTCGAAGCCGCGGCCGCGCAATATCCGCGTCCCCATCGTCGCGAAGTACTCCGCCGACACCGTATTGAAGTGGAACTCGCCGAGCGCTTCAACGGAGTCGATGCCGTCCACTCTGATCGGATAGGACGACATTCCGGCGAACGGGATCGACTCGCGGAGCGACGCATGCGAGACTCCCGGAACGCCCTTGGCCGCCTCCAGAAGACGGAGCCGGAGCGCGACGGTCGCTGCGCTGTCGAGCCGCACGTCGCGCATCTCGAGCTCGACCGAGAGCACCGAGTCCGCGTCGAAGCCCAGGTGCACGTGGCGCACGTTCCGGAGACTCTGCACGAACAGCCCCGCGCCAACGAGCAGGACCACGCTGAGCGCGCTCTGCAACAGCAGCAGCGCCGCGCGAAGACCCGACCGCCGGTGCGCTCCCTCACGCGGGCCCGACTTGAGATCGGCGACTAGGGTCGTGCGTGCGAGCTGCGCCATCGGCGCCATCCCCGTGAGCACGCCGACGCCTAACGCGACGACGGCGGAGAACCACAGCGTCCTCGCGTCGGTGACGATCGAGACGGGCTCCGTGTCGGGGAGAAACGTGGCGCTGAGCACTCGTCCGCCCCAGCCCGCGAGCGCGACGCCCGCGGCACCGCCCAGGAGTGCGAGGATTACCCCTTCGGTGAGCAGCTGGCCGAACAGGCGCCGCCGGCTCACGCCGAGCGCAAGGCGAACGGCGATCTCGCGGCGGCGGCGGATCGCTCGCGCCAGCAGCAGGTTCGCGACGTTCGCCGCCGCGATGAGCAGCACGATGACGGTGACGCCGGCGAGCCACCTCGCCGGGCGCAGCGCGGCGGACGGCTCTGGCCCTCGCTCGGCCAGGACGGGCGCCGCGACGCCGCGCGGGCGAAGCCGGTCCAACGGCGCGCCGGCGGGGCTGCCTTCGTACTGCGCCTGATAGCTTCGGCGAAGCGCGTTCGTCAGGTCGGCCGACGCCTGTGCGTTCGTCACGTTAGGCTTGCGGCGCGCGATCAGGGCGAGACCGATGGAGTGACCGTACGTCGTCGCCCATTCTCGGGGACCCTCGCTCCGGAGGTAGGTCGCCGCGGGGACGAAGGCGACGGGCGGGCGATACGGCCACAGCCCCACGAACCCTTCCGGCGCCACGCCGACGACTCGGTACTCGACGGCATCGATACGCACCGTCGTTCCGAGCACGTCGCGACGCGCGCCGAACTGCGTCGTCCAGAGCGCGTGACTCAGCACGACCACCGGCGCCGGATCCGGCGGCGCATCTTCGCTCGCCGTGAAGTATCGACCGATCACCGGCGGGGCGTCGAAGAAGCCGAAGAACGCCGCGCTCACCACCGCGACGTTCCGGAGGCGGGTCGCTTCACCCGTTCCGACAGCCAGGCGCTCCAGGCTGACCGCCGCCGCCTGCGAGAACGTGGACGAGAAGCGAATCAGATCCATCACGCGAGCATACTGCCCGCCGGTTCCGCTCTCCTTTCCGTCCGAAGTTCGGTAGAGGTACGCCTGGCTCACCGACGACGGGTCGATCATGAGGGCCGGCGGGCGGAACAGCAGGCGATCGATCAGCGAGAACATCGCGGCGTTCGCGCCGATCCCGAGTGCGAGCGTGAGGGCCACGCCGATCGTGAAAGTCGGGTTGCGGCGCAGGTCGCGGAGCGTGTACGTCGCGTCCTGCCAGAGCGCTTCGAGCGACGGCCAGAGCCAGACGCCTCGAGACTCCTCGCGCATGAGCGTCTCGTTCCCCATGGCGCGGCGCGCTTCGTCGCGGGCCGCGGCCGGTGACATCCCTCGGGCGACCAAGTCACGCTCCACCATCTCGCGGTGAAACGCGAGCTCGGTCATGAGGTCGGCCTGACGCGAGCGGAGTCGCAGCCAGTAGGCGAGTCGGCGGGCGAAGCGCATGGTTGTTCCGGGCCTCAGGCAAACTCCAGGACCAGACGAATGGCCGAGACGATGCGCTCGAACTCGCGCTCCTCGGCGGCGAGCTGTTTTCGACCCGCGGCCGTGAGCGTGTAATACCGCGCGCGACGATTGTTGTCCGACACGCCCCATTCGGCCTTGACGTAGCCGTTGAGCGTTAGGCGCTGTAGCGCGGGATAGAGCGAGCTCTCCCCGACCTGAAAGACGTCGCGTGAGAGCTCCCTGACTCGCTGCGCGATGCCGTACCCGTGGTTCGAGCCACGAACGAGCGTGCGCAGGATCAGCAGGTCGAGCGTGCCGGGGAGCAGCTCGGCCGGGGTCGTAGACGCCACGGGCAGGCTTCCATCGATAGACGATGGGAATGCTGCCGATGCGGTCGCGCTCTGTCAAGCCCCATCGATAGACGATGGGAAACCGGTCATGGCGCGTCGGGCGACCGCATGAAAGGCCGCGTAGGCGTTGAACCTTTCGGCCCGTTGCCCCGTCGAACGTTCATACCGCTGCTACATAAGTAGTGGGGACAACGTACCGCGGGGGCGAACCGTGTCCGACATCACGCACTCCATCATCGGCGACATCCGCTTTGGCGCGCGCCAGCTCGGCCGCAACCTGCCGCTGACGATAGCCGCGCTGCTCTGCTTCGCGCTCGGCGTCGGCGCCAATACGTCCATCTTCTCGGTCGTCAACGCCGTGCTCTTCCGGCCGCTCCCCTTCCCCGATTCCGACCAGCTCGTGCTGGTGAGCGAGGGAATCCCGAAGCTCGCCGCCGACATCAACTCCATCTCGGCGGCCGATCTCCTCGACTACAGGGAAACGGAAGGTCGCGCGTTCGAGTCGCTCGCGCTCGCGCAACGGGGCGACGTGACGATCATGGTGAACGGCGAGGCCGACGTGATTCCTGGCGCGGTCGTCACACCGTCCACATTCAAGGTCCTCCGTGTTACGCCGGCGGTCGGACGCGCCTTCCTCGACTCCGACACCACCGCGAGCGCTCCGCTGGTCGTCATGATCAGCGACGGCCTCTGGCGTCGCCGGTACGGTGCCGATCGCTCGATGGTCGACAAGCAGGTCACCTTCTCGAACGGCCAGACCGCTCAAGTCATCGGCATCATGCCCGCCGGGTTTGCGTTTCCGCTACCCGGACTTGGGCTTCCAGTCGCCGACATCTTCCTCCCGTTCTCGTTCTCGCCGGCTGTGCTGAACCGGCGCGCCGACAACTTCGGAACGCTTGCGTTCGGCCGCCTCCAGAAGGGCGTGTCCATGCCGCGCGCAGAAGCAGTGCTCACCGAGATCGTGCGACAGTTGCCGCAGCGATATCCCGAGAGCTGGGGCAAAGCAGCAACCAGAGGTGGTAACCCGGTCGTTCACGTGAAGAGTCTGCGCGGCGCCGCGATTGGAGAGTCGCGTCGCCCGCTGCTCGTGCTGCTCGGCGCGGTCGGCTTCGTGCTGCTCATCGCCTGCATCAACGTCGCGAGCCTGTTCGTCGCCCGCGCTTCGGCGCGCAAGCGCGAGATCGCCATTCGCAAGGCGCTCGGTGCGACGCGCGGCCGCCTCACGCAGCAGTTCCTCGCGGAGGCCCTCCTCCTCCTCGCCGGGGGATCGGCGCTGGGGCTCATCGCGGCGCGTTGGGGCACACGGGCGTTGGTTGCTCTCGCCCCGGGTGACTTCTATTCGTCGTTCGATACGACGATCGACGCGCGAGTGCTCGTGGTCACCAGTGGACTCACGATACTCACCGCGTTGGTGTTCTCGATTCTCCCGGGGTTGCGGAACGGCGCATCCGAGGCCGAGCAGTCGCTGCGATCCGAGGGACGGTCCTCTACGGCGGACCGCACGCAGCAACACGGGCGGCGCGTGCTCATCGTGAGCGAGGTCGCGTTCGCTCTCGTGCTCACCGTTGGCGCGGGACTCATGCTGCGGAGCTTCGCCCGCGTGCGCGCGGTGGATCCCGGTCTCGATCCTCAGAACCTGGTCACGTTCCGCATCAATCTCCCCACAGCCGCGTACGCCGAGCCGGATCGCATCAAACTGACCGAACAGCAGATCGTGCAGCGCCTGCGCGAGATTCCTGGCGTGACGTCGGCCAGCGCCACATCGAGCCTGCCGATGCTGGGCAGCTGGGAGATCGTATTCACCCCCGAGGGGGCACCGCCGTCGCAGCTGCCCGTCGCGACCAACACGCTGGTACTCCCCGGCTTCTTCGAGGCAATGCGTATTCCACTGCGCGCCGGCCGGTATCTCGACGACCGCGACACCCAGGGGTCGCCTAACGTGGTCGTCATCAACGAGACGATGGCGCGGAAGTACTACGGTAACGCGAATCCCGTGGGTCGGCCGTTCAAATGGGGTCCGCCCGATTCGCCGGTTCCCGTGAAGGAGATCGTCGGTGTCGTTGCGGACGTGAAACAGTACCGACTCGACGAAGAGACGATTCCCGCCGTCTATCAGCCGGTTGCCCAGCAGGACACTGCCGGGTTCATTGTGCGGATGTATAGGAGCCTGGCGTACGTGGTACGCGCGAGAATGAGTCCCGGCAGCCTCGCGGCGTCCGTGCGGACGGCCGTACGCGCTGTGGATCCCAAGCTCGTCGTCTTGAGTGTCCAGCCGATGGACACGATCGTGGGGGACACGGTCGCGTCGCGGAAGTTCAACGCCGCGCTGCTCGGTCTGTTTGCGGCGCTGGCGCTCGCGCTCGCGGCCACGGGGGTCTACGGCGTGCTGCAGTATTCGGTGATTCAGCGGCGGCGCGAGATGGGCATCCGGATCGCGATCGGGGCGACGACATCGGACATGCTGCGGCTGATCGTGGGTCAGGCGTTAGGCCTCGCGGGCATCGGCGTCGGGATCGGGCTGGTGGGCGCAGTCGCCTTGACGCGGGTCATACGCTCGCTGCTCTTCAACACCGATCCGCTCGACGCAGTCACCTTCGGCGGCAGCGCCGCGGTGTTGCTGCTGATCGCGGGGCTGTCGAGCTACTTGCCGGCGCGGCGGGCGTTGCGCGTCGACCCGACGGTCGCAATGCGGACCGACTGATCCGATACCGCCAGTTGTCCCTGTTGCTCCCCGGCCTTCTCTCCGCGAGGGACACGAGCGGCCAGGTTCCGGACTGCACATCCGGGCGGGCCGGGCAACCGTGCCCTCACGGGCCGGCAGTGATCGGAGAGGCTTTGAAGCCCCAGACGGTCAGGTAGACGCCTAACGAGAACTCCCAGACCGCGATTGGCAGAGCCGCAACCGCCGCGACGGGGCTGATCGCCGGAATGACGCCGACGAGAGTGGCGAACCACGACGCGACGAGCAGCACCGCGCCGACGAACGCCAGCACAGGAAGCCACCGCGGCACCAGCCGCGATTGGTACAGCAAAGAGCCGAGCAACACGCCGTTCACCGCCGGGATGAAGCTCTGAGCGAAGAAGAAGGTCCATTGGTACTGAGCCGCGAGGCCCTGGCCCGTAGCCAGCGCACCGGTTCCCGCGCCGGCCCGGCGCAACGTGACGATCGACATGAGGCTGACAATGCCGACGTAGATCGTGGCCGCCTCCAGGATCCGTGAGGCGACGAATCCCATGGCGCGCGCCTCACCCTGTCGCTTGACGACCGGGTACAGGGCGACAGCGGTTCCGATACCGGCGAGGGCCACGACCATCTCGAGCAGGACTCCGAGAATTACGGGAGTGTCCGGGCCTGGCCCCGCGACGAACGTCGGGTCCCGCACTGACCTGTACAGGGCGAGCGTGGGGATCGAGACGAAGGTGAGCAGATAGAAGAGGCCAGCGGCCAACGAGTACTTCCGCAGCGAGCTCATACGAACTCCTCCATCGATAGGCGATGAGAGAACCGCTCGCGGTCTCCCGCGCTCAGTGCATCGGGCAGCGCTCGGCCGCCTCCTCGAGACGCTGAGCCCACCACTCCCACTCAGCCTGCGCTGCTTCGCTGCCGGCCGCGACCTGTGCGCCTTTCGACCAGAGCATCGTGCGCGCGCCATAGATCACGGCGACATCCTCGAGCCGGGTCCACAGGGCGTCATCGACCGCCCGTCCGAGCTCGCGCTCGAGCAGCTCGCGGTAACGCGCGATCACCGCCTCTTTGCTCCGAGCGAGCCGGCTCGCGTTGACGCCGAGGTACCAGCCAAGGTCGGTGGTCGAAGGCCCTGCTCCCATCAGTGCCCAGTCGAACGCGACGACGCCACGGCCCGGAACGGGTGCGAAGTTCGCGACCTTGACGTCGCCATGCACTAACGTCTCCGGGAGGTCGGCCCACGCCTCGTGAACGATGCGCGGCGGACAACAGAGCCAGGCAGCCGCACGCGAAGACACTCGCGCCAGGGCGGTTTCCCAGCCGACGCGCAGTCGTTCGCGGAGCGCGGGCGGCATGAACGCGAGGGCCGTTGCATCGTCGAGCACGCCCGGACTCACGAGCTCCGACGTCGATGACGCACGACCGAGCCAGGAGATCGAGAGCGCGGTCGAACGCCAGAATCGCGCGTGGAGTCGCGCCAGTGCGGCCAGCAGCTCGTCCTCCTGGGGGCGCGCGATGGGCTCGCGCACGTCGGGGAACACGTGGGCTCCGACGTCCTCCATGAGCAGTCCGGACCTACCGCCCTCGACCGCGTACGCGAGGTACGGCGACACGAACGCTTCCCACACCGCGCCGAGGCCGCGCTCAGCGAGCAGCGACCACTCTCGACCCACGCGGTCGCCGCTCCGAATCGCGGTCCACTCGCGCGCCGGATCGCAGAGCTTGAGGACGAAGCGCCGCGTCTCGCCAGAGGGCAGCACGGCGACGAGCCGCCGATGTGCCGCCCCGGAGAACCCAACGGTCGACAGCGGCTCCTGCCGCACGCTCACGGCTCCGAGCGACGCCGGAGCCGTGAGGTCCGCAATGCTATCCAGGCGGCGGATTCCGGTTTCGCGATGATTCACGTGCGATGACGTTGGCGGCGCTGCACGTCGTGGGCTTCACGGAACCGTCACGCTGTTGGCGCGGGCGAGCGACGACACGATCTCCCAGTTCAGCCTAACGAATCGGTGCAGCTCGCTCTCGAGGATGCGCTCCTGGTCGCTGTGCGCGCCGAAGCCGCGCGGCCCATCCTCGATGTCGATCGCCGGCCCGATGCCGAAGCACTGGATGCCCTTCGCGCGCGTGAACGACATGTCGGTCGCGCCGGTCCCCATCGTCGGGATCGCCGGCACGTCGTACACTCGGCGCACGGCCCCGTCGATCGCCTTCCACGCATCCGAGTCCATCCGGCTCTCGACGCCGGTCGGGCGGCCGAACGACGCGCCCTGGAAGCGGACCTCGACCGCCGTATCGTTCACCACCTTCTTCATCTCGGCGAGGAACCGGTCCGGGTCTTCGTCAGGCAGCATGCGGACGTCGAGCGTCGCGTGCGCCTCCGACGGGATGACGTTCGAGCGGTAGCCGCCGGCTATGACGTTAGGCGACACCGACGTGCGCAGCATCGAGGAGTGCCGGGGCTCGTGCTCGTAGAGCCAGTCGTCGGCGGCGCGGCGCACGGCGGGGTCGGACGACAGTACGCCGCGGTAGTGTCTGGCCACGTCCGGCGGTGAGATCGCGGCGAGTCGCTCGAAGTACGTGCGTGTCGTGGCGTTGAGCCGGATCTCGGGACGCCACACCCCGATGCGTGACACGGCGCCCGCGAGATGCACGATCGCGTTGGACGCGAGCGGCACGGAGCCGTGGCCGGCTATCCCCCGGGCGACGAGCTCGATGCCGCGCCCGCGCTTCTCGAGCGTCTGGATGGTGGCGTACTTCACCTGGCCGCCAACGCGATTCGTGCCGCCGCCTTCGGCGAGGCAGTACTCGGCGTCGATCTTGTCGAACTGCTGCTCCGTGACGTAGCCGATCCCCACGCGCGTGTTGCCTTCCTCGCCCGACTCGGCGAGGAAGATGACGTCGCGGTCGAGCGGCACGTTCAGCCGCTTGAGGAGCAGCATCGTCATCAGCCCGCCCGTGACATTGTCCTTGTCGTCGACGGCCCCGCGCCCGTAGACGTACCCGCTGTCTCGTGTGGCGGCGAACGGCGGGTGGGTCCACTTGGTGGTGTCCACCGTGACGACGTCGGTGTGGCCCATGATGAGGATCGGTCGCTTGCGGCCGTTCCCCTTGAGACGGGCGACGACGTTCGCGCGGTTCGAGTCGAGGGCGATGAGCTGGGCCGGAATGCCTTCGCGGTCGAACACGCTCTTGAGGTACTCCGCGGCACGGCGCTCGTTGCCGGGAGGGTTGCGGGTGTCGATGCGGAGGATGTTCTGGAAGTGCTCGAGCGTCTCACGCTCGACGTCGGCCCAGTTGGGCTGACGTGGCGATTGGGCGGAGGCCCGCGGTGCCGCGGCCAGCGTCGCGAGGAGCGAAGCGGTCGCGAAGAGGTGGAGTCTCATGCCGAGATGATACGACAGAGGCGCTCGCGCGGCGACACCCCTTCCCGCCGCGCGGCAGTCACCGCCAAAACCGAGCGCGGCAGTCTGAGACACGTGGCGTCCATGCGACTCGGCTACGACGTCGATCCGATTCTGCTCGTTAGGCGCAACATGCGCGGCGTGACGACGGATAGCGCGCAGGACGTGGAGCTGAATGATCGTTTGCTCCGCACCGCGCAGGCCATCCCGGGCGTGACGAGTGCCGCTCGGCAAACCGCCGTTCCGTTGTGGAGCAATTCCAGCACGGCGCTATATGTCGACCAGATCGACACCGTCCGCAATGTGGGCCAGCAAGTTCGCCGAGCCCCTGCTCTTCGACACATCGCCGCGCGACATCACGATCTACGGCACCGTTTCCGGCGTGCTGCTGGCGGTGGCAATCATGGCGAGCTGGATTCCGGCGCGTCGTGCAGCGGCGACCGACCCGAGCGTCGCGTTGCGCGTCGACTAGCCTTGACGGCAGGCCACCGCAAGTCAGCTCCGACAGCCTAACGCCGCAGGTCACCCTGTTCCGTGCGTGGCGGTTTCTGTCTCGCGTCCTTCCCCGGCGTGCGGAGGACTACCCCTTGTGTACCGGGTAGCGCAGGTGGGTCACGCCGACGCCCGCGATCGTCGTCGCGTTGCCTAACACGGCTGGCGTACCGGCGAGGCGGTCGAAGAGTCGAACGCCGGAGCCGAGCAGCACCGCCGCGATGTCGACGCTGATTTCGTCGAGGAGGCCGGCATTCAGGAGCTGCTGGATGGTGTCCGCACCGTGGACCGCCACGGACTTCCCGGCGGCGGCGGCTTTGGCTTGTCTCACGGCGCTCTCGAGGCCGTCGGTCACGAAGTGGACCGTCGAGTTGGGTCGCGGCCATCCGGCGGGAATCTCGTGGGTCAGAACGAAGGCTGGTCCCCACGCGTGATTGCCGCCCCACCCTTGGGCGACCTCGAACGTGCGTCGCCCGGTGAGCACGGCACCGAGCTCGGACCAGAGGGCGCGAAGGTGCGCCGCGCTCGGTTCGGACACCTTGAACGTCATGGGGTCCGACCCTCCCGTATGGAACTCGACGTTCCCCGAGTGCATGTACCAGTCGAACACTTCCGCGACGCCATCGTTAGGGTCGGCGACGTAGCCGTCGAGCGACATGGACATGATTGCGACAACCTTTGACATGGCGCGGTCCTTTCGACGAATCGGGACTGTGGTGAGGAATGGCACGGCGACTACGCATCTTGCGCCGTGGGCGTCCGGCACTAACCTACCTCGAGCGTCCCTGCGCACCAGGAACTCCATGAGCATCGACGTCGACGCGTTACGGCCCAAGCTCGAGGCGGCACTCGGAGATCAGCTCGAGCTCGGTGCCCTCCTCGGACAGGGAGGGTTTGCCGCCGTCTTTCGCGCCCACGATCCGTTCCTCGAGCGCGACGTGGCGATCAAAGTGTTGGACCCGTCGCTCGCCGTCGACGCCGAGCGCGAGGAGCAATTCCTGCACGAAGCTCGGACGATTGCCGCCGCCGAGCATCCACACATCGTGCCGCTCTACTCCGCGAACTCGACCGGCGGACTGCTGTATCTCGTCATGCGGCTCCTCCCCGGTCACTCGCTCGAGGATCGGATCGCCGAAGGAAAGCTGCCGGCTGCGGAGGCGGCGCGAATTGCGCTCGAGTGCGCGCGGGCGCTGGCGGCCGCGCATGCCGTTGGCGTCGTGCACCGTGACATCAAGCCCGCGAACATCCTGCTCGACGCCAACGGCAATGCGACCGTCACCGACTTCGGGATCGCGCTCGTCACCGCGCGACCGGCGCGCGAGCTCCTCGGATCGACCGCCGGCACCCCGCACTACATGAGTCCCGAGCAGTCGCTCGGCGAGCAGGTCGATGGGCGCTCGGACGTCTACGCGTTAGGCGTCGTGCTGTTCGAGATGCTCACCGGCACGCGTCCCTTCGGCGGCCGCAACGCGACCGAAGTGATCGTGCAACACATCTCGGCGCCCATCCCCAAGGTAGGGGAGCGGGAGCCCGAGACGCCGGTGGCGCTCGGTCGGCTGGTGGAGCGCATGTTGGCCAAGGACCCGGCCGGGCGACCAACGGCGGCCGAGCTCGTGAACGAATTGACGGCGGCGACCACGCCGGAGGGGCTGCTGACGCCGTCGCAGGTTCGGCGTCGGCGCTGGAAGCGCCGCGGAATCTACCTGGGCGTCGCCGCGGTGAGCGCGGCAATCGTCATCGTCGTCGTCGTGCGGATGGCAGTGCGGTTGATGTCGTTCCTGGCGAGCGGCGGCAGCGGCGCCGATCCCGCGCTGATCGCGTCGGGAAGTGCGGTGCCGGATTCGATCGTGCGCCTGGCGCGCGCGTCAGGGACCATCGGGGCGGACGAACGCGTGGCACTCGTCTTCATCCAGGCGAATCACACGTTCCCGGATGCGTTGCTGATGACCGACTCGGCGATCATTCGCCTAACGCCCCAGGGCACCATCCGGCGCTCGCTCCAGGAGAGCGACATCAACCTGCAGCCCATGAAACGCGGTGGTTCGGCGGGCGGACTGCTCATCGTGAAGCGGAAGGGAGCCGTTCCCGACACGCTCTATTCGAACTTGAGCGGACGGGAGTCGTTCCGGTTGATAACGGAGTTCACGGCGTGGCAACGCGCGCAGAAGGCGCGCGGTTCGACCGCGACGTAGTCGTGACGCAGTCGCGCGGACCCGCAGCGCGCTGGCTACCCTTGCGGGGGCGCGCAGCAGTTCACAGAACGCACGCGGGTCGGGGTGGCCCTATCTGTTGGGCGCGACAAACCGATGCACACTCACCGTGTCGCCCACATCGATCGTCATGAGGTCCTCGCCGAACTCGACGCGGCCAGCGTAGTTCTGTCGTACAAGGGCAAGGGTCGCCTGCTGATCGACGTTGAAGTGCGAGAACACCGCGAGTCTCGGCTTTGCCGCTTGAAACGCTCGTCCTGCCTCGACGCCGTCGGTGTGATGCTCGGCAACCGTTCTCGCTTCCCGGCGAGTCTGGCGCGAGTTCGGAAGCCGCTCGTCCGGCGCGCCGACAAGCAGCGGATCCTGTTTCCATCGGGCCACCTCGTGGATCAGCAGATCAGCCCCCGAAGCAAACTTCACCACAGTGTCTGACGGCCTCGTGTCGCCAGAGAGCACGACTGAACGCCCTCGATAGTCGACGCGGTAGCCGAACGCTGGTTTGACGACGCCATGATCGACCAGAAAGGCGGTCACTCGCACGCCGTTCGCCTCGTAGACGACGCCCTCGTGGATCTCTGTTGCCTCTATTGTGACGCCAGCTCCCGGAAACTTCTCGTCGACGTCGCGTCTCACCTGAACATCGAACGCGAACGCTTCCTGCAGATGCGTCATCATCGCGCGAGTGCCTTCAGGCCCCCACACTCGAAGCGGTGCCGTCCGCCCCTGAGCCCAGGCAAACAACCAGAGCTCCGGCAGTGAAATGACGTGATCCGAATGAAGATGGGTCAGGAATACTTTCGTCAGCTCGGCGGGATTGATCGTCAGCTTCGCCATGCCGGTCGTTAGGCTCCGCCCCGCATCGAACAACAACTTCTCCGAGCCGGCTTCCACCAGGGTACTGATGCCCAATCGTTGGGCACTGAACGTGGGCCCTGCGGCCGTCCCGAGGAGAACGACGCGAATGTCGCCATCCGCCGGGCGGGGCTCCTGCGATCGGACTCGCCCGGCGACGACCGTCAGGAACAGAAAACTCAGGCGACCGAACGAGATTCTCATGCGCTCCCGCTATTCGTGTTGATGATGCCCGCGATCATTCACATGATACCGGGCCGGCGCCGAAGGCGACATGGGCGCCGTCCCAGTCGCTAGAATGGCGTGAAGGCGGCGAAGTCGGGTTCGGAGAAGTTTTCGGGAAGGCGCCGAGCCGTGAGGCGCCCCGCAAGTGCGACAGGCTCCCATCCAAGATTGCGATCGAAGTACCGCAGCGCTGCCGCAACGGATGGCCACTCGGCGTCGTCGAGCACTATCAGCCCACCCGGACGGACGAGCTTTCGAAGAAAATACAGATCGACGAACACTTCGTGGAACCGATGGCTGCCATCGACGAAGCCTGCATCGACGGTGACGCCCTCGGCGACGAGGCGCGCGAGCGCGACCGACGACGGCTCGCCAACGAACGTGGTGTGAGCAGCGAGTCCGGCGGCATGCATGGCGTCCCAGCCGACGTTGCCATAGGACGTCGCCTGAAATGGGTCGATGACGATGTGAGCGACATCGGTCGTCGCGTACGCGCAGAGTGCCTCACCGATCGCCAGCGCGGAACTACCGTAGGCGAGTCCGATTTCGATGACGGTGTGAGCGCGATGCGCGATGAGTACATCACGTAGCTGATCGGCGTCTGCGGCTGGTAATGCGACGCGCTCGAAGTCCTGGTGGAAGGGTCGGCTTCGTTTCGGGCCCGTTGCATGCAACTCGGCCCGGATCGCGCGCACGCGGCGTAGCCTTGCGTCCGTGTCAGCGGTCATGGCTTTTCTGATGTTGGTAGTGCACCCGTAAACTGCTCGGGCATTCACGCGGACGAACGCGAATGATCGTCGTTGCCGGTCGTTGCGCGGTCGGGTTGAGGGTCGAAGGTCGGCCGCGCACTCGACCTGGAAGAGGCAGGCCGCCTGCCGTCTGGCGCGCGCGTGTTTCAGATGTAGTAATTGGATAGGCTAGGAGGAGCCATGACACGAATCGCCTATGACGTCTCTCTGGTGATGCAGGGAAATGCGCCAACGTGCTGGATGGCTTGCGCAGCGATGGTGATGGGGTATAAGGACCGTCAATCAGTTCCCCAAACGGCAGCGCGTGTGCAGGGAGGGTTCGACCCCCAAGTAATGAGTGCTCCGTGGGACGAGGTCGAGCGCTCCCTCACCCTTCTCGGATTTGTGAATACCTCGAGCAGCGCGGCAGATGAGGGCTGGATTCTCGGAATTCTTCAGGCACGCGGCCCGATCATCCTGCTTCACTATTGCCAGGGCTTTCCGTATCACTTTGGACGCGTCGTTACGCTGCCGGTTGGGAGTACACACGCCGTGGTATTGACGGGCGTCGACACGGAACGGCACAAGACGTGTTTCAGCAACCCGTGGGGGACGAGAAACACGTGGGTCGACAGCGACACCATCGCCGCCGCGATCAGGCGAGTTTCCGGGGAGAGGCATAACCCGATATCCTACTTGCCGTAGTGTCGGCGCGGCAATCGTGGATCGAGGGCGCCGCCTAACGCCCACGTCAGGACCTCGCCGTGCGGCGCGCTGTGGTCTGCTCCCACTCGACGAATGGGCCATCGAAGTCCCGCAAGTGCGTGCCGTCGAACCACCAGACGCGCGTCGCGACCTCACGCAGGAAGGCGCGGTCGTGACTCACCAGCAGCACCGACCCTTCGTATTCCTCGAGCGCGTCTTCGAGCGCCTCGATGTTCTCGACGTCGAGGTGGTTCGTCGGCTCGTCGAGGATGAGGAGGTTGGCGCGCATGAGCGTCATGAGCGCGAGCGCAACGCGAGCCCGCTCGCCACCGCTGAGCGTTCCGATCTCGCGCTGCACTTCATCGCCGCTGAAGCCGAACGCGCCGAGGCAATTCTGGATCTGTCCTCGGCTCCAGAGCGGTCGTTGATCCTGGATCGCATCGTACAACGACTTCCGGAGCGGGAGGTCGGCGAGGTCCTGCCGAAACCACGCGGGCGTGATCGAGCCGCCGATCTTCACGTCGCCACTCGCGGGCGAGCGATCGCCAATGATCGTGGCGATGACTGATGTCTTGCCGGCCCCGTTAGGCCCGATGAGTGCGACGAAGTCGTTCCGTCGTAACACCGCAGTGAAATCGTCGACGAGCACTCGGCCGGGCACTTCCACTCGCAGGTCCCTGACCGCGATGACCTGATCGCCGCCGCGGTCAGCGACTTCGAACTCGAGCGACATTGCCGCCGGATCGCCGGGCGGAGGCGCGAGACGCGGCAGGCGCTCGAGTCGCTTGCGTTTGCCTTTCGCCTGAAACGAGTTGACGCCCGCGATGTTCCGCCGAATGTACTCCTCTTCCTTCTTCACGTACGCGCGCTGCTTCTCCAGCTCGCGTTCGCGTGAGAGCCGTCGCTCGGCGCGCTGCGGAACGAACTGGCTGTAATTGCCCCTGTACCACTCGCTGGTGCGCGCTTCGACGTGCAGGATGTGCGTGCAGATGGCGTCCATGAACGCACGATCGTGTGACACGACAATGACCGTTTCGTTCGCGTCGTGGAGCCACTCCTGAAGCCAGGTCGTGGTGTCGAGGTCGAGGTGGTTCGTCGGTTCGTCGAGGAGTAGTAGGTCGGCGGGGGCGATGAGCTGCGCGGCGAGGCCGACGCGCCCGCGCTCTCCTCCCGAGAGCGACGACACGAGACGTGTCTTCGATTCTTCAGCGTCGAAGCCCAAGCCCTGGAGCACCGCGTCGACGCGAGCGTGGTAGATGTATCCGCCCAGATCGGCGAAGCGCTCCTGGGCGTGCCCGAAGCGCTCGAGGAATTCGTCCGTGACGCTCTGCCCAAGCTCACCGAGCTCGATCGCGAGCTCGGCGATGCGTTTCTCGAGGGCGATCACGTCGCGCCAAGCAGCCGCACCCGCTTCCCACACGGTCGTCGCGCCCTCGAACGCGCGGTGCTGGTCGAGCAGCGCATGGCGGAGTCCGGGCTTTCGCGCGACGCTCCCCACCGTTGGCTGGAGCTCGCCGGTGATGAGCTTGAAGATCGACGTCTTGCCGGCGCCGTTGCGCCCGATGATGCCCCATCGCTCGCCGTCGCCGACGGTGAAGGTGACGTTCTTGAAGAGCTCAGTGGCGCCGAACGAGACGCCGATGTTGGAGAGCGAGAGGAGAGTCACGTCGCTCACGGACGAACACGAATGATCGTCTTCCCCGGGTGTCGCGCGGTCGGGTTGAAGGCGGCCACGGCATCGTCGAGCGTCGAGACGGTGCCGATGTTCGTCCGCAGTCGCCCGTCCCGCACCCGCTGGACGATCTCAGTCAGTTGGGCACGGTCGGACTCGACAACGAAATCGACCGCGAGGCCGTCGACGGGCCGCGCCTCCGAGGGTCCGACGACGGACACCAGCGTTCCTCCGGCTCGTATCAGGGCTGCAGATCGCCTCCCGATGTCGCCGCCGATGACATCGAGCACCAGATCGACTTCGCCGACGTCTTCCAGAGCGTCGTTGTCGAGGTCCACGAATTCCTGGGCGCCGAAGTCGAGCGCCTTCTCACGATCCGCGGCGCGACCGGTGCCGATGACGTGGGCGCCGGCCTCTCGGGCAAGCTGCGCGACCAGCGACCCGACTGCGCCGGCTGCGCCGTGCGCGAGGACGCTCTGCCCTGCCTCGAGGCGGCCGTGCTCGAACAGTCCCTGCCATGCCGTTAGGCCGGAGATCGGCAGGCTCGCACCCACCGTGAAGTCGACGTCGCCCGGCAGCGGCGCGAGGTTGCGTGCCTCGACGGCCGCGTACTCCGCGAGGGTGCCGTCGCGATACCAGTCGGTGAGGCCGAACACCCGCTGTCCGACCGACAGCCCCGTCGTGCCATAGCCGATGGCGGTGACCACTCCGGCCAGCTCGTGCCCGGGGATCGCCGGTGTTCGGTCACGACCCAGGCGATCCGTCCAGGTCGAGGGCCACGTCAACTCGGTCCCGACGAATCCCGACGCGTGGACCTGAACGAGGACGTCGTTTATCGCTGCCTTGGGATCGGGCCGCTCCACGAGCCTCATCCCGGCCGTGCCTGCCGCCTGATCGGTCACAACGATTGCCTTCATTGTCTACCTATTTGTGTGCCGTAGAACGCCGCGTCTCGCCGCTCAGAAAAGCGTCGATCACGTGCGCGGCTTCATCTGGCTTCTCCATGAAGAAATAGTGACTTGGGCTGGGGAATTCGACCACGCGGTTCCGAGGGAACCGGCCGAATGCGTCACGGTTCTTTTTCGTCCACGGGGCAAACACCGCGTAGTACGCCCTGGCTCGAGTCTGTTGCAGGGAATCGAGCGATGACCAATACCGTAGATACGTGTCGTACGGGGCCGGCATGGCGTAGATGCCTAACGACGGACACGTCACACGGTCCCATCGCGGCGTGGGGATGGAAACATTCCACGAGTCGGCGGGACTCGGCGCTTGTCCGATGAGTCGGCCGTCCTTTGCCCACACCCTCGAGGCGCGCAGGGCGGAAACGGGCGGCCGGAATCGTTGCGTGCGACCGTACCAGTCACGCACCGCGTCGATCGACGCCGAATCCGCGGACGTCATCGGCGGAGGAGAAGGCGGTCTCGTGTTCTGGAAGATTTTCTCGAGAGCGGGATCGGTGTAGTCGTAGGCCGCATCGAGATAGACCAACGCGGCACATCGCTGACCGTACTTCTCACCGAACCGGGCCATCTCGAGCCCGGCGAACGAGTGCCCGACGAGCGCGACCCTGTCGAAGTGAAACGCATCGAGAACGCCGACGATGTCGTCGACGTAGTCATCGAAGCGTCGTGGACTTTGAGCGGATGAGCCGCCGTTGCCTCGCCGAGTGATTCCGATGACCCTGTGGGCGTTGGTGAAGCGCGGGGCGAAGTCGTCGAAGTCATGCGGTGTGCTGTTGCCGCCGCCCGCGAGGAATACGATCGGTGACCCGGTTCCGCCCCAATCGAGCACTTCCAGCGCCACGCCGTGCTCCCCCGGAACCTCGCGTATCGCGGGCCCTCGCTCGGCCGAAAGCGGAGCGCGGGAGGTCGTACACGCGCACGCGAAAGCGGCGAGCATCTCCAACGGCACAAGGGCAGATCGCAGTCTCATCATTGGAGCTGATGGGGCTCGAGGTAGCGCGGGGTCCGGCGCCTAACGCCTGAATGCAGCATGACGCTTCTGCTGCCGGCCGGTCACTGCGTGCGGCGCACCCCGCGCATCGACAACTCGCCGGTCGGCTTTCGCGTCACATCCCAACCGCAACGGCGGATCGCGCCGTCGGCATGAATCCCTCGTGTGTCCGACGCCTAACGCGTGAGGTTCGCCGGCAAGGGCAGGCTGGCGGAAGCGTAACCGTATCCTGACCGGGCGGCCGCGGGCGGCCGATGGTCGGTGGCCTCGTTCGGCTCAACTCGTCGCCCAGTTGCCCAGGAAGTCGCCCATGGTGAGTTGCACGCCGTGACTGCGCAGGATGGCGAAGGCCATGGTGACGTGATAGAAGAAGTGGGGGATCGCGAATGCGACCAGAAACTGGACGCCGCTCGCGCGCGTCGATCCGCCGCGGTGCTCGACCACGATCGCCCGGTCGAGGCCGGCTTCAAGGTCTCCTGGCGCGATCGCTTCGAGATGCGCGATCGTCGCATCGAGGCGCTGATGGAGATCCGCAAAACTCTCTGCACTGTTCGAGGTCGGGACCGCCGACCCACCCAGCAACCGCGCGATCGCCAACCGGGCCCCCTCCGCAGCCCAGTGGACTTGATCGGCGAACGTGTACAGGTGGAGGTCAGTCGGCGCATCGTTCGCAATGCCGCGCACGCGCCCTGCCGCGGCGAGTTGCGCGCCGAGCAATGCAGCTTCACCGCTGCCAGTGACAGCGGCATGGTCTTCGGCCTTCCTCGACTGTGATTTCAAGTTGGTCAATCCGCGAACGAACAGGCCAGCGGATAGTTCATAGGCGTCGGTCATCGGCCATCTCCCTTCGGTCATGCGATGGAGTTCGAACCTGGCACCATCCAATGGAGCTGCTCCTCCATTCGCCTCCAGTCGTACGAAGCGTAGGCGGAGCCGGCGCAGTCAGCAGTACTCGAGCAGCGCGGCACCCGCCGGTGCCGCGGACCGCTGGATCAATCAACGCGTTGCGTCTATCGACTGCACTCGGCTTTCATATGTTCGGTGCTATGACTTCCCGTCGACGTGGCGTTCTCGCTGCGTTAGCGCTTGGCATCGTGATGTTGGCGCCGACCGCGGCCCGGGCGCAGAATCGGCCGCGCACGATCGCCGCACTGCTTGCGCATGCGGACGACAAAACCGCTGTGGGGCCCGCGCTGGCGCGCTGCGCCCGAGAAGGCGTAGAGGTGCAGATGATCGTCGTCACCGACGGAGCCGGCGGCAGCGGCACGCAAACGTATCTCCAGCGCCCCGACTCCGGTCCCGTGGGAGACGCGCTCGTAACGGCCCGCGCCGATGAGGCCCGCCGTGCAGCGGCGGCACTTGGCGCGCGCGAGGCGACTCCGGCGGTGCCGAGATCTGGATGGAGGCCATCGGAATCTTACCTGGGCGAAGTGCGCGGCCGTGATTGAGCCGTAGGGCAGCCTAACGCCTGAACTCGAGCTGCAAGCGAGCGATCACCATGACGGCGAAGCGCTACCGCAGATTGCCTTGGCAGCTCCAGCGCACGTTAGGCTGTGCGGCCTGACCAGCACGGCGAACCGGCGGCCCGCTCTCGGTCCTTGATCACTCGCCGAAGCGCGGCGTTGACGGCCCGCGCGCTCCCGAACGCTTCCGCCACATCGGGCGCCAGCACGACCACGCGTACCGTGCGGCCCGGAGCGAACCGCCGGCGTATGGGGGGGCGCCTAACGCACTTGGCACCGCTTGACTTTTGAGACAGTTGCTAACGCATTGGCCAAGCTGCAAAGGAACACATAAGAGTTTTCCGGCACAGTCGCAAACTTCAATAGCTCCTTTGTCAGCTTCAGCGGTCGTTAGGCCGCGGTCGCGATGCATGCCACGCGTGCGAGCCCGCGTTACAGCCTGGGCTTATCCAGCGGTTGGTCACGGCTGTGCCCGCGTGCGCGGAACCCGCGGGACCGGAGGTGCTGCCCGGCCTACCATCGTCATGATCCATGATCATATGCGCCATTGCAGTCGAGCTACCGGGATGTGACTTTCTCGTATCTCGAACGATCAGGCTCGCGGCGATGCTTCAGCGGAGGTATAGCGATGGCGGGTACAGACGACGGCATGATATGGATGACACGAACGAACGAATTGATGTGGCAGGCTCTTAGGCTCTACTTGCCACCCGGAACTAGGCTGAATTCGGTTCGGCGCCCGCCCCAGGAGCAATTTGACATTATCGTCAAGCTCGCACGCGGTAATGGGTACCATTTCGCAACGCCGCCGCATCTGAACCATGAGTCCAGCTGGCGAGGAGCGCTGTCGTTTATCCGCCAGAAGGGATTTAAAGTCGCGGCTCCCGGAAGGAGCATGCATCAGCGCGGGCTCGCCTATGACCTAGTTGGGCCGGATCTCGACAAGATTGAGACCGCGGTTCGCAAGGCTGTCTCTGACGGACGCATCAAGCTTGTACCGGGTTCAAGGAGCGCGATTCTTCAAGAACCGATGAACCGTTGCGTACACGTCGAGATGGAAGCCGGCATTCTTGATTTCGAACCCTTTGGCGTTGGCTGACGTGACGGCATACGCAGGGCCTAGGCGCAGGATGAAGCCTGTCTAGCAACGAAGTGAGGTAGCGGCCTAACACCTTGAGTTAACCGGCAAGCGAGTCAAATACAGCGAGCGAAGCGAGCAAGCCGCGGATCCCTCAGCAGGTTCACAGATCGTTAGGCGGCAGGTCAGGACTCTTGAACGTCCGCCAGACCAGCCATATCGCTAAGGAGTTGCCCGTACGGAGCCGTAACTCACGCGCGTATCCGCGCCGAGCATGGTGGCAGCGCTCGCGGATGATGCGCTGCCGGCGGCGGAAGCGACAGCGTGACCGTACTGATTGTATCTGGCGTTAGGCGCCAAGGCGGTCTATGGCGTGGCCAGCTTCTGAAAGTCCGCACGCTGGCGCAACGGATTCCAGAACGGGTCGATCCCCAGCAACTGCGGACTGACGAGGAGCGGATTTGCCATTGCCAAGCCGATGTACTTGACTGCGCACGAGTAGTCCGCGGCGAGAACGCACACCTCCGCCATCATTTCTTTGTCCCCGAGCGTCAAGCGTCGCTCATCACCGCGCAAACGTTCGAGCTCTCGCATCGCCTCGGCGCGGTGGCCCGATCCAACCAGCCCCATGACCCAGAGAATGTGATAGAGTTGCCAGGACCGGCTGTCCTCGCGTTGCGCTCGTGGCGCCGCCCACCTTGCGAGCGAGTCGTAGTATGCCCGTACTCGCGGAGCATCATTTCGAAACGCGATCACCTTCGTCAGGAAATAGTCGACCGAGTCTGCCCGATATGCATCCCAGGAAATTGCTTTGAGCTCGGCATCATACGCCTCGGCGAGCACCCGAAGCGCTGGACTATACGCGGAGTTGATCGCCAGGTCGATCAGCATTCGGTCAACACCGACCTGTCGTACTGCCTCGCGCATTGCGATGCTGGCCTGTTCCACGCGACCCCGAACCAGATACATCCACACCTTATCGGTGTGATAGTCTGCGATACCTGGATCGACCGCAATCGCCCGGTCAATGTACGTCTCGGCGGTCTGATAGGCTCGCTCTACGAAGTACACGTGGGCCAGGTCGCGCAAGTATGCTGGGTTTCGAGGGTCGAGGCTCATTGCTCGCTCGAGGTCGCGGATCCCCGCTTCGGGACTTCCCGAGTTGAACAAACCGAGGCCGCGGCTCCGAAGACCTTGCGGATCCCTCGGCTCGATACGCAACAAACTCTCGAGCTCCTTACGACCACGCGCTGTATCGCCGACATTGGCGTAATACCAGGCGAGGACGCCGTGCGGAGTCGCCAGGCCTGAATCCAGCGCCACCGCTTGTTGTGCGGCTTGCTTGGCTAGCTCCGCGCGCTGGATGAACGTGACCCCTGACGACCGGCTCTGGTCGTAGCCAGTTGACATCGCACGATGGATTTCCGCCATGCCGGCGTAGGCCAAAGCGAACGTCGGGTCGAGCCTCGTCGCATCCTGGTAAAGCTGGAGCGCAGTTCGTCGGGCGTCCCAATCCGATTCATCTCGGGCAGACAACGCTTGCGCCTGCAGGAAGCGGTCGTACGCCTCGAGGTTCTCAGTCGGCTTCGTGCTGACGGCCTTCCGTTCCGTCGCCAGCAACGCGACGCTGAGGGCGTCCGCGACGCGCTCGGCGACGTCACTCTGTATGTCGAAGATCCCGGATCCATAGGGCTTGTCGTACGGTTGGGCCCACATGCTCCGCCCATCCGACGCCCGCACGAGCTGCGGTGTGATGCGAACCCGACCCGCGTTAGGTGACTTCTCCCATCGAATCGTCCCTCGGAGCACGTAGTCGGCACCCAATTCCTTCGCAATCTGGGCGATGGACTTCGTTGTTCGCTTGTACTGCCGGCTACTGGTTTGGGCAATGACGCCAAGGCTGGACAATTTCGAGAGCCGGCTGTTCAACTCCTCGGTCATGCCATCCGCGAAATATTCATCGTCCACGGCGCCGATGTTCTCGAGCGGCAGCACGGCAAGTATCGGCAGCCTGTTGGCCGGTCTATCGCCACGACGTGCCGATTCAACGGCGTAACCAGCCAACGCGAGCACGATCACGGCGGCCGACGCCCCAGCGATCACTATCCTTGCGCGTCGTTTGCCTAACGTTGCTCCAGTGCCGCTCCGCGTCACCGTACCCGTGACCGGTGTTGTCAAAGCCTCCAGTCGGTGAAGAATCTCGTCCGCGCGCTGCCATCGGTCGGCGGGCCTCTTCTCCAGACACCGCATGACGAGCGCCGCGAGTGGCGCGGGAATGGCGGTGCGATGCCGCGTAATCGGCTCTGGCATTTCCGTCATATGCGCCGACATGAGCATCTGTGCCGTTGAGCCCACGAACGGAAGCCGACCCGCCAACATCTCGTACGCCATGACGCCAAACGAGTAGATGTCCGCACGGTGGTCAGTCGCCGAGTCACCTGCCGCCTGTTCGGGTGCCATGTAGGCGGGCGTCCCGTTCACTACACCGGCCGTCGTCAACGGCCCGCCACCGGTTGCTTCGCTCAATGCTTTGGCGACACCGAAATCGGTGACCACGGCGTGTTGGCCGCGTAGCAGCACGTTGTCCGGCTTGACGTCACGGTGCACGACACCCTGGGCGTGAGCCTCCACTAACGCATCGGCAACGTCACGAAGGATTCGAACGGCCTCGGCGAGCGATAGCTCGTGCTCGCGAGCGAGCTTTGCACGCAGCGACTCGCCCTCCACGTACGGCATCACATAGTAGAGGAAACCGCCAGCGTCGCCCGAGTCGATCAGCGTCAGGACGTGCGGATGCTGCAGGTGGGCCGCGATCTCGATCTCCCTCACGAATCGCGCGCCGCCGATGACCGCAGCGAGCTCTGGATGCAGCACCTTGATCGCGACCGGTCGGTTGTGCTTGAGGTCGCGTGCCAAGTAGACAGTCGCCATGCCGCCGCGTCCGACCTCGCGCTCGATCGCGTAACGGTCGGCGAGAGCGACGCACAGGGCTTCCAGGGACCCGGTCACGGTGAATGAGCATAGACCTTTGCCATCGAAACCGATAGGAGCAAAGTCTCCCGCGTCCGCCTTCCCGTTTCCGCTAGCCCGCCTTCGCGCCGCCTCGCAGTCATGACGTCCGGAACGCCCCGATGAACCGGCTCATCTCGTCCGCCGCCCCGATTGACGCGCGCAGATCCCCGTTGAGCGCGGGAACGGCCGACTCACGAGCAGGCGCTTCGTCTTGAACTCATCGATCGCCGGCGTCACCAGCGCCGGTTCGGGTTCACCATGAAGAAGTTCGCGCCCGACAGACCGTCTTCGGCGCAGGTCGATCGTCACCTTCTTCCTTTGCCAACGCCACGGTGTCGCGCGACGCCACCATGCCAACGTGGTTCACGGGAGACGCGCGACTTGTTGCGCTCGCGGCTGCAGTTGGTGACGCGCGCCGTGCGGTGTCGGCACGCCGTCGGCAGCCGGCTCGAGAGGTACAACGTGCCCACGCCCGACGTGCAGCGCCTGGTGTGGGTGCCGGGCATCGGGAACTCAGTGCGTACGCGCTGGTTTCCGAGATCGACACCATTCAGCGGTTCCCAACCGTTAGGCACTTCCACTCCTACTGCCGGCTGGTGCCGGGGGCCGACAACTCGGCGGGAAGGTGCGCCACAAGCGCTCGCGCGACGGGAACCGTTACCTCAACAGGTCTTTCACACGGCGGCGATCCGGGCGGCGCAGTACCACCCGGTGATCCGGCTGGCGCGGCGAAAGGGAAGATCGTGGCGCGGGCGCTGATCGCGAAAGAGCTGGCGAGCATCGTGTACGGGGTCCTTCGGAAGCAGGAGGCGTTCAATGGCACGTTCCGCGGACACGTGCTGACGCCGAAGCCCGCGGTGTGGCCGCGGCTGGCGAGCCCGGGCAGTCTAACTGACGCCGGAGAGCGTCGCACGGATGAATGGGAGGCCAGCCGCCGTGCCGGCGAGTAGATCTGAGCCGAGGCGTTAGGCCCGAGCTCGGAGTGGTGTGTGGCCGCCATCCGCGGACGGCCGATGCGATCGAGACCCGGCTGGCGACAGCGCTAGCACAGTACACCATTGGATGCGGCCACCTGCAGGCGACCGCCGTACGACAAATTTTCCCCTTGCGCCAAACCTCGTTATTGGCGTTAGGCGGCTCGGGCACTGATACCCGCCGAGCGGCACGAAGGGTATGCAGACGGAGCGCGGCGCTCGCGACGAAACAGCCTAGGATACCGCCCGCGACGACTCCGGGCATGCCCCAGGTGTATGGGTTAAGCGGAGCGAGCAGATCGCCGACCACCGCGCCCGCGACGGTCCCGGCCGCGCTCCAGAGAACGGCCTTGCCGAGCGGCGCACGCCGGAGCAGCCCCCAGCCGACGGCTGGGCCGACGACACTGCCGACCAAGGCACCGAACCCGGCCCCGACGGCCGCAAGGAAGCCCATGCCGGGAAGAATGACGTTGCCGTACCGACTTGTCACGAGTACGATGCCCACGGGAATCATGGCGCCGCATGCCGCTCCCGCAACGGCACCGAGCCCAACGAGGCAAAGGGTAACGCGCAAACTGCGCCGCGGTGAAGCCATGTGGTAAGTAGGGTGTGTAGCCGCCTAACGCTGTTTCGCTTGGGACGATATACCGCAAGGAGCCAGAAATCCGGCGACCGCTCGCAATCCAACTACGCTCCCGCCGAACGGCTCAACGCAAGCCATGGTACCGCGCCAGATGCCGTTCCCGCCTCGCAGCCTAACGCGTTATCCTGCAAACCCTCACACGAATAGCGTCTTCAGAGGGCCACCGACGACCGACCTTCATACATTGATCGCGACGACCGCGGCCTGACCCGAATCCCGCTTCCCGCCCTCACGTCCGTTCGCCGCCACGCGGTCGTCACCCTGAACTGCGTCACCACTCCGCGTCGGCTCGATATGAGTCCCGTTCCGCGAAGGACGAACCACTGGTGGTGCAGCGCCCGCCCCGCCTCATGCCGCCGCAGCGCCGCGCCCTCAACCCCGCCAGCAAAGCGCCTTTGAGGCCGACACCTCACTGCCGGTTGATCAGGAACTGCTGAATCTTCCCGTCCGGCGAACGATACATCGCCGTTCGAGCAGGCGTCTTGCCGACCTTGTACTCGACGATCGCCACCTCCATCCCGCCGCGCTCCGTCGTCTGCCTAACGACGACATCGGTGACCCTGCCGTTGGCCGCCAGCGAGGCGCGATCCCGGGCGAGGTGCTCGTCCGTCAGCAGCGCGTTGAAGTCATCGCCGAGCGTCGACCGATCGACCTTGCCCTGCTCGACCGACGTGAGGAACGCCTTCGCGGCCTCGAGCGCGGGTGGCCCGGCGATCTTCGGCACGTCGGCGTGTGGCGTGAGCTTGGAAATGAGCGCCGAGGTGATCTCGCCGGTCGCGGCGAAGTCCGCGTTCGCGAGGGTGACGATGCCCGACCGCGTCGCCGGAATCACGATGTTCTGCGTCACGATGCCGGCTATCCCACCGCCATGCGAGAGGATGATCGCGGGTCCGGTCTTCTGAACACCGAGTCCACAACCGTACGTGGTCATCCGCCCGTCGGTGAGCACCCGCGGCGTGGTGAGCTTGGCGTACGACGCGGGGCTCAGCACCTTGCCGTCGATGAGCGCGAGGTCCCAGGCAAGCAGGTCGGTCGGCGTCGACCAGATCGCCCCTGCGGCACCGATCCATCCCTGCGCTTCGGGCGCAACGGTCGTGGGATCGGCGAGCGCATACGACGTGTAGCCTGTCGCGGTATTGGAATCGTTAGGAACTCGATCGAACGCCGTGCGCGTCATGCCGACCGGGGTGAAGATCCGCTCCTTCATGAACTCGCCGACCGATTTCCCCGATGCGGCCTCGATCGCCTTGCCGAGGATGAGGAAGTTCGTGTTGCTGTACGACCATCGCGACCCCGGCTCGAAGTCGAGGGGGCGAGTCGCGTATCGCCCGATGACGGTGTCGGTCGGCTCCGGCTTCGCCATCTCGCGGACAACGAAGTCGAGCGGGTAATAGTCCCGATAGCCCGAGACGTGCTGCCCGAGGTCCATGAGCGTGATGTCGTTCGCTCGTGTCGTCCGCGGGAAGTATTTCGCGACACGATCGCTCATCGACAGCTTGCCTTCCTGCTCGAGCAGCAAGGCCGAGCTGCACGTGAACTGCTTCGTGACGGAGCCGATGCCGAACATGGTCGTCGGGGTCACCGGCAGCTTTGGCTCGAGCGATCGGAAGCCGTAGCCTCTGGCAAGGACGACTTTCCCGTCCTGCATGACGCCCACCGACAATCCGACGAGTCGCTTCTCGGCCACGACGCGCCGGATGAGGGAGTCGACCTCGTTCACGTCGATAGCCGGAACGATAACGGTCGGTGCGACCGACGGCGTGGAGGCGGTAGCCGTCTCTTTCGCGGGCGCGTTGGTGCACGCCGAGAGCGATGTGAGAGCGAGAGCGATGTAGTTGCGCATGCGACTAACGTGCGCCCGCTCGCACGATGTCGCAACATCGCCATGCGACCCAATGCGAGCGGGAACCATCCGATTCAACGCGAGAACTTGTACCCCGGATCGATCGCCGAGCGTTTCGAGAGAATCGCGTCATGGCCTCGAGGATTGTGGCTTGCACGAGTAGCTCGATGCGTCGTCGGTCTTGCCTTTGCCGTCGTAGGTCGCGCGCGCCGGGTACGCACAGAGCGGATGGGTCTTGTCGGCCGAGCCTTTCGCGCCGCGCTCGCGAGCGATCACGCGGTCGGGCGCGTGAGCGCGCTCCACCCAGCCCGCGATCGCGCCGCGCCAGTCGGCCTCGTTAGGTCCGGTGCCGCCGCCGCAGTGGAACATCCCCGGCACGAGGAACAGCCGTGCATGATCGCGCGCGTTAGGGTCGTGTTTCAGCACCTGATCGTAGTAGGCGATCGTCTGCCTGGCGTTGAGCGCCGGGTCCGACCAGCCGTGATAGATGATGAGCTTCCCGCCGCGAGCCTTGAACGCCTTCATCTCGGGATCGGTGGTGTTGAGGATCGCCGCCATCCTCTGCGTGTCGCGCCGCCAGTTCCTGAGGTCGTACTTCGAGTAGTCCCACGTGCTGTCGCCGAAGACGAAGTACTTGTAGAACTCCGTCCCGAACGCGAACTGCAGGCTCGGCACGATGCCCGTGCCGGGGATGAGCTCGTGCGGCCCGACGCCGGTGATCCATGCGGGCCAGCCCTCGCTGTGCCCCTCGCCGCCGAACGGCTGTCCCGGATAGACCTCGCCGCGCGCGTCGGAGATGGGCGCATAGATGCGGTCGAGCACCGTGCGCTGCGCCTTCGTTAGGCAGTCGGCGCCCGGCCTGTCAGCCGGACACGCGGCGATGCTCGACAGCTTGAAATGGCAGTCGCGCGGATCCTCGAGCGTGCCGTCCTTCACGCCGTCGAGCGCGTCGCAGGCCTGCAGCACGCGCCGCTCGACGAACGCGAGCACCTCGGGCGGCACCGCCGGCCCCTCTCTCGCGCGCGGATTCGGAAACGCCGCCTGCGCGTTCCGGATGAACGACGTCGCGAAGTTCGTGAAGTCGAGTGCGGGCGCGGCCGCGACGATGCCGTCGAAGTCCGCCGGATAGCGCTGCGCTTCCATCAGCGCCTGCCGTCCGCCGTTCGAGCAGCCGAGGAAGTAGGAGCGCTCCGGATCCTTGCCGTAGTACGCCTTCACCAGCGCCTTCGCCGTCTCGGCCGTGCGGTGCACGGCGACGTGGCCGAAGTTCTCGACGCGATCGGGGTGACCAAGCGCCCATTTCGCTTCGATCGCCGAGCCCTCGTGGCCGGTGTCGGTGCCGACGCTCGCATAGCCCTCGTCCACACTTCCGATCGCGCTGTTGTCCACGGAGCCGACGTAACCACCGCCGCCGCCCATGAAGAACTTCCCGTTCCAGGCGTCGGGGAGGAGCGCGACGAAGCGGATCTCCTTGCTTATGGTGCCGGCGACGCGGCAGTGCGCGACGTGCACCGGCGTCGGGGTGTCGCGGGTCGCGGCGACGGCGACCGCCTCGGTGATCATCACATCGGGGAGAGACTGCTGCCGCACGGCCGCGCAATTGGCGGCGGCGGTCCGCTGGGCGTGCGCGGTGCTCGCTAGCGTGGCGAGCAGAGAGGCGAAGGACGCAAGTCGCTGGATCATTGTCGAGGCCACGGTGCGCGGGTGGAGAGAGTAGCGTGCGCGCGGGCTCGGGGGGAGATCTCAAACGCATCCGTCGCGCCGCGCATGTACATGGCGGCGTGCGTGTCGACGGGCTTCTGTCCCGTGGCTTGTGACGGGCCCCTAGTTCGGGCGAATCACGTCGGCCAGCGAAGCTCCTGGCGGCCATGGACGACGGCGAGCAGGCGGTCGACCATGCGCTCGGCGTAAACCGGCGACGTGCGCCCAATGTATCGCGCGATGGCCGCGAGATGCTCGATTGCGGTCGTCGAGCAATGAACCGGTCGGCTCACGACGCGCGGCGGAGTAACTCCCTGTGCCTCGGGTCTCTTAACGGGCGTCACCTCGGGAAAGGGGGCAATCGACCAGGCCCGCAACTCAGAGTGGTACCATCCCCGAATCGGTGGAGCGAGAATCGGGCGAGCGGCGAGACCGTGAACCCGCGTTGTGGGCGGAATCGTGTTCGCGCTCTCGGCCGCGAACGTCGTGCGTGGCAGTCTGACGGCTGCTCGTCAGTACTCCTCGAACATCCGCTGGATCAGCTTGGGGTCCGTCGTTTTCGTGAGCGCGAGCATGAGCAGGATGCGCGCCTTCTGTGGGTTGAGATCGTCGGCCGGGATTACGCCCAGGCGGTCAAGCTCCTCGAGGCGGCCGACGCGGCCGTTTCCCACGCGGCTGGCGCGCACGAGCACTGGTCGGGAGGCAGCGGGAGACGCGAGGGCCATCCGAATTGCCGACTTCTCAATGCTGCTGATATCGCCCGCGCCGGTGCCTGCGAAGACGATGCCCTGGACATCGCTGCCCATCAGGGCTCGAAGGACGGTGGTGCTTGGCTGAATGTACGAATAGACGATCTCCACCTTGGGGAGTTGCTTGATTCCGCTCACATCGAACTCGGAATTGACCGTGTGCCTTCTGGTGGAGCTGCGGTAGAAGCTCACCCTGTCGTCGTCGACGTAGCCCAGGAAGCCGAGCTCCGGTGCACGGAACGTCTCGAGTCGACGGGTATCGGTCTTCGTGGCATCCCGCGCCCCATTGATTTCATCATTCAAAACAATCAAGACGCCTTTGCCACGCGCTTCTGGCGTCACCGCGGTGCGGACCGCATTGAGGAGGTTGAGCGGGCCGTCTGCGCTGATGGCCGTGGACGGACGCATCGCCCCGACGAGAACAACGGGCCGGTCGTGCTTGATGGTGAGGTTGAGAAAGTACGCCGTTTCCTCGAGGGTGTTTGTCCCATGGGTCACGACGATCCCGGCAACCGTCGAGTCTTTCGCGAAGATCTCATTGATGCGGTTGGCGAGCGTGAGCCAGTTGTCGAGCGTGATATCGGGGCTCGCGACGTTGACGATCTGCTCGACCTTCACATTTGCGAGGCGCTCGAGCTGCGGAACGGAGCGGACGATCTCATCGCCTGATAGGGCGCCGCTCTTGTAATTCGACAAATCCGTCGGGGACGCGCCTCTGCCAGCAATTGTGCCCCCCATGGCCAGCACCCAGACGAGCGGCAATTTCTTGCCGCCGACTTCCTGAGCGAAGCAAGGAGCAGCCGCCATTGAAAGCAGCAACACCACTCTACTAGCGATCGTCCTCGAAGACTCGAGGCAGAGGAAAGCACGTGTGCCCATTGGCCGTTCCTCGCTCACTTCGGCACCGCAGCGCGCGTCGCCGCAGCCACAGCCTGGAGTTTCGCGGCGACGACCGCGAGCTGCGCGCGCGCCCGCGCCCAATCGCCCTCGTCCACCGCCTCCTGCACGCCGGGCAGCGCCATCGCTGCGTACGTGTACTTCGGCGCATACAGAACGTGCTTGAACCACGGGCGCCCGGGAATCCCGCTGTCCTCGAGAAAATGCTGCTCCATGGCGCGCATCGCCTCGTTCGCCGCACGCAACCGCGCGCTGCGCGCCGGACTGCTCGGCGCGGCGAGCGTGATCGAGAGCGCGCTGTCGAGCGCCGCGGCCGCGCTGGCCCAGTGCGCCGCCGCCTCGCGCGCCGCCGAGACGTCGAGCTGACTCGCAACGGATGGTTGGGCAGCGAGTGAATCGATGAACGTGCCCACGCGCCGGGCGTACAGCGCGAAGTCGTACGGGTAGACGTCCGCGTTCGCGAGACGCATGGCCATGCGTCCCCACACCTCGCTCATCGCGGTCATGTACTTGAACCCCGGGTCGCCGATCTGCGTCATCCAGTAGTAGTCGTCGTACACCGAGTGGTAGACGCCGTACGGGCCATCGAACTCCATCTCGACCACCGGCACGCCCAGGAAGTTGAGGAACACGGTATAGTCGGAGCCGGAGCCGAGTGCGTTCGCAGGGTAGTCGAGCGGTCGGTGCGCGGTCGAGTCGCGGCGCCCCCAGGCATCCAGCACCGAGCCGGCTCGCGTCGGATCCTTCACGTCGCGGACGGTCTCCGTCACCACATCGTTGAGCGACGCCACCGCGGTCGCCTCGAAGTCGGACCCGCTCGTGGACTCGTCCACGTTGAGGTAGGCGATCGCGTTCTTCTTCACACCATTGGCGAACTGCTCGCCCCATTCCGTGCTACCCGTTAGGTGCCACTCCTCGGCGTCCCAGTCCGCGAAGACGATCGACCGCTTTGGGGGCTTGCCTTCCTTCGCCATCGTGCCTAACACGCGCGCGAGCTCGAGCTGCGTGGCCGTCCCCGACGACGGATCCACCCCACCGAACACCCACGCGTCGCGATGGTTGCCAAGCAGGACGTACTTGTCAGGCTCCTCGGTGCCGCGGATGCGACCTTCCACCACGTAGATGGAACGCGTCGCACTGTCCATGTCCACCTTCACGTGCACCGTCGCGCTCGCGCCGCCGCCCACGTGATACGTGAAGCCGAGTGCCCCCTGCCACTCCTTCGGCGCCTCCGGTCCGCCTAACGCCCGGAGCAGCGGAGTGGCGTCACGGTACGACATGGGCACCATGATGATCTTTGGCATCGACAGCGCGTCCTCCGCCTTGATGCGCGGAGCGCCCGGCAGCGACGCGTAGCCGGGCGTGAGCGGGTCACCGGCGACCATGAAATCGTACGTGATCGCGCCGCGCTGGATGTGACTGGACGGGCCCCAGGGTCCGACGGGGAACGTGTCGCCTTTGACGAATCCGTCCTCTGCCGGGTCGGAGTAGATGAGCAACGCGGCGAGGCCGCGCTTCTCGGCGGTGAGCGCCTTGAAGCCGCGGTAGCTGTAGGGCACCGAGTAGCGCACGATCGCGATCTTTCCCTCGAGCCTAACGCCGTGCGACTCGAGCCAATCGTAGTCCGACGGGTTGCCGCTCGACGCGTAGACCAGCTCACCGGTGACGTCGCCCGAGGCGGACATGCCGAGGTAGGTGGGGCCGGGATCCTGCGCGGTCTGCGGGTCCTGCGGGAACGCGTCTTCCTTCAGGGTTGCCACGTAGCGCGTGGGCGCGGTCATCTCGACCTTCACCTCGCGCGGCCACGGCAGGAGCACGTCGAAGCGATGCGTCCGAACGTCCTGCAGTCCGTATTCACGGAAGCGCGCGGACACGAAATCGGCGAGCATCTTGTTCCGGACGGAGCCCGCTGGATGCGGCTCGGCGGTGAGGTACTTGAAGAATGCGCCGACGGAGTCGCGGCTGACACGACGCGAGAGCTCGGCTTCGAGCGCGCGTTCCCGAGCGGCGGAGGCGGCCGTGAAGCCCCGGATGAGTGGTGGCCGTTCCTGCGAACGCGCCGCGAGTGCGAGCAAGGTGAACGATGCACCGGCGATGAGGAGCATCGTTAGGCGTCGAGGCCGGCTGCCGCGCCACCACAGCTTCATGCGCCTGTTAGGCAGCTGAGTCACCGTTTCCTCCTCGTGGAAGCTTTCGGAGCACGGACACCAGACCGCATCCGTCGAACTTCGGGCTCGAGCCGCCGACTCCCGCACTTGCCGTCGAAGGAGACGCCGATGTTGGAGAGCGAGAGAAGGGTCACGGAGCCAAGAATAAACACCGCGATTCAGCTCTCTTGCCAGACCATCGACGTTGCGGAGACCCCGGGCGACGTACCACCGTTAGCAAGACCCAGGAGACCAAACGTGACCCTACGCCGTTTCATCCTCGCCATCGTGCTGGCGGGCGCATCATCTGCGGGGGCACAGACCCCGACGTACGACCTGATCATCCGCGGGGGCCGGATCGTCGACGGCACCGGCGCGCCCTCGTACCGAGCGGACCTCGCGGTGTCGAACGGACGAATCAGCGTCATTGGTCGCCCGGACACCACGCGAGCGCGCCGCGTCATCGACGCTACAGGGTTGGTCGTGGCCCCCGGGTTCATCGACATGATGGGGCAGAGCGCGGCCATGTTCACGCGCGGGTCGGCCGACGCGGCGTTCAACATGCTGTCGCAGGGTATCACGACCATCAACACCGGCGAGGGCGACTCGTCGGCGCCGGTCGGACCCGACTCGGCGCGCGCGGTGGGTTGGAGCACGATGCGCGAATACTTTCGGCGCCTCGACGCCGCGGGGACGCCGCTCAATGTCGCGCAGTCCATCGGGCACACCACGGTCCGCCAGATCGTGATCGGCGACTCCGCGCGGCAGGCCTCGCCCGCTGAGCTTCAGCGCATGCGCGGGATGGTAGAAGAGGCGATGCAGGCGGGCGCCACCGGCGTGTCGACGGCGCTCATCTATCCGCCGGCCGTCTACGCCAGCGAGGAGGAGATCACCGCGTTGGCGTCCGTCGCCGGCCGGTACGGCGGTCGCTACTTCACGCACATGCGCAACGAGGGCGATCGACTGCTCGAGGCGATCGACGAAGCGTTGCGCATCGGCAAGAACGCGCACACGCCTGTCCACATCTTCCACCTCAAGACGGCTGGTCAGGCCAACTGGGGAAAGATGGACCTCGCACTCGCCCGGGTGCGGCAGGCGCGCGCGAGCGGCCAGGACGTGGCCGTGGATGTCTACCCGTACATAAACAACGGCCTCGACATCCGCGCGCTCATCCACCCGCGTAACGCAGAGGCGGGCCAGGATGCGTTGACGAAGCGACTCGGGGATCCCGCGATGCGCGCGCGCATGCGCAAGGAGATGGAGGAGGAGACTGGCTGGGAGAACTGGTACGTCCACGCCGGCCGCGACTGGGACCGCATCGTCCTCGGCAACATCGCCGACCCGGAGTACAAGCAATACGGCGGTCTCTCGATCAAGGCGATCGCCGATCGGGTAAAGAAGGACCCGTGGGATGTGTTCTTTGCGATCGCCCAAGCCGGACCTGCGTCCACGATGCCTCAGTCCATGTCGGAGGCGAACAAGATCAAGGCGATGCGCGAGGAGTTCACATCGTTCGATACGGACGCCGGCCCGACCCCGAGCGCGATCGCGTCGCACCCGCGGGCCTTCGGCGCGTTTCCTCGTATCTTCGGGCGTTACGTCCGCGAGCTCGGCGTGCTCTCGCTGGAAGGAGCGGTGCAGCGCGCAACCGCCGTTGCGGCCAACGAGATCGGTGCCTACGATCGCGGGCGTCTCGCTCCCGGGCTCGCCGCGGACATCGTGCTCTTCGATCCCGTTAGGATACGCGACCGCGCGACGTTCGCCGAGCCGTCGCTGCCGTCGGACGGGGTGAGCTACGTGCTGGTCAACGGCGTGGTGGTATTCGAAGGGGGGAAATACACCGGCGCCAAACCCGGCATCGTACTGCGCGGACCTGGTTGGGATGGACGCAAGTAGACGTCATCGTTAGGCGCAGGAGAGGATCCATGTTCGATCGCCGTCGTTCCGTGCTGGCCATCGCGCTCGCGCTGCTCGCGCCGCCTTTCGCCTCGCGCGCGCAGAACGCTCAACCGTCGCCCTACGTCAGAGACTTCGGCTACGTCACGCTTCACGACGGTGTGAAGCTCGCCTACGTCGCGTACCGGCCGAGCGCGGAGGGAAAGTTCCCGACCGTCATGACGTACGATCCGTACGTCGCGGCGGGATCTGGCCCGAACGCATTCTTCCTCGACAAGGGTTACGCGTACGTCGCCGTGAGCCTTCGCGGCACCGGCTGCTCGCAGGGCGCGTTCGACTTCATGAACGGCGAGTCGCACGGCGCCGACGGCGCGGAGGTCGTCGACTGGATCGCGAAGCAGCCGTGGAGCAGCGGCGCGGTCGGACTGTGGGGCTCCTCGTACCCCGCGCACACCGCGTACTTCGTCGCCGCCAGGCAGCCGCCGGCGCTCAAGGCAATGATCACGTCGAGCATCACCGCCAACATCTACGAGGATGCGTTCTATCCGGGCGGGATGTTCAACATCGGCTTCGCGTCGCGCTGGTTCCTGCTGTATCAACCGGCGATCTCCGGCGTCGGCACCGCGGCGCGCATCGGCTGGGGCGACGTCGAGTGTCAGACAAACGTGAAGGCGCATCGCGAGCACAACTTCCTCACGGAGGTCATGCAGCATCCGTTCGACGACGATTATTGGCGGCGGCGCGCGACGGAGACGTACGTGGGCCGCGTGCGCGTCCCCACAATCGTCGGCATGGGGTGGCAGGATTTCCAGACGCAGATCACCGGCGGCATCACGCTCTATCAGGCGCTCGAGGTGCCAAAGCGCCTCTACGTCCTGCCTGGTGGCCACGGTGTCGTTCTCCGACAGACGCTCGTGCAGCAGGATGAGATCCGCTGGTTCGATCGATGGCTCAAGGGCACCGAGAACGGCGTCGAGCGCGAACCGCCGGTTACCGTGTTCTGGGAGGTGTCGCGCAAGGGTGGCGATGACTTCCGCGGCGGCGCATTGACGCCGAACTGGGTGACGACGCACACTGCCTGGCCGCCTCCCGAGATGCGGATGCAGCCCTTTTACCTGACGGGCGACGCGCAGCTCACCACCGAGAAACCCACGTCGCCCGAACAGACCGCGCCGCGATCGTACACCTACCCCACGGGCACGGAGCTCATCGGCAACAACGCGCAGTTCTCCATTCCCGTCGAGCCGGAAGGCGTGCTCGTCTACCGCAGCGCGCCCATGACCGGGGACCTAACGATTCTCGGCGCCCCGCAGCTGACGTTCTACGTGTCTCTCGAGCACGAGGACGCGGACTTCGTGATCGACCTGCACGATCTCTATCCCAACGGCGACATCCAGTACCTCCAGCGCGGCCTGATGCGGGCGTCGATGCGCGCGATCGACGCCGCGCGCTCGCGACCCGACGCGATTCGCCAGCGATACGCGGCGCGCGATCCGCTGACGCCAGGGAAGGTCTACGAGATAAGGATGTCGCTGCCGCCGGTCGGTGCGGTCATCCGCCAGGGACATCGTCTCGAGGTGACCATCATGGCGCCGTCGCCGATCACGCAACCGGATTGGGGCTTCCAGCCCACCGGGCAGCCGGGACGGAACACCGTCTATCACTCGGCCGCGCAGCAGTCGGTGATCGACATCCCCGTGATCCCCGGCGCCAGGGCTCAGGGCCCGGCGCCGGCGTGCGGGTCGCTCGACTACCAGCCGTGTCGCCCGGCCAACTCGATCGACCAGATGATGCGGCTCGTGTCGCCGAAGATCGTTCCTTAGCTCCGATGGCGCTGAATGCCGGCATCAGTGTGACTCGAACGTCAGCTGCACGCGAGACCACCGTTGGTGTTGCAGATCATCCGGCGAGATCCAGAACTGGAATGCGCCCACGTCGCCGAAGAACCATTCCATGAGGTCATCGTAGACCAGTTGGAGTAGCAAATGGTCGTCGCGATGCATCTCCGCCGCGTCCTGGATCTCCACGCTCCGGCCGAACATCTGATGCCAGGCGTTGGTCGGAAGACGGTAGTCGCGGTCGAGCAGTTCACGCACGGGCGGCGGCAGGGCCTTCCATGCAGCCGCGTTCTCGGCGTGTGCCAGGGTTCGCAGCGCCGCCGTGTCGAGATTCTTCACCGCGTTAGGCACGTAGGCGCGCGCGTACGCACCAAACTCGCCCTTGGCCCGTGTGAGGAGAGCGTCGAGCTCGTCGATCTCGCGGGGTGTCATCTCATCCCACATGAGGCGATGCCCCGCCCAATGCTCCACGTCGTCGACGAACGCGATAAACGCAGCGCGCCCCGCATCGAACGACGCGAGGGCTTCGGCGGCGTTGTGAAGCTTCGCCTTTGAGGCCCGGAGCGTGTCGAGTCGCGATACGGCGGCCGTGAGGCGGTCGGCGAGGTGTCGCGCGCTCTGCCAGTACGTCGGCAGTGGTGTGTCGCCGAGTGCCTGACGTGCCGCCGACGTGTCGAAAGAGTACTGACGGCGTTTCACGTGTCGATCAACGACGATGCGAAGATCCTCTTCCTCGGCGGGCGACTGCGCCACGAGCGGTGTCAGCTCGACGGGCCAGCGAGGGAACGTGCGTGCACCGACGGTCGCATCGAATGGAAACACTTCGCCATACGGAACGTAGGCTGCCGGGGCGCCCTCCGGAGGATCGGTGTCCGGCGCGTTCGTCTCTGGTACATGGAGCACCGCGCCCTGACAACCGCGTGGGAGGCCGGCGATAAAGAATGCCAGCGCACCCTCGTTAGGGAGCGGATTGGTTCCCGCGCGTTCGTGCACATGCCGAAGATCTATCCACGCGACATGCGTCATTGGCACGTGTTTGTCGCCCGCGCGTGGCCAGGGGACGCTGCCTAACCGTGGTCGGCCGCCGAGCCAGCTTCGGGCGCGGCTCCAGTCCGGGTCTTCGCCGCGCGGGAGGCGGGAAACGAGAATGGCGGCGACCGGGGGCCCGGCCGACGAAGTCGCGACGTGCGCGTCGGCGGGCTCGACGCGCCTGACGATCGCCGTCGTGAGCAGGTCTCCCGCTGACGGGTCGAGCCACGCGGGCGCACCACCGAGTATCGAACCGAGCGTGCCGAGGAAGGAGCGTGGCTGCGTGTCGGTCAGCAACTCGACGCGGGTGCCGTTGCCGACCGCCTTGAACGCGACGGCGCCGGCGATCGCGGCCTGGTCGCCCACGATCTTGAACGAGAGTACCCGCGGGCGGTCGTGCTTGACGATCTCGACCGTCAGGTCGCCGAGTTTCTTGTGTGTCTCACGGAACTGCGTTCCCTCGCGAATCGGCGAGTCATCGATCTTCTGGGCGCGAAGAGACAGCTCGTTCCACTCCGGTGTGTGGCGGAAGTCGGCGAGGAAATCGAAGACTCGGTCGATTGGTCGAGGAATATCGAGCTGAAACTTTTGCCGCATGTCACCTAACGACAACGATCGTGGACGTGTTATTGTCGGTTGATCAGGAACTGCTGAATCTTCCCGTCCGGCGAACGATACATCGCCGTTCGAGCGGGCGTCTTGCCGACCCTGTGCCCGACGATCGCCACTTCCGTCCCGCCGCGCTCCGTCGTCTGCCTAACGACGATCGCCTCGATGTCACCGACATGGCGCCGTCGCCGAAGATCGTTCCCTAACGCGAGAAGCGCGGTCAGTGACTTGAAACGCTTCGCGTCGGCGTCGCCCCCTTGAGCTCGCGATCGAACCACGCCGCCGTCGCACTATCGGCGGCAAGCCAGGACTCGTGTCGCAGAAATCCGTGGATCTCATCGGGGAGCACGAGCTCCTCGTAGCGCACGCCGTGTGCGTCGAGCCGGCGGGCGAGGTCGACCGTCTGATGGAAGCGCACGTTGCGATCGTCGTCGCCCTGGATGAGCAGCACCGGTGACTTCCACGTGTTCATCGACGCGACGGGCGACGACTGCCACGCCACCTTCATCGCCTGCTCGTAGTCCGCGCGTTCCGCGGCAGGACGCTGCAGCGGGCCGTCGACCCAGATCCCGAGGTCCTGCGTCCAGTCATGCACTCCGTGCAGGTCGACGCCCGTCTTGAACAGCTTCGAGTCGCGCGCGAGCGCGAGCGCGGTCAGCAGCCCGCCATACGAGCCGCCCCAGATGCCGATGCGTGCCGAGTCCACCTGCGGCAGCGCCCGCAGATATTCGCCGCCGGCCTTCACGTCCTGATACTCGGACTCGCCCCACGGGCCCCAGTGCGGCGGATGGTGAAACGCGTGGCCGTAGCCGATGCCGAGCCGGTAGTTCACCGAGAGCACGACGTAGCCGTGATTCGCGAGGTACTGGTTCACGGCGTACGCGTTCGAGTAGTAGTCCATGTAGTGCCAGCCGAGGAGCATCTGGCGAGGCGGCCCGCCGTGAACGAAGACGACGGCAGGCTTCCTGGCCGAACCACCGGAGCGCTCGAAGAGCTGGCCGTGGACCTGTGTTCCATCGGGCGCGCGGAAGACGACCTTCCTCGGCACGACGAGATCGGCGAGCGGGAACGCGCTCGGCGTCGGATCGCCGGCGACCGCGCGCGGCGTTCCGCCGCTCGCGTCGACGATCATCGGAACCGGCGGCGCCTTGGGTCCCGCGCCGATGTACGCGATCGAGCGTCCGTCGCCGGTGACGACCGGCGTCCACTCCACGCCGTCGCCTAACGTGATGGCCTGTGGCTCCGCGCGATCCACCGGCACGCGGAAGATGTGCCGGCGATCAATGTCGTTCGTGTCGCGACCGGCGTTCGCGCCGTAGACGAGAGAGCGACCGTCGGGGCTCAGCCGGATGAATTCCGTCATGAATTTTCCCGGCGTCAGCAGCAGAGGCGCACCGCCGGCGACGGGGATCGAGTACATGTGCGGCCACCCGTCGATGTCGGTCATGAAGACGAGCCGATCGCCTGCCGCCCAGTGGAGATTCGCGCTGCCGTCGGTCTCGGGGAGCGAGCCCTCGAGCGTGTTCGGGCTCTGCCACACGCGGCGTCCTTCACCGGTCGCGACGTCGGCCGTCCAGATCGCCCAGGGGAACGGATGCAGGTCGAGCAGCGTCTCCGGCGTGCCACCGACACCGGCGACGCGCACGAACGCTACGTGCGCGCCGTCGGGCGACCACGCGGGCGATGCGTCGCGCGACGTTGATGGTGCGAGATAGCGGATGGGCGTCGAGTCGCTCGTGAACACGCCGATGAACGAGTGATCGCCGCGCGATGAGACGAACGCGAGCTTCGATCCATCCGGCGACCAGACGGCATCGCTGCTCTCGCCGCGCGCGAAGAAGAGCTGCTTCGCCTCCGACGAGCCATCGGTCGGCACGATCCAGATCTGATGGCCCTTGTAGAACGCGACGCGCTTCCCATCGGGCGAGAGCAGCGGCTGATCGCCGTCGGCGATCATCTTCGGCGCGCCGCCGCTCGCGGACACCGTGTAGATGCGCACGGCGGGAGTCGCGGGGCTGTGGCTCGGGTCGGGCGCGAGGCCGCCCTCCGCGGCCCAGTTCGAGTCGTGGTCGCCGCCGCGCGCGTAGACGACCGTCGCACCGTCCGGCGTGAGCTGCACGGACGTGAGCTCCTCGCCGTCGTCCCTGTCGTACGGAGTGATGCGGCGCGCGCGCCAGTCGGGCGCCGACGCGACCCAGAGGTTGCGATGGCCTTCCTGGTTGAGTGCGTACACGATGGTCGCGCCGCGCGAGGCGGCGGCGAGCTCGCTGGGGAACGCGTAGCTCAGCACCTGCGGGAGCGTGAACGATCCCTGGGCCCGTGCGGCGGCGGGGAGCGCGGTGCTGAGCATGACCGCGAGCAGAGCGGTGAGGCGGCGAGAGTGCGGCATGTGTGCAATACTACCGCCAACCCAGCGCCGGCGCGACGTGCGTGAGGATCGACTCGATCACGTGCACGTTGTATTCGACGCCGAGCGTGTTAGGCACGGTCAGCAGGAGCGTGTCGGCTTCGGCAATGCCCTCATCGCCTTTCAGCGCTTCGATCAACACGTCCGGCTCGGCCGCATAGGACCGACCAAACACGGCCCGCATGTTGTCAATGAGGCCTATCTGATCACTGCTCTCGTCACGACCGAAGTAGGCGCGGTCGCGATCGTCCATCAGGGCGAAGATGGATCGAGACACGGACACGCGCGGTTCCCGCGTATGCCCGGCTTCGCTCCACGCTTTCCGGAAGATGCGGATCTGGCGAGCCTGCTGGATGTGAAACGGCTCCCCCGATTCGTCTTCCTTGAGCGTCGAGCTCTGCAGGTTCATCCCGTGCTGCGCCGTCCAGATCGCGGTCGAATTGGACGCCGAGCCCCACCAGATACGATCGCGCAGTCCGGCGGAATGCGGCTCGAGCCGAAGCAATCCGGGCGGGTTGGGAAACATGGGCCGAGGGTTCGGCCGGGCGAATCCTTCTCCCTTCAGCAGCTCGAGAAAGACCTCGGCGTGACGCCGACCCATGTCCGCATCGGTTCCGCCTTCCGGCGGCGCGTAGCCGAAGTAGCGCCACCCTTCGATGACCTGCTCGGGAGAGCCGCGGCTGATCCCGAGCTGCAGCCGGCCGTTGCTGATCAGGTCGGCCGCGCCCGCGTCCTCGACCATGTAGAACGGATTCTCGTACCGCATGTCGATGACGGCCGTTCCGATCTCGATGCGGGTCGTTCTCGCGCCGATGGCCGCGAGCAGCGGGAACGGAGACGCGAGCTGCTGCGCGAAGTGATGCACGCGAAAGTACGCGCCGTCCGCGCCGAGCTCCTCCGCCGCCACCGCCAGCTCGATCGACTGCTGCAGGACATCGCGCGCGGAGCGTGCGGCCGATTGGCGCGACGCGTTCCAATGACCAAAGGACAGGAAGCCGATCTTCTTCATGGCGGACGATTGGTTTGTCATCTCACTCCGTCGGTCGCCGTCGGCCTCAATAGCATGCGAAACGGCGTACTGGCGGAGAAGCGAACGCCGGTCGCGCGGCCAGCCCTTCGCCGTTGGGAATGTGCGAGAACAACGAGTCCAGCTCTGTCCGTGCCTAACGCTCGAAGTTCCGCCGCCTCTTCGATCGACGACGACTGTTGGGAGGACCGGCGGTCTACGCGGGATTGTCCGGCGCGCACCGTTGCGCCCTTCTGGTACGGCACCGCACCTTGCTGTTTCTCAGGCGGGTGTTGCGGACCTCCCACGCCCTAACATACTCCACGAAGGGTATGGAGATGACGATGCTTCGCGCGGCACTGGCGCTATCGCTCTTCTGCGGAGCTCTGCTGGAGGCGCAGGGACGTGGCACGGTCGCCTTCGTGAACGCGACCGTGCTCCCGATGGACCGGGACACCGTTCTGTCCGCGCAGACCGTGTTGATCCGCGAGGGGATCATCGAGCAGGTCGGGCCGAGTGGCCGGGTGAGTGTTCCGGCAGGCGCGACGCGCATCGACGCCCGCGGCAAGTACGTCATGCCGGGGCTGGCGGACATGCACGTTCACATGGCCGGCCCACGGCAGATCCAGCTGGAGCTCCTGAAGATGTATGTGGTCAATGGCGTGACCACGATCCTCAACATGCGGGGAACGCCAGAGCAGCTCGCACTGCGATCGGACATCCGGTCGGGACGCGCCTTCGGCCCCGACATGTACACCGTGGGTCGATACGTGAATGCGCCGTTCTTCGTCACTCCCGACAGCGTGGAGCAGGAGGTCGTTGCGCAGCGACGCGCCGGCTACGACTTCATCAAGATGCACGGCGAGCTCTCGCGCGAAGCGTACGCACGGCTGAACGCGGTGGGGAAGCGCGAGGGTATTCGCATCATCGGCCATGCGCCTCGCACGCTCGGCATCGATGCGGTGTTTGCCGAACACCAGTACGCGCTCGCGCACGCCGAAGAGTTTCTGTACGACACGACGGGCAGCTCGCGAGATGCCGACCTGCCGAAGTTCGAGCCGCGCATACCGGAGCTCACGCGCAAGATGGTGGCCGCGGACGTCTGGCTCATGCCGACGCTCAGCGCCTACAGGATCATCGGACTCATGGCGCGGGATCTCTCGGCGATCCTCGCCCGCCCGGAAATGAAGTACCTGCCAGCCGCGATTCGAGTCGGGTGGGGACCGGAGACCAATCCCTATACACGACGGTTTGGCCCGGAAAAAGCGCCGGGGATTCTCGCGCGCCACGCGCTGCTGAAAAAGCTCACGAAAGCCTTCGACAGTGCCGGTGTGAAATTGATCGTCGGCACGGACGCCCTGAACGTCGGCACGGTTCCCGGCTTCTCGACGCACGACGAGTTGCAGGAGCTCGTCGAGGCTGGTCTCTCGCCTTACCACACGTTGCGCGCGGCCACTGCCAACGCGAGCGCGTTTCTCGGTTCAACGCCGTGCATCGGCCAGGTGCGCAGGGGCTGCGTGGCGGATCTGCTGCTGCTCGACGCGAATCCGCTGAGCGATATCGCCAACACGCGGCGGATAGCGGGTGTCGTGCTCCGCGGAAGATGGTTGCCCCGCCAGGAATTGGATCGAATCCTCCAGTCACTCGAGGCCGGCGGCAGATGACTGGGTGACGCCGCCGCCGGCCATCACCGTCCTCCTACCGAAACAGGCTGTCGGCACAACGCCTTGCGATGGACCGAGTGCTCGCCCGCCATCGACCGTGGGCACCTAACGCGTGCGCCAGGCGGCGAATCACCGCGCCTCGAACACGATGTCCTGCGCGCCGTGATACAGCACGTAGCGCCCCATCTCCTCGAGTCGTTCCCTGCCCTCGACGATTTCGAGAAAGTGATTGCCGGCGAGCTGACCCATTTTGCTGGCGAAGCGTGACGAGCCGTAGGCGAACAGCAGCTCGGTTTCACTGATGCCGCCCGGATACCAGAGCACGTCGCCGCGCGACGGGTGGCTCGTGTGGTTCTCATAGCCGACGCCAAGCTGATAGTCGCCGAGCGGAATCCAGCACGCCTCGCCGCTCCAGCGGGCGTGGATCAGCTGCTGGCGATAGGGAAGCAAGGCGGTGAAGGCCGCGCAGGTTTGGGGAGCGCGATCGGCCAGGAGCTTCGCCGTGAAGACGAAGGCGGTCGCGACCGTGATCCTGATCGGGTCGATCATTCGGGGTGCCAACGGTGGTGGACTTTGGGCCTGACCGCCTCTCATCATTCGCGGACGTGTTGGAGGCTGGATACAAATTCTCACCCGATGGACGGTCAAGTGAGTGCACGTCGATGGTTGACAGGGTTGGCGGGGTTCACAGCAGCGCTGCTCGTCGCGGCGCCCGCGACGCTCGCCGCGCAGGCCAAACCCGACTGGACGGCGTTCGACAAGTACGTCGCCAGGGCTGCCGCTGACTGGCGTATTCCGGCGCTCGCCATCGCGGTCGTCAAGGACGATTCGGTCGTCTTCGCGAAGGGCTACGGCGTGCTGCAGAAGGGAACGTCGCAGCCGGCCAACGAGCACACGCGCTTCGCGATCGGGTCGACGACCAAGGCGATGACGTCCGCCTCGCTCGCCATGCTCGTCGACGAGGGCAAGCTCGCGCTCGACGACCCCGTCACGAAGTACATCCCCGAGCTCCAGTTGTCCGACCCATGGGTCACGCGCGAGCTCACGATCCGCGACCTGCTCACGCATCGGAGCGGCTTACCGGGCACCGATCTGTTCTGGGCGTCCAGCTGGAAATACTCCCAGGCAGACGTCATCCGGCGGCTTCGCTACATCCAACCCACGGCGTCGTTCCGCTCGGAATGGCAGTACCACAACGTGATGTACGCGCTCAACGGCCTCATCATCGAGCGCGTGTCGGGCATGCCGTGGGAGCAGTTTGTAAAGAAGCGCATCTTCGAGCCGTTAGGCATGAACGAGACCGAGCCGCTCGTCTCGATGATCATGGGCAAGCCGAACGTTGCCATCCCGCACGCGCTCGTCAACGACTCCGTGACGGTCGTGCCCGTTCGCTCCACCGACGGCGTGGCGTCGGCGGGAAGCGTCTGGTCGAGCGTGTCGGACATGGCCAAGTGGATGAAATTCGTGATCGACAGCGGGCGCGTCGGCAACAAGCGCCTGATTCAACAGAAGACGTTCGCCGAGTTGGTCACGCCGCAGATTCAGGCACCGATGGAGGAGTACCCGGCGCTGCAGCTCGCGAAACCCGACTACTTCAGCTACGGGCTCGGATGGTTCATCCAGGACTATCGCGGCCAGCAGGTCTGGATGCACACGGGGAGCATCAACGGCCTGTGCGCGATCATCGGGATAGAGCCGAACAAGCGACTCGGCGTCTACGTGCTCGAGAACCTCGACCACGCGGAGCTCCGCCACGGGTTGATGTACAGTGTGTTCGACCTGTTCGAGAATGGTCCGCGCCGCGACTGGAGCAAGGACCTCGCACCGATCTTCGCGCCGCGTCCGCGGCCTAACGCCGCGGCGCAGACCGCGCGGGCCGCGTCACCGCCGTCGCTCCCGCTCGAGCGCTACGCCGGGACGTACGTCGACTCGGCCTACGGCAACGTGAACGTCACGTTCCAGAACGGCGCCCTGCAGGCGGCGGTCGTCACCGATCCGGCGGTGCCGCTCGAGCCGGTGAGCTTCGAGGCGTTCCGCACGAAGCCCACGGAGAGTGGTCGGCCGACGGTGTTGACGTTCCTTCCCGACGGAAACGGCGGCGTGAGCGGGGTGCGCGTGGCGAATATCGTATTCGAACGCGTACGCACGCAGCGATGAGTTGTCATCCCGAGCGGAGCTCGGCTGTCATCCCTCGTCTGTCATCCCTCGTCTGTCATCCCTCGCTTGTCATCCCGAGCGCAGCGAGGGATCGCGATCGTCCCGGGAGAGAGCATTGTCATTCCGAGCCCCCAGGCGAGGAATCGCGATCGTCCCGGAGAGAGCATTGTCATTCCGAGCCCCCAGGCGAGGAATCGCAGTCGTCCCGGTAGAGGGAGAGGACTGGTGATTGTTTACTTGAACTGGTTATTGGTTGTTGCGACTGGTTACTGACTACCGGACCGCCGCCGCCGAGCCTCTGCCGTTTCTCCCCTGCCATCTGCCATCTGCCATCTGCAGTGCTCTGCCCTCTGCCGTCTCCTCAGGCCCCTCTACCGGGAGCCCCGCGATTCCTCGCCTGCGGCTCGGAATGACAGGCACGCTCGGAATGACAAGCACGCTCGGAACGACAACAATCAAGGAGCTTCTCATGCGACTCAGTTCGTTCGTGACAGCAGCTGGCTGCGGCCTCCTCATGGCCGCGGCGGCTCCGTCCTTCTCCTCAGCGCAGCTGCCAACCGTACCCGTACCCGACACCGCGTACGACCCCGTCGAACCCCTCGTCGATCGCCTCGATCTCGAGAAATACAAGAACACCATCAAAGGCCTGGCGCAGTTCGGCGACCGCCGGCAGGGCACGAAGCGCAATCGCGACGCCGTCGCCTGGATCGAAGCGCAGCTCAAGAGCTACGGCTGCCAGAACGTCGAACGCATCACGTACCAGTACAATCCTGCGCCGCGCCCCGCCGGTGCGTTCCGCGGACGCCCGCCGGTCACGTCGCCTAACGGCAAGGGCACGCCCGGCAACGGCCCGGGCGGCAGCCGCATCTACAGTGACATGCGCGAGCACGGCGGGAACAACGACTCGCTCTCGCAGCCCGATCCGGCGATCCGCGCGATCAACATGGAGCCCTCCACGCCGGGCGAGCGTCAGGAAGTGATCTGCATGAAGGTCGGCACGAAGTACCCTAACGAGATGTACATCCTCGGCGGGCACATGGACGGCATCGGCTGGGGTCAGGCCGTAAATGACGACGCCTCCGGCTCGGCGATCGTCATGGAGCTCGCGCGCATCTTCTCGATGCCGGACGTTCAGACGGAGCGCTCGATCCGATTCGCGCTCTGGAACAACGAAGAGACGGGTCTCGACGGCGCAAAGGCGTACGTCGCCCAACGCGGGCCGATGCAGGGCAAGGAGAATCCGCCGGGCTCAGGAAAGTATCCGGAGCCAAAATGGCTCGGCATGATTCAGCACGACATGATGATGGTCGATCACGGCCCGCCGACGGCCGACGGCAAGCTCTCGCCGAATCAGCGACCCGAGGCCGACATCAACATCGAGTTCGCGAGCACGTCGAAGTTCGGCGACGAGTCGATGAAGCTGGCGTTCTTCTGGCGCGCGGCGAACGAGAAGTTCGCGACGCACTACCCGGCATCGGTCGGGCCGCACATGACGAACACGGACTCCGACCCGTTCAAGGATCTCGTGCCGTCGCTCAGTCTCCGCGAGAACGAGCGTGGTCGCGAGATCGGCGGAAACTGGGATCCGACGCACCATCAGCCAATCGACGTGCTCACGACGTTCACCGACAAGGACTTCATGCTCGGCCTGACGTCGGCGCAGACGACGTTAGGCGCCGTCGGTCGGCTCGTCGGCGCGGGGGTCAAGAAGTAAGCAGGTCAGAAGTACACGGACACGATCACGCGCGGAAGCGATGCGGCAATGGCGTTCGTGTGACTGACGATCTCTGCGCCGGTCGCGGCCGCGCGTACGTTTTTCGTGCGGGTTGCGTCGATCTCGACCAGCCCGCCGAGACTCAAGTGCGGCGTGACGAAGTAGAAGGCGCCCTTGCGTGACCCGACGCACGCCGGTCGTTCAGCCGCAGGAAGCGCACGGCGTTGTCGTGCAGGATGTCGCGCTTCTGCTGCGGCGTCAGGAAGCCCGCCGATTCGATGGTCTCGATCGCCAGGTCGATCGCCTGCGGCCAGACCATCTGGTCCGAGCCGAACAGGATGCGCTCGGCGAAGCCCGCATCGACCAACCGCCGGAGTTGCCCGAGGAAGTGCGCGCGCGGAAAGCCCCAGTCGTTCTGTGCCACATCCACGTACAGCTGCGGGTACGAGAACAGCATCGCGATCATGTCGTCCACGAACGGCGAGCCGAAGTGCATCACGTACAGCCGCAGCTTCGGATGGCGGATGAGCACCGGCTCGAGCAGCAGCGGATTCCCGAGCGCCACGCGGTAGTGCTCGTACCCCTGCACGTTAGGCCCACCCGGCGGACCCTCGCCCATGTGAAGGCCCACCGGCACGTCGAGCTCCTCGGCGAGCGCGAAGTATGGATCGAGCGCCGGGTCGGCGGGGCTCATGCCGGCGTACTGCGGCCCCACCTCCGCGAACACCGCCACCCGGCCCTCGCGCACCAGGCGACGCAGCTCGGCCAAGTCGCGCAGCACCGGGCGCCCGTTGGCGTCGACCGAGTCGCGGAAGAAGCTCACCGCCGGGATGACGCGGTCGGGCGCGGCGGCCTTCCACGTGGCCACCACATCGGGCTCGCCCATGACGACGGCGCGCGCGGCGTGGCGCCCCAGTGTCGCGAGCGTCTCGCGAAGCAGATCGGCGTCGGTCCGCGGGGCGGGCCAGCGCGTGCCGCGGCACGTGCTGGCAGGGAACCGGAATGGCGCGCGCGGATCCCACCCCAACCGGGTGATGCCGACGTTGTCGGAGCAGATGGTGGGAGTGGGCCCGGAACCCGTCACGCCGTAGTCCGCCACCGGATCGGCGTGAACGTGGACGTCGATCACCCGCACGTCAGGCTGCGCACCGACATTTGATGCGGCCAGGCCGCCCATGGTCACGAGCGCGGCAGTCAGCGCCGAGCGCGCGATCGCGGCGGCGATGGTGGCGCCGAGGGCCACGTGGCCCGGCGTCTCCACCTGGATCGATTGTTCGATCGACGTGGAGACGACGCGGTCGAGCGCGCGGGCGTTGGCCATGAGGGCGAAGGGGCGTGAGGGTATGAGCTTGTCGTGCCTAACGACTGGAATCACGTGCGCGCCGACCCACCCCGTCGGCGTCGGGCACCAGAATTGCCGCTCGTACGAACTTCACGCGCCGGAACCAAATGGGCGAGCAGGCAGGCGAGCCGAAACTTCGAACGGGAGCAGCAATGGACGAGATCAAGGGAATCGCCCGGGTCAGGTTTCATCCGGGCAAACTCGACGAATGGAAGCGCCTGACGGAAGAGGCCATGGACATCGTGCGCACGAAGGACACCGGCACGCTCCAGTACGAGATCTTCTTCAACGCGGATGAGAGCGAGGCGATCGTGTTCGAGCGCTACCGCGACGCCGACGCCGCGATCGAGCACTTCTCGAACATCAGCCATCTGATGGCGCCGATCATGGCCACCGCCTCCGTCACGGGCGAAGTGCTCGGAACGCCGAACGCGAAGATGAAAGCGATGCTCGGAAACGGCGAGCCGAAGCTGTTCACGCCGTGGCTGGCGTTGCAGACTACCGACGCCGTTTCTTCGCGCGATCCCCTCCGAGCTGGCTGAGGAGGTGGAGCAGATCGTCTTCGGCCGGCTTGGGGTACAGAAAGTTCACGAACACCGGCGTGTCACCCTGGAACGTGACGCGTACGGTGACGTCCGGTCCAGCATGTTGCTCGCATCCGCCTGTTCCACGAACGTCGACGAGGAAGGCATCGCCCGCGCGGCGGACGCCGGACGGGGCGTACGTGGTGCACGGATCCTGGGAATTGAGAAATGGATCCATGTCGAGTCCGACGATCTCTCCCGGCGATGCGGCAGAAGCAGCGGCATCGGCGCGCAGGGCTTTCGTGAGCGCGGACCCGAAGTGCCATCGCGGATCGCGCAGCGAGCGCATGTCGGTCCGCGCGGCCTTCTGAGCGGCGGGAACGTACCAGGCGTAGAACCGTGCGACCGCGTCCCGCGCGACGCGGGCCGAGTCGATGGGCGTGCGCGGCTGACGAGCGGCGAGGAATAGCAGTAGGGTCGCGACCACCATCAGCTCACGCTCGGCAAAGGTCCAACGGGCTTGAAGGTGTTCACGACGACCCCCGACGGGAATGACTGCGTGCCATCGAGGGTAAATGAACGTGCCGGAGTTCCCTCCGCAAAGAGGCGTTTCCCTGTGCCCAGCAGAACAGGATAGACGATCAGATTCACCTCGTCGGCAAGCCCGTGCTCGAGCAGCGTCGACGTCAGCGTCGAGCTGCCCGCGAGGATCAGGTCCGCGCCGCCCGTAGCCTTGAGGCTGCGAACGCCGGCCACGAGGTCCGGCCCGATCTGCGCGGCGGGGCCCCACTCCAGACCCTCGGGCCTGTGCGTCACGACGTACTTCGTTGCCGCATTCAGACGGTCCGCCATAATGCTGCTCGACGCCGTGGGCCAGAACCGCGACCAGATGTCGTAGGTTCGACGTCCGAGCAGCAGATCATATCTGTCGCCGTATTTCTCGACCAACACCGCCAACCCGGCGGGAGTGCGATACGGCGCGGTCCAGTTGGCGTATGGGAAGTTGTCTTCGCCGGACGATTGGATCACGCCGTCGAGCGAGACGTGCTCGAAGATCCTGAGCTTGCGCATCCTGCGTCTCCTAGTGTCGACCTGTGCCGGATTCGCATCTAGTACTTCACCTTCCGGATTTCCTCATTCGGCGTGAACGCATCACCGAGCATGTCGGTGAAATCCTCGAGGTCCATCAGCTTGCGGATCTCGACCACCGCCTCGCCGTTCTGCGAAAATGGCGCGCGTTTGACCAGCTCGATGGCTTCTTCCTTCGAGCTCACCTTGATGATCATGAAGCCCGCGACGAGCTCCTTCGCCTCCGTGAACGGACCGTCGGTGACGATGCGCTCATCCCCGTTGAACTTCACCCGCGCCCCCTGCGTGGTCGGAGCGAGCCCCTCGGCGGCGAGGAGAATCCCTTTCTTCGCGAGCGCTTCGTTGTACTGCTGCATCGCGGCGAAGGCCTCGGGAGTCGGCGGGGGCCCCGCTTCGCCTTCCTTCTTTGTCATGGCCATGACGAGAAATCGCATTGGTGTCCCCTCAACTCCGTTCGTGGTGGCTGCCGCACTCGTCGCGGCCTCACTCACACGTCGAACGAGACCGCTCGAAATCGACACGATCTCAGAGAACGCCGTAAAACCGCCGGCTGAAAGGAGTCTGGCGAGGCTCAGGCAGTCGGCGTCGCGGCGTCGCCGGGCAATGGCGAGAGCTCGCCGCGCACGATGCGCTCGACCGACTCGCGCGCCGCGAGTTGCGCCGCGATCTCGTCACCGATGCGCTCTGCCGCCTCGATATCGCGCGTGAGGTCATCCGGCGACGCGCTTGCCGCGTGAAGCCGCAGGAGATCCAGCCGCAGCGACTCGAGCGCCGCGACGACGATCGTCGAGTGCTGGTCGAGGTCGGGATGTGGCGTGCGTCGCCGCAATTCCACCGCGCTCCGCTCCAGCTTCGCGATGAGGCCCGGCAGTTCAGCGAATCGTTTGCGCTGCTCGGCAGGGAGCGCATTGAAGAGCGCCTGCACCGCGTTGCCCAGCGCGAGCGACGTCGGCTCTCCAATGGCGGGCACCGCCGGCGACGCGTCGAGGCCTACGCTCGCGGCGCGAAACACCGTCTTGCCGAACGTGCCGCGCAGCAGCCGATGCCACCAGCTGCGAGCGCCCTGTGCCCTGCTCACGAGATGACGGATCGTGAGCGTGGGCGCGAGAATCGAACCGCCAATGCCGAGCAGTTCCAGCGCATCGATCCCCGTGCTGGCGAGCCAGAGTGACGCGGCCGTTGCACCCATGCCGGCGATCACTCGCAGCAGCGTCGCCTTCACCGACGGCGGCACCGACGTGCGTTCCTCTTCGATTCTCGATGCCTCGATGTCGAGCGCGGATTCGACGCCCAAGTGGCTGTACCCGGCACGAAGGAGCGCGCGCGCGCGATCGACGAGCTGCCACACGCGCCAGCCCGCGAGCCCGGCCATCGAGGCGGCGGTACCAACGTAGAGCATGACGCCGAATGCACGCGCGAGTCCGGCGTAAAAGGTGGCGGAGTCCTGCATGAGCGTGATCGCCAGCATGAGCCCTGACGTCGTACCGACCGTGACCGCGGTGGCCAGCTCGTTGCCGGCCGCGTCGGCGTCGCGCAGGAACGCACGCACCGGCGCGGCGATCTCCACCGCGTTGCCGCCGATGGAGCGGAGGGCGTGCGCCAACGCTTCCGCCGAGGGCCAGCGCGCAGCGCGATCTTTCGCGAGGCATCGGTCGACGGCCGCGACGAAGCGCGGCGGCAGGTCGCGGCGCGCGACGGCGAGCGACGGCGGCGTCTCGCTCACCTGCTTCGCGAGAATCGCCATCGGCGACGTACCGTCGATCGGCGCGCGCCCCGTCGTCGCGAAGTAGGCGACGGCGCCGAGCGAGTAGACGTCACTGCGGCCGTCGAGCAGCTCGCCGCTCGCCTGTTCCGGACTCATGTAGCGCGGCGTGCCGACGATCTTTCCCTCGCCGGACGCGTTCATCGCGTCGTGCACCCAGGCGATGCCGAAATCGGTGACGAGCACGCGACCGCTGCCGCGCTCGAGCAGGATGTTCTCCGGCTTCACGTCGCGGTGCACGACGCCGTTCGACGCGGGGAGGGTACTCATGCTCCAACCATCGAGCGCGCGTTGCCTGCGCCTAAACGACGCGCTCCCCTCCTACGGTACCGGATTGTTCGACAGGTTCGTCAGCGCCTGCGCCAGCTTCTGCACCTTCGCTCCGTCGCACGAGCCCCGTACATCACCCTCGAGCTGCGACGCGAGCTTTGTCAGCGTGTCGTGCCGCGCCGGCCCCGTCGCCCGTTCGGCGCTCGTGATATCCTGACGAACCGATGCGATCCGGCTCGCGGAGAGACACTTGTTGCGCTCGAGCTGATCGACGTACGCCTTGACCAGCGCGAAGCTCGGCGGCCACACGAACTTCGGCTGCCCCTGCGCGTTCAGGTAGTCGAGGCGCACCGTCTTCGCCGCATCGATCTCGTTCTGCGACACGTACTGGCTCGGCACGAGCTCGGCGACGTCGAGTCCGCGGGCGATCTCGGAGCTCACGATCGCCCCGTTGTACCAGTACGCCGACCACGACCCGCCGCTGGCCTGTCGGAGAGAATCCACGGGACCGCGGTCGAAGAACGCGATCTCCTTCGGGTGCGCGGCGTCCGTCCAGTCGAACACCGAGATGCCGCCCTGGTACCACGCCTGCACCATCACGTCGCGCCCCGGGATCGGGATGAGCGACCCGTTGTGCGCGACGCAGTTCTCCTTGTCGGTCTGCGCCGCCGGCAGCTTGTAGTAGCTCTGGAACTTGAGCTTCCGATTCTCGATGAGAAAGATCGCGTCGGCGCCCCATTCCTTCTTGTCGGTCGCGCGGCACTTGGGCGCTCCGCCGCCGCCCCATTCGTCGGAGAAGAGCAGCTTCGTGCCGTCGTTGTTGAACGTGGCCGAGTGCCAGTACGAGAAGTTGGAGTCGGCGACCGCGTCGAGCCTAACGGGATTCACCGGGTCGTTGATGTCGAGCAGGAACCCGTGGCCCTCGCACGCACCGCCCGCGAGCCCGAGCGACGGATAGACCGTGATGTCGTGGCACTGGCGGAACGGTGAGATCGCCGACACGCCGGGGACGGGCGCGGGCGCCTGCGCGGCGATCATCCGGTTGACGATCGTCTGCAGGTTGGCGCGCAGCGTCGCCGTGTCGGCCGCCGTCGGACTGCCGGTCCCGCCACGGGCCTTGACGATGCTGTCCAGCTGGGGCCGCACGAAGAACGACCCCATCACCATGTCGTTACCGGTGTTGGGATTCTTGGCGACAAACCCTCCCGCCGCGCGGACGGAATCCGCGAGCCGTTTGGCATTCGCCACGTCCTCGGGCGCGGGCGCGTGCGACCCGGTTGCCTTGAGACCGCTGAAGATGTTCGCCCGGTTCACGACCGCCGCCTGCTCCGGGTGCGCGAGGGGGACCTTGATGATCTCGATGCGCATGAGCGACGACGCCGCGTCCTTGTCGGGCGTGTCTCTGACACATCCGGGAAGCTCGTTAGGCGACCGGATGCCCGCCGAGCCGGAGACGTAGATGTAGACGTTCTCGCGGTCGCTCGGAGACTCGAGCACGGTGTGTGTGTGCGACCCGCGGCAGGTCTGCACGTTGGCGACGAGCTTCGGATTCCGGATGTCGCTGATGTCGAAGATGCGGACGCCGCGGATGCGCTCCTTGCTCACGGTGTCGGGCACACCACCAGGCTTGCAGTCCACCCGGCCGTTGTTCGCCTCGGCCGACATGAACAGCAGGTTCTTGTAGACCGAGACGTCGTTCTGCGACGCCGGGCAGGTGTACGCCGTGACCAGAACCGGCGACGCCGGGTTCGTCACGTCCCAGATCACCGGGCCGTTGTAGTTCCCCTGAATCGCGTAGTTGCCGGAGAACGCGAGGTCCGAGTTCGTGATTCCGGCGAAGCCCGGCGGCGAGACCGCCTTGGCGACCACCTTGAGACCCGAGACCGCCTCGCCCGCGTTCATGAGCCCCGCCTTGAGGCCGACGCGTGGGTCCTTTTCTGGTGTAGGCTGCGTCGCGGGCGGCTTGGCCGTGCCGCAGGCGGTGAGGACCGCGACGGCCGCGGCGGCGACGACGACATCCAGGCGACGAAATACGAGCGGCATCACGGCCTCCGTGGGGATGGCGACGGATCGGTACCTAACGCGAACAACATCTCGAACATGCGGTTGATCTCGGTCGTCTGGTCGACCTCGACATCGGACGCGAACTTGAAGACCGCTTCGTCCTGGCCCGCGCCGCGCGCGGCGAACAGGTCCCGCACCATTGACACCGCGCCCTTGTGGTGCTGGATCATGAAGGTGAGAAACAGGCGGTCGAACTCCTGACCCCGCGCCGCGTCCAGCTGTTTCATCTGCTCGTCACTGAGCATCCCGGGCATGAGCATCACGTGCTCCGCGCCGCCCATGGTCATCTTCATGCCTTCGGCGTTAGGCTCGGGCACCGGCTGCCGCCGCGCGCTGAGCCAGTTGGACATGAGCGTGATCTCATCGGTCTGGGCGTTGATGATGCGCTCCGTCAGCCGGATCACCGCCGGGCTCGCACCGTGGGTTGGTGCCCACCTGGCCATTTTGATGGCCTGCGCGTGATGGTGGATCATCCCCGACATGAAGCGGATGTCGGCTTCGGTGTAGGGATAGCGGGCGCTGTCGGCACTCGCGCGGGCGATCGCCACGGATTCACCCATGGCCTCGGCCGGGTGTGGCGGAGCGCCAGCGGGCTGGCCGCGGCATCCGGCGAGGGCCAGCGTAGACAGAGTGACCAGGGTGGCGGCGTTCACCGCATACCTAATGGTAGGAGTAGCGTGGTTGATACGAACGGTCGGGCGAGCGGCACCCATGATGTTCGTTTTGCGGGTGGCGGATCGCTAGAGGGGGGTACGATCTCGACTCGGCGCCGTGCGCGGCGTCGCAGACCGGCGCCAGAGGGCAGCTCCGCGGCGAGGCACGCGTACCTAACGAGCGACGTCGTTGAACGGCCGCACCGCGTGTACCGGGCGGAGCGCTACGTACCGACGCCCGGAAGCCTCGCGGCAACCGCTGCCCAGTTCGCGCCAGTCCAGAAGACGAACAGCGGAACGAACACGGTAATGACGGAAACGCCAAACCCGATCCACGTCGCTGGGTGGACATGACCGTCGCGCCGCTTGTCCCAGACAAACAGCGGAATGAACAGCGCCAGGCCGAGGAGCAGGAGGATGCTGATTCCAACGACCGTCGGCGGCGCCAGCGGAAGACGCCCGATGGCCGGTCCCATCATCACCAGGATCGCTGCCGAAAGCATCAGCCGCTTGTGCCATTGCGGGCGTTTCCGGTTCCGCCAGCCAAGATAGACGAGGATCGGGAACGGGACGATCACCGACAGCGGCACGATCGTCCACGTCAGCGGATCGGTCATTGGCGGCTGGTTGGCGCGCGTTACTTCCCACATTGCGGTCACGTACATCACGGGAAGCAGTAGGATCGTGAACACCACGGATGCTTTGCCGAGCGCCATGTGGAGCTTGTGCTGCCGGCCGGCGATCAGCCGCGTCTGGGCAACGAAGAGGCCCATCCAGATGGTGAACAGGCATCCGTGCACGATGACCCACCACGGAAGAGTCGGGTTTGGCCTCGGATAGGGCGGGACGATCCCGCGAAGGTAGAAGCTCGGTGCAAACCCGAGGAATACGATGGCGACGAGCAACAGGGCCATGCGCGTGTAAAACTTGCGCTCGGCGCCCTGCTCCTGGTGCGGCGATACCGCGATCGTGGCCATGGCGATCCCCCCGCGTCTGGCAGGTCTCGATAGGCTAGATCTCCTTAACGCACGGTGAACTCCGTCTGTCCCTCATTCCAGGAGCGCCGGGAGCGCGAGACCCAGCCACGGTCCGTCGAGTTCGGTGCACGGCCTCACGGAGACGCTCGCTGCCTAACGGCTCGGCGGCGCGGCGTCGCTCCGGTCGACCTTCTTGAAGACGATGCCGCGGGCCCTCCCGTTGCCGGCGTCAAACCCGATGACGTTGCCTTGCGCATCGCGGCGGAAGACGACGTCGCTCACCGGCAACGTTCCGGAGAAGGAGTCCCCGGTGGTGTGCGTCAGCGGCACCGGCCCGAACCGGCGGTGGCGGATGACGAGTTGCCCGCCCTCGACACTCAGGTTGTAGAACGTCTCGAGCTCCTCGCTGAAATAGCGACCGGCGAAGCTCGTGAGGTCCACTGTCGCTGTCTCTGCGACGCGCCGGCCGGGGTGCTGCCCGCCCTGATTGAATGTGATCCCTTCTACCGTGCTGTCCGCCGCCATGTTGAACGTGATCTGCGCCGGCGCGCCGACCACCTCGAACGACGTCATGGATGTCGGCCGCAACGGGAGCGACGGCTGGCCCGGAACCTGGAGGTGCAGCTGTCGGCCCTGGAGTTCCACGGTCAAAACCAGGTTGCCGAGCGTCGTCATCTCGTACTTGCCGGCATAGCGCCGGAGCGTGGCGTTAGGCACGTCGATGCCCGAGGCAGCGGTGGTCGCGGTCGCGGCGGGCCGCGGCGGCGCCGTCATGTATGTGCCGAAGAAGGCGTCGGCCACGACGTTCGCGATGTTTCCGGGCACGCCCTGGTAGTTGCTGAACACGACGTACCCGGCGTCGAGATCAGGGTAGTACACCAACGTGGAGCTGTGCGCGACGTCGTTGCCGCCGTGCTGCCAGCGCCTCAACCCCCGCGTCGAGTCGAGAAATATGCCATAGCCGTAATTCGATGGCTTTCCGTCGTTGAGCACGAACGACGTCGTCATCTCCCTGATCACGGCCTGCCCGCCCAGCTGCCCCGTCTTGAAATTGCGGAACCACTTGGCGATGTCGCCTGGCGTCGTATTGATCCCGCCGGCGCCCTGCGACGCGTGGAGATCCCGCACTTCGCGGAACCCGCCCTCTCCGGCGATGTACCCAATCGATCGGCCGGGAATGATCTGGCCCGGATCCGCACGCACCCACGTCTTCGTCATGCCTAACGGCAGGAAGACCTCGTCGCGCATCCACTCCGCGAATGGGCGACCGGTGACGCGCTCCACCACGATGCTCGCCAGGCTGAACGCCGAGTTGTTGTAGTTGAACTCCGCGCCAGGCTCATTCTGCAGCGTCGGCTGCCGGTTGATCACCTTGATGGCTTCGTCCGGCGCGATGTAATCGCCCTCCAGCACCTGTCGGCCCTCGATGATCAGCGTGTTGATGAACTCGCGATAGCCGGTGGTATGCGACAGCAGATGTCGCACGGTGATCTTCTTGCCGAAATCCTTGAGCTCGGGGATGTACTTCCGCACGTCATCGTCGAGGGAGAGCTTGCCGCGCGATGCCAGCAGGGCGATCGCGAACCCGGTGAACTGCTTCGACGACGAGCCGATGTTCGTTGGCGTCTCCGGCGTGAATGGCATCGCGTACGTCAGGTCGGCCGCGCCATATGCCTTCACGAACGTCAGCTTGCCGCCCTTGATCACGCCGACGACGGCGCCTGGAGTGTCCCTGTACAACTGTGCGGCGGCCTGGTCGACTTTGCCTTCCGGTGTGGTCGCCACCGGCTCGGAACGCGTGAGCTGCACACGCACGGCGCCACCCTTGCCCGCCGTCGCCGGCGTGACCTCGATCAGGTACCGGCCCGCCGAGTCCGTCGCGAACGCGAACGTTTCCGGGCCGCCTCGCCCGACGCGCGCCGCGCGCTGAACACGCCTGCCTCCCGGCGCCGTGATCGTCACCGTTGCGTCCGCCCCGTCCTGATCCACTCGGCCGGCAACGAAGTGGCTTTTCGGCAGATTCAGCTCGTAGCGCAGCGTGCCGCCGGCTGCCAGCGTCGCGCGTACAGGTGCTCCGACCTTGAGCGGCGACGCATCCTGAGCGCGAACGTCGCCGACGGCCAGGAGAAGGAAGGCGAAACTGCCCGTAATACAGGCTCTCATGGCTGATCCTTGGTAGGTGCCGGCCCTCCAGCGAGGAGAACCGTGGTGGGACTGGTATACTAGTTTGGTATACCGAATTTCGTCGCGCAACACCGCGAGCAGTCGCTATCCCCGGTACGTGACCGCGACCCAGAACCATCCGGTCACGGCGAGCGCCACCAGCAGAAACAGCACGTTGACGCGGAGGAGGACGAGAGTCCGCCGCGGTACGCCAGTCGCCTGGCGCCGCGCACGCCATGCGTCGAGGCCAGCCATTGCGATCCCGATGGGAGCAAGCACGAGTGAAGCTACCACCATTGCGTAGACGAACCCGAATACCAGTGGCGGGTGGCCGCCAGGCAGTGCCAACCCCACGCCGATGGTTCCGAGCCACCCGACTGCCAGACCGCGGGCTACCCAGATTGCCATTCTCAGGTTCATCGGTCGAACACGACGGCCTGCGGACGCCAGGTGTCCGGATCGTTCCAGAGGCCGGGCCCGATGAACTCCAGCCAGTCCGGCGTCACTTCGATCATGACGAAGTCTCGTGGGAACGCCGGCCAGAAGAACTTCACGGTGGCCGAGTCGAGGAACGGCCGCAGTCGCGGGTCGTGCGGGTCCCGATGCACGATGGCCCGGCCCATGATGGTCGCGTAGGTGGCCCGCTGGTCCTCGTTGAAGTAGAGCGTCACGAGCGGATTCTTCGCGATCTGATCGATCTTGCGGGTGGTCGGGCGGGTGAGAATGAAGACCGTGAATCGATCGCGTGCCGTCGCCGGATGCTTGATGCGGAACGCGCGGACGGACCTAACGCGAGGTCGGTTGGACTCGTCGACGGTGACCATCCCGGCCGACGAGTCGCGTGCGATGAGCGCATCGGCACTGTCGAGGACAGCCGCTGTGTCACGCGCCAGGCTCAGCTCGGAGCGCGGCACCGCGGGCGCTGAGGCCCGCGTGCCGCTGGTGGTGGCGACACCACCGTCCGGCGCCCCGCCGCACGCCGCGCCGATCGCGACGAACGCGGCGACGGCAGCGACGACGCATCGCTCGAGCGTGCGTTTCATCAGGAGATGATACGACAGCGCTCTCGGCACTGCGATACCCGTGGGTGTCGACCACGCACGTCAACCTATCCCGCGAGCTCGCGCGCCAGCCACGCCTGCGCGAACCGCAGGTCACGCATCGCCGTGGGCGCGGAGGTGCCGAGCACCTCGGCCGTCTCCTCCAGCGTTAGGCCACCGAAGAAGCGGAGCTCGATCGCCTTCGCCTGCCGCGGGCTGATCGCCTCCAGGCGTGAGAGGACCGCGTCGAGCTCGAGCACCGTGTCGAGGTCCACCTCCGGCGCGGCCAGCTCCTCTTCGAGTGTGAGCCGCTGGCGGACCCCGCCGCGCTTCGCCGCGTTGCGCTGGTTCGCGTAGTCGATCAGGACGCGCCGCATCGCGCGCGACGCCATCGCGAGAAAGTGCGCCCGGTCCTGCCACTCGACGCGCTCCACATCCACCAGCCGCAGATAGGCCTCGTGGACGAGCCCTGTCGTACCGAGCGTGTGACCGGCGCGCTCCCCACGGAGCCGCGCGTGGGCGAGCCGCCGCAGCTCGCCGTACACGACGGGAAGAACCCGATCTCTCGCCTCGGAATCTCCTTCCCGCCAGCGACGCAGCATCTGGGTGACGTCGGTCATGAGCACGCGGAGTCGGGCAACCGCCGTGATTCTTTGCGGCGATGAAAAATCTCGGGGGCGTTTCCCGCCAGACAAGGTGAAGCCCTGAACCAGCCGACGTCACCACCTACTGGAGTCATCCCATGCAGACCACCGCTCGCGCGCTCCGCGGCCCGTCGTTCACCGGCCATGCGATCGTCGCCCTCCTCGTCCTGCCCGTCATCGCCGCCTGCAGCGAATCCCACGCGAGCGAGACGAAGAACGCCATCGCCTACGCCGCTCCCATGCGCTTGGGCGATGGGACGGCCCGCACCTACGTCGTCCGGGACTCGCGCGGCGTCCCGACGTCGCTGGGAGTCGAGGTCACCGAGTCTGCGCTTCGCAACCTGCCGGCCACGCCCGTGTTTCTCAACCTCCCGTTCCCCAAGGAAGCGGGCTCGCAGTACACGTTCAACATGTTGCATTGGAACCCCGCCGGGCACATGCCCGACCACGTGTACACGGTCCCGCATTTCGACTTCCACTTCTATATGGCGAACGAGGACAGTGTCATGGCGATCGCGGGTGGGCCCGACTCCGTCGTGGCGAACTCCCGGTTCGTCCCGAGGGACTATATCGCGCCAGGAAACGAGGCCATCCCGGGGATGGGGGTGCACTGGGTGGACCGGACGTCGGGAGAGTTCAATGGAAAGCCCTTCGACCAGACGTTCATCTGGGGCTTCCATTGTGGAAAGCTCCTGTTCATCGAGCCAATGATCACGAAGGCGTTCCTCGAGTCGACGTCCTCGTTCACGACGGAGCTCAAGCAGCCGGCGTCGGTGCAGCGCGCCGGACTCTATCCCAGGCGGTACTCGATCCGCCACGACACCGCCGCCAGGGTCTACCGCATCACGCTCGACGACCTGACGTCGAGAGCGAGGTAGCCGTATGGACGCCACCAGGCGCAGTCAACTGATCTTCCCGGCGCTGTTGATCGTCATGAACGTCGGCGCTGCTCTGGTGGCGTTCAAGGCCGGGGATTGGCGTCGGGGAGTGTACTGGATCTCGAGTGCGTTGTGCCTCGTGATGTTCGCCGCGTAGGTCGGGTGACGATCTACGAGAGCGTCGCCAGCGGCTCGTCCTCCTCCCATGCCTCGACGAACGCTTCGGCGCCTAACGCCTCACGCAGCGACTCGATCTCGCGCGCGTGAGGCGCTCGGCGTCGTGGTGGCAGGACGGCCCCGATCGCGGCGCGCTGTCGCGTTGCCGCCCCGAACAGCCGCGCGGCGCCACGCGCATCGCCCTCGTCACGCCGCACGCGAGCCAGCACATCGAGGCACTCGGGGAGAAGGAACCGGCTTCCGAGACGACGCGTGATGGCGAACGCTTCATCGAGCGCGTCATGCGCCGCGGCCAGCGCTCCCCGTTGGCGTCGCGCGTCGGCCTGCCGGGTGAGGACCTGGGCGAGACTCGCGTCGTCGCCTCGATGGTGGAGCGCGACGCTCTCCGCGTACAGCGGCTCCGCGCCGGCGGCATCGCCAGCGTCGCGCCGAACGTCGCCGGCGGTCTGAAGGGCGAGTCCCGTCGCCCAGAGAAACCCGTGCGCGCGGAGCGTTGGGAGCCAGGCGTCGAGTGATGCCACAGCGTCGTCCGACCCGAGCGTCTCGTAGGAGATGACGACCGACCAGAGGCTCGCGACCGCGCGATGGATGACGTCACCCGTCCGGTAGGCGGCATCGGTGCCGACCTCGAGGAGCGCACGGGCGCGTTCGACGTTCCCCATCCACATCTCGAGCACGGCAAGCGTCGTCGCCGTGAAGGCGACCCCGCGCGGGTCACCTAACGATTGCTGACCGCGGAACGCGCGCTCGAGATGCTCTCGCGCCTGCGCCAACTCGCCCCGATGGTAGAACCGCACCCAACCGAGATTGTTGTGCGCGAGCACGATGCCGCGCACGTCGCCGAAGCGCTCGTGAACGGCGAGCGCCTCCTCGGCGAGCGCGATCGCCCAGGTTGGCTTGCCTGCGAGGTACATGGACCAGCTCAGGTGATTGAGCGTGACCGCGACCGAGCGCTCGTCCCCCGCCTCACGGAAGAGTTCCTCGGCCTCCTCGAAAATCAGTGCCGCCTCGGTCGGCGCGCCCTGCATGTGGGTCATCACGCCGTGCGACAGGAGGAGCCGCGCGCGCGTCTCCCGGTCGTGCGCGGGGCCGGCTGCACCGAGCACGCGATCGATGCGATCCCGTCCCTCGGTGAGAAACCCCCCGATCCAGAAGCGGACGAGCGCCTCGGCCATCCGGATGGCTTCGTCGACGTGTCCGTGGTCGAGCGCATAGTCCAGCGCGACGCGACAGTTGTCGTGCTCCCGTTCGAGCCGCTCGAACCACGTCTTTTGGTCGGGGCCGCGCAGGTGGGGCGCCGCCTCCTCGGCGATGGCGAGCATGAGCCGCAGGTGAGCGCGGCGCGCGGCGTCTTCGTCGTCGGCCTCGGTGAGCCGATCACGGGCGAAGGCGTGGATCGTCTCCAGCATCGTGAAGCGCGGCTCGCCGTCAGCCTGCTCGTCCTGCCGCAGGAGACTGTGGCTCACGAGCGCCGTCAGCGACTCGAGCACGTCGCCGGCATCGCCTAACAATTCGGTCAACGCCTCGGCGGCGCCGACCGTGAAGCCGCCGGCAAAGACCGCCAGTCGGCGAAACAGGGTCTGCTCCGACGCGCCGAGGAGGCCGTGACTCCATCCGATCACCTCGCGAAGGGTCCGATGGCGCTCGGGCAGATCGCGGGCGTCGCTCCGCAGCACGTCGAGGCGCTGGTCGAGCCGCGCGAGCAGCGCGCGCGGTGGGAGGAGCCGTGTGCGTGCCGCCGCCAGCTCGATCGCCAGCGGCATTCCATCGAGCCGCCGGCAGATGCGGGCGACCGTCGAAGCGTTCTCGGTGGTGAGCCCGAAGTCGGGACGCACCGCCTGCGCGCGCTGAACGAACAGCCGTATTCCGTCGCCGGGCTCGGCGAGCCGTTCGGGCGCGGTCATCTCCTCCGGCGTGGGGACGGTGAGCGGTGGCACCGGGAGCTCGTGCTCCCCGCGGATGCCTAACGGGGCTCGGCTCGTGGCGAGCACCGTCACGGCGTGGCAGCTGGCGAGCAACTCGGCGACGAAAGGAGCCGCCTCGAGCACGTGCTCGAAGTTGTCGAGGACGAGGAGCACGCGCCGCTCACGCAGGTGGCCGATGAGCCGCTCCCGGTGCGTGCCCCCTCCGGCGTCGCGGAGGCCGACGGTCTGCGCGACGGACTGCGGCACGAGCGCCGGGTCGGTCACCGGAACGAGCGAGACGAAGTGCACGCCGTCGCGGAACCGTGCCGTCTGAGCGGAGGCCACGCGTAGCGCGAGGCGCGTCTTCCCCATCCCGCCCGGCCCCGTGAGGGTGAGCAGGCGCTCGTGTTCGAGGAGCGCGTCGATACGCGTCACCTCGCGCTCGCGCCCAATGAAACTGGTGAGCGACGCCGGGAGCGCCGTGGATTCGCCTGCCGGGGATGGCTCTAGCGTCGCGTCCGCAACCGTCGCCCCTGCCACCTCCCCATGCTGGACTCGCCGGAGCGCCTCGCTCACCTCCGCGGCGCTGCCGTAGCGATTTCCCGGATGGCGGGCGAGGAGCCGATCGATCAGCCGGCGCACGCCTTCGGGGACATCGTCAGGGAGCGGCCCCGGAGGCGCGTGGAGTACCCCGTGGAGGATGGCCACCGCGCTCTCCCCGGACCATGGGCGGTCGCCGGTGAGCATCTCGTGGAGCACGACCCCCAGCGCCCACAGGTCGGTCCGCGCGTCGACGGCATCGCCCCGCACCTGCTCCGGCGCCATGTAGTGCGGCGTCCCGAGCGCGTCTCCGGTTCGAGTCCAGTCGTGGCCCGCGATCTTGGCGATGCCGAAGTCCACGATCTTGGCCACGCCGTTCGCGGTGATGACGATGTTCTCGGGCTTGATGTCGCGGTGAACGATGCCTCGCGCGTGCGCCGCGCCGAGGCCGTCGGCGATCTGCTGTGCCATGCCTAACGCCTCGGTCAGCGGCAGCGCGCCGCGAAAGATCCGATCGCGCAGGGTCTCTTCACCGTAGTACGCCATGGCGATGAAGAGCCCACCGTCGCGCGTCTCTCCGATCTCGTAAATCGTTGCCACGTTCGGGTGATCGAGCGCGGCCGCGGCGCGCGCCTCGGCGAGAAAGCGCGCCTTGCGCTCCGGGTCGGTCCGGAGCTCGACGAGGAGGAGCTTGAGCGCGACGTGCCGGTCGAGGCGGGCGTCGTGGGCGAGATACACGCGGCCCATGCCGCCGCGTCCTATCTCGCGGAGCAGCGTGTAGGTCCCCTCGAGCGAGGAAACCGGCTCGGTGGCGGGCGCGCGGTCAGCCGGGGTAGCACCGAGCACCCCGAGGAAGTCGCCCGCGCGTTCGTGCGCGTCGATGAGCGAGCGGAGCTCGTCAGACAGATCCGGATCCGTACGCGACAACACTTCCAACCGCGCCCGTCGGTGGCCGGTGTCGAGCTCGATCAACTCGTCGAAGAGGAGCTGTACCCTCTCCCAACGCTGGCCGGACATCACCCGCGAGAATAACGCCCCGACGCGGCCAACGCCACGCACGGCCCGTGGGTCACATGACAGGGTCGGGTGGCTCCAGTCGATGACGGCCGTGGGCGTCCTTTTACGCATAGCATGGTTGACGCCGCCGAGTGCCAGTAGGCCCTTCCCCACTCCGCCTCTACTCATGTTGAACTCGCGCAACGCGTTTCGCCTTCGTGTCTGCTGCCTCCTGCCCGTGCTCGTCGTCGCCACGGTCACGGCCGCGGCGTGTGGCGGCGGTGGAAACAAAGGGCCGACGCAGCCGGTTCAGAGCGACACCACGTTGACCGCGTCGCTCGACGGCGGCACCTCGTTCTCGGCGGCGACGGCGACCATCACGGCGGCGGCAGGCCGGCTGCTGATCATTGCCTCGAACGGGCCTAACGAGTCCATGGGCCTGGGGTTCGATCTCCGCACCGGGACGCAATCGAGTGGCACGGGCGGCACCGCGACCGCGAGCTATGTGCGGATTGGCCAGGGAAGTTGGGGCGCAGGCCCCAATCTCGCCGCCAGCACTGGCACGCTGACGCTCACGACGGCGAGCGCGAACCGGGTCGTCGGAACGTTCAGTTTCGGGCTGGTGAGCATTTCCGGCACACCCGCAACCCGTCAGTTGACGAACGGACGCATCGACATCAAGTACTGATTCGCGCGACGCATCACGGCTTTGGGCTCGCGCAGATGATCCGCGCCTACTCGAGCGACACGCTGCAGGTGGACACCGGATCGCTCCACCCGGCGCTCCATCGTCTCGAGCGCGCCAAGCTCATCGACGCCAAGTGGGATCGGTCCGAGAAAGGCCAACGTGTGCGCGTCTATCGGCTCACCGCGACCGGCCGCAAACGCCTCGCCGCCGAGCGCACGAAATGGGAGCGTTGGCCGTCACGCGCGTGCTTCGGAAATCACTCTTCGAGGTCACGCCCACTGACCCGGCGACACTGGTGGCCGTCGCGGGTGTGCTCTTGGTGGTGGCGTTGATCGCTGGCGTCGGACCGACGCGCCGGGCAATGCGCATCGATCCGATGACAGCGCTGCGGAGTGAGTAGCGGGCGTCGAAGGAAACGTTAGGCACCATCCGTTCCTACTTCAGTCCTCTCGTGATGAACGACGGCTGTTGATTCACTTCGAAGTCGACCGAAGAAACGTTCTTCACGAACGGCCGGCTTACCACTGCTCTTACCAGGTCGGAATGCATGAAGGCTTCCATTGCCGTTTTGTTTTCCCACAAATAGAAGCCACCATACGAATTCTTCTCTTCGTCCGCCAACCAGACTTTTGAAATGAGACCCGGTACGTTCGCCAGAACCGGAGCATCGGGTTCTACCATCTGCTTCAGATATTCCGCCTGGGAGATATCTCCGAGTTGGTAGGTGATCAATTGAGCTTGCATGACGCCTCCGTTTCTGATTGTTAATCGGGCACAGGCGAGAAAGAGGATGGCCAACGGACGTTCTTGCTTGCTGGTCCAACGAACGGAGCCTACTATGGAATGCCTGTCTCACCTCGGTCTCACCTGGATCACTCGGGCGACGGAGAAGCGCACAAGGTGCTGCGTCTCAGGACGTTCGGAGGCCTGTGGCTGGAGGGTGACGACGGCCCGCTGACCGGCGCGGCCGCCCAGCGGCGACGGCTTGTCCTGCTTGCAGCGCTCGCCGCCGCCGGTCAGAAAGGAATGAGTCGGGACGCCGTCGTCGGCCTGCTGTGGCCCGAGGTAGACGAGCCCCGCGCGCGAGCCGCCCTCTCGCAGGCGTTGTACGCGCTCAAACGGGACACCGGCGAGGGCACGCTCGTGCTCGGGCACGATGTGCTCACGCTCGAGCATGACATCCTCTGGAGCGACGTCGCGGAGTTCGAGCACGCGGTAGCTCGAGGAGACTTCGAAGCCGCGGCGAATCTCTACAGCGCGCCATTCCTCGACGGCGTCTTCATCTCCGAGGCTCGAGATTTCGAGCACTGGCTCGATGGCGTTCGCCTGCGGCTCAGCCAGGCCGCCGAACAGGCACTCGGGGCTCTGGCGATGGACGCCGAGCGGCGGCGGGACTTCGCGGCGGCATCGAACTGGTGGCGCCGGCTCCTGGCGCTCGACCCGCTCAAGACGCAGGCCGTGCTTGGCCTCATGGAGGCACTCGTCGCGTTAGGCGACCCTGCCGAAGCGCTCGGAACGGCCGAACGCTATGCGCGGCACGTCCGCGAGGATCTGGACGGTGAGCCGAATGCCCGGATCATGGCGTACGCGTCCTCACTGCGAGGCACGCCGTCACGCCTTCCGGTGTTTGCCGATGAAATGATCGGACGTGGGCGTGAGCTCAGTGTCGCCACTTCGCTCATCGAGCGATCCGACGTTTCACTGCTCACGCTCACCGGTGCGGGTGGAACGGGAAAGACGCGCCTCGCGATTCAGGTGGCTCGCGAGGTCGAGCGCCGAGTCGACCGCGTCTGGTTCGTGGACCTTTCGGCACTGCGCGACTCGGCGGCGGTCATGCCCGCCGTTGCGTTCGCCTGTGGAGTCGAGCCCGAGCCCGGGCGCGACTCGGTCGACGCGATCGCATCGTCGCTCGCCGGGCGTCGGGTACTGATCGTCCTCGACAACTTCGAGCAGGTGGTGGACGCGGCAGCGGCGGTTGCTCGGCTGGTGAACGCGGCACCTAACGCCAAGCTGCTCGTCACGAGCCGACTGCGACTCGGGATTCGCGCCGAGCATGAATTCGTCGTCGCTCCGCTCCCGCTGCCCGAGGATCCAACGAATATCGCTGCGCTACGAGCGAATTCCGCGGTCCGCCTGTTTCTCCGTCGCGCGGCTCGAGCGAACCCGTCGCTCGCTGTCGACGACGATACCCTCGGCGCCGCCGCGCGCATCTGTGCGCGTGTGGACGGACTGCCATTGGCGATCGAGCTCGCCGCAGCGCGATGTCGTCTCCTGTCTCCTCTAACCATTGCGACTCGGCTGGAATCCGGGCTGGACCTGGTGTCCGGCGGTGGACGGGACGTGCCGGCGCGTCAACAGGCGATCCGCGACACCGTCGCCTGGAGCGTCGCATTGTTGACGGAACTCGAACGACGGGTGTTCGCGCGCCTGGGCGCTTTTGCCGGGGGCGCATCGGTTGCAGCCGCCGAGTGGGTTTGTGCCGACAGCAATGACGACTCGACGTCGGCGCTCGACGCACTGAGTGCTTTGGTGGACGCGAGCCTGCTCATGCGTGAGCCAGCGCAGCCTAACGATCCACGCCTTCGCATGCTCGAGACGGTGCGCGAATTCGCGATGGAGGCGTTGCTGCGCTCCTCTGAGAAGGACGCGGCCCTGGGTCGGCATGCCGAGTGGTACCGGCGGCTGGCGACGCAGCTCGAGCCAAGCCTCACTGGCGAGACGCAACAGGAGGCGTTGACCGCGCTCGCGGGCGATCACGCCAACCTCGGCGCCGCGCTCGAGTGGATGATCAAGAGCAATCACGCCGAAGGTGCGCTTGCGCTCGCGGCAGCGCTCTGGCGCTACTGGCTCGTGCGTGGGCATTTCGAGGAAGGTCGGCGTTGGCTGGCACGCGTCCTGGCAATGCCGGCGGCGCAGACGCCGGAGCTCGATCAGTTACGCGGCGACGCGATGACGGGGGCCGGCACTCTGGCTCAGAACAACGGAGCCGTTGCCGCGGCCAAGGAATATTTCGAGGCGGTGCTGGCGATTCGTCGCGCCCACGGCGATGCGGCGGGTATCGCGCGCGCTCTGGCGGATCTCGGCTGGATTGCCTGGCGCCAGTGTGATTTCCCGAAGGCGCGACAGTTGTCGACCGAGTGCCTAACGCTGGCGGAGGAGCTCGGGGCGACGCGCGTGGCCGCCCTCGCGCTCACGAACCTCGGTGCGACGGCCCTCTTCGAGGGAAACTTCCAAGAGGCATGCGACGCCCTGGAACGCAGTTCGGCGATGCGCCGACGGGTGGCCGATCGTCGGGGGGTGGCGTTCTCCGACACGTTTCTCGCCTGGGCGCGGTGCCGGATGGGCGAGATGGAGGACGCGATCGCGCTTCTCGAGCGCGCCGAGCAAACGCTCGACGACGTCGGCGATCGCCGGCTGATCTATTTCGCGCGCGAGATCAAAGCGCACGCGTACTTAAGACTTGGGCGTGCCGAGCGGGCCGCGGAGATTCTCGAGATCAACGGCCTTCGTCGATTCGGCGATCGGTGGGGCGTCGCGCACGGGCTTGCGCTCGCGAGCTGGGCCTCACGACTGCTCGGGCTCAACGAGCAAGCGGTTGCGTTAGGCAAGGAGAGTCTTGCGCTGCGTCGTGCCGAGGAGGACCGGTATGGCGAGGCCGAGTCGCTGGCGCTGCTGGCGGCGGCGGCGAGCGCCAGTGGCGATGAGGCGATGTCGGTCTCACTGCTTCAGCAAAGTCGCGACATCCGGCTGGCCATTGGTGATCGTGCGGGAGTGGCTGAATGCGACGCTGAGCTCGCAAGACCCAGGGCTCTCACATGAGCGAACCGGTCTTAGGGGACCGTTGGTCGCGTTAGGCCGCTCCAATAGTGGCGATTCCGACGCATCGCTCGGGCCTCGGGATTGGCGCCTAACGCCGCCGCGATGGAATCACGAGCGGGCGATCGAGTAATTCAGCGAATGACAGACGGTGAACGATCGGACCCGGGTTTGTCGGTGGCGCGCGATGAGCGTACGACTGACCAGTGCCAACGGTCGCCGCAGGTGTACCAGCATGGAGCCCAAGTCCCGATTTGATGGCGCCATCCCAGTCGCCGACAAACGCCCACCAGTTGGTCAGCCAGCGGGTGCCGATCGGAATCCGATTTCCTCGGCCGGGGAAGTTCTGAAACCAGTACGTGTACCACTGCGATTCGACGCGTTGGGGAAAATCTCGTTCGCCCGGCCACGGATACGTGAGTCGGCCCCACGTATCCATATTCACTGAGGTCTTCCGACCCGAGTTGTCGGGACGCCAGTCCTCGATGTCGGACGCGACCGGCGTCGGGTTGAGGTAGTCGTAGTCCTCGCGCGCGTTAGGCGGGAAATGGGTCGCCCCCGCCCGTCCCGGCACGAACTGATTTCCCGCGAATCCGACAAAGTCGCGCCAGAACAATCGATCGTTGCCGTCCTGACGGAACGCGACGTACGACATCATGGCCTCGAGCTGGTGGCCATGGTTGTGGACGGCCTCCGCTTGCGTTCTCCCGTAGTTGTAGCCGTAGACCGTGTAGGTGCTGTTGTACACGGGCAGATCGTTGGGGAAGCGCGAGCTGTTCGAGATGTCCCCGGTCGTGGGGCTCGACATGTTCGACTCGGGTTGTTCGAACAGATCGCTGTGGTACCCCCACACCCAGAATTCCTTGACGCCTTCCGTCTCCACCCATTGCCGGGCGTCCACGCGATTCAGGATGTATTGGTAGTCAGGGAAGTAGTGACCGGGATTCCACGGCACTTCGATTCCTTTTCGGAAATCCTCGTACACCGTGACGATCTGTACGATGCGATACCCTAACGACGGTACCGGCGTCGGGTCCTTGTAGCCTCGGAACCGACTTCCCTCCTCCAACATGAACTTGATGCGCGCTTCGAAGGTCTCGATCCGCTTCGTGACATCCGCGAGACTCCCGCTGATTCCGCCGTCCACAGCGTCGAGCGTGAGGCCATCGCCCGTGGGGAGTTGTCGAATGATCACAACCGGTATTTGCCAGAGTGCTCCCAGCGCCGGAGTCGCCAGGAACGGCGGAATTGTCGCGGTCTCGACGTCGATGACCTGAGCGCTCCAGTGCGCTGTCGTTCCCGAGACAGTCGCACTGATCTCTGCTCGTCCGGCGGCAAGCGTGCGGACGACCCCGATGCCATCGACGGTGGCTGCTGCCGGGTTGTCGGTCGTCCACCGCGCACCGCTAATCGGAAACTGTCGTCCGTTCGCGTCGCGTCCCACCGCCCGCAACTGGAACCGAACGCCAACGCCGCGAACGATGTCGCCCAACCCCGGCGGCGCCGTCAGCTTCCACGAGACGGGCTGCGCTGGCCCGACCGGCCCACTGAGAAACGACTGCTGCACCTGCGCGGCATCCAGCGCCACGCCGTGGATTCTCAACTCGTTGTACGAGGCATTCGCCGTCTCATCGCCGTAGTGGGAGCGGCCGAGCCAGAAGTCGTCGTCGATGAGATCGCGCAGCCGATACACGGTATCGAACGACCCGCGAGGCACGCCGTCGAGGTAGAGATTGAGCCGAGTTTTTCCGCCGTCACCACCGCCTTCGTCGATGGCGAGGACGAGGTGGTGCTGCAAGTCGATGGTAAATGGCGCTAGCCTGTTGTCGCCCCGATTCTCGACGCCGCCTACCGCGAAACCTGTGCGGTCGGTGCTTGCAATCGTGCCCTGCGACCACGCGATGAACAAGTTGTTCGCAGCGCTTGCACCGACGTCGAACACTCGGCTCCAGGATTTCAGCGAGTGAACGGTAGCCCACACCTCGATCGTCGCGTCGGTTCGGTCTCGCAGCAGGCCGGCAGGGAGCGCGATGTAGTCCGCGTTGTCGCGTGCGCCGCCAGAGAGCGTGACCTGGCCAGCAACCGCGGAACCGCCGAGCGAGCCGACGCGGACGAGCGTCGCCTGCGCTCCACGGACGTCATCTCGAAAGACGGTTCCCGACCCACCCTCTTCCGAGAATGTCCAGCGGTAGAGCAAGGCCGCAGGCGCCGGCGCATTTACGCGCACCTGCGTACTGGCGGCGACACCTTCGCTGGCGACCGAAATGGTCACCGGGCCGCCGGCGGCGATCGCGGTGACGAGTCCCGTCGCCGATACGCTCGCGATTGCCGGATTACTCGACGTCCAATCCATGCCGCGATCAGTCAGGAGCTGACCCGTCGCGCTCCGCAGCTTCGGCGATAGTTGCAGCGTATTCCCGACCGCCAGCGTCGTATCGGATGGGGTCAACTCGATCGAGGCAACGGGCGGCCGCCTAACGGTTACTTGTGCCGTTGCCGTTATGCCCTCGCTGACCGCGGCGATGGGGACCGGGCCGCCCACCGCGACGGCCGTGACGAGGCCTGTCGCCGACACCGTCGCGGTTGTGGGTTCCGGTGATGACCATTGCAGACTGCGATCTGTCAGTACGGCACCCGTGGCGCTCTTGAGGACCGCAACGATGCGCACGGTGTCACCGACCACGACGGTTGTTGCGGGAGGCGTGAGCGTGATCGATGCGACGGGAGCCCTGGGCGCCGGCTCAGGTGGTGTACTTTCTTTGGAGCACGCGATGATTGCACCGAGAACGACCACGGGGAGACAGCGTGTCGCGAACGATGGTCGCTGCCTAACGGTCCTTGGCATCTGGTGTCGCCGCCGTACGAATCTGGGTGTCGGGAGACCGTTCGCGCCGTTCGGACTGGTTTAGGGTGAAACTCGAGAGAGTGAGAAACTCCACGGGACCGGTCCACTGCCCGGGTATGTTGTCGAACCAGTGCCGCTCCAGGTGTTGCCGCTAGCGTCGAGAGAGCCCGACATTATCGCCGAATCAATAAAGCAGGCGACGCCGATTCCGGATTGCAGCACCCAGTTTGTAATTGACAGAGAGTTGCCGCTCGCGGTCCCACTGACTGCCCAGCTACAACCCGCGGCATCGTTGAGCGTACCGGTGACTGTGCTTCCGTTCTGCTGCAGGACTGTGGAAACCGAACCGTAGGTGTACGTGCCTGACCACGTGCCGGAGAACGGGTTCGTCGCTGGCGCATCGCCTCCCAACCCCGTCACGATGTACTGCGCCCACGCGATCAGTGCCTGCGCCTGCGACGGTGACAGCACTCCGCCGACGTTGAGATCGTTCACCTGCCGGATGAAGCCCTGCAACACGACGATCGCGTCGGCGGTCTTCCCTTTCGCAACCAGATTGAGTGCCTGATCGATCTTCCGAGTGAGGGCGTTCGCTTGGCCCCCGTTCACGACGCCGGCCTCACGCAGCGCGGTCACCGCCGCTGTGGCCTCGCCGGCCGCGCCCATGGCGTCCAACCAGTAGACGACAACCGGGACCGTCTGCGGCGTGCCGTTCACCGCGACGAAGAGGCGAAGCACGTCGAACCAGGTCGTGCCGTTGAACTCCGCCTGGAACGCGTAACCGTTCTGGAGGGGCGCCACGGGATCGCCTGGCCCCCATCGCGCGAAGCCCTGGGGTGATGCGAGCAGGTACTGATGATTGAGCCGCGTGCGGGTGAATTCGCCATTCGTGCCGGGCGGCTGGGCGGTCGCCAGTTCCAGCACGAAACCGTGCAAAACACCGGGCTGCAGCGTTGTCGAGAAGCAGGCAATGACGTGCGCCGTCGCCGGGAGTGGAGCGAGTGTGCAGGAAGACGCGGGTGAGCCGAGATGCGCGCTGGGGGCAAATGCGTCAGTGGCGATAGGAGTGAGCGGCGTCTCGTGACAGCCAACCACGCCGATCAGCATCAGTGGGATGAGCACCGCTTTCGTTTTCATAGCCGCCCTCCTTTCGCGCGGATAAGGTCGGACCAAGGCCCTTTCCCTATGGCGCAAAACCGACCCCGACCACGACATTCACGGTTGCGCAGTTCCTCGTGAGCCCGGCGCAGCAGCCGGGCGCGTGACGACTCGGTCGGTGCTACCAGAAGCACTAGGTCAAGAGATGGAGCGCGCAGAAGGCACTCAGCCCGGCGAAGTGACGCGTCTCCTCCGCCTGTTCCGCGGAGGCGATGTCGATGCCGAGTCGCGGCTGATGGCGCTGATCTATCCGGAATTACGGAGGATCGCGCAGGTGCAGTTCCGCCGAGAGCGAAAGGATCACGACCTGCAGCCCACCGCCCTCGTGCACGAAGCGTTTCTGCGACTCGTCGCGCATGAGCACCACACGTGGGAAAACCGCGGACGTTTTTTTGCCGCCGCCGCCAACGTCATGCGCCGCATTCTGATCGAGCACGCTCGCGCCCGCAGCGCGCAGAAACGTGACGGAGCAAGCACGCGAATTCCGCTCGACGACGCGCTCACGCTCACACCCGAGCAGTCGGCGGACCTGCTGGATCTGGATCAAGCACTCACGGAGCTCGAGCGGCTCTCACCTCGTCAGGCAAGGGTCGTCGAGCTGCGATACTTCTCCGGTCTGAGCGTTTCTGAGATCGCGACCGCGCTCGGGTTGAACCCACGATCCGTCGACAGGGACTGGGCGACGGCCCGAGCCTGGCTCCGGAACCGGTTGAGCGCATGAAGGAGCGCTGGGATCGGGTCACGTCGTTGTTCGGAGCTGCGCGGGCGCTCGACCCTGCGCAGCGCGACTCCTTTCTCGCCAAGGCATGCTCGGGCGACGACCGCCTTCGCGCCGACGTCGAGACACTACTTGCCGCCGACCTCGCCGACTCATTCCTCGAGCATCCCCCGTGGTCCGAACTCGTTAGGCCGCCAGCGGTGACGCTTCAGACGGGACAGTTGCTCAAGAACCGCTATCGCATCGACGCGGAGCTCGCGGAAGGCGGCCAGGCGCTCGTCTACCGAGCGATGGACGAGTTGCTGACACGCCCAGTCGTCATCAAGGTGATGCGCGCCGAGGGACGCCGTAACCAATGGCTGAAAACTCGGTTCGAGCAGGAAATGAAGGCGCTCGCCAGCATCGACCATCCCGGCGTGGTCGGCATCATCGACGTCGGCGCGTTGGAAGACACTTCGCCGTTCCTGGTGATTCAGTACATCCCGGGACTGAGTCTACGCGAAGCACTATCCGGCGGGCCCATGACGGCTGTGCGCGCGAGTGAGGTCATTCGCCAGATGGCGAGTGCCCTACATGCGGCACATACGGTAGGCATCGCCCATCGTGACTTGAAGCCGGAGAACGTCATGGTGCACTCGCGTGACGGTGGCGATGAGATCGTGAAACTCATCGACTTCGGCATCGCAGCGTTCGACCGGGACGACGCGCGGCAGAGCACGGAGACCGTCGTGATTGCCGGCACGGTGCGTTACATGGCGCCGGAACAGCTCGAGGGCAAACACTCGACGGCGTCCGACATCTATTCCATGGCGCTGATCGTCTGCGAGATGTTGGGCGGTCGCCCCGACGTGCGCGCACTGCCGCGTTCGATTCCCTCCGAAGTGCGCGCTGCATTGGAGGCTGCGCTCTCATACCGACCGGAAGACCGGCCCGTCGACGTTCAGACCTGGAGCAAGAGGCTCGCACTCGACCTCGCCCCGCCAAGGCCGAACCGCAGGTATGCTGCACTGATTGCTGGCGCAGCCGCATTGACACTCGTCGCCTTGCAGGCGATCCGATGGTCGCGCTCCGCGCCGGCGCCTCCTTTGATCGAGGACATCAGGGCATTCACGTTCGAGCCCGGGCTCGAGATCGAGCCCTCGATCTCCCCGGACGGACGGCATGTCGCCTATGCTGGCGGCACGCCTTCGCGCGTGTATGTCCGGCAACAGGGTGGTAGGCCGATCCCTCTCATCGTACCCGACACTGGACCGGCGCAGCATCGTCCGCGATGGTCGCCGGACGGGACCCGGATCGCCTTCGACGCAGGCCGCAAGATCTTCGTCGCGCCCGCGGTCGGCGGACAGCCACGGGAGGTGGTCGGCGACGGCTGGAGTCCGACCTGGGCGCCGGACGGCCAGCGGATCGCCTATGCGCTCGACGACACGATCTTCACGATCGACCTTCGTGGCGGACGTCCGACGCCGCTTGCGGTCGTCATCGAGCCGGCCGAACTGACCTGGTCACCCGATGGGCGATGGATCGCACTCACGGCGGGAAACGATGTCTGGGATGGCTTGATACACATCGGCAACATCGCGCCCAGTCGTATCCTGCTGATCCGCACCGATGACGGGCGCGTTCTCGAGCTCACCGACCGGAGCGCACTGAATGCCGCACCAACCTGGGCGCCGGATAGCCGCCAGTTGCTGTTCATCTCGAATCGGGCCGGCGCGCGAGACATCTACCGCCTCCGCCTCGCCGCCAATGGTCAGCCCATCGGCGAGCCGGACCGCCTAACGACTGGGCTCGACGCGCACACGATGGCCGTCTCGCCGGGCGGCGACCGCATCGTGTACGCGATGTATCGTGGCCGCGTCAACATCTGGTCGCTGCCCATCACCAATGGGCCGCCGGCCAACGTCAGCGATGCCGTCGCGCTCACGACTGGCACGCAGCTGATCGAGAGCATCTCCGTGTCGCCTGACCTCCAGTGGATCTATTACACGTCGGATCGAGCGGGGAACTCGGACATTTGGCGCATGCCGCGCGCGGGCGGCGAGTCGGTCCAGATCACTACGGATGTCGCCGACGAGTTCATGCCGGAACAGTCTCCGGACGGCGCCTGGCTCGCGTATTACTCACTACGCCACGGCTCCAGGGACATATTCGTCAGGCCCACCGGCCACGGCGACCCGGTCCGCGTCACGAGTGATCCGGAGGAAGAGACGCAACCACACTGGTCTCCCGACGGCACGAAGCTCTGCTACGGTCAGCTGAGCACGCGAGCCAGCCAGTACTCCATCAGAACAGTGCGGCGTCTCGAAGGCGGATGGAGCACTCCTGTCACGTTGCCCGGTGCTGGCGGAAGGTCGAATCGCTTTTTTGGGTGTGTCGGCTGGCTCCCAGGTGGACGTGAGCTGGTCGTGCATGACGCGGAGCGCACCATGATCGCGATCATGCCTGACGAGGGCGGTGCTGCCCGAGTCATTTACCGCCAGGATCCCGCTCGTGGGCTGCCTCAGCCCATCTGGATCCGACTCGAGCCGCGAACCGGTACCATTTTCTTCCGTGACTGGCAGAGTATCTGGCTCATCGACCCGAAAAGCCTGGTCCCTCGACAGATCGTGCGATTCAATGACCCGACTCGGCACTCGACACGGATCGAGATGGAGTCCGACGGCGAGCGCGTTTACTTCACCCTCGGCGACCCGCAGAGTGAACTGAACACGGCACGACTTTCCGGCCCGTCGACAAGAAGAAATTGAGTGTCGTGAGCCGGTCACCATACCTTGCGTGTCCAGCCGGGCGTTGCGGCGCCGCCGTCATCTCGTCGCCGAAGAACGCATCCGCCACCCCGTTGGCGAGATTGCCCGGGCGCCCTGGCAGTTGCTGAACACGACGTAGCCGGCGTCGAGGTCGGGATAGTACACGAACGTCGAGCTATGTGCGACATCGTTACCGTCGTCCCACCGCGTGAGGCCGCGGTTCGTGTCAGGCAACAGACCAAGGCCACAGTTCGATGGGTAATGCGCGAGCTAGCATAGGTCGACGAACGCGGAGTCGAGCCGCGTACCCTCCCGGACGCGCCGTCAAACGTTAGGCGTCAGGACCACGCCAAGCTCTCGTCCGCGAACGGCAAGGTGCGAATGCGCTTGCCCGTCGCAGCAAAGATGGCGTTACACACCGCCGGCGCCGCTGCCGGGAGAGCCGGCTCGCCCAGACCGGTCGGAGGCGCCTGAGACTTGACGAAGTGAACCTCCATCAGCCGCGGAGACTCGTTCATCCTCAACATCCGATAATCACGAAAATTGGTCTGCGCGGCGGCGCCCCGCTCGATCGTGATCCTCTGAAACCACGCAGCGCTCACGCCGTCGAGAATCGCGCTCTGCACCTGGGCTTCAGCCCCACTCAAATTGACGATCGTGCCCGCATCAACGGCCGCCGTGATCTTCCTGATCGTTAGGTTTCCATCGCGACTCACCGCGACGTCGGCAACGACAGCGACGTACGCGCCATTGCTTCGCGTGATGGCGAATCCCTGCCCTTCGCCGCGCGGACGCTGCTGACCCCACCCCGCCTTCTCGGTCGCGAGCGTGAGCACCTGCATCATCCGCTGCGCGTCGAATCCGTTCTGCGCGGATGCGCCACTGAGCAGATCGCGCGTGAACGCGACCGGATCGCGACCGGCAGCGTGTGCGAGCTCGTCGACGAAACACTGGGTCGCCCAGACATTTCCGTTGTCACCCGGTGCTCGCCAATAGCCCGTTGGAATGCCGCCAGGCAACTTGCTCGAAGTCACCGACGAGCCAGGGACCGCGATGAACGGGAATCCCGTGGCGCCCATGTCGCCCGGACCACCGTCCATCTTCACGAACGCGTCGTGCAGAGTCACGACCTTGCCTGACGAGTCGAGACCTGCGGTGAAGTGATGCCAGCCGTTCGATCGATAGTTGTCGTGCGCGAAGTCATACTCCCGCGGCCACACGAGCTTGACCGGCGTTCCCTCGAGACGCTTCGCGATCGCCGCGACCTCGATCGCGAATTCGTTGCTGCCACGCCGCCCGAAGCCACCGCCCAACCGCGTGATGTGCACGACGATGTTCTTCGGCTCTAGCCCGAGCCCGCGCGCGACCAACCCTTGACCGACCGAGGGCATCTGCGACGGCGCCCACATCTCCATCATGCCATTCTTGAACACGGCCGTGCAGTTCTGCGGCTCGAGCGTCGCATGCGCGAGGAAGGGATAGTGATAGGCCGCTTTCACGACCCTCGCGCCGTTAGGCACCGCCGGTGACGGCGTCGCCATCGCGAGCTGCTCCGCCTGCTTCGCCATGTCGGCGCTGTTCTGGCTGACGACCGCGCCTTCGTCCCATTTGACCTCGAGCGCCTTCGCCGCGCTGAACGCGTTCCACGTCGAATCGGCGACGATCGCAACGCCCGATGGCAGCCCCTCGATGCCATCGAGCACGAACGCATCGCGGACGCCCGGCCGCGCTTTCACGGCGTCCAGGTTCGCACTGATCACTTTGCCGCCGAACACCGGGCACTTCGTGTACGTCGCGTACAGTATCCCGGGCAGTTGCACATCGATCCCAAAGAGCGGCGCACCGGTCACGATCTTCGGATTGTCCACGCCCGGTACACGGGTGCCGAGCAGCTTGAAATCTTTCGGGTCCTTGAGTGGCGCGTTGGCCGGCGGCGAGAGCGAGGCAGCCTTTGCCGCGAGCTCGCCGTATGTCGCCCGGCGATTCGACGGACGGTGAAGGACGGCGCCACCCGCGGTCGAACACTCGCTGGCTGCAACACTCCACGTCTCGGCGGCCGCCTGAATCAGCATGGCGCGCGCAGTCGCGCCCGCGCGGCGGAGCGGCAGGAAATTCGACGGCGTCGATTGACTGCCCACGGAAAACTGCCGGCCGTACGCCGGATTGAGATCGCCCTGCGTGATCTTTACCTGCTCCCACGGGACGTCGAGCTCCTCGGCGACGATCATCGGGAGAGACGTCTTCACGCCCTGACCCATCTCCGAGTTCGGCGCGATGATCGACACCGCGCCGGTCGACGAGATGCTGATGAAAGCGTTAGGCGTGAAGTCGGCGGCGGCAGCGGCCGAGCTCTCCGCGGCACCGAGCTCTCCGAGGCGTACGTACGTACCGATCAACAAACCACCGCCGGCGAGCGCGCTGACCTTCACGAACTGGCGCCGATCGATCGCGGGGCGGGAAGATTCGCGCGTGGGTTTCATCGCGAGCCTCCTTGAGCTGGCGTGCGTCCTGAGGCGATGTCGGCCGCGCGTTTGATTCCTGCGCGAATCCGGACGTAGGACGCGCAGCGGCACAGGTTGCCTCGCATTGCACGATCGATGTCGTCATCGGTCGGATGTGGGTTGCTCTTGAGCAACGCCGCCGCCGTCATGATCTGCCCGGCCTGGCAATAGCCGCACTGCGGCACGTCGAGCTCGCACCAGGCCTTCTGCAGCGGGTGTTCTCCGGCGCTGTCGAGCCCTTCGATCGTGGTCACTGACTTTTGGCCCACGGCCGAGACGGGTGTCTGGCAGGCGCGCGTGGGTCTGCCGTCGAGGTGGATGGTGCACGCGCCACACGAACCGATCCCGCACCCGTATTTCGTTCCGACGAGACCTAACGCGTCGCGAAGCACCCATAACATCGGAGTGTCCGATGCCACATCGACGGACTGGGATCGGCCGTTGATGTTCAGCGTGTACTTGCTCATGGGCCCGCCCGTCAAGAGATGAGTCGCCGCCACGACGCCCGAGGCTCAGATGCGAGTACCGATCATCGAGGGTGGGACGATGTCTACGCTGTGCTGCCGACGTGCTTATCCGCAAGTACGGACCACCGTCGTTCGCGGCGTCCGCCGCGGAGGAATGCGGCCCAGCCTGCATACGATTTTGGTACACCGAAATTCGCCGCGCAACACTGGTCTGCCACCATCGCTTGACTCGGCGGTGGTGCCGAGCGTACGGTCAGCGAACGGATGCGAGATGCAGCGTTTCGGTGATCGCGCGCCGCGGAGGAATCGTATGATCGACGGGAGTGGCCATTCCGAAGGGCTGATGACGGCGAACGAGCTGCTGGCGTTGGAAAAGTCCGGCAAGTCGACGGAGCTGGTGTGCGGAAGGCTGATCGTGCGCGAGCCACCGACCACGTACCACGGACGCGTGCAGTCGATCCTCATCGTTATCGTGGGCTCGTACGTCCGCACGCACGCATTGGGCGCCGTGTTCGGGCAGGACACCGGATTCCAGATCGCGTCCGATCCCGACACCGTCCGCGCACCGGATCTCGCGTTCGTCGATCGCGCGCGGGTCGCGCAGATCGCTCGGCGCGGGTATGCAGCGCTGGCGCCCGACCTCGTGGCGGAGATCCTCTCGCCGGACGATCGGCCGGGCGAAGTGCTTTCGAAGGTCGGGGAGTGGCTCGAGGCCGGCGTTAGGCTCGGGTGGGTGATCGATGCGGATCGGCGAGTCGCTGCCGTATATCGTGCCGATGGCAGCGTGGAGACCCGTGCGTCCGATGCGAACGTCGATGGAGAGGCGGTCCTTCCCGGCTTCTCGTTTCGGCTGGCCGAGCTCTTCGAGTAACACCGACCGCGGTAGCGGTAGCCGTGCGAAAAGGCTCGGACGTCGCTACCTTGGTCTCGACCTCTCCCAGCCTGAATGAGCGACGAGCCAGGCCAACTCACCGCTGCCCTCTCCGATCGCTACCGCGTCGAGCGCGAGCTCGGCGCCGGCGGGATGGCGACCGTCTATCTGGCCGAGGACCTGAAGCACGTTCAATGGCAGGTTTCGGGGACACGTCCTAACGCCGAAGCCCGCGCGGTGGCCGCGGCTGGCGAGCCCGGGGAGTCTAACTGACGCCTGAGAGCGTCGTACGTATGAATGGGAGGCCAGCCGCCGCGCCGGAGAGTAGATCTGAGCCGAGGCGTTAGGCCCGAGCTCGTAGTGGTGTGTGGCCGCCATCCGCGGACGGCCCCTGCGATCGAGACCCGGCTGGCAACTGCGGTAGCACGGCAGCGACTCATGCGGCCGAAGGAGCGTCTTCGGCCGCAAGGAACCCATTTTGCCTCTTGCGCCAAACCTCGTTAGTGGCGTTAGGTCGCGGGATCGGGATGAGCGGCGCGGGACAGCCGGACCGGTCACTTGCGCTGCTCCCGTTGCGTGATTCGTCGACCGCGGTAGACCTTCCCGTCTTTGGCATACGCCCACGGGTTGGAGACCTCGCGCGTGTGCGGGAGCAAGTCGGTGGCCGGCTCCGCGGCGAGGCGCTGGCGCACCTTCCGGCGTTCGCGGCGATGAGCGGCCTGCTTGTCCGCCTTCTCGCTTTCGGCGCTCGTGATCGCGGTGACAGGTGCCTTCCGACGTGAATGACTCATCAGACTGTCTCAACCAGCTACTTGCGACGTTATGCCGCGAGCAATAGGAGATCCTGCGACGCATTGCGGCCTAACATTCCACATCATCGTTGGTGCCGGTGCGCAAGTTACGGTGTGCGGACGGATTACGAGAGAGACGCTCGCAAGAGTGTCGCAATATGCTGCGAGCGATCGCAGGAATAAACTCTACATAGGCAGCGCGGCGGCCGAGCACGTCGGTGGCCAGGAGTCCACCGATAACGCCGCGCCCCACCGCCGCACTCACGCTCCGCTCGCCGTGGCAGGCGACCCCAAAGCGCCCTGCCACACGGGTGCGCCGCGTGGTACCTCGAGCCGAGCAGGCCACGCTCTTCCGCACCATGCCACACGAAGAGTGCCGAGCGGCGGCCGGAGTGCTGCTTCCACGCGCGCGCCATCGCAAGCACCGCCACGCCGGTGGACGCGCTATCGTCGGCACCGTTCCAGATCGAGTCGCCATTGATCGGGAAGCGCACGCCGTCGTGATCCTGATGGGCGCTGAAGAGCACAGGCTCGTCACGCAGATTCGCGCTCGCGATGCGCCGTCCCGGTGCCCCCGCACGAGGATCACCGGTGGGCGTTCGTTAGGCAGGCCGCGGGCGTGCCGGCGGAGTCGATCCCGTACTCGACGCGACGCATCCAGGTCGACGGGAACTGGAAGCCTGCATCGGCGATCGAACATGCCCAGGAGCGTGTAGATGAACGCGTCGTTCCGCTTCGTGCGGCCACTGACGTCGGTAGCCACGCGCAGGCCAATGACGGCGACGGATCTGCTTGCGCTGGGACACGCCGGGTCTCGCACTGGAGACACCGTCTGAGCCCTTCCGCATCGGGGATGTCCGCCAGCCGCAGTGAGTGGCGTAGACCGGTTTGCACACATGCAGTCACCCACTCACGACACCGAGGCTCCAATGCGCTCCATCATTTCCCGCGGCATCCTGGCCGCCATCGCGGCGCTGACCGTCGCCTGCAGCAGCACCGACTCCGCTGCTCCCGCGACACAGCCGGCATCAGTCCACCGAACCGTTTCCGCGAGCGCCGACGGCCGCACCGCGTGGCGGGCCGTCGATCAGTATGTCTGGCTCTCCTGCGCGAACGGAGGCGTTGGCGAGACGGTCCGCGTCACCGGCGACCTGCGGTACTCGTTTCACCTCACCCAGGACGCGTCGGGCGTCAGCCATCTCAACATCAAGTCCAACACGTCGGGACTCACCGGCGTGGGCCTCACGAGCGGCACTGCCTTTCGCGGCATGATGGCGGAGCACGTCAACGCGCGTGCCGAAGACGAACTGAACATGGACCTGCGAACGGCCGACATCATTCGCTTCGTGGCGCCTGGATCAGGCGAGTCCTACTCGCTCATGGTCAGCAGCCGGTTCATCGTCGACCAGGGCACCTACCTGCTCGCGGATGAGAGCTGGAAGGAGGTCTGCCGCTGATCGTCGGGTAGCGGCGGCGGGTTGACGCCCCGTCGCCGCTACCCGAGTGTCCGGTCTCCGCAGGGTTCCGCGCATCTCCCTCTGACGGGTGCCGAGTGGCCGACGTGGGTTGTCTCGCGCCGTTGCGCTGCGCAACTTGGCCTCCTCGCGCCAACGAGGGATTCACCCATGCAGGCTCTGCCCGCGACAGCACCGACCGGGGAGGTCACGCGCCTCCTGCGCGCCGCCCGCGAGGGCGACCCGAGCGCGATCGACCGCGTCGTCCCGCTCGTGTACGAGGACCTCCGCCAGCTCGCACGCCGACAACTCGGCCGCGGATTCGGCAACGAGAGCGTGCGCCCGACGGAGCTCGTGCACGAGGCGTACGTGAAGCTCACCGGCGGTGGTGCGGCAGCGGCGTCGGACCGCGCGCACTTCCTCGCGATTGCCGCACGCGCGATGCGCCAGGTGCTGATCGACGAGGCCCGGCACCGCCAGGCGGCGAAGCGCGGCGGCGGCTGGAGTCGCGCGACGCTCTCCGGCGCCCACTGGGTCGCCGACGTCGACGTCGCCGAGCTGCTGACGTTGAACGACGCGCTCGACGAGCTCGACGCGCGCCAGCGACAGGTCGTCGAATGCCGGTTCTTCGGCGGCATGGAAGAACACGAGATCGCCGAGGCGTTAGGCGTTGCCGAGCGGACGGTGCGCCGCGACTGGGTGAAGGCGCGCGCGTGGCTTTACCGCGCACTGGCGGACCGCGGGTCCCGGAACCCGCTCCTCGAGCGGTGACCCCGGTGGCGCTCTCGCCCGCGCGGCGCACCGAGATCGAGGAAGTCTTCGAGCACGCGCTCGACCTCGAGCGCGGCCGGCGCGACGCGTGGCTGCGTGACCGCTGCGCGCACGACGCCCAGCTGCGCGCCGAAGTCGAGGGAATGCTGGCCGCGCACGACCTGACGTCGGGGATCCTCGACCGGCGCCTGACTCCGCCGACAATGGCGCTCGCGGCCGAGCCGCTGCGTGACCGGCGTATCGGCCCGTACCGCGTCGTGCGCGAGCTCGGCCGCGGCGGCATGGGCGTCGTCTACCTGGCCGAGCGCGTGGACGGCGAGTTCCGGCGTGAGGTCGCGATCAAGCTCCTGCGCGCCAGCCCCGACGCCGAGGAGCTGCACCGGCGCTTCATCGCCGAGCGCCAGATCCTCGCCTCGCTCAGCCATCCGCATATCGCGCAGCTGCTCGACGGCGGGACGACCGAGGGGCAGCTCCCGTATCTCGTGATGGAGTACGTGGACGGCCTGCCGATCACGACCTACTGCGACCGTCACGGGCTCGACATCGCGGCGCGCCTGCGGCTGTTCGTGGACGTCTGCCGCGCCGTCAATTCGGCGCACCAGAATCTCGTCATCCACCGCGACATCAAACCCGGGAACATTCTCGTCACGGTGGCGGGGCAGGTGAAGCTCCTCGACTTCGGGATCGCGAAGCTGCTCAACTCCGCGATGGGCGGGATGGCCATGCCGCACACGCGCACGGCGTTCCGCGTGATGACGCCGGACTACGCGAGCCCCGAGCAGGTCCGCGGCGAGCCGCTGACGACGGGATGTGACGTTTACGCGTTAGGCGTCGTGCTGTACGAGCTGCTCGCCGGGCGCCGGCCGTATCAGATCCGGACCGGCGCCGTGCGCGAGCTGCAGGAGCTGGTGTGCGAGCGTGAACCGGAGTGGCCGAGCACGCGGGCGAAGCGCGCGCCGGCGCCCGAGGATCGCGACGCACCACTCCCGGCGGCGATCGCGTCGATGCGCGGCACGACTCCCGATCGGCTCGCGCGGCTGCTCGCCGGCGACCTCGACGCGATCGTGATGATGGCGCTGCGCAAGGAGCCGCGGCGTCGGTACGGGTCGGCGGAGCTCCTCGCCGAGGACGTCGCGCGTTATCTCGACGGGCGCCCCGTCGTCGCGCGCCGCCCGAGCCGCGCCTACTACCTCGGGAAGTTCCTGCGGCGCCACCGCGCGGCAACGGGCCTCGGCGCGGTCGCCGCGCTCTCGCTCGTCGCGGGCACCGCCGTCGCCGTTAGGCAGACGGCCGCGGCGCGGCGCGAGCGTGACCGCGCGTCGGCGGCGCTCATCCAGTCGCGGCAGGCACTGCGGGAGTCGGAGGAGACGACGAGCTTTCTCGCCGGCCTGTTCGACGTGAACGTGCCGGCCCCGGGGAGCGCGAAACCGGGGACGACGGAAGAGCTGATCGCGCGCGGTAACGGGCAGATCGAGCAACTCGGGAACCGTCCTCTCGTGCAGGCGCGGATGCTGGAGGGAATCGGCCGCATCTATCAGAATGCCGGGCGATTCGCCGAAGCGAAGCAGGCCTACCAACGCTCGCTCGCGCTACGCCGCGGCAACGGCGCCGGAGAGAGCGCGGAGGCGGCGACGACGCTGATTCACATGGCCAACACCCTGCGGGTGAGCGGGAGCTATGCCGCCGCCGACTCCGCGGCGTGGCAGGCGCTTCGGATCTACGAGAAGGTGAACGGCCCGACGGATCCGTCGGTGGTCGCCGCGTGGCAGATGCTCAGCATGCTCGCGGTGTACAGCGGCGGCCTTCGCGATGCGGAAGCGTACGCCCGGCGTGCCGCCGACATCAGCATCGCGGCGTACGGCGCCGACGACCCACGGGTCGCCTGGCCACTCGAGATGCTGGGCGGCGCCCTGCAGCGGCTCGGCCGTTACGACGAAGGCCAGCGCTACATGCGACGGGCGCTGGCGCTGTACGAGCGGGAACGGGGGCCTAACGATCCGGGCCTCATCGTCCCGCTCTACCGGCTGGCCGAGGCGGTGGCCGACAGTCGCGAGGACTACGACGAAGCCGCGAGGCTCATGGAACGTGGCGCCGAGATCTCGAGAGCGTCGCTCGGCGAAAGTCATCCGCGGACGGCGTATACGCTCGAGCTCCTTGGCAGCCTGGAGTCGCGTCGCGGCAACTTCGCGAAGGCCGAGCGGCTGTCGCGGCAGGCGGTCGCGATCTTCGATCGGGCGTTAGGCAGGCGAGACATGTCGGTGGCCGATGCCTACGCCGATCTCGCGAAGGTCTACTCGCGCGCCGGCCGGTGGGCGGATGCCGAAGCGGCGCAACGCAGCGCGATGACCGCGTACGAAACCACCCTCGGCCCCGCGCACCTCGCGTACGCCGGTGCGGTTGCCGCGCTCTGCGAGATCCAGCTCCACGCCGGCCGCCTTGCCGAGGCCGAGGCGGAATGCCGCGAGTCGATGGCGATCCGCGAACGCGCGCAGGGACCCGCAGCTACGGGCTGATCAACGTGCTCATGCTGCTCGGGGACATGCAGGCGCAACACGGCGAGCTCTCCGCGGCCGATTCGCTCTACTCCACCGCCGAGTCGATTATCCGGGAGCACGTCGGCGCGCTGCCGCGCGCATACGACTATCTGTACCCGCGGATGGCCGCGTTACGCGACCTCCAGCACCGACCGGCGGAGGCGTCGGACCTGCGGAGAAAATCCGGGGGAAAGCCGGTGCGCTCGCTCAATTTCTAGGGACTGCGGCGGACGGGGGACTGAACTGACGGGGGACGGGCGACGGGGGACGGGCGGCGGGCGGCGGGCGGCGGGCGGCGGGCGGCGGGCGGCGGCTAAATGACGGTCATATGACGGGCCTCGCTATCGTGGCGCATGCCAAAATCGACCCGTACCCGAATCGGATCGTACCGGGATCTGGATGTCTGGCAGCTCGCCATGGACATCGTTATCGAGATCTACCGCGTAACACGAGCGTTTCCGGCCGAAGAAAAGTTTGGACTCGTCTCGCAACTCCGACGCGCCGGCGTCGCGATTCCATCCAACATTGCCGAGGGCCACGGTCGGCTCGGCGCAGCTGAGTTTCGGCGATTCGTCTCGATCGCGCGCGGCTCCGTAGCTGAAGTCGAGACGCAGCTCGCGGTGGCCGTGGCGATCGGCTTCATCGATGTCGACGCAATCACGTCGCTCTCCTCGCAACTCGATCAGCTGAGCAGGATGTTGTTCGGGCTGTATCGTCGGCTGGCGCCCTAACGGGGGCGGCGGGGGGCGAACGGCGGGCAGCGGCTACATCGTCGGGATGCCTCCCTCAGCGCGATGAGCGTCCCGAGGGTTCTCACCGCCGCCCGCCGCCCGTCGCCCGTCCCCCGTCCCCCGTGTCCGCCGCCCGTCGCCCGTCGCCCGTCGCCCGTCCCCCTGTCCGCCGCCGACGTGTCGCTACGTAGCTCCTGGTTGGAACCCAACTCCCAGGTGCTCAGATGACACGGCTACTCCCCGATCCAACGTTCTACCCGTCGCCCGCACTCGCGGCCGAGGCGCCTGCCGAAGGGCTCGCGTACGTCGCGCTGCTCGCCAGCGGCGAGAACGGCAAGACCGACGCGCTCGGCGTCGTTGACACCAACCGCAACTCGCCGAGCTACGGCCACCTCGTCGGGCAGGTCGACTTCCCGCAGGGCGGGAACGAGCTGCACCACTTCGGGTGGAACGCGTGCAGCTCGCACCTCTGCCCGTGGGCGCCTAACGCGCACGTGGAGCGGCGCTACCTCGTCGTGCCCGGAACCGGGTCGTCGCGCATCCACATCGTGGACACCAGGCCCGATCCCCGCAACCCGACGCTCGTGAAGGTGATCGAGGGGGAGGAAGTCATGGCCAGGACGGGGTACAGTGCGCCGCACACCGTGCACTGCGGACCCGACGGGATCTACCTGAACGCGCTCGGCGCGCCTAACGGCGACGGGCCGGGCGGGATCTTCATGCTCGACCACGACACCTTCGAGCTCAAGGGACAGTGGGAGCACGACCGCGGACCGCAGCACCTCGCCTACGACTTCGCCTGGCATCTCGGCCAGGACACGCTGGTGACGAGCGAGTGGGGCACGCCGAACATGGTGAAGGACGGCGTGAATCCCGAGCTGCTGTTAGGCGGGAAGTACGGCCACTCCCTTCACGTGTGGGACATGAAGAAGCGACGCCACCTCCAGGAGATCGATCTCGGCGCCGAGCAGCAGATGGTGCTCGAGCTCCGGCCGGCGCACAATCCGACGCGCGCGTACGGGTTTGTCGGCGTCGTGATCTCGCTGGCCGATCTCTCGTCGTCGATCTTCCTCTGGTATCTCGACCGTCGCAACGGCGGGGGGGCGGGTGAGTGGAAGGCGAAGAAGGTGATCACGATCCCGGCGGAGCCCGCCGACCCGGCCGACCTGCCACCGCTACTCCGGGGCTTCGAGGCCGTGCCGCCGCTCGTGACCGACATCAACCTGTCGGTGGATGACCGCTTCCTCTATGTCTCGTGCTGGGGAACGGGCGAGCTTCGGCAGTACGACGTGAGCGATCCGTTCAACCCGGTCCTCGCCGGCTCGGTGCGACTGGGTGGCATCGTGCGCCGCACGGCGCACCCGCGGTCGCCGGAGCGGCCGCTCAACGGCGGCCCGCAGATGGTGGAGGTGAGCCGCGATGGCCGGCGTGTGTACCTGACGAATTCGCTGTACAGCCCCTGGGATGCGCAGTTCTACCCGGACGGCATTCGTGGCTGGCTCGCGAAGTTCGACGTGGGACGTGCGGGCGGGCTCGCGCTCGATCACCACTTCCTCGTCGAGTTCGAGGGCGGGCTGCGGCCGCACCAGGTGCGTCTCGAGGGCGGTGACGCATCGTCCGACTCGTTCTGTTTTCCGTGAGTCCGGCGATGGCCACGAATGGGTGGGCCGCGGCGGGGGCGCTGTTGGCGTTAGGCGCCCTCCACGGCCTCAATCCGGGAATGGGGTGGCTCTTCGCTGTCGCGTTAGGCACGCAGCAGGGCGAGCGCCGCGCGGTGTGGCGCGCGCTCGGCCCGCTCGCGCTCGGCCACGCGCTCGCGATCGCCGTGGCGGTCGGCATCGCGCTGGGACTGGGTGTCGCCGTCCCGGCCGCCGGCGTCCGCCGGGGAGCGGCCGCGCTGCTCATCGGACTCGGGCTCTGGCAGCTGCGGGGTCACCGACACCCGGGGCTCGGGCGCTGGCGCGTGGGGCTGCGCGCCACCGGGCGCGAGCTCATGGTCTGGTCGTTCGTCGTGGCGACGGCACACGGGGCGGGGTTGATGGCCGCGCCTGTCGCGTTGCGCGCCGTGCAAGCGGGAGTGGCGAGTCACGCGGGCCACGCCATGCCTGTCCTCGCGAGCGTGGTGCCGCTGGACTGGCCCACGCTCTGGGCAACCGGCGTGCACACTGCCGGCTACCTCGTTGTCACGGCGGCGCTGGCCGTGGTCGTCTACGAGCGCGCCGCGCTCCACCTGCTGCGCCGCGCGTGGTTCAACTTCGAGCTCGTGTGGGCGGCGGCGCTCGTGCTGACCGGCGTCGCGGTCGCCGTCGCCTGAGCGGCGGTGTTGAGTGTGCGACATCTGGAGATCATCCTGAGCGCCGCGTAGGAGCGGCACCGACTTCGGCGCCGCTCCCCTAACGATTTCCTAGAAGATCTCGCTCGACTCGGCGTGCTGACACGAGACCTTCGGGTTCCAGTCCGCGAACGTGCCGGACGGATTGTTCTGCCACAGCCAGATGTGCAGCTTGAAGATCGGCAGGAAGGAGTGCCGCGTGAACTTCTGCCCGAGCAGCTGCGGCACGTCGTTCGGATCGGTGAGATCGTGCTTCGCCGCCGACCACGCGTCCAGCGGAACGATGTACTCCATCCCCACCAGCCGCATGTGGCCACCAGCCTGCGGCTCGTAGATCACCGTCTCCGGGTTCAACAGATCGACGGTCGCGTCGAACAGGTTCGTGTTGCCGAAATGGTAGCCCATGCCGCCAGCGGAATGGTGCGCCCAGCACGGCGTGATCTGCGTCGCGTATCCGGCCTCTTTCGCCGCGTCGATGGAGTGGAAGCGCGCGGTGACTCGGCGCAGGTCCGAGAGCTGCGCCTCATCGGTGATCCGGTCGGCCGTACCGGCGGACCGGACCACCGTCGGCGCCAGAACAGGCTCGGTCGATTCCGCGTCGGACTGGCAGGCCGTCAACACGGTGGTAAGCGCGAACGCGAGCGCGATGGAAGTCGTCAGGCGGGTCATATCTGGTCTCAGTGTCGAATGTTGGATGTTCGGTGAACTACCGTCGTTAGGCCCGCGATCGCTCACGCGACGGCGGCGGGCACGTCCGACCGCATGGTGGGATCGATCATCGCGCGCACCGCGGCAATGCTCTCCGCGGGGAATCCGGCGCGCCGCGCGTGCTCGCGAATGAGCTGCTCGTTCGCGGCCAGGTAGACGCAGTAGATCTTGTCGTCCGTCACGAAGCTCTGGACCCACTGGATGTCGGGCCCGAGCTCATCGAGGGTGACGCAGGACGTGGTGGACGCGGCGTGCAGCTCGTCTCGGCTGAGCGACCCGACTCCGGGAATCGGGCGCTCGATCACGTATTTCTTCATTGGTATCTCCGGCTGAGGTGGAATTCGTGCGCCGAAGGTACCAAGGGGCGGACGCCTGCAGCGTCGCCCGGACATGCCATTTTTTCGGGAACGCACCGCCTGGCCCGATCGGGCCAGGCGGGTCGGTCAGGCCATGCCGCTCTACTAGATCAGACCGACTCGAACCGCGTGCGCCACGGCCGCCGCCTGCGTGGTGGCGTTCAGCTTGAGCCGAATGTTGGACAGGTGCCGGTGCGCGGTGTGAGGGCTGATGAACAACCGGTCCGCAACCTCACGCTCACTCAGGCCCTTCGCCACCAGACGGAGAACTTCCATCTCCCGCTGCGTGAGTGGTGCGTTAGGCGCGCCGACGGCGGCGGCCCGCCCTTTCTGCAGCTCGCGCCGCGCCGTTGCTGCTTCGTGAACGAAGCCGGCCTGATCGTACAGCGCGGCCGCGTCCGCGATCAATTGCGCCGCGCGCGCGTCGTCGCCACCTTCGGCCGCGAGAATGGCCCTGGCGGACAGCACGGCCGCGCGCAGCAGCGGCAGCTCGTATTTCTGGACGGCCTTCTCCAACTCCGCGAGGGGCACCTGGGCGTCGGCGGGTTTCCCGGATGCGGCCGCGATCCGGACCATGAGCTCGTTGGCGGGTGCGCGCTCGAGCAGCGCGTCCTGGGGGTAGCGCCGCAAGTACGCGCAGGCCCGCTCGGACGCGCGCGCCAGATTGCCCTGCTCGACGTCCACCCACGCGCCGCCGAGGAGCGCCAGCGGATGGCTGCCCGCCTGCTCGAACAGTTGGACCGCCTCGTCCGTCCGCCCCTGGCGACGACGCAGCTCGCCGAGTCTCGCATACGCCGCTGGCAATACGACCGGACGGGCCTCGCGGAGGTCGGCGATCGCCCCCTGCAGCTCTGCTTCGGCTTCGTCCCACTCGCCGCGCGAGATGAGCACGCTCCCGTACTGCAGCCGGCAGGTCGTCATGAGAATCGCGAAGCGCTGCCGCGTGGAGAACTCGCGCAGTCGCGCACACCACTGGGCAGCGCGGTCGTAGTCGCGCACCCGGTCGCAGGCGCTGATCAGATAGCAGCACGTGAGGCCCGCGGCGTACGGATCGGAGATGTCGCCGGCGAGCGCCGCGGCGGCCGCCTCGTCGAGCAGGGCGAGCCCCCGATCCGGCTCGGCGTTCATGACGAGCGCGAGCCCGCTCATCGCGGTCGCGAGCACCTCGACGTCCGGACAGTTGCTCTCCCGCGCCAGGCCTAACGCTTCCTCGGCCAGACGCGCGCCTTCGGCCGTGTCCTGCCGGCCGATCAGCGCGAGACGCGCCTCCCAGGCGTTGAGCCACGCGTGCTCGGCCGAGGGCGGCAATGGCTTGAGCAGGCGGCGCGCGTACTTGAACCAGCCGTTGGCGACGGCGGCGTCGCCGCGGAAGTCGAGGAAGTCGTTGCCGAGCGCGATCGCCATGCGCGCGGCGGCGACGTCGTTGCCGCGCTCGCGGTGGAGACGATACGCGGTCAGCCGCGCATCGATCATGAGCCGCGAGTCCTGCTGCAGCCACGCCGCTTCGGCGAGTCCGGCCCATGCCTCGGGCGTGTTCGTGTCCCGCGCCAGAGCCTCGTACAGGTCACGAGCCGTCTGCCAGTCGCCGGCGTTGATGGCTCTGCGCGCAGTGTTTTCGCGGGGGTCGTCCTGCATCGGGGCGGGTATCGGCTGAACTTGGCGTGAGCTGCGACGCTCACTACAAGGCGTCGGGGTGGTTAGGCGGCTCAAATTAACCGCCGGGCGCCGCGTCATCCACCAGTAGCGGCGCATCCTCCTGGATCAGCGGGTGTGACAGAAATCGCTCGTAGAACCGGACCGACGAACCCTACAGCCCCGCAATCGATTCCGGCCAGGCCGGGCACATCCCGCGCCAAGTCGGCGAATCTTTCGGCAAACCGTCCCGTATGGGAATCCCATATGAGGCGACCTCACGCCGCCCCCGTACTTTCGACGAGAGTCCGATGTCTACCATCGCTGCCGAGAGAGCACATCCTGATGTCATCGGTCGGTACGCCCGCTATGCAGGCGTCGCGATGCTCCTGTCCATCGTATTCGGAGCACTCGGCGAGGCGTATCTCCCCGGCAAGATCCTCGTCACGGGTGACGCTGCGGCCACCGCGGCGGGCATCGTCGCGCACCCGATGCTCTTTCGAATGACGTTCGCGACGTACCTCGTCGAGGCCTTCAGCGACATCATCCTCTGCGTCCTCTGGTACATCCTCCTCGAGCCGGTGAACCGGAACCTGGCGCTGATCAGCGCCTTCGTTGGCGTCGTCTCGATGATCACGTTCGCGGTCGCGCAGTCGAACGTCTGGGCGTCGTCGATCATCCTGAAGGACGTGGCGGGTATGGCGTCGTTCACCCAGGAGCAGCGCACCGCGCTCGCGTACCTTTCCATCCGCATCTCGACGATGATCGCGACGCTCTTCCTCTGCTTCTATGGGATTGCTTCCGCGATTCGCGGCTTCCTCATCATGCGCTCGGGGTACCTGCCGAAAGCCCTTGGCGTCCTGCTCATGATCGGCGGCGCGGGCTTCGTCCTCCGGAGCCTGACCTACATTCTCGCGCCCGCGTATGGCAGTTCCCTGCTGCTCGTTCCGATGGCGGTCGCGGGAATTCCTCTGACGTTCTGGTTGCTCGTGAAGGGCGTCGATCGCGTCGCGCCGGAGTCACGTTAGGCAGCCACGTTGGGCAGCGCCGCCGTGGGGACCGAGTTAAATTGCTCCTTTCCCAGGACACCCACGGTACGAGGCGTATCTGATGAAGCTCTTCACGCGTGTCGCGCTGTTCTCGACCTGCATGCCGGTCACGTTGCCGGCGCAGCAAAACGCCGGGACGTTGTCGCCCGAGGCGAGCCTCCCTTTCACCATGACCCAGGTGGCCGAGTTCAACCGGCCATGGCGCATCGCGTTCCTTCCGGACGGGCGAATGCTCATCACGGAGAAGGTCGGCCCGGTGTGGCTCGTGACGCAGAACGGCGCCAAGACGCCAGTCGCGAACGTCCCCGCGGTCCTGTACGGCGGGCAGGGCGGCATGCTCGGTGTGTACGTCTCGCCCAACTACACGACCGACCACCAGATCTACCTGACGTACTCCGAGCCCGGCGAACCCAGTGGGTCGAGCCTCGCGCTGGCGCGGGCGCGTCTCGCCATCGGCGACTCGACGGCAAGCCTCGAGGGGCTCGAGGTCATCTGGCGCGACGGCGCGCGCGGCCGGGGCGGACAGTTCGGCGCGGCCGTGGCGTTCTCGCCAGACAAGCGGTACCTGTTCCTGACCGTCGGCGAGCGGCAGCGCATGACGCCCGCCCAGGACCCGAACTCACCGCTCGGCAAGATTCTTCGCCTAACGCTGGACGGCAAGCCGGCGCCGGGCAACCCGCAGGCCGGGAAGACGGGCTCGCCCACGCTCGAGATCATCAACCCTCCGCGGAACACGGAGCTCGCGAAGACCGCGCCGGTCGAATACACCTACACGTTTCCCGGACCGAACCTGACGCCGTCGGAAACGTGGACCACGGGTCATCGAACCCCGTATGGTCTCGCCTTCGCGCCCGACGGACGGCTGTGGGAGCTGGAGCACGGGCCGCGCGGTGGCGATGAGCTGAACTTGATCGAGCCCGGCAAGAACTACGGCTGGCCGCTCGTGTCGTACGCGACCAACTACGACGGCTCGCCCATACCGAGCCCGGACACGCGCCCCGATCTGGCCAAGCCGGTGATCTACTGGACGCCCGTCATCGCTCCGGGGAGTCTGACGTTTTACAACGGCGCCATGTTTCCGCAGTGGAAGGGTTCGGCGTTGATCGGCGGACTCGCGACCAAGAGCTTGAGCCGCATCACGTTCGACGGTAAGGGAGGCGCGGCGCCGGCGGAGCGCTGGGATGTCGGGCACCAGATTCGGGACGTGGCCGTGGGCCCGGACGGCGCCGTGTGGATGATCGAAAACGCGAATCCGGGCGGGCTGTTCCGCGTCACGCCCAAGCAGTGACCGCCCCGCACCGTGGTGCTGCCCGAGCCTAACGTTCAGCATCCGAATCGTCAGGACGCACGGAGTCGTGAGGGGCTCCATCCGGCGACACGCCGAAACGCTCGGCACATGTGACTGTGATCGGCGAACCCGCACTCGTGGGCAATTCGCGAGAGCGGGGCGTTCGTCCCGAGCACGAGGGACGCCGAGCGCCTAACGAGCTGGATCGTTCGATACTCGCGGACCGACACGCCGTACGTCTGGCGAAACTGGCGCGCCAGGTGAACCGGATGAACGTTCATGGCGCGCGCCAGCGCGGATACCGTGAGCTGCTGCTCCGGGTCGTCCAGCAGGCGACGCGCCCGCACGGCCGCCACTCGATCCGGGCGTGCGCGGGTACCTATCGCGGCGAGCAGCTCGGGCAGCGCATCCGCGTCCCGGGCGACGAGTCGCAGTCCGGCACGAAACGCCGACGGTATGTCCGACCGAGTCCACTCGCTGATTGGCTCGACGAATCGATCGCGATCGGGAATGACGCCGAGGATCACGGCGCCGTCCGAGCCGAAGCGATTGGTGTGAGACATCCCGTACGGCCGCGTGGCGACGGATCCCGGCTGTGCGACCAGCGTTCCGCGCGACGATTCCTCGAGAAACGTCCCCTGCAGCACGACGGTGAGCCCGTCCTCGCCATGCGCGTGCGTCTCGAGCTCCTGAAACGGAGCATACCGCACGACGGTGACAGTGGTGCCGGCGACGTGCGTCTCGACGAGCACCTCGGACGGGCTCATGGCCGTGCGAATCCGGGACGAAGGTCTCACGAGGGTATATACTGGCGGCATGTTGGATTCGTTCAAGCCCGCCGGCGCGGAGGCGATCATAGTGAACTTGGTTTTTCGGACGGCCTAACGCCGGAGGTCACTCGTGCCCCGCTATTGGCGCATTCTGTCGCTCGTCCTCCCCGCGGCGGCCGCGGCGCAACAGCCCGGTTCGGCGGGCGAGAAGCGGCCGAAGCTCGAGGTGCTGCAGTCGCTTCCCGAAGCGCAGCTCTTTCCGCTCATGAATCTCGTCGCCACGTCCCTGGGCGTGCGGTGCGATTACTGTCACGTTCAGGCCAATCCGGACCTCTCGCGGACGCCGTCGAACGTCGGCGGCTGGGTGTGGGATCGTGATGACAAGCTGACGAAGCGTCGGGCGCGCGAGATGATGAAGATGGTCGTCGAGCTGAACGCTTCGCGCTTTCGCGGAGAGGCGAAGGTGACGTGCTTTACGTGTCATCGCGGCGCGGCGCAGCCCTCACGCCTCCCGTCGCTCCCGCCGCCGCCGGATCCGGGTGGCGCACGTACGCCGTCTCCGACGCCACTTCCCTCTGCCGATCGCGTGTGGGCCGCGTACGTCGCGGCCGTCGGCGGAGGTGAGGCGGCCGCTCCCGGTACCGCCATGGTCATGCGGGGATGGGACGATCGCTCGGAAGGCCGCTACGGGAAGTTCGAGATATTGGTGGCGGGTCCGGACCGCTATCGTATCGGGCTCACGGGTCAGGAGCTCACGTTGACCCAGGGGTTGTACGGCGACGTTGCCTGGGGTGTGGCGAACAACGCTGTCCAGGCATTCTCGTCGCCCGCGGACGTCGTGCGAATGCGGCGCATTGCGATGCGATATCGGCCCCTGAAAGAGCAGCCACCGAACCTTCGGACCGTCGGGATCGAACGCGTCGACGACCACGACGCCTACGTCCTGCAGGGGACTTTCGACTCGCTCACCACGCGGCGGTCGTATTTCGACGTCGTCACCGGCCTCTTGCGACGGGAGATCACCACGACGGAGACGCTCCTCGTTCCGCTCGAGGAGCAGGTCGACTACGACGACTATCGCGACGTGGGTGGCGTCCGGATGCCCTTCCGGGTGCGGGTCTCGGACGGCGCGCCGTACTCGACGACGACGCGGACCATCGTGGAGATCCGCCGCAACGTCCCGGTCGCCGACTCGGTATTCAGGCCGCCGGCGACCCCGCGCTAGACGCCTAACGAGATTTCCCGTATCGGCGCGCGGCGCTCGACGGGCTGACGTAGACGGCCGACACCGCGGCGCTGCTGCCGATCGCGGTGGCGCCGAGCGGCGTCTACCTCGAACGAGAGATCCGCAACTCCGCTGAAAGACGCGCCAGGAGACTCCCCGAACTGGCGACGCGGCCGCGTGAGCGCCGATGCCACAATCCTCTCGCACGTCGACCGAAGCGTGACGCCCTTCCGGGCGACCCAGGCGACAACAGAGAGGATATGACAATGCGGATCGTAGTCGTTGGCGGGACCGGCCTCATCGGCTCCAAGCTCGCCCCGAAGCTGCGCGACGACGGCCATGAGGTCGTGGTGGTGGGGTTCCCCCAGATCAACACGCTCACCGGCGAAGGCATCGCCCAGGCGCTGTCGGGTGCCGACGTCGTGGTCGACGTCACGAACTCCCCGAGCTTCGAGGACGCGGCGGTCCTCAACTTCTTCACGACCTCGACGCGCACTCTGCTGGCGGCCGAGGCGGCGGAAGGCGTGCGGCATCACGTCGCGCTCTCGGTGGTGGGGACCGAGCGACTGCAGGAGAGCGGCTACTTCCGCGGGAAGATCGCGCAGGAGGAGCTGATCAAGGCCGGCCCGATCCCGTACTCGATCGTCCACGCGACGCAGTTCTTCGAGTTCGTGAAGAGCATCGCCGACGGGGCGACGACGGGCAACGTGGTGAAGCTCTCCCCTGCCCTCATTCAGCCGATGGCGGCGGACGACGTGGCGAGCGCCGTCGCCCGTGTGGCCGAGGGCGCGCCGGTGAACGGCGTGGTCGAGGTGGCCGGGCCGGAGCAGTTCCGGCTCGACGGGCTCATTCGCCTGGGGCTGCAGGCGAAGGGTGACCCGCGCGAGGTGATCGGCGATCCGGAGGCGCGCTACTTCGGCGCGGTGCTCGGGGAGCGCACGCTCCTGCCCGGGCCTAACGCCACGCTGGCCTCGACGCGGTTCGAGGACTGGATCGCGCAGCCCGCAATCCGATAATCGTTAGGCACGAACCCATTCACCATCCACCATCAAGGAGCCGTACGATGCGTACCAAGAGCGATGCCAGAACGGAACGGCGGACCGGCCCGATTACCCACAGGCCCGTGTCGGCGGCCGAGTCCGCCCCGTCGGCTCTCGAGCCGACGACGCAACGGTTCATCGACAGCCTCGCCGGAGCGCCTCCGCTGTCGACGCTGACCCCCGAGGCCGCGCACAAGGTGCTCACCGACCTGCAGGCGAAGCCGATCGCCATGCGGCCGGCGGAGATCGAGGACACGACCTGGCCGGTCGGCCCCACGGGCACGACGAGGATCCGCATCGTGCGACCGGTTGGCGCCAACGAGACGCTTCCGCTGGTCTTCTACACCCACGGTGGCGGTTGGGTGCTGGGCGACACGATCACGCACGAACGACTGGTGCGGGAGCTCGCCGACGGCGTGAACGCCACGGTCGTGTTCGTGGACTACATCAACTCGCCTAACGCGCAGTTCCCGACGCAGAACGAGCAGGCGTACGCGTCGCTCGTATACGCGGTCGCGCACGCGCGGGAGCTCAACATCGATCCCGACCGGGTGGCGATCGTCGGCGACAGTGTCGGCGGCAACATGGCGGCGGTTCTCACGCTCCTGGCGAAGGAGCGGAAGGGGCCGCGCCTTCGCTTTCAGGTCCTGTTCTATCCGGTCACCGATTACCGTAAGGCCAACGCGTCGTATCGGAAGTTCGAGAACGGGCCGTGGCTCACCGCGCGGACGATGCAGTGGATGTTGGACCTGCAGGGCTTCACGGGGAACGAGGGGAGCGAGGCGTTCCCGCTTCGCGCGACGGTCGAGCAGCTGCGTGGACTGCCTGACGCGCTGATCATCACGGACGACGACATCCTGCAGGACGAGGGTGAGGCGTATGCGGCAAAGCTCGGGCAGGCTGGCGTTCGTGTCACGGCGGTGCGCTACAACCAGACCATCCATGATTTCGTAATGCTCAACCCGCTCGCCGATACGCCTGCGGTTCGTGGCGCCGTCGCGCAGGCCATCGCGGCACTCAGAGTCGCGCTGTACGACAGCGCTGCGCGCGACCCGGGCAACGGAAACTCGGCGTGATCCACGGCCGTCGCCCGCCTTCTTGCCGTTCCGGATGCGGGAACATACTTTGCTCTGCAAAGTGGGTGCGGGTCCTGGCGGCACGCACGCGGCGAGCCAGGATCCGCGACGGCATGGGAGGCCGGCATGCAGAAGTGGTTGAGGCGCGTCCGCGGCGCCGTCGGGATGGGACTGACCTGGGCAGCAGCTTGGGGCGGCGCCGGCGCGATCACGACGCTCGGGTTTCTACTGGTCACCGGTAGTCGTCCCGACGCCCCGTTTCCCCTCCTGTTTGGTGCCTTCGGATTTATCGCCGGCGTCATTTTCTCGGGCGTGCTGGGTCTTGTCGAGGACCGTCGCCGGTTCGATCAACTGTCCCTTCCACGCTTTGCAGCATGGGGGGCCATCGGAGGGTTGTTGCTCTCCGCAACCTTCGTCCTGGGCGTCTCCCTTGCGGGGGACCCCGCGTTCCTGTGGAACCTCGTGGTGGTGGGCCCCGTCTTCGCGGTTGCCGCCGCGGGCTCCGCTGCCGGTTCGTTGGCCCTGGCGAGAAGGGCGCAGGACCGAGCGTTGGTCGAGACGACTGACCGCGTGACCGCGGCGGGGCTTCCCGGAGGAGAGACGCCAACGGGGATGCGGAACGGCCACTGACGTCGCCACGTGGACCGGGTCGCATCCTTGGGGAAGTGCCAGCGGTGTGCCGGTAGCCCGCGTGATGCCTAACGCGGAGGTCAGTGGGTGCGGGCGACGAGTTCACCGCTCGGCACGATCTCGGGGAATTCCCCCGACGCAACCGCACGCGCCGATCCCTCGTGCTTCAGGTAGGCATCGAAAAACGTGTCCACGGCATGCGCCGTCACTTCGATCTGCCGTCGACCGTTGATGTGCAACACGCCCACAACGCGCATGACCGCGCGCAGGACTCCGCTCTTGAGTAAACCACCATCGTCGGCAAAGGTCAGGTGATTCGCTCCGCGAATTGCGATCTGCATTCGTGTCGCCGGCGGTTGACGATCGTAAATCGATTGAATCTGACCGAAAATCCGACGACTCTCCGCGTCCTTCTCTCCGCTATGATCGGACAGCAGCCACATGAACGGCACCGGGATGCCGCTTTGGATCACGGCACCAAAGGGCCTCCCGTCGATGTTGATACCCGCTTTGCAGCGAGTGTCGCTGGCGCAAAAGGCCGCTGCCTGCGCACCACCAAATGAATGGCCGAACACGCCGAGCTGCTGCCAATCCACGTGGTCGCGAAAGATGGAGTCGTTCGTCGATAGCAATGCCAACTCGTGAATCGCCGTGCCCATCGCTCGAAGTGCGTCGTTCACGAGCTTCGTTGCACACGCATCTTCGTCGGCTCGCCCGTCGCACGTTTCCGGATTCGCGTCGAGCTTGATCTCGAGGCCTGCGACCACGTAGCCATGGCTCGCGAGATCTTCGGCCAGGGATTGATAGCTGAGAGTCCCTCCGCCGCCGCCGCCGCGGAACAGGACCCCTGGCACTCCCGGCAGTGGCGCGAACGGCGCATCGGCGACGCTGTGCGCGCGCACTTTCGCCAGGTCGCGCGTGAGCAGATTGATGATCCCGGGACGGCGCCGATGCCACTCGGCGCGAATGTCGTCCGGCAGGTATGGCGCGACCGGTGTGGATGCAGCGGCCGGATACCAGAGCCACGCTGCGGAGCTCGAGTCGAGTGTGCGATGGGTTCGCCCGACCGGAAATGATCCGGTCGGCCGCGGAAGCTCGAGCGGGATCGCGTGTTCGATCCAAACACCCAGGACGATCACGACCCCGACGACGACTCCGCCGACAATGACTCGGCGCGTCCAGCGCCAAGCTGTCCGCGCGAGCCGATGCATCACCAGCCGAACCACCAGACGGGAAACGCGGCCGCACATGCCGCGGCGAGTTGAACGGCGGTGACTCCGATCGCGCGTCGGCCGTAGCGCGGCACCCACCGCATCGCGAAGTAGACGACGATGGGAACCTGGCAACCCATCATCAACTGCCACAGGTGCGCGGCTGTGCCTTCGTCAGGTTGCGGTGCGGTTCCGAAGCGGACGGCGTACCCGAGCACTATCGACAGCGCGATGAGTGACATCACGAGCGGCAGCGCGCCACTCGGGCACCGGAAGAGGTTGGGTTGCCGCGGACCCTGGTCGGCGGGCGCGCGTTGCGTGACTCGCACCCTGATCGCGCTCAGGATCAGATCCAGCGTCGTCGCCCACCCTCGATCCGTCTCGTCGACGAGCGCCTCCAATTCGGCGCCGTAGCGGCGCCGCCACCATCGAGGGTAGAGGCGAAAAACCGCGCGCGATCGCGGGCTCACGCCGTTTTCAGTCGCCGCGCGGTGATGCGAACGACTGGCTCGAGCTCAGCGATTTGTGCCGCCAGCAACTTTCGTCCGCTCTGCGTCAGCCGATATGGTTGGCGACGATCGTCGGTGCGCAGTGGTTCGATGAGTCCCTGTTGCTCGAGACGGCTGATCGCGCCATACAGCGTTCCGGCGCCGAGATCGACGTTGGCGAACGCGCGGATGTCCTGCATCATTGCGTAGCCGTGCTTCTCGCCGTCGGCGAGGGAGGCGAGGATGAGCAGGGAGGGATTGAGCATATAGTACGCACCGCGGTATATCGTGAAACGTAATATTATGAGCCGTCGAACGACCGTCAATGACGAGGGGTCAAAGACAGTCAGGGGACGACGTCGGTGGTCGATCCTTCCACCGTTGAAGAGAGCGACGCGTCGTTAGGTACCGCCGGGGTGGAGGCGAGGCGTCGTGACGCGCCTGCGCCCATCGCACCATGAATTCCGCCACACCCAAGGCTTCGGCTTCCTCGAGCGTCGACACGCCCGCGAGCTCGTGAAAGGTGACCGGCCGATCGGGCATCGCCGCCAGGGATTCGTCGAATGCCTCCAGAAAGGGGTCCGCCGGCTCCCCGCTCTCACGAGGTGGGCGAAGCGCAAATCGTCCCGCCTTCTCGTCCAGGTAGTGGCGGCGCAGGTTCTCGATGGAGTCGGCGTCCGTCAGCGCAGTGACGGCCTGCCATTCCTGCGCCCGGAAGGCAGCGAGCGCCGCCGCCACCACAGCCTCGGCCGCTCGCACGCGGTCGCCGATCTCCGGCGGCTCTCTCCCGGTCGGTCCGCTCTGCGCACCCGTCACGGCATGGTCCGGCATCAATACTGATGGCTACGACGTGCTCGGTCCAACAACGACCGAGAAAAGTTACGCGGTGATCAGTACGAGTGCGCGGCGCGCCACGATGCCCACGACACATCCACGCATCGGCCAGCGGCCTGAGATGGCCGAGAATGAACCAGCCACTGCCGCCTAACGGCGGCAGTGGCTGGCGTCGGCCGGCGGCGGTCAGCGCGCCGCGACGAGCGTCGAGTTTGCGGCTGCGTTCTCGATCGCCGCCGCGAGCTGCTCGATGTCCCGCCAATCACCGTCGAACCGCTCGCCATTGATGAAGAACGTCGGCGTCGCATTCACACCACTGCGCACACCCTCCATGAACTCGACCTGCACCGCCTCTTCGAACTTCTCGGTGTCCAGGTCGGAGACCACCTGCTCGCCATCCGCGCCAATGTCGTCGGCGTAACTGGCGAGGTGCGCGTCGTCGAGCGCGCTCGCGCTGTCGTGCTGATGCGTGAAGAGTGCATCGTGTATCGCCCAGAACGCCTTGTCGCCCGCGTGTGCCCGCACGCTCATCGCTGCCTGCGCGGCGTGCATCGCGTACGGATGAATCTGCGACAGCGGGAAATTCCGGAACTCGAACCGCAGTCGGTGTCCGAAGCGCTGCTGCAACCGCTTCACGATCGGGAACGCCTTCCCGCAGTACGGACACTCGTAGTCGCCAAACTCCACCAGCTCCACAGGCTCCTTCGTGAAGTCCGCGCTCGCCGCCGTGACTTTCCGATCCACGTTAGGCAGCGACTCGAGCGCGCGCAGAATCCCATCCGCGCCGGGGTTCACGTCGATCGGCGAGACGTACCTCCACCGCACCACACCGTCGCCGTCGAGCACGAACAGCGCGCGCTCCGCGGTACCCTCCATCTCGCGATAGACGCCGTAGTCTCTGGCCATCTTCCCCTTCGGCTCGAAGTCGGCCAGGAGCGGGAAGCGCAGCTTGTGATCACGCGCGAACGCCTGATGGCAGAACGCGCCATCGACCGAGACACCGAGCAGCGCGGCGCCGAAGCGCTCGAACTCGGGCAGCACCGCGTTGTAGAGTGACATCTGGTCCCCGCACACGGGGCTCCAGTCGGCCGGATAGAACGCGAGGATCAACGGTCGCCCGCGGAAATCATTCTCCGTGAACCACTCCCGCCGCTCCCCACCGTCGCGACTCGACGCCGCGAGTGAGAACCCCGGCGCTCGGCTACCGGCATCGAGCGTCGTCATGGCTGCGTCCTCGCGCTCGCGGTCGTCGTCGTCGCCACGGCGTGCGCCGCGGCCTCGATCACCGCCGCGACTTCCCTGGGGTGCGACATGAACACCACGTGGCTCGACTTGATCTCGGTGGTCTTGGCCCCCATCCGCTTCGCGAAGAAGCGCTCGAGGTCCGCCGGAATCACGTTGTCGTTCTGCGCGACGACGAACCAGGACGGCGTGGTGCGCCACGCCGCGGCCTTCGCGGTCGCCGCGAACGCGGAGTTGTTGAGCGGCTTCTGCGTGACCGCCATGACGTTCGTTTCAGAGCGCGGCAAGTCCTGCGCGAAGATGTCGTGGAAGTGTGCGCGATCGATCGTCAGGCCGCCCGCGGCGTCGGGGCGGAAGAAGGGCACCGCCTTGGAGGGGTACTTCTCGAGCAGCGACCCGAGCGGCTCACCGGCGTCGTTCGCGAACGCCGCGAGGTAGACCAGCGCCTTCACGTTAGGGTTGCCGGCGGCCGCCGCCGTCATGACGGCACCGCCGTACGAGTGGGCCACGACCACCGTCGGCCCTTTCTGGGCATCGATGAGTCGCTTGGTCGTCTCGACGTCCGCCTCGTACGAGCTGAGCGGATTCTCCACCGCGCTCACCTCGTATCCCTTGGCGAGCAGGATGCGGATGACGGCATCCCAGCCGGACGCGTTCGCGAAGGCGCCGTGAACGAGCACGATCGAGGGTTTCGCCGCCGGCGCCACCTCCGCGGCCTCCGCCGCACGCGGGCCGACGGAGCGGTAGGCATCGGACTGCGCATCACATGCCGTAGCGACAGCGAGTGTGACGAGGAGACCGGGGAAGAAGAGTCGAGACGGTATCATATGGACCTCTCTGAAAGTGGAGCGAGCCGGCAATAGCTCGTGAGGTCCACGGTACGACCGGTCGCGCCGCACGCGCGTCTCGCGGCCGAGCAGTCTGGCGACTCCTCTTTCGGGGTAGTGGGGGGGTCAGCCCGCCGTTAGGCACAGGCCGCGTAACGAACGCGGCCGCGGTCTGGCACGTTCTCCGTGAGAGAGACATCGTAGCCCGCCATTCGCCGCGACTGAGAACGTACGGTGCCAAGCTCGACTGAAATTCTTTTTGCTACTGCGCTGTTCATAGGAATTCCCGTGCGTGCCGTCATCGCGCACCAACCGAATACGCAGCTCGCCGAGGTTCGTCCCATCCATCAGTTCGCTCACAGAACCTGGGCAGCGCAGGACGGGGCGCCCACCGAGATTCGCCTGCTCGCACAGACCGGCGACGGCTACCTCTGGCTCGGCACCGTCTCCGGCCTGATTCGGTTCGACGGCGCGCGGTTCGTGCCCTTTCGCCCACGAGCCAACGATACCATTCCGGCCGCCGGAGTCAGGGCCCTGCGGGAGGGCCGGGACGGATCACTGTGGGTCGTCTGGGAAACCGGCACGGTGAGCCACCTCGCTGGCGGGAGAGCGACCAGCTATGGCGTGCAGGACGGACTCGCGCCGGCCTTCCAGCTGGCGGAGTCGAGTCGCGGAGAGATCGTCGCCGGGACCGAGACCGGGCTCGCGCGCCTAACGAATGGCCGATGGACGGACGTCAGTCACGAGTGGGGCTTCACGGGAACGGAGGCCAGAGCGCTGTGGTTCGACCGGAGCGATGCACTCTGGGTCGAAACCACCGAGCGCATTGTTTACCGTCCCGTTGGGGCTGCCGCGTTCCTGGATCCCGGCTGGCGACTGAAGCGCGTGGCGTACCAGGGGAAGTTCGCCCAGGCCGCCGACGGCACGATCTGGTTCCCGGAGGCGGACCGTTCGGTGCACACGCTCCGGAGCGTGGGTGACACGAAACCGGTGACCGAGATACAGGTCGGCGCGTCCAGCGCGCTGATCGACCGAAAGGGCTCACTCTGGATAGCGACGCACGGTGATGGCCTCAGGCGAGTGCCCGATCCGTCGAGGATCCGGGGACGGGTCGTCGCCCAGTTTGGTCCGGAAGCCGAGCAGTTCACCGAGAAGGATGGCCTGCTGTCGAATGTGGTCTGGGACCTCCTGGAAGACCGAGCGGGCAACGTCTGGGTTGCTTCCGACCGCGGGCTCGAACGCTTCCGCGAGGGCAGTCTCGTGCCCTACACGACGCGCGGAGGTCTTCGACCCCGAGGCGTGTTCGCCAGCCGCGACAGCTCGGTGTGGATCTCGGCGTTCGCCACGAAGGAGATCACCCGGATCGGACCGCACGGCCGGGACGAGGTCCACGAGCCGCCGTGCTGGTGCTACCGCATGGCCCAGGACTCGTTAGGCGACGTGTGGGCATTCGAGGACACGATGATCGTTCGGTTCCACGGCCTGACACCGACGAGGGTCTGGCTCGAGGGACGGCAGGTCCTTGCCCCCGACGCGATGGCGATCGACCCGTCCGGGACGGTCTGGCTCACCGACCAGTCCGTGGGGCTGGCTCGGATCGTTCACAACCGACTCGAGCCGGTCGCTCCGGCCACGGAGATCGGGAGGTTCACCTCGCTCCTGAGCGATCGCGCCGGGCGACTGTGGGTCGGCTCCACGGGCCGCGTGATCCTGTACGATCACGGGAAGCTGACCGTGTTCGGCGCGGCCGAGGGGGTGATGGCCGGCCAGATCACTGACCTCTATGAAGACCGTCGTGGGACCATCTGGGCGGTCGGAGCCGACGGCCTCCGAAAGTTCGAGGGCGGGAGGTTTCGAACGCTCTCCGAAGGCCAAGATCTGCCGGGTCGGGCCGTCCTTGGCATCACGGAGGACGACACCGGCGCGTGGTGGCTTGCAACCCGCGCCGGGCTGCTTCGCCTCGAGCCTAACGAGCTCGCTCGGGCCTTCGCCGATCGCACGCATACGATGCAGTACCGCCAGTTCGACCGACTCGATGGCCTCCCCGGTACGATCGGCATGACCAAGCTTCCGGTGCTGACTCGAAGCGCCGACGGCCTGATCTGGGTCGGCGCGGACGAGGGTGTGGCGTCGATCGACCCGCGACACCTCGGGCTGAACGGCTCCCCGCTCAACCTGCTGGTCGAGACGGCGCGCATCGACGGCCGGGAGACGGCGCCGTCCGACCTCACGGCCATTCCCCCAGGCAGCAGCTCTCTCGAGATCGACTATACGGCGACGGAGCTTTCGTTCCCCGAGCGAGTTCAGTTTCGCTATCGACTCGAAGGCACGGATCCGACGTGGCACGAGGTGGGGACGCGTCGCCGAGCGTATTACACCGACCTGAGGCCCGGCTCATACACCTTCCGCGTGAGCGCGAACAACGGCGACGGAAAATGGGTCGAGACCGGCGCCACCTGGTCCTTTCGAGTGTTGCCCGCATGGTACCAGACGCTCTGGTTCAGGGCGCTCGCGGTCCTGCTGATCGGTAGTCTCGGTGGTCTGTTGGTGGCCCTTGTTCAACGACGGAGACACGCTCACGCTCAGACCGAGATGAAACGCCAGTACGAGATCACCCTCGCCGAGCGGGCCCGCGTCGCCGAGGATCTGCACGACACGCTGCTGCAGGGGTTCGCGGGCGTGAACCTCCAGCTCATCGCCGCCGAGATGGCTCTCCCCAGCCAACCCGAGGTCGCCGCGGCGACGCTCGTCCGAGTCCAGCGCCTAACGGAGGAATCGTTGCGGGAAGCCCGCGAACGTGTTTGGGAAATGCGCGACGCCTCCCTGGCGAGTGACGATCTCGCGACCGCGCTGGAGACCATCGCCAGGGACCGCACGGTGACTCGACCAATGGAAGTCGAGGTCACCACCACGGGGACCGCGCGGCGTTTGCCGCCCGCGGTCGAAGACGCGGCGTTCCGGATCGGGCGGGAAGCGATCGTGAACGTCGTACGCCACGCCGACGCGAGCCGGATGGAAATTTGTCTGGACTTCCGGCCGAACAGGTTCTACCTCGAGGTGCGGGACAACGGACAGGGCGTGAGCCCGAACCAGGTCGCGGAGGCGCGCAGGCGGGGCCACTTCGGACTGAGCGGCATCCAGAACCGCGCGTCACTCATGGGCGGCCACTGCGACGTGCTGCCTCGCCCGGGCGGCGGGACTGTCGTCACGCTCGAGTTGCCGGTGGGTGGTGGGGGGTCAGAGGCGAGTTGAATCGTTCCAGCGCGCTCCGCGCTGGAACGATTCAACTCGCCTCTGACCCCCTACCCCGCATTGACAGGCAGGCGCAGCATCAGCGTCGTGCCCGAACCCGGCGCACTCGTGACATCGAGGGTGCCCCGGGCGTTGCGCGCCCGCTCGCGCATGCCGACGAGTCCCCAGTGCCCGCGGCCCTCGGTCGGAAGCGCGCGCGACACATCGAAGCCCACGCCATCATCTCGCACCTCGAGGCAGAGAGCGCGAGGCTCGAAGGCGATACGCAGGATCACACGTTTCGCGCACGCGTGACGCAGCGCGTTCCCCACCGCCTCTCGGCCGATACGCTGGGCGGCGACCTCGATCGCCGGCGCCAGGCGACGACGTTTGCCGGTCACCATCACCTCGAGATCGACGGGCGCGCCGCCCGCGAGCACGTGCGAGTCGACTGCCCGACGCGCTGAATCCTCCAGCGCCGCCGCCACGTCGCGCTCCTCGAGCTCCGGCGCGCGCATGTCCCAGACGGCCGAGCGTGCGTCGCGCAGGGCTTCGTCAGCGACCACGAGCACGTGACCGAGATCCCGCTCGACCGCATCGGACTCCGTCGTCATCCGGCTGCGCAGCGCCTGCAACTGTAGCGTGACTCCCGTGAAGGCCTGCAGCAGGGTGTCGTGCAACTCACCGGCGAGCCGGGTGCGCTCCGCTAGCGCCGCCGCGAACCCTGCGGCAAGCCGCTCCTCGGCCACCCGGGCGCGGGCGCGAAACATCAACGCTACGCCGCCGGTAATTGCGGCGATAGACGCGAGCGTCGCGAGCGAGAGGAACCACCAGGTCTGGTACCAGAGCGGCATGACACGTAGCCGCAGGATGGCTTCCCCAACGGCAGGCACACCGTCCTCGTTCCACCCACGGACCCGGAACGTGTAGCGTCGCGGGCGTAGCTGCGTGTACGTGACGCTCCGCGTGGCGTCGGCCGTCCGCCAGCTGGCATCCACACCGTCGAGGCGGAACTGCAGGCGGGCCCGCTCGGGAATGCGCAACGCCGTGACGGTGAACCGGAGCTCGACTCGTTCGGCACCGGCCGGGATCGCGACGATCGAGTCGAGCGCGAGGACGCTGTCGACCGCACGCACCTCCTCGATATGGGCGCGGGGCGCGACGCCGTTCGGAACGTCCGCGCGCGGGTCGTACAGCAGCAGTCCTCCAGGAGCGCTGAACCAGACGCGGCCGTCGGCGGCCCGGAACGCCGGCGATGCGTTGAGACTCGTTAGGCGTGCCGAGGATGCGCCGTCGAGGGCCGAGTAACGACGCAGCGTCGGAAACGGTGCGCGATGATCAGCGGCGGCGTGCAGTGCCGCACGCGACACACTCGTTATGCCTGACGTGCTGGCGATGAAGAACTTGTCGCCGGCAGGCACCAGTGCGGTCGAGTTCCCCTGCAACAGCGGAACGAGTTGGGGACTCGTCAGGCGCGAAATGTTGTTGCCGATGATCCGATACAGCGACGAGTCGCCGTCATGCGCCCAGAGCGTGTCCACGCCGTCGGCGACCACCTGATGGATCGTCCGGGCGAGACCGTCCTCCGGACCGAACTTGCGCACCACCTGACTGTCTTGCAGCAGAAACACGTTCGGCTCGCGGACGATGACCATCCGGCCGCTGGCATCCTCAGTGATCTCGGTGACGAGCGCTGTGTCGTCAGGGATGTTCGTGTGCCGCCACTGGCCGTTCGACCACCACCCAGGCGGATCGCCGCGAGCGGCGCCCCACAGTTGGCCGCGCCGGTTCTCGAAGGCAAGGGCGACGTAGTCGCCGAGTGGCGCCGTCGGTGTAACCCTCTCCGGCGTGACGCGTGAAATCGTCTTTCGCCGCTCATCGTAGACCCAGACGCCACTGTCGCGCGCCGCGGCCGCCCCGCGAAACCCCGTGTTGATCCCCGGACCGAACGAGCTGGCCGTCAGCTGCCCGGGCTGGCCGCGAATCACGCCGCCATCGATCCGATACAGCGCAAAGCCGGGAAACGCCTCCGCCCAGATGGCCCCACTCGCGTCAGGGGCGATCCAGTGCGGCGTGTCGAACGGCAGTCCCTGCGTCGGCCCGATGGAGGCGAACGGTGAACTTCGTAGCCGATCCAGCCCCCCCGCTTCGGTCGTAATCCAGACACTGCCCTCTTCATCGATGTACACGCTCAGGGCGACCGCGTCGGACAGGCCGTCGCGCTCCGTGAATTGCTCCATGCGACCGTTGGCGAACCGGATGACGCCATGCCCCCGGGTGGAGACCCACACTGCACCGTCGGCCGATTGCGCCGCGGCCGTAGAGACGATCTGTTCTGCGGGGCCGCGCGTCAGATTAGTCCAATGCCCATCGCGCAGCACCCGCAGCCCACCCTGGGCAACCCAGATGGCGCCATCGCGCGCCTGAAGGAGCGCCCGTGGCGAGCCTAACGCGGCGGTGGAATCCCGGAACGCCTGGGCGCCGCGCGAAGTGAGGTGGACGAGTTGTCGTGTGAGGGTCCCGACCCAGACACCGTCGGTGGCGTCGGGGATCATGTTCAACACCTGGTCGTTCCGGAGCCACGGCGGGAGCGGCGCCGGGATCAGGGAATCTCCATCGATGAGATACAGTCCGGGCGGTTGGGTGACCGCCCAGATGCGTCCGCTGCGATCCTGGGCAGCACTGGCCACATACCGTCTCGGCCGGCGCTCGTGGACGACGACACGGAAGCGCCCGTCACGATACTGAACCAGCGCACCATCGGTACGGGAAATCCACATGGTCCCGTTACGGTCGACCATCAGGGGCGACAGCCCGCCGGGCATCGTGTTGGCCAGTGCGGGCGTGTTCGTGCGGTCGAAGGTCGTGAACCGCACCCCGTCGAACCGAACCAGCGGCCCGTTGCTGCCGAGCCACAGATAGCCGTCGGGGCTCCGCATGACACGGGTCACCGACGAGTAGGGAAGACCGTCGGCGTCGGTCCATGCCCTATGGTGCGCATAGGCGAGCGGTCGCTGAGCGCCTAACGGCCGGTACACGGGCGCACCAACGGCGAACACACTTGCCGTGGCAACGGTGCGAACAATGGCAGCGAGGCGTGACATCAGGTGCACGAATGCTCCCACTCCACATCGCTGGACGCCGGCGTGGCGGTGGCGCCTACCTCTAACGAGGGATGCCCGAACTGAAAGCGTAGGCATAATCTTCGATCATGACGAACCCCGCGTACCCGCCGATCACCATCCTGACGGCTGACGACCACCCCCTCATCCGGGATGGCCTGGCCGCCGTGTTGCGCGCGGAAAGCGGGTTGCAGGTCGTGGCCGAGGCGGCCAATGGGGAGGAGGCGATCGAGGCGTATGAGCGGCTCCGCCCCGACATCGTGCTGATGGACCTGCGCATGCCGGTGATGGACGGCCTGGCGGCGACACGCGCGATCCTCGCCGAGGATCCCGACGCGCACATCATCGTGCTCACGACCTACGACGGCGACGAAGACATCCATCGCGCGCTCGCCGCGGGCGCGCGCGGGTATCTCCTGAAGGACATGATGCGCACCGAGCTCCTGAACGTGATTCGCGCGGTGCATCGCGGGCAGCGCGGTATCCCGGCGCCGGTCGCCGCCCGTCTCGCCGAGCACACGCCGCGAATCGGCCTAACGCCGCGCGAGCTCGAGGTGCTCCGGCTGGTCGCGGACGGGCTCAGCAACGCGCAGGTCGGGCAGCGGATCGGTCGCACCGAGGGAACGGTGAAGGTGCACCTCAAGAACATCCTGCAGAAGCTCGACGTGAAAGACCGCACCGAGGCGGTGACCACGGCGCTCCGCCGCGGCTTCATCCGGCTGGACTGACCCGGCGCTGGCCATCGAGCATCAATAGATGTGCAGCTTCTCCAGCAGCGCGTGCGTGTCACCGACGCATTCCAACAGATCCTTGTTGTGCTTGATCATCTTGCTGCGCATGTACACGCGGAGCCACTGCTTGTAGGCATACAGCTCGTAGCGATAGAGCATGTCCGTAACCGGCAGCTCGCGTTGCATGAGAAGCCCCGCCAGGAACATCGCACACTCGAACCCGAGTGAAATGGACTGGAAGTACGGGGAGCCCATCGCGGAATCGCCGACCAGGAACACCGGTGAGCGCGCGAACGGGTGGTCGCTGTTTCCCGTCCGACGCCACTCGCGACTGGTCGCGTTGCGAGCGCGGTACAGGTCGAGCGGGATGCGGATCACCTCGAGGTCGCCCACGATCTCGCCGTTCGTCTCCTGTTTCACGTTCGCGATGAAGCGGTCCATCGATTCGGCAACGTGCGGGAAGTTGCCGCGCAGCCAGTGGCCGTCGAATCGTGACGGCATCCGCTCGTAGTCCTCGGCCGAAATGTTGACGATGCCGGTGACGTGGCTGATGCTGCCGTCGTAGTACGTGCGGTTGACGGCCGGAATGAACTTGTACTGCGCGTTCTCGATGTTCTTGTAATACTTGCAGAACTCGTTGCAGTCGTATGCCTGCCCGTACAGGAACGTGATGACGAGCGCGTATTCGAGCCGGACCTTGAACGTATTCCCGGTGCCTAACGTCGCGCTCGCGGGCACCGACGCGTCGTCCCCGGCGCGGGCGGCGGGCACGAGGTGATCCCGCAGCAGTGAGTTGGTGCCGGTGCAATCGATGAGGATGTCTCCGGGGCCGAGCATCGCCGCCGCGTCCTGCGCCGAGATGACGGCGGTTGTCCGCTGCACCGGATGTGCTTCGCGCCCATCGATCAGATCACTGAGCGAACGCTCGATGGCGTTGAGCGGGCAGAACCCCTGCGTCCAACCGCGGAGCAGGGTCATCAGATCCGGCGGGATGGACTGTCGAAACGCGAGGCCCTCGTCGATCTCCTCGGGATCGAAGACGGCCTGGACACTCTGCTGATCGATGTAGTCCGTGCAGTAGCTCGCGACCGAATTCGCCACGAGGTACGGCGCGAGCTGCACCATCCGCGTCCGCGTGTAGTCGCGGCGCTTTTCGTAGAGGTGTACGGAGAACCGGTCCGTGGATTGGAGCAATCCCGTGAGGAGAAGGCCCACGGGGCCCGCGCCAAGGATGTGCACCCGCGCCGGCGAAGGCACGGTCTCCGAACTCGTTACGCCGCTCTGTTGGGCCACTTGTCTTCTCGCTGAGCACGAGTGCAGGCGTGCCCGACGGAGTGACAGGGCAGCGCAAGCCGTGCCGCAATATGCATTTCATCGGCGCGCGGACAACGCGCGGTCCACAGACGCCACCGGGTCCGCCACGGCGTTCAGGTCGATGCGCACCTGTGGCGCAATGCCTTTGCCACGCATCCCACCCGCGGGCAGCCCCGGCCCACGCGTGATCGTTCCGTATCCCAGGAACCAGCGCCGTTCCTGTGGCGAGATCGAGACGATGTTCGCGCTCTGGTAATCGAGCGCGCCGGCGGTCGGCTCGCCGAACACCGTCGCGCGGGGGCTCCGCAGCGCGGCGAGCACGAACACCTCCGCGGCGCTCACCGTTCCGCGGTCCACGAGCACGCCTACACGGCGTGGCCCACTCGACACGACCCAGTCACGCGTATCGGGCGCCTCGGGCGTATCGGCAGGATCGTTCACGGGAACGAGCTCACCGGGACTCGCCTCGAGACGCTTCACGAGACCGCGCACGAACTTCGACGTATCCGACCCGAACGCGCGCCGCGCGTAGGCGATCTGATCGTCCGATGACAGCATGAGCGGTTTGTCCGTGGGGAACGGATTCGGCAACTCCCTCTCGAGCGACACGAACGGCTCGAGACCGTGGGTCATGAACGATCCGCCGCCCTCGTTGCCGCGGAGATCGATGATCAGCCGATCGGCCGAGCTCATCTCCGCGCGGTACTTCGCTACGAGGCTGTCGAGCGCGGGCTTGTACCCGTTGTGCGACGGGATCGCGAACACCAGGGTGCCGTTCCGTCGATAGACGACGGGGCGATGCGGGTCGACGGGGTCGAGCGTTCCGCTGTCCGCCGGCGGGACGGGGAACTCCTTGCCCCAGATGCCGGGCGAGAGCCGCAGCAGCACGTGACGGTAGACCTCTCCCCGTCGATACCCGCGCGCGTAGTTGCGCTCGAGCACCTGGACGTCGTAGCCTCCACTGGTGCGGCGCGTCAGGCGCGCTCGCACCGCCCCCGGGGACCACCCGCTCGTGTCACTCGTGAGCAGGACGGCCACCCAGTGCCGTGCACCGAGGGCGGAGTCGGGGACGATCGCGACGCGCATGCCGCGGTCGTACCAGATCCCTTCGACCGGATCGAGCTTTGCCCCGCGACGCCGGTAGTATTCCCGCGCGCCTTCCTCCGACACCGCGCGCCGCTCGACGCCCTCGGCCCTGCGACGCGACTCGGCCGTGTCCACCCGCATGGTCTGATACACGAAGAGATGCGGGTCGTCGAACCAGTCGACGAAGTCGCGCAGCACGAAGTAGCAGTCGTCACCGCGGGCACCGTCGGCGCGCTGCTGGGCTGCCGACTTCATGGCGGCGAACCGCGTCAGGCGATCGCCGCGCAGTTCGAGGGTGTAGCCGGCGTAGTCGAGGTGCATCGTGCGCTCGAGCAGCGCGAGCGTGGTCGAGCAGGGCCGCGTGGAATCGGTCTGGGCGGCGAACAGCGTGAACGCGAGCGCGGCGGCCGGCAGCATGGCGAAATCTCTCGAGAGCGAGTCTCGAATCTACCTGTATGAGCCATACAGGTAAAGCGGCGCCGCGCGGCGGCGGCGCCTAACGCCTAGTGCCCCGACCAGGCGGGCGAGGCGTTAGGCACCAGCCCGCCGGTGCGCGCGGCCACGGCGCGCGCACGAGCCGGCCGCCTCCGAATGACCCACTCGGCCACGACGACATTGATGACCCAGCCCGCCGCCATCAGCACCGCCCTGGTCGACTCGCCGGGCTTCCCGGCCAGCAGGAACCACGGCAGCTGCGTCAACACCTGCGTGCCTGCGCCCATGCCGATCGCGTAGCCGCGAACCATCCAGGCGGCGTGCGAGTCGAAGTCGCGGCGCCGAATCGCGTCGATGCCGAGCACGATCGACACCACCATCGCCGTCCCGAAGATGAGGCGCAGCACGTAGAGCGCCTGGCCGTCCCCTTCGGGCCACGGATAGAACTGCGCCATCCACAGCCCCGAGAGCGCGGCCACGAGCCCACACAGCGCGAGCACTCGCCCGGCCGCACGATGCCAGGAGCGGTGCCGGCGCCGGAACGCCGGCGAGAACTGGAACGCGCCGAGGATGCTGAACGGGATCACGGACAGAATGTGAAGCACCACCGGGAGCGGCATCGCGAAGAACCGCGCATTCGCCGCCGTGATCTCCGCGCCGCGAGTCAGCTCGGTGAGCCTGGCCGTGCCGGCCGCGGCCGGCACGAGGCTCAGCATGATCAGCCCGGCGGGAACGAGCCAGTCCGATCGACGCGAGTGGGTGGTCGCGCGCATTGGTCAGCGCCTCACGAACCGCAGGCCAGCCATCAGGACGACGTCGTTCCCCGTGCGCGCTGTGCCTTCGCCATTCAGCGGTTTGAAGCCGGACACGTAGTCGCGGGCCTCGACGCGCAGCCGAATGCGCCTCACTCCGAGCTCACCACCGACACTGCCGTACGCGGCGGCGTTGTGCGTCGCGTCCACGTCGAGGCTTCGATAGTCGTAGCTCCGGCCGCCGGCACCGACTCCCGCGAAGCTGCTGAAGCTGATCGCCTTGCCGGCAGTCAACCGCGGAGCTCGCAGCTCGGCGCCTACGTCGTACGTGAACACGTCCAGCTTCGGATCGCCAACGCTGGCGATGTCGCGGCTGCGCGCCCACCCCAGTGCCGCCGTCAGGGCGAGCGACGGACGAACCACGTAGGAGACCTGGGCGGCGGTCAGCTTGCCCTGCTTCATAGTCTCGCGCTGAGCGCCCGTGGGGGCGACGATCCCGCTGGAGACGAGGAGCTCCCAACGTGGCTGCGGAGCGGGGGCGGACTGCGTCCCGGTGGTCTGCGCCGAGAGGCTGCTGACGTTCGCGAGCGTGCCGGCCAGGGCTGCGGCAATGAGTGGGGAGCGCATAGTGATCAGGTCCTCGATGAGTGGCTTGGATTGGTGTCCCGACGCTGGCCAATCTGCGGGAACCACCTGCCACTCGCCTCGACCAAAAGGTGCAGACGGGGGGGTGTAGCCCGGGTGTAGTTACAGGAGCTCGAGCTCCTTCGCCCGGGCGAGCGCTTCGGTCCGGTGACCGACCCCCAGCTTGCCGTACGCGTTCGCGATGTGTCGCTTGACGGTCGCCTGACTGAGACCGAGGAGGTCGGCGATCTCCTGATTCCGCATCCCGGCCGCGATCAGTCGCAGGATCTCGAGCTCCCGGGTCGTCAACGCCTGGACGGAACTGGCGGCGGCGGTCCGGACGGGAGGCGCGGCGGGCTGCCTGGGTTCATCGAAGGCCGCCAGTACTCGCCGCACATACTCGCCCGCCAGCCCGCGAGCGGTTGCGTGACGCAGGAGGTCGCGCACCGGCTTCCCTTCATCCACGAAGACCCGCAGGTACCCCTCGGGCTCGGCCAGACCCGACGCACGGGTCAGCGGATCGAGCGCGCGACGGACGTTGCCTAACGCATTCTGCGCCAGCGACTCCAGCACGAGGATCTCGATGATGCTGCCCACACGGCCGCCGCTTTCCGCCGCGGTCCGCAGGCGATCCAGCAGTCGCACGGCGTCCTGCAGGGAGCGATCGTCGCCACCGGTGGCGTGCCGAGCGATGAGACCTCGCGACAGGGTGACGTGCTCGAACTCGCGCAGAAAGCTGAGATCATCGTCCACGGACAGGCCGCGGCCACGGGCCCAGTCCATCGCCTCGGCCACCCTTCCCTGCCTGATCCGGATGCGAGCCCTCATCGCAGGGACCGGATGCACACGGGGCAAAGGGGTTCTCAGGTCGTGACCCTCTGCCTCGTCGAGCAGCGCGAGCGCGCCCGTGAGATCTCCGCGCGCCTCGTGGACTCGGGCCATGGCGGTGCACCAACGCTGCCGGTTGGCGACATGCGCGGTCTGCCCCGCCGACTGCGTGATCGTCTCCAGAAACCGGACGGCGGCGTCCAGGTCACCCCACTCTCGGTGCACCTCACTCAGCCCGAGGTAGAGCTCGTCCGTCTCGGGAGGCGTGGGGTACGCCTGCTCCTTCGCCATCTCGAGTCCCCGCTCGTAGGTGCTCGCGGCCTCGCGGAGCCGACCCTGCGCGACCCTCAGGTCTCCCAGCACGAACGTGCCCCGGATGACATCGAGATGGTGCCCGGCCTCCCGCATGGTGGCGAGTGCCTCGGTGAATGTCCGGTGGGCAGTCTCGAGGTCTCCGCGAGCCCACAGGGCGAGCGCCACGAGTGCGATGCCGGTCGCGCGCGCGCCGAGGTCTCCTTCCGCCACGAGGTCGAGCGTGCGCTGCGCGTGCTCGACGGTCCCGGGAAGTTCGCCGAGTGCCTGGGCGAGGTAGACGCGGGCGGAGGCGAGCTCGAACGGCAGGGTCCGAAAGCGCGCCTGGTCGCTGACGACCATTCCCGACGACGTCACGTCAGAGGAGGAGGCGTTAGGCAGACCGTCCGTGCCCGCCGTCTTGTCCAGCCATTGCTCGACGTCGCGCAACCGCGGCTCGGCGGCCTCCAGCTCGCCGCTGTTCAGCAGCGCCCAGGCGTAGCCCATCGTGAGCACCGGCCTAACGCGGACCACCGCGTCGGGCAGCGACTTGACTCGGCGGAGCCACGTGTCGGACTGGTAGCTCTTGTTCCTCTCCGGCCAGGCCATCTCGAGCAGGCGCGCAGCGCGCTCCACGTCGTCGGCGCCGAGGGCGTGTCGAACGGCGTCGGCGATCGAGCCATGCGCCTCGTACCACACGCTCGCCCGCTGATGAAACGTGCGAGCGCGACCGGCATCCTCCTTGATCGACTGCGCCTGGAGAACGTCGGCGAACAGATGATGGTAGCGGTACCACTCGCGCCGATCATCCAGCGCGACGATGAACAGGTTTCTTCGCTCCAGGCTCTCGAGGAGTGCGCCGGATCCTCGTTCACCAGTGACGGCATCGCACAGCGGGCCGCTCAGCCGGTCCAGAATCGCGGTTCCGAGCAGAAAACTCCGGACGCGCTCGGACTCCGCCTGCAGAATCTCTTCGACCAGGTAATCCGCGATGTAGCGGTTGTCGCCGGCGAACGCGTCAACGAACGAGCGGAGGTCTTCACGCCCTGCCATCGACAGGGCCGCGAGCTTGAGCCCCGCGATCCAGCCTTCGGTCCGCTGCTCGAGCTTTGCCGTGTCGGCGGCCGACAGGTCGAGCGCCATGACCCGATTGAGAAAGGCGGACGCTTCGTCCAGTGTGAACCGCATGTCCGCGATCCGCAGCTCGGTCAGCTCGCCGCGCGCCCGCAGTCGCGAAAGCGGCAGCGGCGGATCGGCGCGGCTGGCGATCACCACGTGCATCCGCGGCGGCAGGTGATCGAGCAGGAACGTCAACGTGTCGTGGACAGCCGGGGCGTCGATGACGTGGTAGTCGTCGAGGACCAGAATGAAGTCGGCGTCGATCGCGTTGATGTCGTTGATGAGCGTCGTCAGCACCGACTCGAGCGCAGGCGGCGTGGCCGATTGCAGGAGCGAGGTCGCGTTTGCTCCGACGGCGGGGTGGAGCTTCTGGAGTGCTCTCGCGACGTACGCCCAGAAGAGCGTCGGCTCGTTCTCGCTCGCGTCGAGCGACACCCATCCGGCCGGCTTCTCGTTGCCGGCGGTACCCGCGAGCCATCCCGCGAGGAGCGTCGTTTTGCCGAAGCCCGCCGGTGCCACGACAACCGTGAGCTTGCGCTCGACTCCGCGGCGGATACGCTCGACGAGTCTCGGACGCGAGACCAGATCGGATCGCGGCCTGGGGACGTAGAGCTTGGTCTCGAGCAGCGGTGCCATCATCCCAGGAGACGTTACGTGAGGGCCAGGTCCACGTGAAGCATGACATTGTCCACGTCGCGCTCGTCGTGCGCGACTACGTCGCGTCGTACGGGACCGTGGCGGTATTCGAGGACCTGTACGGCAACCGGTGGGACCTGATCGAGTACGGCGAGCGTGATCCGTAACGTCGATTGGTTCGGCGGGCCGCTGCTGCGCTCGTCGCGTACTACAAACTCGCCGCGCGTCGCTTGTACTCCGTGAGGGCCGCGTCGAGCCGGTCGTGCGCCGTCGTGTCGCCGGGCACGTTGTGCGACGGGTGGATGTAGAGCTTCACGCCACGGGCAGCGAGCATCTCGGCGACCGTCGTGATCGTCATCCAGACCACGGTCACGAACGCCATGGTGGACACCGGGCCGACGTTGTCCTGATGACCCGCGAGCGGCACCGACGAGTCGCCCGCCGGCACACGGGTGTCGATCACCACGTCGGCAATGTCGAACAGCTTCTTCCCCGACGGATGTCTCGGTGTGCTCGATGCCGCCTGCTCCGCGGACCCGGTCGCGATCACGCGCAGCCCGAGCTCTTTCGCTCGCAGCGCGACGTCGATGTTCACGTTGTTGATCCCGGTGTGCGAGAAGATCCACATCGTGTCGCGCCGGTCGAACGTGTAGCCCTTCATGATCGCGGTCCCGTAGCCCTCCGCGCGTTCGAGAAAGAGGAACTGGTGGATTCCCATCTCGCCGGTGACGCGCGTGAAGAACGTGAGCGGCAGCTCGACCATCGGATGGAAGCCGACGAACCCACCGATGCGCGGGTACATCTCCTCGACCGGGATCGTCGCGTGTCCGCAGCCGAACGTGTGCACCCATCGCTCTGCGGCGATCGAGTTGGCCATGATCTCCGCCGCGCGGCGAATCGCGGGCAGTTGCGTGGCCTGAATGTCATCCATCACGGCACGGGTTCTATCGAGCCATTGAAGCGCGAGCATTTCGTGGGGTCGTTGGCTATGGGGAAACCAGGAACGATCGATGGATCAGGAATCGAGCGCAGCGGCGGGTCTCGAGCGGCCGAACGCGACGGCGAGCAGGACAGACAGCAACACGACCGCCACCGGGACGATCACGAACGAGCCACGCAGCCCGTACGAGGCGCCTAACACACCCGTGAGCCACGGGAGAAGCATCCCGCCCGTGAGGGCCATGACGATCACGATGCTGAACGCCGTTCCCGACAACTGGGTGTAGCGATCGCCGACGAATCCCAACACGACGGGGAACGTCGCCGCGAAGCCCACGCCCAGCAGAAATACGCCGAGCGCGGCCAGTGACGCACTCCGCGTCAGGATCAGCAGCGTCGCGCCGACGAACGCCACGCCGAGACAGCCCATCAGCACGCGAGGCGGCGCGGCGCGCTTGAGCACCGAGCCGAGCGCGATGCGGGCCAGCATCATGCCTAACCAGTAGAGCGACAGGTAGACGAGCGCACGACGATCATCGATCTGCAGCTCTTCCTTGAAGAACGTCGCCGTCCATCCACCGACGGTGATCTCCATGCCACTCTCGAGAAACAGCATGAGCCCCATCACGAGCAACAGCGGATCGCTGAGCAAACCCTTTGCGGCCGCGAGCGGAAATCCCTGCGGCTGCTTCGGCGCCGGGAACGGGGTCATCGCCGTGAGCACGAACGGAACGAGGACAAGCGCGCCAACCGTCGCGATGATCGCTGAATACGAGAACGTCCCGAGCAGGCTGCCGAGCACGAACGGTACGCCGACCGCGCCGACTCCGAAGAACACGCCGAGCAGGCTCAGACCAGCGGTGCGGCCTTCGGCAGCGATGTCCGCCACGAGCGCGTTCGTACCTCCGTTGATGATGCCGCCGCCGAATCCAATCACGACGACGGCGGTGCGCAGCCATGGCATCGACGGAGCGAACGCGATGCCTTGTAGCCCGATGGCAATCAGCACGGTCGCGAGCAACAGCATTCCCTTGTAGCCGTTCCGATCCACGATCGGTCCGAACACGACGGAGCCGACGAGGATGCCGAACGTCATGAGCAGGAACAGCGAGCCCGCGGCTGCCTTGCCGATGCCGAACCGCTCGATCACGGACGGGAGCACGGCACCGAGTGTCGTCAGAACGATCCCGAACGCGAGCATGCCGAGGCACGCGATGGCGAAGAGCATGCGACGGTTGATCATGAGGTGGCCTCCATCGCGAGGCGTGCCGCGCCGTAGAGCCCTGCATCGCCGCCGAGCGCGCTCGGCACGAGTTTCACCTGCTGCATCGAGATCGGCTGTGCCCATCGAAGCGCTTCGGCGCGAATCGCATCGAGGAAACGAGTCGCCGGCCCGAACACGCCGCCGCCGAACACGATCGTCTCGGGGTTGAACAGGCTCACGAGATTCGCCGTCGCCATTCCCCAGAACTCGGTCGCCTCGCTCATCACGCGCACGGCGATCTCATCGCCGCGGTCGTACGCCTCGAACAGTCGCGCGGTCGACAGGTCATCGCCGCGCAGCGTTCGAAGGTCCCCCTGGTAACTCGTCGTACGTTCGAGCAGGTCCCGCGCGACGTTCGTCAGACCCGGCCCCGACGCGTGGTACTCGAAGCATCCGCAGCTCGCCCAGCGGTCCATGTACGGCCGGTCGAGCGCCAGCCAACCGATCGCGCCGGCGATGTCGGCGTGACCGCGAAGGACTCGGCCGTCCACGAGAATGCCGGCGCCGATGCCGGTGCCAACGGCGAGGAATATCGCGTTGCCTGCGCCGGCGGCCGCGCCGCGCCAGGTCTCGCCGAGGATGTACGCGGCGCGGTCGCTGTCGATCACGACGCGCGTTGCGGGACCGAGCGCGCGTTGCAGCACGTCACGCAGCGCGAAGTCGTCCCACCCACGGATGTTCGGGGCCCAGACCGTGCCGCTCGCGGCGCGGTAGATGCCCGGCACCGTCACGCCGACGGCCGTTGGCTGTTCGGTTCCGCGCGCACTGGCGTCCGCGAGCAGCGCCTGGCACTGCTCGGCCACGAGCGCAGCGACGTCGTCGCCTGCATTGTCCCCTACGAACGCGTGTCCACGTCCGAGCATCGTGCCGTCGTTGGCGACGAGGGCGGACGCGACCTTCGTACCGCCCAGGTCGACGGCGATGACAGCCACGTGATGGTGCGGGTTGGAGTGACGTGTGAGAGACCGCCCAAGATGTGGCGGGCAAGGGCGACTCGCCAGGCAGACGGGGCGCGGCGTACACCATACTCGAGGCCCGACTGATCGAGCCTAACGCTGCCTAGCGTCTGACCGGGCATGCGGCGTGGTCCAGCGCGCGCGGCCGGACGTCACGAGCTACGTTTGTTCGATGAGCGATTCCCGTATCGCCGACCAGCTCGTGCCCCTCGGCGAGATGACGCTGCGTGTCCGTCGCGTGACGCGGCGCGACGGGGTCCACGGGAAGCGAGCGCCCGCCCTCGTCTTTCTGCACGACTCGCTCGGCTGCGTGGAAACGTGGCGCGAGTTCCCCGCCGCGCTGGCGGAGCACGTCGGGCTCGACGCCATCATCTACGATCGACGGGGGTACGGGCAGTCGTCCCCGTTTGGGTCCGAGCCGAGGACGCCGCGCTATCTCGAGGACGAGGCGGACGTGTTGTTCGCGCTCCTCGACGCGCTCGCGATCGAGCAGGCGGTGCTGTTCGGACACAGCGATGGCGGCTCGGTGGCGCTCATCGCCGCCGCGAAGCAGCCCGCGCGCGCGCGAGCGATCGTCACCGAGGGCGCGCACGTGTTCGTCGAAGACCGCACGCTCGACGGCATTCGAGAGGCCCGCGACACCATGACGCACACCGACCTCAGGTCGCGATTGGCTCGCTACCACGGGGACAAGACGGCCCGCGTCATTGCGGCGTGGGTCGACACGTGGCTATCACCGGAATTCCGTGACTGGAACATCGAGCGGTTCCTGCCGCGGGCCGTATGCCCCGCCCTGGTGATTCAGGGCGAACGCGACGAGTTCGGGACGATCGCCCAGGTGGACGCGATCGTTGCGGGATTGGGTGGTCCGGCCACCGCTCTCGTGATCGCGGGCATTGGCCACACGCCGCATCGCGAGGCGAGCGCCCAAGTGTTGGCTGCCGCTGCGGCGTTCGTCGAGAAGGTGCTCGGCGGGTGATCTGACCGATCGCATCCCAACGAACTCGTCAGGGTAGCGTGCCGGGTGTATGATTGTCCCCCATGCGACCCAAAGAACTCACCATACGCGGGCTGATCCTCGGCGCGCTGATCACGACCGTCTTCACGGCGGCGAACGTCTACCTCGGCCTCAAGGTCGGCCTAACGTTCGCGTCGTCGATTCCGGCGGCCGTGATCTCGATGGCGATCCTGAGCGCGGTCAAGGACTCGACGATCCTGGAGAACAACATTGTCCAGACCGTCGCGTCCGCCGCCGGCACGCTGTCGGCGATCATCTTCGTGCTGCCGGGGCTCGTGATCGTCGGATGGTGGACCGAATTCCCGTTCTGGGAGTCGTTCCTCATCTGCGTGAGCGGCGGTGTGTTAGGCGTGCTGTTCACGATCCCCCTCCGGCGCGCGCTGGTCACGACGTCCGACCTGCCGTATCCCGAAGGCGTCGCGGCGGCCGAAGTGCTGAAGGTGGGCTCGGGGACGCGTGGCGAGACGAAGGACGAGAGCGGCGAATCCCGAGAGGGGCTCACCGCCGTCATCCTCGGCGCGGTGGCGTCGGCCGGGCTCGCGATCGTGACGGCCACGCGCATCGCGGCGGCCGAGTTCAACGGGTTCATCCGACTGGGCGGCAATGCGTCTACGGGGTACAACATCGCGTGGTCGCTCGCGCTGCTCGGCGCCGGGCATCTCGTCGGGCTGTCGGTCGGCATGGCGATGCTGGTCGGCCAGATCATCTCGTGGGTGATCGCGGTGCCGATCCTCACGTCGATGCAGCCGGCCGCTGCGGGCGTGACGCTCGCGGCACACACGACGACGATCTGGCGGACGCAGGTTCGCTTCATCGGCGCGGGGGCGATCGGCATCGCTTCGATCTACACGCTGGCCACGCTCGCCAGGCCGGTCGTCGGCGGCCTCGTCAGCACGCTCGCCGCATCGCGGGCGAGGGCGACTGCCGGCGACGACAAGGACCGGGACCTCTCGCCGCAGTGGATCATCCTGATCACTGCCGTGTGCCTCGTCATCGCCGCGTACCTGGCGTTCACGTTCGCGCGGTCGACGGTGCTCGCGCCTAACGCCGTCATGTTGACGGCGATTGCGGTGCCGCTGGTGCTGCTCGTCGGCTTTCTGATCGCCGGGATCTGCGGGTACATGGCGGGACTCATCGGCGCGTCGAACAGCCCGATCTCGGGCGTCGGCATTCTGTCGATCGTGCTGTGTGCGTCGGTGCTCGCGCTGGCGATCACGCCGACCGATGAGACGCGCAAGCCGCTCGTCGCGTTCGCCCTGTTCATCACGGCGATCATCTTCGCCTGCGCGACGATCTCGAACGACAACCTGCAGGACCTGAAGACCGGGCAGCTCGTGGGCGCGTCGCCGATGCGCCAGCAGATCGCGCTCATCGTCGGCGTCGGGGCTGGGGCGGCGGTGATTCCGTCGGTGCTCAACCTGCTGGCGAAGGCGTATGGGTTTGCGGGCGCCGCGAACGTCGGCGTCGTCGCGCCGAACCCGCTGCCGGCGCCGCAGGCGACGCTCATCTCGGCGCTCGCGCAGGGCGTGATCGGCGGCGCGCTCGACTGGAAGATGATCGGCATTGGCGCGCTCGTCGGCGTCGGGCTCATCGTGCTCGACGCGGCGCTCGGGGCGATGAAGAAGCTACGCATCCCGCCGCTCGCGGTGGGCATCGGGATCTACTTGCCGATGTCGGCGACGTTCGCGGTGATCATCGGGGCGGTGATCTCGCACTGGTACGACAAGCGCGCGCGCGCGATGCCGAATCCGGAGCGGGCGGAGCGACTCGGGACGCTCGTGGCGTCGGGGTTGATCGTGGGTGAGAGTCTGTGGGGCGTGATCAACGCGGGGCTCATCGTCGGCTTCTCGAGCGACGCGCCGATCGGGCTCGTGCCGGAGGATTTCGCGCCGGCGCGTTGGCTCTTTCCAGCACATTGGGATCCTAAGCTTAGAATTCCACGTGGACAAGTTGTCGC
>JADMIO010921720.1_pt1 | contig 152063 bp, 131 predicted proteins | sample 8958161 | NCBI WGS metagenome assembly JADMIO01 (sample SAMN16585339, study PRJNA669376) | soil metagenome | isolation source: Crop rotation soil | place: USA: Cullars Rotation, Alabama | collected 2011 | reverse complement strand
CCGCGACAACTTGTCCACGTGGAATTCTAAGCTTAGGATCCCAATGTGCTGGAAAGACGCCGGTGATTCCGGCGGCCCATTCCGGCGTCCGTGTCTCGAGATGCGTCTCGAGCTCCTCGGGCGCGTCGGCGTGCGTGCGCAGGTATTCGCGGTCGGCGTAGCCATCGCGAAACATGACGTACATGATCGCGCAGGCCAGCGCGGCATCCGTGCCGGGCTTGAGCATGACGTGCGTGTCGGCAACCTTGGCGGTACCCGTGCGGTACGGATCGACCACGATGAGCCTGGCGTTGCGCTCGCGCCGCGCTTTCGCGACATGAGTCATGACATTGACTTGCGTGGAGGCCGGATTGCTGCCCCACACGATGATCAGGTCGGAGTCGGCCATCTCGCGCGGGTCGGGGCCCATTTTCGCGCCGACGCCGGCCATCCAGCCGGCATCGACGAGCGCCGTGCAGATCGTCGAATGCTGGCGCGAGTAGCGCATGACATGGCGCAGGCGATCGATGCCGTCGCGCTGCACGAGTCCCATCGTCCCGGCGTAGAAGAGCGGCCAGACGGTGGTGCTGCCGAGCCGCTGGGCTGCGCGCGTAAACTGCTCGGCCACTTCGTCGAGCGCGGATTCCCACGACAAGGGTGCAAACTCGCCGCTGCCCTTCGCGCCGGTGCGCTTCAGCGGAACTTTCAGGCGGTCCGGATGATGAACGCGCTCGGCGTAGCGCGACACTTTCTCGCAGACGACGCCCGACGTATAGGAATTCGCCGAGGCGCCGCGGATGCGGCCGATGTGGTGGCTGTCGAGCTTTTCGACTTCGAGCGCGCATGTGCTGGGGCAATCGTGCGGGCACGCGCTGTGGACGATCGTGCGTGATGTCGAGTCCGGCATCCGGCGATTACACCACGCGCCCGATTGCACTGGCAATCGGCGCACGCGCATGACGTAAAATCGACCGCATGAAAATTGTCATCGCTCGCCTCAACCACGAGACTAATACGTTCTCACCTGTACCGACGCCGCTCGCGGCCTTTGGGGCGGGCGATCCGCTGGGGCCGTCGTTTGGCGCTGACGCTTACAAAGCTGCGCGAGGCAGCGCAACAGCGATGGGCGCATTCATCGATATGGCCGAGCGTAAAGGCTGCGAGATTGCGACGCCTCTTTTCGCGATGGCGAACCCGAGCGGGGCGGTCGACGCGACTGCCTACCGCGTGATGTGCGATGCGATCGTCGATGCGATTGAGGCGGGGTGCGACGCGATCCTGCTCGATCTGCACGGCGCGATGGTGGTCGAAGACAATGGCGACGGAGAGGGTGCATTGCTCGAACGCATCCGCGCCGTTGCGCCGCAGACGCCACTGGCGGTTGCGCTGGACCTTCACGGCAATATATCCGACCGCATGATCAGGAATGCCGATATCGTCGTCGGCTTCAAGACTTATCCGCACATTGACATGTACGATACGGGGGCACATGCGGCGCGACTGCTGTTCGACATGCTCGCTGGCAGGATCAGGCCGGTCGTTGCCATTGCGCGGCCGGGCGTGCTCGCGCAGACGCTGTGCCAGAACACCGAGATTCCCGGCGCCATGCGGGACGGGGTCGAATTCGCGCGCGGGCTCGAGCGCCACGGCGCGCTCGCGGCGACGGTGTTCGGCGGCTTCTACCTCGCCGACATCGAAGACGCCGGCATGAGTGTGGTCGTCGTCGCCGACCGCGATGCGGAGAAGGCACAGCTCTGGGCGGAAGAATGCAGCGCCATGCTCACCGCGCGCAGAAGCGAATTTGTCTACCGGCAGGCTCCGCTCGCCGAGTCCGTCGCGCGCGCCCGCGCGGTGAAGCACGGGCTCACGCTGCTGATCGATCATGGCGATAACTGCATGTCGGGCGGCACCTGCGACACCATCGACGTGGTCGAAGAGTGTTTGCGCCAGCAGATGAGCCGCATCGGCGTCGGCCCGCTCTGCGATCCTGAGGTGGTCGCGAAGTTGATCGCCGCCGGTAAAGGCGCGACAGTCACCATCGAGCTCGGGAGCAAGGTAGCGATGCCGAAAATCAGGCAGAGACCGCGTCCGCCTTTACAGCTTACCGGCAAGGTCAGCAAAATCTGCGACGGCGAGTATGTGATCAGCGGCCCGATCTATACCGGGACGCGCTGCTTCATGGGCCGCACCGTGCTGTTCGATATCGGCGCCGCCCGTATCGTCGTCACGGAGCAGACGCAGGAGCCGTGGGACCTCGGGGTTTTTACTTGTACCGGATTGAATCCGGTCCACGAGCGCTACCTGATTCTGAAATCCCGCATGTACTACCGCCCCGTGTTTGCGCCGCTGGCGACCACCATCATCGAGTGCGCGAGTGCAGGTGTGTGCTCGTCCGATTTCTCCCATTTTGAGTACCGGCGCGTACGGCGTCCCATCTATCCTCTGGGATAGATCGGTCGCGAGGCTCGTCTGCCCGAATTCGGGCGCCGGCATCGAACGCGAGCCTGCATCGAACGCGAGCCTGCGTCGAACGCGAGCCTGCGTCGAACGCGAGCGTAGGGCGCCCCGCTTTCGTGCAGGGTTTTCCGTTATGCGCTTGCCATTCCGTCTGGAATTGCTTCTAATACAATGGGCCGCGCAGAAAGTTGCTGCCGGACCGTCCCAGCGCAGGGCGGGCACTCAAATTGCTCACATATCCACCGTTTCGTTATCCGAAAAAAAGAGGAACCTCGATGATCAAGCCGATTCGTTTTTCCAGTCTGGCGGTTGCGCTGGCGGTGTGCATTGCCGGTCTCGCGCCCGGGCTCGCCGCAGCACAGCAGAAAGTGCTCAAGTTCATTCCGCAGGCGGACCTGCGCATTCTCGATCCGATCGCAACCACCGCGTACATCACGCGCAATCACGGCTACATGGTGTACGACACGCTGTTCGCCATGGACGAGAAGTTCCAGGTCAAGCCACAGATGGTGGACAAATACGAGCTGTCGAAAGACCGCCTGACCTATACGTTCACCTTGCGCGACGGGCTCAAGTTTCACGACGGCCAGCCTGTGCGCGCGGCGGACTGTATCGCGTCGATCGACCGCTGGGCCAAGCGCGATGCGCTGGGCCAGAAGCTCGCCGAAGCCACGGAGAGCTGGAGCGCAGTCAACGACAAAACATTCAGGCTGAAACTCAAGAAGCCGTTCCCCCTGACGCTCGAAGCGCTCGGCAAGCCGTCGTCGAACGTGCCGTTCATCATGCCGGAGCGCGTCGCTAAAACCGATGCGTTCAAGAACATCGAGGACGCCACCGGTTCCGGCCCGTTCAAGATGGTCAAGGAAGAGTGGGTGCCCGGCAGCAAAGTGGTCTACGTGAAGAACAACGACTACGTTCCGCGCAAGGAGCCGCCGTCATGGGCGTCCGGCGGCAAAGTCGTCAAGGTCGATCGGGTCGAGTGGATCTACATCCCGGATTCCGCGACCGCGGCAGCGGCGCTCAATGCGGGCGAGGCGGACATCTGGGAACAGCTGCCGCCCGACCTGATTCCGGTGCTCGCGAAAAACAAAGACATCACCGTCAAGAACATCGACCTGCTGGGCTCGATGGGCATGATCCGTTTCAATTTCCTGCATCCGCCGTTCAACAATCCGAAGATGCGCCAGGCGCTGCTGTATGTCGTCAATCAGCAGGACTACGTGATCGGCATCGCGGGCGACCCGAAGAACGGATATCCGTGCTACTCGTACTTCACTTGCGGCACGCCGCTCTCGTCCGAGGTCGGCGCGGAGCCGCTCAAGGGCAAGCGCGACATCGAGAAAGCCAAGCAACTCGTCAAGGAATCCGGCTACAAAGGCGAGAAGGTTGTCATCATCGACGCGACCGACCAGCCGATCGTGCATGCACAGTCGCTTCTTACGCTCGAGAATTTGAAAAAAATCGGGGTCAATGCAGAAATCCAGGCGGGCGACTGGGGTACGCTCATCACCCGACGCTCAGTCAAGGAGCCCGTCGAAAAGGGCGGCTGGTCGATTTTCCATACCTGGCTCGTCGGCCCCGACATGGTGAATCCGGCGGTCAATTTCCCGATTCGCGGCACGGGTGAGAAAGCATGGTTCGGCTGGCCGACCGACAACAAGATGGAAGAGCTGCGCGAAGCCTGGTTCAACGCCCCCGATGCGGCCGCGTCAAAGAAAGCCGCCGAGGCAGTGCAGAAGGAAGCCTTCGAGTTCGTGCCGATCGTGCCGACCGGCCGCTTCATCCTGCCCACCGCGTACCGCTCGAACATCAGCGGGCTCATCATCGCGCCGATCAACCTGCTCTGGAATGTCGAGAAAAAATAGGGGTACGACGCAGCTGACACTGTGAGCAAGGACGTCGTTGGGGATATACGCCCCGAGGAAGTTCCCTCGTCCGTAAATACGGTGGTTTTCCCCCCCGCGACTTCGGAATTGCTCGATTCACGTGCGGTTTAATTAAGTGTTCGCTTATGTAGTACGTCGATTGGGCGCGACGATTGTCGTCATGGCAGTCGTCGCGTTCGTCGTTTTTTCGCTGCTCTATCTCACGCCCGGTGATCCGGCGGCGATACTCGCGGGCGATGCCGCGACGGACGACGACATCCGAAAGATCCGCGCCAAGCTGGGGCTCGACGAGCCGTTTTTCGTCCGCTTCGGCGGCTGGGTGTGGGCGCTGCTGCACGGCGATCTCGGCACCTCGATTTTTACCAATCTGCCGGTGACGCATCTCATCAGCCAGCGCATCGAACCGACGGTCGCGCTGACCCTGTGCACGCTCGTCATTTCAGTTGCGGTGGCGGTGCCGCTCGGCGTCATCGCGGCAGCCAAAGTCGGGAGCTGGGTCGACCGCGCGGTGATGGCATTTTCAGTGCTCGGGTTTTCGGTCCCGGTATTCGTGCTGGCATACGTGCTGATCGGTACTTTTTCGATCGGCCTCGACTGGCTGCCGGTGCAAGGCTATCGCCCGCTCAAGGACGGTGTGTGGGAGTGGTTCCGTCATCTCGTCCTGCCGAGCACGGCGTTGGGCACCGTTTACATCGCGCTGATCGCGCGCATTACGCGCGCCTCGATGCTCGACGTGCTCGCCCAGGATTACATCCGCACCGCGCAGGCGAAGGGCCTGTCGTCGCGCGCCGTCCTGAGCGGCCACGCGCTCAAGAATGCCGCAGTGCCGATCGTGACCATCATCGGCATCGGGATCGCTCTGCTGATCGGTGGTGCCATCGTGACGGAGACGGTGTTTGCGATTCCGGGCATCGGCCGCCTGACAGTCGACGCAATCCTGCGCCGCGATTATCCGATCATTCAGGGCGTGATCCTGCTCTTCTCCGGCGCGTATGTGCTGATCAATCTCGCGGTGGACCTGAGCTATATGTTCTTCGACCCGCGGATCCGGTATTAGGATGTCGACCGTTGCGCTGACGCAGTTACCAAAATCCGAGTCGCCGGTCTGGCGGCGGTTTCGCGAATCGTTTCGCCGCCACCCGACCGCGATTGTCGGCGGCGTGGTGCTGCTCGTAATGATTTTGATCGCGGTGTTCGCGCCGTGGCTCGGCAGCGTCGATCCGCAGGCGGTGTCGCCGATTCGGCGCCTGAAGCCGCCGTCCGCCGAATTCTGGTTCGGCAGCGACATGCTCGGCCGCGATGTCTACAGCCGAGTGCTGTACGGCGCGCGCGTATCGCTCGCGGTCGGCATTGCGGTAGCGCTGTTCAGTACGCTGTTGGGCCTCGCAATCGGACTCGTCACGGGCTTCGTGCGCTGGCTCGATGCAATCGTGATGCGCGTCATGGACGGCCTCATGTCGATTCCGCCCGTGCTGCTCGCAATAGCGCTGATGGCGCTGACCCGCGCGAGCGTCGAAAACGTGATCGCGGCGATTACGCTCGCGGAGGTGCCGCGCGTCGTGCGCCTCGTGCGCAGCCTCGTGCTGACTTTGCGCGAGCAGCCCTACGTGGAGGCCGCGGTCGCCGCAGGGACGACGCTTCCGCGCATCCTCGTGCGCCATATCCTGCCCAATACGGTTGCGCCGCTGCTCGTGCAGGCGACTTACGTCTGCGCGTCGGCGATGATCACCGAGGCGATTCTCTCGTTCATCGGCGCCGGCACGCCTCCCAATATTCCAAGCTGGGGCAACATCATGGCGGAGGCGCGCAGCCTCTTTCAGATTGCGGGCTACCTCATTCTGTTTCCCGGCATCTTCCTGTCGCTGGCGGTTCTTGCCGTGAACCTGCTCGGCGACGGCATGCGCGATGCGCTCGATCCGCGACTGGCGAGGCGAATGTAATGGATACCGCGACCCGGCCGCTGCTCGAAGTCGACGACCTCAAGACGTATTTTTATACGCGCGACGGCATCGTGCGCGCGGTCGATGGCGTTTCCTTCCACGTGCTTCCCGGAGAAACGCTCGCGGTCGTCGGCGAGTCCGGCTGCGGCAAGAGCGTCACGTCACTGTCCATCCTGCGGCTCATCGCTTCGCCGCCCGGCAAAATCGTCAGTGGCCGGCTGATGTTCGAGGGGCGTGATCTGCTCGGCCTCACAGAAGACGAGATGCGGGGCGTGCGTGGCAACGAAATCTCGATGATCTTCCAGGAGCCGATGACGTCGTTGAATCCTGTGCTGACGATCGGCCGTCAGATCGCCGAAGCGCTGGTGCTTCACCGCGGTCTTTCGCGCAAGCAGGCGCTCGAGCGTGCGGTCGAGATGCTGACGCTGGTCAACATTCCGGAAGCCGCGCGCCGCGTCGAGCAGTATCCGCATCAACTGTCGGGCGGCATGCGCCAGCGCGTGATGATCGCCATGGCGCTTGCCTGCAACCCGCGTCTGCTCATCGCCGACGAGCCGACGACCGCGCTCGACGTGACGATCCAGGCGCAGATACTGGATCTCATGCGCGAGTTGAAGCAGAAAACCGGCGCCGCAATCGTGCTGATCACGCACGATCTCGGCGTTGTCGCAGAGATGGCGCAGCGCGTGGTCGTCATGTATGCGGGACGCAAAGTCGAGGAGGCGAGCGTCGATGAATTGTTTGCGCACCCGCGCCATCCCTATACCGAAGGACTGCTCAAGTCGATTCCGCGCCTGGAAGAAGCGCAGGCCGACCACCGCCCGCGGCTTGCCGAAATTCGCGGGACCGTGCCTTCGCTGAAAGAGGAAATTCCCGGTTGCCTGTTCGCACCGCGCTGCTCCTACGCGACCGAGCGCTGTCACCGCGAATATCCGCCGCTCGAACAGAAAGCGCCGGCACATTTCGCGGCGTGCTGGGAGTCTGAACGTTTGCGCGGAGGCGCAGCGTGAGCGCCGGCGAACGATTGCTCGAGGTTAAAAACCTCGTCAAGCACTATCCGGTGCGGAAAGGCGTGTTCGGGCGGGTGACGGGCCAGGTGCACGCGGTCGACGACGTGAGCTTTGCGATTGCTGCCGGCGAAACCCTCGGGCTCGTCGGTGAAAGCGGCTGCGGCAAATCAACGACCGGCAAGGCCGTGTTGAAGCTCGTTGAGCCGACGAGCGGCTCCATCGACTGGCTGGGACAGCGCATCGACGGCCTGTCGGCCAGCGGCATGCGCCCGTTTCGCCGCGAGCTGCAGGCGGTTTTCCAGGACCCGTACTCGTCGCTCAATCCGCGCATGCGCGCTCGCGACATCGTTGCCGAGCCGATCCGCAATTTCGAGCGCGCGGGCGCCGCCGAGATCGACGAGCGAGTCGCCGGCCTCTTCGAGAAAGTCGGGCTGCGCCGCGATCAGTTGATCAAGTATCCCTACGAATTTTCGGGCGGCCAGCGCCAGCGGCTCGGCATTGCGCGTGCGCTGGCGTTGCGGCCGCGGCTCATCGTCTGCGACGAGCCCGTGTCCGCGCTCGACGTGTCGGTGCAGGCGCAGGTCATCAATCTCCTGATGGATCTGCAGAACGAAATGCAGCTTTCTTACCTGTTCGTTGCGCACGATCTCGCGGTCGTCGAGCACATCAGCCATCGCGTCGCTGTGATGTACCTCGGGAAAATCGTCGAGCTGACCGACAAGCGATCGCTGTTCGCGCACCCGCAACATCCGTATACTGAGGCGCTGTTGTCCGCGGTGCCGGCGCCCGACCCGCGCGCGAAGAAAAAAAGGATCATTCTCGGCGGCGACGTGCCGAGTCCGATCAATCCGCCGCCGGGCTGCCGGTTTCACACGCGCTGTCCTTACGCATTCGACCGCTGCCGGATCGACGAGCCGTTGATGCGGGAAGTGCGGCCGGGACATTTCGTCGCGTGCCATCTGCGGGACGCGCAAGCCGTTTGAGGAGAGGTTTTATGGCAGCGATGCCAACTGCGGTCGAGCTGACACGTGAGCTTCTGAAGTTCAACACCATCAACCCGCCGGGTGCCGAGCAGGCGTGCGCGCAGTACCTGGGTGACCTGCTGCGCGCCGCGGGATTTACAGTCGACTACGCCGAGTTTGCTCCTACGCGGACGAGTCTCGTCGCTAAAATCGGCGGGACGAAGGGAAGGCGGCCTCTCGGGTTCACGGGCCACATCGATACGGTCCCGCTCGGCTCGACGGCATGGCGCAAAGACGCATTCGGCGCGAGCCTCGAGGGCGGCAAGCTTTACGGACGCGGCTCGAGCGACATGAAAAGCGGTGTTGCATCTTTCGTCGTCGCTGCTTTGCGCATGAAGGAAAAGCTCAGGGCCGGGCCCGGCGCGACGCTCGTCATCACCGCCGATGAGGAATGCGGTTGCGGCGGCGCGGCTTACCTGGTGAAAGAAGGGTCGTTGCTCGGCGAGGTCGGCGCGCTCGTCATCGGCGAGCCGACCGCCAACTATCCGCTCGTGGGCCACAAGGGTGCGATGTGGCTCGATGTCGCGACGCGCGGTATCACGGCCCACGGCTCGATGCCGGAGCGCGGCGACAACGCGGTTTACAAGGCTGCGTCCGCGATTCTCAAATTGCGCGAGTTCGATTTTGCGACACCTTCGCATGCACTGATGGGCAGCCCGACCCTCAATGTCGGCACGGTGCATGGCGGGCTCAACATCAACTCGGTTCCCGATTCGGCCGTGGTCGGCGTCGATATCCGGACGGTTCCGGGACAGGACCATGCGCTGCTGCGCTCCAACCTGCAGCGCGCGCTCGGCGAAACCGTCGAGATCACCCCGACTATCGACGTGGAAGCGATTTATTCGGATCCCGACCAGCCGTGGATCCAGCGCGTGTTCGACATCACCGAGGCGCATCTGAAGACGCGGCCGCAGGCGAAAGCCGCCACGTACTTCACGGATGCGGCAGTGTTGAAGAACGCGTACCGCGATATTCCGATGGTCGTGCTCGGACCCGGCGAGCCGCAACTCGCGCACCAGACCGACGAGTATTGTAAAGTTGACTGTGTCGAGGCGGCGGTCGATATCTACGCAGAGCTGATTACGGACTGGAGTGCCTGATGGGTAGTCTCAATACATTGTCCGCCGTCGAAGCGGCGCGCGAGATCGCCGCGGGCAAGATCAAGTCCGAAGCTCTCGTTCGTGACTGTCTCGACCGGATTTCCGCGCGCGAAGCGCAAGTGCGGGCGTGGGCGCACGTGGACGAGAACGCGGCGCTCGAGCAGGCGCGCGCCGCGGATCGAACGCGCGGCAACGGTCTTTTGCACGGCGTGCCGATCGCCGTCAAGGACCTGATCGACACGATCGATATGCCCACCGAGTACGGCTCCCCGATCTATGCGGGTCATCGTCCGGCGTGGGACGCGCCGTGCGTTGCATTGACCCGCGCGGCAGGCGGTGTCGTGCTGGGCAAGACCGTGACAACCGAATTTGCCAATATGCATCCGGGCAAAACCCGCAATCCGCACAACACCGGCCATACGCCGGGCGGCTCGTCATCGGGTTCCGCGGCGGCGGTCGCCGACTTCATGGTGCCGCTCGCGTTCGGCACGCAAACCGCGGGGTCCGTGATACGCCCCGCGTCGTTCTGCGGCGTCGTTGGCTACAAGCCGAGTTTCGGGCTGATCAGCCGGGTGGGCGTCAAGGCGTTATCCGATACGCTCGATACGGTCGGCACCATGGCGCGCAGCGTCGCCGACGCGGCGTATTTCGCCGCGGCCGTCAGCGGACGGCGCGACCTCGTGATCGAGAAGCCGCACGCGGGAAAATTGCGAATCGGCCTGTGCCGCACGTACGAATGGAAGCATGCGCTGCCGGAAATGGTCGAGGCGCTCGAATCGGCGGCCACGATGCTCGGCAAGGCCGGCGCGACGGTGAGCGAGATCAAGCTCCCGCCGACCTACGCCAACCTCGTTCAGGCGCAAATGGACATCATGTTCGTCGAGGAAGCGCAGGCGCTTGCGTTCGAGCGGCTCGCGCATAACGGCGCGCTGAGCGCATCGCTGCGCACGACACTCGAGACCGGCGTCGCGATCACTCCCGAACGCTACGACGCTGCCCAGACGCTCGCGCGGAACTGCCGCCGCGCGCTCGTCGACGTGTTCGCCGGCTGTGACGTGCTGCTCGCGCCGAGCGCGCCGGGCGCAGCACCGGCCGGGCTCGACGCGACCGGGGACCCGGTGTTCAACCGGATGTGGACGCTTTTGCGCACGCCCTGCGTCTCATTGCCTGTCGGCACCGCCGCCAACGGACTGCCCGTCGGGCTGCAGGTCGTCGGCGAATTCGGTTGCGATGCCGCAGCGCTTAAAGCGGCGCACTGGATACACGAGGTGTTAAAAAAATAACGAAATCGGCCGTAAATATGCGGACGGCCTCAGGAAATCGCATAACCCGTGTCGCTGTATGGGATAATGGCGGGCGTTTGAATAATTAAATGGCATATGGCGCGGCAAACCCAAAATCTGGCAGTGCTGTTCGCTGACATCTGCGAAAGCACGAAGCTTTACACGACGCTCGGGGACAATGCAGCGCGCGTGGTCGTAAACGCCTGCCTGTCGCTCATCAGCGGCGTGGTGGACCGCCATCATGGAAGGGTCGTCAAGACCATCGGCGACGAGATCATGTGCGTGTTTCGCCGCGCCGACGACGCCGTGACCGCCGCGAGCGAGATGCAGACTTCAGTCGATGCCAAGCGGCCGGGCAAATACCACGTGAAACTTCACATCGGGCTGCACTTCGGGCCGGTGCTGGTCGAAGACAACGACGTGTTCGGCGATACCGTGAATGCCGCTGCCTATCTGACTGCGGTTGCCGCCGCCGAGCAGATTCTTACGACCGAGATGACGGAACGCAATCTGTCACCCGAGCTGCGGGCGACCGTGCGGCCGGTTTTCAAGGCGATTCTGAAAGGCAGCGCCGACGAGTCTACGGTCTACCAGGTGATCTGGCACAAGGACGTCGCCGACCTGACCGACGTCAACATGCGTTCGCACAAAATCATTCCGGCGGACCAGGGCAGCCTCATCATCGCGCACAAGAACCTGTCGCTGCGGCTCGACCAGTCGCGTCCCAACGTCACGATCGGGCGCGGCGACGACTGCGACCTGGTCGTTCACGAAAAGCTCGCCTCTCGCAAGCACGTGAGCATCCGGCTGATGCGCACGCATTTCTACCTCGTCGATCACAGCCTGAACGGCACTTTCGTTTCGCTCGAGAGCGGCGAGGAGGTGCACGTGCTGCGCAAGGAACTGCTGCTCGATGGTTCGGGCAAGCTTACGCTGGGGCGCAGCCTGCGCGACGGGGCGATCGACGTGATCTCGTTCACGCGCGACCGCCGCTCGATGTACCGCCTGCAGTAGCCTTCTCTTCTTTTATCGCCGGTCGTCGGCGAGCAGATTCACCACGTCCTTGCCGGTGCGCGACTTGTCGCGGTTTTCCGGCGTTTCCTTGCCGATCGCGGTATCTGCTATGAACGAGTACATGTCGGCCGCGCCGGCGAGTATTTTCGGCGTCATGCCCGCGCCTTCGAAGGTCTTGGCGATCTCCAGCATTTCCGGCACCCAGCGGTAAGCCTTGGGTGGCATCACCGGCAGCGCGCCGATCACCCAGTTGTAGACGTCGCTGCGCGAGGCTTTGAACTGCGCTTCGAGCGCCTCGTCGACGCCGAGGCGGCGCGCCGCGACGAGCAGTTCTACCCCGAGGGCCTGCACGCCTTTGGTCATCGCGGCGTAGCACATCTTGATCGCGCTGGCGTCGCCGATGCGCTCGCTCATGACGTTGATATTGATCTGCGCGTTCGCAAGCTGCTTCAACTTGGCGGCTTCGGGGCCGGACACGTAAAGCGTGGTTTTCGCGGCGCCGCGCGGGGGCGGCCCGATGATCCCGCCGTCGGCGCAGCGGCCTCCGGCGGCCGTAATCTGCGCCGCGATCGACTGCATGGTCGCCGGCGCAATTGCATTGCAGTCGACGACCAACGGACTCTTTTTGGTCTGCTTGAGCGCGGACGCGACCTCGGCGGCAAACGAGAGCGCCGAGCCCGGATTCATCACCGACAATATCACGTCGCACTGCTCGGTCAGCTTCGCCATGGAGCCGACGTCGACGAGCCCGGCTTCTCCCGCGAGTTTGCGGCTGCGCGCGCTGCGATTGTCGAGCGCGGTGCACACAGTGAAGCCGCTGGACTTCAATTGCTGCGCGATGGCCTGGCCCATGTCGCCTGGACTCATGACGCCGATGGTTTGGATTTTCATGCGAGCTGCCTTTCTGGTTGAATGCGGGGTTGGATGCGGGATTGGACGCGCCGGCGCTGCGACGCGGAAGAGTTGATTTTAACCGCTCCCGAGAGGCGGCACCGACGCATGCATTACAATCGGCACTTCCTCCCGACACGCAGGGTGCGCCGGACAAGCATGGGTTTTTACATCATCGTCGCGATGACGGTGTTGAATCATATCGCGTACAAGGGCAGCAAGATGCTGATCTCGCTGTATGCGATCGATCTCGGCGCTTCGCCTTCGACGATCGGCATCCTGTATTCGCTGTATTCGTTCTTCTCGCTGTTCCTCGCGCTTTATGCGGGACGCGTATCGGACCGGCTCGGTGCGCGCGTGCCGATGCTGATCGGAACCCTCGCGCTCGGCTGCGGGCTGATGCTGCCGTACCTCGCGCGCGGGCTGGTGCCGCTGTTCATCTCCGCCGGGCTGATCGGCTCGCTCTACATTTTTTATACTGTATCGGCGCAGCATCTGGTCGGCGCATTCGGAGAGGGCCACGCGCGCACGCGCAATTACGCGACGTTCAGCCTGGGAGTTGCGTTGACCGCGCTGCTCGGGCCGACGACGACGGGTTTTCTGATCGACTCGGTCGGGCATCAGACGACTTATCTCGTGCTCGCGCTGCTGCCGGCGGGGCCGCTCGTGTTCCTGTTGTTTTACGCGAAGAACCTGCCGCGCCTGGCCGGAGAAGAGAAGCCGACCGGGCAGCGCACGGTAGATCTCATCCGCAATCCTTCTCTGCGGCGCGCTTTCATCGCGGCGGGGATCATTGAAACGGGCGGCGAGCTGTTCAGCTTCTACATGCCGATCTACGGACATTCGATCGATCTGTCGGCGTCGGTGATTGGCTTGATTCTGGGTACCTATGCGGTTGCGGTGCTGATGACGCGGGTCGTGATGAGCGCGCTGGTCAGGCGCAGCAGCGAAGAGGGGGTATTGTGGGTTTCGCTGGCAGTCGCGGCAGGCGCGTGCATACTGTTTCCGTTCGTGCACAGCGTCTACATGCTCGCCGTGATTTCTTTCGTGCTGGGCATCGGGCTCGGCTGCTGCGGGCCGCTGTCGATGGTCATCACGTATAACCGAGCGCCCGACGGCCGCAGCGGCGAAGCGATGGGCCTGCGGCAGAGCTTCAACAAGCTGACCGAAGTACTGGTGCCGCTGATTTTTGGAAGTGTCGGCACCGCATTCGGCATTGGCGCCGCATTTTGGCTCGACGCGCTGCTGCTCGGCGCCGGATCGTGGATCATGAAAATCGATGCAACGACGCGCCAGCGGTCTCTCGTCGCGGAAACCCGGTGAAGGGCGCGGGCTTCAGGCGAAAGATGCTAGCATCGCCGGCAGCGTTTGTTTGCAATCCGCGGAAATACGGCTGAATGAAGAATCTGCGCACGCTCTGGGTGCCGGCACTGGTGCTCGCTCTCGCCGCCTGCGGCAGCAAACCGAGCGGCGTCTACCAGGGTTATGCGGAGGGCGAATTCGTGCGCGTCGCCGCGCCGTTCGCGGGCAGCCTTCAGCAACTGCAGGCGAGGCGCGGCACTCAGGTGAAGGCCGGCGAGCCGCTGTTTACGCTCGAGCAGGCGAACGAAGCGGCCGGCCGCAGGGAAGCGGAAGAGCGCGCCCGCAACGCGGAAGCGCAATTGGCGGATTTGAAAAAGAGCAGGCGGCCGTCCGAAATCGAGGCGGTGCGAGCGCAGCTTGCGCAGGCCCGCGCGAGTCTCAAGCTCTCGACCGTGAATCTCACCCGCCAGGAACAGCTCGCCGCGCAGAATTTTGTCTCCAAAAGCGTCGTCGACGAAGCCCGGGCGGCGGCGGAACGCGACCGCGCGCGCGTCGGCGAGCTCGAAGCGCAACTCACGACTGCGCAGCTCGCCGCGCGTCAGGACGAGATTCGCGCGGCCGAGTCCAATGCTGCGGCCGCGCGTGCCGCGCTCGCGCAGGCGGACTGGCGGCTCGCGCAGAAATCGGTCACTGCGCCGCTGGCAGGGCTTGTGAACGACACGAATTACGTGGTCGGAGAGTGGGTTCCCGCGGGCTCGCCCGTCGTATCGCTGTTGCCGCCGCAAAACATCAAAATCCGGTTCTTCGTTCCGGAGACGGCGCTGGGCGCGCTGAAAATCGGCGACGCCGTGAATGTGACTTGCGACGGTTGTCCGGCGCCGCTCGCGGCGAAGGTCACTTTCATTTCACCGCAGGCCGAGTACACGCCGCCTGTCATCTACAGCCGCGAGACGCGCTCCAAGCTCGTTTATCTGATCGAAGCGCGCACATCCGTCGAGGATGCGGTCAAGCTGCATCCGGGCCAGCCGGTGGACGTGACGCGTGTCAGTCAATGAAATGAGCGACGCGCCGGTCATCGACGTCGCGGGCCTGACCAAAACCTTCAACGGCCGGCGCGTCGTCGACGACTTCGGCATCCGCGTCGAGCGTGGGCAGATTTTCGGCTTTCTGGGACCTAACGGCAGCGGCAAGACCACGACCATTCGCATGCTCTGCGGACTGCTGACGCCGGACAGCGGGCACGGCACCTGTCTCGGCCACGACATCATTACCGAGTCGGCGCTGATCAAGCGCGAAGTCGGTTACATGACGCAGCGCTTCAGCCTTTACGAAGACCTGTCGATTCGCGAAAACCTCGATTTCATCGCCCGCGTGTATTCAGTTGCCGATCGGCCGCGCGCCGTTGCCGGCGCCCTCGAGCGACTCGGACTTGCCAACCGGAGCCACCAGCTCGCCGGCCAGCTGTCGGGGGGGTGGAAGCAGCGGCTCGCGCTGGCTGCGTGCCTTTTACACAACCCGCAGCTACTTCTGCTTGACGAGCCGACTGCCGGCGTCGACCCTAAGGCACGGCGCGAGTTCTGGGACCAGATACATTCGCTCGCAGCGGAGGGAATCACAGTGCTCGTGAGCACGCATTACATGGACGAAGCCGAGCGCTGCCACCGTCTTGCCTATATTGCTTACGGCAAACTGTTGATCACCGGGACTGCGGCGGAGGTGATCGCGCATTCGCGCCTGACGACATGGTCGGTGAGCGGGCCGGAGCTCTTCAGGCTCGCCGATCAGTTGCGCGGGCTCCCCGCCGTCGAAATGGTGGTGCCGTTTGGCAGCACTTTGCACGTGAGCGGCGCGGATGAAGAGGCGCTCGAGCGGGCGCTCGCGCCGTTCCGCAACCGGCCCGATACGCGCTGGACGCGCTCGCAGCCCGGGCTCGAAGACGTTTTCATCCGCATGATGGACGCGGCGCCGGACAACTTCAACGCATGACGGACTACACGTTTTCGCTTGCGCGGTTCTGGGCCGTGCTGACGAAGGAATTCGTGCAGATGCGGCGCGACCGGCTCACGTTCGCGATGATGATCGGCGTGCCGATCATGCAGCTGATCCTGTTTGGCTTTGCGATCAATTCGGATCCGAAAGCGCTGCCGACGGCCGTGCTATCCGCCGATAACAGCGCGTATTCGCGCACGCTGATTCGCGCGCTCGAGAACAGCGGCTACTTCCGCATCGTGCGCGAGCTTACGAGCGAAGCCGAAGCCGATCGCGCGCTGGCGCTGGGCTCGGTGCAGTTCGTGCTGTCGATCCCGGAGAATTTCTCGCGCAAGCTCGAGCGCGGCGAGCGGCCGACGCTGCTCGTCGAAGCGGACGCGACCGACCCTGCAGCAACGAGCAATGCGCTCGCGGCGCTGTTTACGATCAACCAGTCTGCACTCAATCGCGACCTCGAAGGCACGCTCGGGAGCCTCCAGTATCGCGCGCCCGCGTTCGAAATGCGGGTGCAGCGCCGCTACAACCCGGAAGGCATCACGCAGTACAACATAGTGCCGGGACTGATCGGCGTCGTGCTCACCATGACGATGGTGATGATGACTTCGCTTGCAGTCACGCGCGAGACGGAGCGCGGCACGATGGAGAATCTGCTCGCAACGCCGGTGCGCCCGATCGAAGTGATGGTCGGCAAGATCGTGCCGTACATCATCGTCGGCTACATCCAGGTCACCGTGATCCTGCTCGCTGCAAAGGTCCTGTTCGAGGTGCCCATGCTGGGCAATTTACTCCTGTTGTCAGGCGCGCTCATCCTGTTCATAGCCGCCAATCTGTCGATCGGCTACACGTTCTCGACGCTCGCGAAAAGCCAGATGCAGGCAATGCAGATGACTTTCTTCTTTTTCCTGCCGTCCATGCTGCTGTCGGGCTTCATGTTTCCGTTTCGCGGGATGCCGCAATGGGCGCAGTGGCTCGGCGAGGTTCTGCCGCTCACGCATTTCCTGCGCGTCGTCCGCGGGATCCTGCTCAAGGGCAACGGCTTTGCCGAAATCTTCCCGAACCTGTGGCCGATCGCGCTGTTTCTGCTGATTGCCGGCACGATTGCATTGAACCGTTATCGCGAAACGCTGGACTAACCCGATAACGCGCGAGGCCGGAGCAGCCCGCCGGCGCTGGTATACTGGTTTGCAGAAAAATGCGGGCAACCGACTGTATTCGCGGCCGATCCGCCGTCACTGAGCGTTTTACGAGGTCCCAGCTTGGCAAGCCGTCTGGCCGGCGCGAGCCGATCGATCCTTTATATGCTTGACCCCGCTCGCGCCATTCGGTTGCGCATGGCGTGCGCGGCTGCGTTGTGCCTCTTCTGCATCGCCTGGACGGCGCAGGCCGCAACGACGGTGCCGGCGCGCGCCGCGATTGCGAGTGCGCATCCACTCGCGACCGAAGCCGGGTACCGGATTCTGGAGCAGGGCGGCAATGCGTTCGATGCGGCTGTAGCCGTCGCTGCCGTGCTCGCCGTGGTCGAGCCTTATTCGGCAGGACTCGGCGGAGGCGGCTTCTGGCTGCTGCACCGCGCCGTCGACAAGCGGCAGGTCATGGTCGATGCGCGCGAGACCGCGCCGGCGGCGGTCAAGCCGTCCATGTACCTAGACGATGACGGGGTGCCGGTGCCGGGCGCGACCTTGCGCGGCGGCAAGGCGGCGGGCATTCCCGGCGTGCCGGCCGGAATGGCTCATCTCGCCGAACGCTACGGCAAGTTGAAGATGCGCCAGCTCCTCGCGCCGGCGATTGCACTCGCGCGCGACGGCTTCAACATCGATTCCCGCTTTGCCAACGTCGCGCGAATCCGCGAGCCCCTTCTGCGCACGGGTGTCAACACCGCGCGCACCTTCCTCGACGCGGAGAATCGCGCGCCTCACCAGGGTTATCTGCTGCGCCAGCCCGAACTGGCAGCCACGCTCGAGAGGCTCGCCGAGCACGGGCGCGACGGCTTCTACCGCGGCGAAGTCGGGCACGCACTCGTCGCGGCAGTCAACGAGGCGGGCGGGGTATGGCAGGCTTCCGACCTCGCTGAATACAAGATCGTCGAGCGTCCGCCGGTGCGCTTCACCTATCGCGGCGCGACAATCGTATCCGCGGCCCTGCCTTCGTCCGGCGGCGTTACCCTCGCGCAGACCCTCAATATCCTGGAAGAGTATCCGGTGCGCGACGTGCGCGAGTCGTCCACCGCGCACCTTGTAATCGAGGCGCTGCGGCGCGGGTTTCAGGACCGCATGCGCTACCTGGGCGACAGCGACTTCGTCAAAGTTCCGATTGGCCAGCTCGTCGACAAGAAATACGCACATACCCGCGCGGCGTCGATCAATCCCAATTTCGCGACGCCGATGGACACTCTCGCGCTGCCGCCGATCGCTGCTGCGAGCGAGAGCTACAACACCACCCATTATTCGATCGTCGACACCGACGGCAATCGCGTTGGCGCGACCCTCAGCATCAACTCATGGTTCGGCAGCGGAGTCGTCGCCGGCAACACCGGCGTGCTGCTCAACAACGAGATCGACGATTTCTCGCTGGGGCCGCGGATCGAAAACATTTACCGGCTGCGCGGCAGCGACGCCAACGCGATCGCACCTCGCAAGCGCCCGTTGTCCAGCATGAGCCCGACTTTCGTCGAGGACGACAAAGGCGTGCTGGTGATCGGCGCGCCGGGCGGCTCGCGCATCATCAGCATGGTGCTGTTCGGCATCGTCGATTATCTGAATCAGCAGCGCGTCGATCTCGTCGGCATTGTGACCGCTCCGCGGTACCATCATCAGTGGTGGCCCGACATCGTCGAAGTCGAGCCGGGCGGCTTCAGCGACGAGTGGCGTGCGGCGATTGCCGCGAAAGGCCACAAGTTGAGAACGATCGACCGTCGGTGGGGCAATATGCAGGCGGTTTTCAAGGCGAGCTCGGATGGCGCCGCACAGGCGGCGAGCGATCCGCGCGGGTTCGATCTCGGCGGTTATTGAAAAAAACGGGGAGAAAAAATGTCGGCAGGGCATGGACACGGGCACGACGGCGGTCACGGCGGAGACAACAAGCGCATTGCGCTGCTCATTTCGGTGCTTGCGCTGATCCTTTCGCTGTCGGAAACGCTCGGCAAAAGCGCGCAGACGACCGCCATCGACAAGAACATCGAAGCGTCGAATCTGTGGTCTTTCTTTCAGGCCAAAACCATTCGCATGACGGTGGTGCGTACGGCGGCGGAGGCCGCCGAGCTCGAGTTGAACCTGGGACTGCCCAAGAGCAAGGAGGCGATCGCGCAGCGCGTCGCAGACTGGCGCAAAACGGCCGACCGCTACGACAACGAGCCGGACACCGGCGAGGGGCGCAAGCAGCTCTCCGCGCGCGCAAAGGAAGCCGAGAAGATCCGCGACCGCTCGCTCGCCGCCTACCATCATTACGAGGTCGCTTCGGCCGCGCTGCAGATCGCGATCGTGCTCGCATCGGCGTCGATCGTCACCAGCATGGCCGTGCTCGCGTGGATCGGCGTCGGCCTCGGCGTCGTCGGCATCGTATTTTGCGGGATCGCATTTTTCGCGCCGCTGTCGGTGCACTTGTTCTAAAATGCGCGCCGCATGAAAACCACTTTCCTCGAATTCGAGCAGCCGATCGCCGAGCTCGAGACCAAGATCGAAGAGCTGCGTTTCGTCCAGGACGATTCGGCGCTCGACATCTCCGAGGAAATCTCGCGGCTGCAAAAGAAAAGCCAGCAGCTCACCAAGGAAATTTATTCAAAGCTCACCGCGTGGCAGATTTCGCAGGTCGCGCGCCATCCGCAGCGGCCGTACGCGCTCGACTACATCCAGGGACTGTTTACCGGTTTCGAAGAGCTGCACGGCGACCGCGCGTTTGCGGACGATGCCGCGATCGTCGGCGGGCTCGCCCGCTTCAACGACCAGCCGGTGATGGTGATCGGCCATCAGAAGGGGCGCGATACCAAGGACAAGCTCTATCGCAATTTCGGCATGCCGAAGCCGGAGGGCTATCGCAAGGCCTTGCGGCTTATGCGGCTCGCCGAAAAATTCGAGGTCCCGGTGCTGACCTTCATCGATACACCCGGCGCGTATCCCGGCGTCGGCGCGGAAGAGCGCGGACAGTCGGAGGCGATCGGGCGCAATCTGTTCGCAATGGCGGAATTGCGGGTGCCCGTCGTCTGCACGGTCATCGGAGAGGGCGGTTCCGGCGGCGCGCTGGCGATTGCCGTCGGCGACGTGCTGCTGATGCTGCAGTACGCCACGTACTCGGTGATTTCGCCGGAAGGCTGCGCCTCCATTCTGTGGAAAAGCGCCGAGCATGCGGCCGACGCGGCGGAAACCCTCGGCATTACGGCGACGCGCCTGAAAACGCTCGGCCTCATCGACAAGATCGTAGCCGAGCCGACCGGCGGCGCGCACCGCGACCACGAAGCGATGATGCAGACACTGAAGAAGGTTTTGCAGGACGGCCTGCGCCAGGTGCAGAACCAGCCGATCGAGGATCTCCTCAAAGCGCGCTTCGAGCGGCTGATGGGTTATGGCAAGTACAAGGAAGTCGCCGCCCGCTAGGAGTGCCTAACATGATGAAACGCGCGATGCGCTGTCACGATTTTCGCTCAGGGCTAGGCGAAAGGCCTGCGGCTTAGTCATTCTAAGCAAGGGACTTTCAACAACGCCATGAGCGAAAACTCGTGCCAGCCCGAAGGGTTGCAGCCAGGATCGGCGGCGCACCGCAGCGTCGAGCAGGGATCGGCGCAACGCGGAGCAGGGGCCCCATCTATGGGGATGCGACCGTGCAGCCGATCGCGGGCGCGAATCGCCGATCCCATGCGCGTCTGCGGGGTCAGATCCCAGAGGGTCCCTCTTCCTCCCTCCGACGCGCCCCGATTGCGGGGATGCGACCGCGGAGGTGCGCGTGGATCGCGTGGAATTGGTGCGCCTCACGTCGCGTTGCGGGGTCGCATCCAAGCACGAAACGCTTGGAGCCTGCTCCGCCCTCCACGCGACACTGCGTTGCTCGTCTTGCCAATATGAATAACTATTGCCTGCGCCGGGCGCCTTGCCCTCACCAATTCTGGCTGCAACGCACACGCGTTTCACCATGTTAGGCACTCCATGACTTTGGACGCGCGCGTCGAGTCGGCGCTGCGCACTCACGTTCTCCCCGGCGCCCGCGTCGTCGCCGGATTGAGCGGCGGCATCGATTCGGTGGTGCTGCTGCATGCGCTAAAAAGCGCCGCCATGAAAGCGCGCTGCGAGCTTGCCGCGCTGCACGTCAATCATCAGATCAATCCGGCGGCGGGCAAGTGGGCGCGGTCCTGCCAGGCATATTGCCGCAAGCTCGGCGTGCCGCTCACCATCGTAAAAGTGAAAGTCCCGCGTGCAGCCAGCGTCGAGGCGGCCGCGCGCGAAGTCCGCTATGCCGCTTTTTCGGCCGTGCCGGCGGACTGCGTTGTGCTCGCGCACAACCTCGACGATCAGGTGGAAACTCTGCTGCTGCAGCTCCTGCGCGGCACTGGGGTCAAAGGCGCGAGCGGCATGCCGGTTCTTCGCGAAGCGACGAGAGGAGTTAGGAGTCCGGGGACAAGGCAGCACGCACCACCGGCTATCCTGCGACCGCTGCTCGACGTTTCGCGCACCGAAATACTCGCCTACGCGCGGGCGCACCAGCTGAAGTGGGTCGAAGACGACAGCAATGAAAACTGCGATTTCGACCGCAACTTTCTGCGCCACCGCGTCTTGCCGGTCATCGCCAAACGGTATCCCGCTTACCGGACGACGCTTGCACGAGCGAGCCGCAATTTTGCCGAGGCTGCGGTGCTCCTCGACGAGCTGGCGCGAATCGACGCGGGCGCCGATTCTGGCGGTCTCCGGCTTGCAACCTTGCGTTCGCTTAGCGCGCCGCGCGCGCGCAACGCGGTGCGGCATTTCCTCGCGGCGCACGGCGTGATGATGCCGAACGAATTGCGGCTCGACGAATGCGTGCGCCAGGCGCGGGATGCGCGCGGCGGCAGGTTCGCAGTCAATCTGGGCCGGTACGAGTTGCGCGGGCATGCGGGGGAACTGCATGTCGTCGCCGTTGCGGCGCCACCGGCTGCCGATTTGCGCGTCGAATGGAAGGGCGAGCCGCGGCTCGAGCTGACCGGGCTCGGAGCTACGCTCGTCATGAAAGAAGTTCGCGGCAAGGGGATCAGTCTGAAGAAGCTGCTGGCGGCGCCCGTCACCGTCCGGCTGCGGCAGGGCGGCGAGCGGCTGCGGCCCCACCCCGCCGGGCCGCGGCGCAGTCTCAAGAACCTACTGCAGGAGGCGCGCCTGCAGCCGTGGCTGCGGGGCCGGTTGCCGCTGCTCTTCTGTGGCGAATCGCTTGTTTTCGTTCCTGGGATCGGTGTCGCGGCGGAGTTTGGCGCCCGCGGGCGGGAAGCGGGAGTCGAGCCTTCGCTCGAGCGCTCTGAAGGCTGAAGCCCGGGCAAACCCGGCAAAACGGCTTTATAACCAAGGCCTAACGTGATACACTGCGAAATTAGCCTTAAAATTCAGAGACAAAGGACGAGTAATGGCAGTCGAACGCACGCTTTCCATCATCAAGCCGGACGCAGTCGCGAAAAATGTAGTCGGCCAAATCATGGCGCGGTTTGAAACCGCCGGGCTCAAGATCGTTGCCGCGCGAATGCTGCGGCTGTCGCGCGAAGATGCCGAAGGATTTTACGCGGTGCATCGTGCGCGTCCGTTCTTCAAGGACCTCGTCGATTTCATGGTGTCCGGACCTGTCGTTGTGCAGGTGCTCGAAGGCGAAAACGCAATTCAGCAAAACCGCGACCTGATGGGCGCGACCGATCCGAAGAAGGCGGCAAAAGGAACGATCCGCGCGGATTTTGCTCAAAGCATCGACGCCAATGCAGTGCACGGTTCGGATAGTCCGGAGACCGCGAGCGTCGAAATCGCCTACTTTTTTCCGACGCTGAATATCTATTCGCGCTAGTTCTTAACGTTCATGTCCGTCAACCTGCTCGAATTTGAACGCAACGGGTTCGCGCAGTTCTGTGCCGGGCTCGGCGAGAAGCCCTTTCGCGCCCGCCAGCTCATGCGCTGGATCCATCAGGCAGGCGTCGACGACTTCGACGCGATGACGGACATCTCCAAGTCGTCGCGCGAGGAGCTCAAAAAGCTCGCAACCATCAGCGCGCCCGCAGTCGTGCGCGATACGACCGCGGCGGACGGCACCCGCAAATGGCTGCTGGATGTCGGCACCGGCAATGCGATCGAAACCGTGTTCATCCCGGAACGCACCCGGGGCACTTTGTGTGTTTCGTCGCAAGCCGGCTGCGCGCTTGCGTGCACTTTCTGTTCGACGGGACGGCAGGGATTCAACCGCAATCTGACGGCTGCCGAGATCATCGGGCAGCTCTGGCTCGCCAATCGGCTGCTCGGCCGCGGGGTTGCCACACCGCGCCCCGTAACCAACGTCGTGATGATGGGAATGGGCGAGCCTCTGGCCAATTTCAACAACGTCGTCGGTGCGCTCCAGCTCATGCTCGATGACGATGCGTACGGCCTCTCGCGCCGGCGAGTGACGGTCAGCACGTCGGGTCTGGTCCCGGCAATCGACCGCTTGCGCGACGCGTGCCCGGTGGCGCTCGCCGTGTCGCTGCATGCGCCCAATGACACTCTCCGCGACGAGATCGTGCCGATCAACAGGAAATACCCGCTCAAGGAGCTGCTCGCGGCGTGCGTGCGCTACCTCGACCGGGCGCCGCGCGATTTCATCACTTTCGAGTACGTGATGCTGGCGGGCGTCAACGACAGCCTCCAGCAGGCGCGCGAGCTCGCCGCGCTATTGCGCGAGGTGCCGTCCAAAATCAACCTGATACCGTTCAATCCGTTTTCGGGCTCGGGATACGAGCGCTCGGATCGCGCGGCTGTGACCAAGTTCAGGGACGCGCTCATGCAAGAGGATTACACTGTGACCGTGCGCAAAACGCGCGGTGACGACATCGACGCCGCTTGCGGGCAGTTGGCGGGGCAGGTACAGGACAAGACGCGGCGGCGCGAACGGCGGCCGACAATAAATACAACCGTTTGAGGCTCTCATGAGACGAGTAATCGCGGTGTTGGTGACAGGGGGCGTGATACTGGCTTCGGCGGGATGCTCGAGCACGAGCGGAACGGGTAGTGCCGGCCAGGGACCGGACTCGGCGAGCTACACGCCGAAACCGTCCAGCGAAACCGACTCCGTGTCGCGCGCCCAGATCCATACCGAGCTTGCCGCCGGCTATCTGGAACTCGGCAATTATGCAGTCGCTCTGCAGGAAGCGAGCGAGGCGCTCAAGGCCGATTCCAATTATGCGCCGGCTTATAGCGTGCTCGGCCTGGTTTACATGGAATTGCGGGACGACCGGGCGGCGGACGCCAATTTTCAGCGCGCTTTGCGTATCAGTCCGCAGGATTCCGAAGTCAACAACAATTACGGCTGGTTCCTGTGCCAGCGCAAGCGCGAGCAGGAGTCGATCAAATTCTTTCTGACGGCGCTGCGCAATCCGCTGTATCCGACCCCCGACAAATCCTGGGTGAACGCCGGAATCTGCGCGCGTCTGCTCGGCGACAACACCGCGGCGGACGATTACTTCCAGAAGGCGCTGAAGATTCGCCCCGCCCAGCCGCAGGCTTTGCTGCAGCTTGCCGACATGGCGTACAAGCGCAAGAATTTCCGCGAAGCCAAAACCTATCTCGGCCGGATTCCTCGCGAAGTGGAGCAGACACCCGAATCGCTGTGGCTCGCATTGCGGGTCGAGCGCGCCGTCGGCGACCGCAACGCGGAGCAGAGCCTTGCTTTCCAATTGCGCAAGAACTTTCCCAATTCCCGTGAGGCCGGCGCACTGGCGAGCGGCCAATACGAATGAGCACTGGCGATTTCACCGAAACCGGGGACCGCGCGGCGGCTCCCTTGCCAGGCGAGCGCCTGGCGGCGGCGCGCGAGAGCCGCGGCATGACGGTTGCGGAAATCGCCCAGCAGCTCAAGCTGTCCCCCTGGCAGGTCGAGGCGCTCGAAGCGGGAAATACCAGCCGTCTGCCGAGCGCGGTTTTCGTGCGCGGCTTCATCCGCAACTACGCACGCCTGGTCAAGCTCGATCCGAAGGAGCTGCTTGCCTATACCGAGCCGGCGGCTCCCGCGCCGGTCGCTCCGGCGCACAATCCATCAGCGGAAATTCCGTTTCCAACCAAACGCCGCGTGAACTGGTGGCCTTATGCCGCGGGCGCGGTCGCGGTCGTCGCCGCGCTTGCGGTTTACGAATTTTATCCGGAGGCCACCAGCGTGAGTCCGGCGCCGTCCGCGGAGGTCCAGTCGGCTCCATCGCAGACTCAAGTCGCAATGGAATCCACGCCCGTCCGGACCGATTCCGCAGCACCAGCCACTGCCGCAGGGGCACCGGCTTCCGCGGTGGCGCGTGCAGAAGCGGCCGCAGCGCCGGGAAAAGCGCCAGCAGCTGACCGAGCGGAGGAGCAGGCCGGTTCGACACCGGTCGCCGGTACGGCCCGGGTCGCGGGCGAGCAGGTTGTGCGAATGCATTTCAAGCGCGAAGCCTGGGTTGAAATTCGCGATCGCAACGGCCGCAAAATATTTTCCCAGCTCAACGCGCCCGGCACGGATCAGACGGTGAGCGGCCTGCCGCCGCTCTCTCTCGTGGTCGGCAACGCGAACGGCGTGCAACTCACGCATAACGAACAGCTGGTCGATCTCGCGCGCTATACCAAAGTAGACGTCGCACGGCTGACGCTCGAATAGGTCCTTCCATGTACGGAGTTTCCCAGCGGCGCCCAACGCGCCGCGCACTCGTGGGCGGTATCGCCATTGGCGGCGGCGCGCCGATCGTCGTGCAGTCCATGACCAATACGGACACCGCGGATATCGATGCGACCGTCACGCAGGTCGCCGCGCTCGCGCGCGCCGGGTCCGAAATCGTGCGCGTGACGGTTAACACGGCCGAAGCTGCGGCTGCGGTGCCGCATATTCGCGATCGACTCGCGGCCAAGGGCGTCGAAGTCCCGCTCGTCGGCGATTTTCACTTCAATGGGCATCGGCTGCTTACCCAGCATCCGGCGTGCGCCGAGGCGCTCGCCAAGCTGCGCATCAATCCGGGCAACGTCGGCCGCGGCTCGAAGCGCGACGAGCAGTTCGCAACGATGATCGAATTCGCGATCAAGTACGCAAAACCCGTGCGCATCGGCGTCAACTGGGGCAGCCTCGATCCCGAGCTGATCGCGCGCATGATGGACGAAAACGCGCGCAGCGCCGAGCCGGAGGACGCGGCGGTCGTCACCCGCCGGGCGCTCGTGGCCTCGGCGCTTGATAGCGCGAAGCAGGCCGAAGCGCTCGGCCTCGCCGGCGACCGCATCATCCTGTCGTGCAAGGTCAGCGGCGTGCAGGACCTGATCGCGGTCTACCGCGATATCGCGTCACAGTGCGACTATCCGCTGCATCTCGGACTCACCGAAGCGGGCATGGGATCGAAAGGCATCGTCGCTTCGACCGCGGCGATGGGCGTGCTGCTGCAGGAAGGCATCGGCGACACGATCCGGGTGTCGCTTACGCCGGAGCCGAACGGCGATCGCACGCGCGAGGTCGTCGTTGCGCAGGAAATCCTGCAGACGATGGGCTTGCGCTCGTTCACGCCGCTCGTCATTGCGTGCCCGGGCTGCGGGCGCACGACCAGCACTTTCTTCCAGGAGCTCGCCGACGCCATCCAGACCTATCTGCGCGCGCAGATGCCGGTGTGGCGCGGTACTTACCCGGGTGTCGAGAACATGCACGTTGCCGTGATGGGATGCGTGGTCAACGGACCCGGCGAGAGCAAGCACGCGAACATCGGCATCAGCCTGCCGGGATCGGGCGAGAACCCGGTTGCGCCGGTTTACATCGACGGCGCCAAGGCGGTCACCCTTAAAGGCGACAACATCGCGCAGGAGTTTCAGTCGCTCGTGGAGAAGTACGTGCGCGAGCATTATTCGCCCGCGCATTAGCACTGTTCGAATAACAAGAGATGTCCAATAATAAAATTCAGGCTATACGCGGGATGAACGACGTCCTGCCGGACGATTCTCCGCTGTGGGAGTTCTTCGAAGACACGGTGCGCGACGTGTTTCGCGCCTACGGGTACCGCAACATCCGCACGCCCATTGTGGAGCGAACCGAGCTCTTCGTGCGCGGCGTCGGCGAGGTCACGGACATCGTCGAAAAGGAAATGTACTCGTTCACCGACGCGATGAACGGCGATCAGCTGTCGCTGCGCCCCGAAGGCACCGCGCCGACCGTGCGCGCGGCGCTCGAGCACAATCTTCTCTACAACGGGCCGCAGCGGCTGTGGTACAGCGGCCCCCTGTTCCGCCACGAGCGCCCGCAGAAAGGCCGCTATCGCCAGTACCATACGTTCGGCGCGGAAGTGCTCGGCCTGCCCGGCCCGGACGTGGACATCGAATTGCTGCTGCTCGCGCGGCGGCTGTGGAAAGTGCTCGGCATCGAAGGGGTCGAGCTGCAGATCAATACGATCGGCAGCGCCGAAGAACGCCGTGTGTTTCGCTCGCAGCTGATCGACTACTTCGAGTCGCATTCGGAACTGCTCGACGAAGACGCGCGGCGGCGCCTGCACACCAATCCGCTGCGCATTCTCGACAGCAAGAATCCCGCGATGCAGGCGATGATCGAAGCCGCACCGCGCTTGATCGACGCGCTGGGCGACGCTTCGCGCGCGAACTTCGAAGCGGTGCAGGCCGGATTGCGCGACGCCGGCATCGCCTACACGGTCAATCCGCGACTCGTGCGCGGCCTCGATTACTACAATCTGACTGTATTCGAATGGGTGAGCAGCCGACTCGGCGCGCAAAGCGCGATCTGCTCTGGCGGGCGCTACGACGGATTGTTCGAGCAGCTCGGCGGCAAGCCGACCCCCGGCTGCGGGTTCGGTATCGGCGTCGAGCGCACGTTGCTGCTGCTCGAAGAGAGTAAAATGCGCACTCGCCGGCCGCCGGACGCCTATGTCGCGCATCAGGGCGACGGCGCAGCGCAGTATGCAATGCGCGTTGCAGAGATTCTGCGCGACAGCGGCGCCGCGGTTGTGCTCGATTGCAGCGGCGCGGGGTTCAAGTCGCAGATCAAGAAGGCCGACGCGAGCGGAGCGCGGTATGCCGTCATCATCGGCGCGGAAGAAGTCGCCGCGCGAGAGGTGAGCGTAAAGGCACTGCGCGAAACGGCGGATCAGGTGCGCTGCGCGGTCAGTCAGGCGGCGGTAATGATTTCTGGCAGCAAGGGAAGATAAGAGGTTCGAGATGGCGGTGTACGATTTAGAAGAGCAGGAACAGATTGCCGAGATCAAGGCATGGTGGAAGCAGTACGGCGGTTTCGTGCTGCTCGTGGTGACCGTCGCGCTGCTGACGCTCGCCGGTATGCGCGGCTGGAGCTATTACCAGACGAAGCAGGGCGTTGAAGCGGGAGAGCTCTACGCTCAGCTGCAGGGCGCGGTCGGCGCGAACGACGCGAAGAAGGTTCAGGACATTGCCGCAGTCATCACCGAGCGCTACAAGCGCACGGGGTACGCTGCGTTCGCGGCGTTCGCCGCAGCCAAGGCCGCCATGGATGCGGGCGACCGCGCGGCAGCTAAGGCGCGCCTGCAGTGGGTCGTCGACAATGGGCGAGACGACGAGATCAGGGACCTGGCGCGGCTGCGGCTTGCGGCGGTCCTGCTCGACGACAAGAATTACGACGAGGCATTGAAGCTGCTCGACGCCAAGCACGTCGATACGTATACCGCCCTGTATTCCGACCTGAAAGGCGACGTCCTCGCCGCGCAGGGCAAGGTGCAGGAGGCGCGTGCCGCGTACCAGGTGGCCCTCGACAAAAGCGACAGCCGCGGCGGTTATCGCGCGCTCGTGCAGGTCAAGCTCGACGCGCTCGGCGCGGCCAAATGACCGCACGCTGGCCAATTGGCGCCGCGCTGGTCGCGGCGCTTTTCGTTACCGCATGCACGGCGCCGGGAGACGCGTTCGACAAGTGGTTCGGACCGGGCCCCGTGCAGAAACCCAACGAGCTCGTTAATTTCAAGCCGACCGCCAACGCGAAGATTGCGTGGCACGTGGGCGTCGGCTCGAATGGCAAGCTCGCCTTCACGCCAGCCATCGTCGACGACGTCGTCTATGCGACCGGCGCCTCCGGCCAGATCGTGCGGCTCGACGCGACAAGCGGCAAGGTGCTCGGCCGGATCGACACCAAGAGCGCGCTTTCCGGCGGCGTCGGCACCGACGGCGAGACGATCGTTGTCGGCAGCGCGAAGGGCGAGGTGCTCGCTTTCGACCGCAACGGCAAGTCGCTGTGGCGCGAGCAGCTGACGAGCGAAATCCTGAGCGCGCCGCAGATCGCGCAGGGCATTGTCGTCGTGCGCACGGGCGATGGCCGACTGTTCGGACTCGACGCCGCAACCGGCAAGCGCCGGTGGCTGTATCAGCGTGCGCTGCCGCCCTTGACCGTGCGCACGTCCGTCAGCGTGCTGCTTTATCGCGGCGGCGTTTTCGCGGGTTTCCCGGGCGGCAGGCTGGTTGCGCTCGCGCTGGATTCCGGGAACGTCGGATGGGAAGCGACCGTCGCATTGCCGAAAGGCGCGACCGAGCTCGAGCGTGTCGCCGACGTATCGAGCCTCCCCGTCACCGACGGCAGGCAGGTCTGTGCAGTCGCCTTTCAGGGACGCGTCTCGTGCTTCGACCTCGTCAAGGGGACGCCCAACTGGGGACGCGATCTGTCGAGCATTGCGGGTCTCACCGCTGACCGGGCCAATCTTTATGTATCCGACGACAAAAGCGCGGTTCTCGCGTTCGGGCTCGCCAATGGCGCGAGCTTGTGGAAGCAGGACAAGCTCTACGGCCGATACGTGAGCGGGCCGGTCGCGGTAGGCCGTTACGTTGCGGTCGGCGATTTCCAGGGTTACGTGCATTTCATGCTGCGCGACGACGGCTCCTTCGTAGCGCGCGTTCCCACGGATGGCAGCCCGATCGTCGCCCAGCCGCTCGCGCTGAATGACAACGTGCTCGTGCAGACCCTGAAGGGCGGGGTGTACTCGATCACCATTCAGTGATCGCAAGGATGAAGGCGGAAGGCGGAAGGATGACAAATCACAATTTAAGGGAGTCAGTGCTTTCAGTAGTACTGTTTTCCCTCATCCTTCATCCTTCATCCTTCATCCTTCGATGATTCCAACTCTCGTCATCGTCGGCCGGCCGAACGTCGGCAAATCAACGCTGTTCAACCGGCTCACGAAGAGCCGCGACGCGATCGTTGCGGACATGCCCGGGCTCACGCGCGACCGCCATTACGGCCGCGGCAGGGTCGGCGGCAAATCGTACATCGTCGTCGACACCGGGGGGTTGGAGCCAGTCGCGCATGAGGGTGTCATGCAGGTGATGGCACAGCAAACCCTGCTTGCGATAGACGAGGGTGATGTCATCGTCATGCTCGTGGATGGCCGTGAGGGCCTGACGACGCAGGACCGCGAGATCGCGGCGAGCTTGCGCAAAACCGGGCGAAAAATCTGGCTCGTCGTCAATAAGGCCGAAGGCATGCAGCCGGCGACGGTCAGTGCCGAGTTCCACGAGCTTGCGCTCGGCGATCCGCTTGCGATTTCGGCCGCGCACGGCGACGGCGTCAGCGACCTCGCAGACGTGGTCACCGCGGAATTTCCGGAGGACGAAGAGCCGGTGGCCGATGACGCGGAAGAGAAGCGTCCGCGTATTGCGATCGTAGGCCGTCCTAATGTCGGCAAGTCCACCCTCGTCAACGCGCTGCTCGGCGAAGAGCGCGTAGTGGTCTTCGACCAGCCCGGCACGACGCGCGACAGCATCTACATCGACTTTGAGCGCGCGGGCCGGCCCTACACGCTGATCGACACGGCGGGCGTGCGCCGGCGCGGCAACGTGACCGATGCGATCGAGAAATTCTCGGTTATCAAGACGCTGCAGGCGATCGAAGATGCCAATGTCGTCGTCCTTGTGCTCGACGCGCGCGACCAGGTCGTCGATCAGGATGCCCATATCGCCGGTTACGTAGTGGAAGCGGGTCGCGCGCTGGTCGTCGCGGTGAACAAATGGGACGGCCTCGACCGTGAGCAGCGCGAGCATGCGAAGAATTCGCTCGAACGCACGCTGACTTTCATCGACTATGCGCCGGTGCACTATATCTCAGCGCGCGCGGGCACGGGGATCAAGGGACTTCTCGAAGCGGTGGATAGAGCCTACCGCGCGGCAATGGCGAAGTTGCCGACGCCGCGGCTCACACGCGCGCTGGAGGCGGCGATCGCGCGGCAGGCGCCGCCGCATGGCCGCGCGTCACGCCCCAAAATGCGCTACGCGCACCAGGGCGGCAGCAATCCGCCGCGCATCATCATCCATGGCACCGGTTTGGCGCGTGTGCCCGCAAGCTATCGGCGTTATCTCGAGCATTTCTTCCGCGATGCCTTTGAATTAATGGGCACACCGCTGAAAATAGAATTCCGCCAAGGGCTTAATCCGTATGACAAACGGCGTGCCCGCAGGTAGGGCGCCGTCCTATGGCGCTGTCAGGGGAAATACAGTAGAGTTCCGCAATACTAAAAACGAGGGCAACAACCATGAGCACCAAAGGGCAGCTGCTACAAGACCCGTTTTTGAATGCATTGCGCAAAGAGCATGTTCCGGTTTCCATCTACCTCGTCAACGGCATCAAGCTGCAGGGCCAGATCGAATCGTTCGATCAGTATGTCGTGTTGCTGAAGAACACGGTCACCCAAATGGTCTACAAGCATGCCATCTCGACCGTCGTGCCCGCACGTGCGGTGAATCTCGCGCTCGATCATTCGGCCGACGCCTGATCTTTTTCCTCCTGCTTAATGTTTGAACGTCCGGGAAGCGACTCCCAGGCGGTGCTCGTAAGTCTCGATCTGGGCGATCCGGATTACGCCGAATCGACCGCAGAGCTGGCCGAGCTCGCGTTGAGCGCGCGCATCAGCATCGCCGGCACCGTGCGCGGCCGCCGTGCGAGCCCCGATCCCAAGTACTTCGCCGGCAGCGGCAAAGTCGAGGAGCTGCGCGTGCTGATCGCCGAAACGGGCGCGGGCCTCGTGATTTTCAACCACGAGCTTTCGCCGGCGCAGGAACGCAATCTTGAAAAGGCGCTCGGCTGCCGCGTGATCGACCGTGTCAGCCTCATCCTCGATATCTTTGCCCAGCGCGCGCGCAGTCATGAAGGCAAGCTGCAGGTCGAGCTCGCGCAGCTCGAGCATCTCGCGACACGGCTCGTGCGCGGATGGACCCACCTGGAGCGGCAGAAAGGCGGTATCGGCCTGCGCGGGCCCGGCGAAACGCAGCTTGAAACCGACCGCCGCCTGCTGGGCAAGCGCGTCAAGGTTTTGAAGGACAAGCTCGCGCGGCACGCGAGTCAGCGCCAGGTGCAGCGGCGGGCGCGGCGCCGCGCCAATGTGTTGTCCGTGTCGCTCGTGGGCTATACCAACGCAGGCAAGAGTACTTTGTTCAACGCGCTCACGCGCGCGCAAGCGTATGCCGCGGACCAGTTGTTCGCCACGCTCGATACGACGACGCGGCGTGTCTTTTTGCCGGGCGGGGGCGCGGTGGTGCTGTCCGATACGGTCGGATTCATCCGCCAGCTCCCGCATACGCTGGTGGCGGCATTCCGCGCGACGCTCGAAGAGGCGATTCAGGCGGATGTGCTGCTGCACGTCGTGGATGCCGCAAGCCCGACACGCGATGCCCAGATCGCGGCTGTAAACGCGGTGCTCGCCGAAATCGGCGCCGACCATATCACGCAGGTGCTCGTCTACAACAAGATCGATTTGACGGGCGCCGCGCCGAAGGTCGAGCGCGACGAGTATGGTAAAATCGCCCGCATCTGGATCAGCGCCCAACAGGGGTTGGGACTCGATCTGGCGCGGGCTGCTCTCGAAGAATACGCCGCTGGAACGAGCCGTCATTCGGCGGCGCGGCCCGCGGCGGCATGAGACGGATCACATAAAAGATGGCTACCTACTTGCAGGCAATTCGCGGCAGCATGGCTGCGTGCTGGCGCCGGTTGCTGGGCGTGCTGATGTCGCTCAACGATCCGCAGTGGGGCCGGGGCAACAAGAATTCCGGCCCGCCCGATCTCGACGAGCTCATGCGCAATTTCAATCAGAAGCTGGGATCGCTGTTCGGGCGCAAGGGCGGCGGCAACGACAACCGCACGCCGGGCGGCGGACCCGGCATGGCGCAGTTCGGCGGCGGCGCCGGGATCCTGATCGCGCTCGTATTTCTCGTCTGGCTCGCGAGCGGCTTCTATATCGTGGACGCGAGCCAGCGCGGCATGGTGCTGCGCTTCGGCAAGTTCGTGGAGGAGACGCAGCCCGGACCGCACTGGCACCTGCCGTATCCGATCGAGACCGCAGAAATCGTGAATCTGTCGCAGGTCCGCACGGTCGAAATCGGCTCGCGCAACGGCGGCAAGAGCAAGGTTCCCAAAGAGTCCCTGATGCTGACCGACGATGCCAACATCATCGACATTCAGTTCGCCGTCCAGTATGTGGTGAAGAACCCGCTCGACTATCTGTTCATGAACCGCGCGCCCGAAGACAGCGTGCTGCAGGCGGCGGAAACGGCGATCCGCGAAATCGTCGGCAAGAATACGATGGACCAGGTTCTCTACAAGGGCCGCGCGCAGATTACGACTGACGCGCAAAAGCTGATGCAGGAGATTCTCGACCGCTATCACACCGGCATAGCGATCAGCAAAGTGACGATGCAGAATGCCCAGCCGCCCGAGCAGGTGCAGGCCGCGTTCGATGACGCCGTCAAGGCGGGGCAGGACGGCGAGCGCCAGAAGAATGAAGGCCAGGCCTACGCCAACGACGTCGTGCCGAAGGCCGAAGGCGCGGCAGCACGCCTCACGCAGGAAGCCGAAGGTTACAAGCAGCGCGTGATGGAGCGCGCGGAAGGCGATGCGAGCCGGTTCCGCCAGATCGTCGCTGAGTACAACAAGGCGCCGGGCGTCACGCGCGACCGCCTGTATATCGACGCGATGCAGGAAATCATGAGCAACACGAGCAAAGTCCTGATCGATCAGAAGGGCGGCAACAGCCTGCTTTACCTGCCGCTCGAGAAGCTGATGCAGATGAGCGGACAGGGTTCGGCACCGGCGCCCGACGTGATCAGCAAGCCGGCCGAATCCCACACGGAAACGGCGCCGCCCGCATCGGCGCGCTCGCGCGATGCGCTGCGCAGCCGCGAAAGGGAGCCGCGATGAACCAGAAGATCGGTCTCTCGCTCGTGGTCCTGGTCGTCCTGCTGGTTATCGTGTCGATGTCGGTGTTCGTCGTCGATACCCGCCAGAAAGCGATCGTCTTCCGCTTCGGCGAGATCGTCTACGTGATCAACAAGCCCGGCCTGTACATGAAAGTGCCGCTGGTCGACAACGTGCGCTTTTTCGATGCGCGGCTGCTCACGATCGACAGCGCGGAGCCCGAGCGTTTCCTGACCAAGGAAAAGAAAAACGTGCTCGTGGACCTGTTCGTCAAATGGCAGATTTCCGACGTGCAGCTTTATTACATCAGCGTGAACGGCGACGAGACCCGCGCCGCGATCCGTCTGCTGCAGACGATCAATGACGGCTTGCGCGCGGAGTTCGGCAAGCGCGACGTTCACGAGGTGGTGTCGGGCGAGCGCGACGTGATCATGGAGCGCATGCGCGCCAAAGCGAACGAGGACGCCGTCAAGATCGGCGTCGTCGTGCGGGATGTGAGGCTCAAGCGCGTTGACCTGCCCCAGGAAGTCAGCGAATCGGTTTACACGCGGATGCGCGCGGAGCGCACCCGGGCGGCGAACATGCTGCGCTCGGAAGGCGCGGCGGAATCCGAGAAGATCCGCGCGGATGCGGACCGCCAGCGCGAAGTCATACTCGCGAAGGCCTATCGGGACGCGCAGCGCCTGAAGGGCGAAGGCGACGCCAAGGCGTCGGCCATCTACGCTCGCGCTTACGAGTCGAATCCCGAGTTTTACGCGTTCTACCGCAGCCTTGATGCTTACGTCAAAAGCTTCAAGAGCAAAAGCGACGTGCTCGTACTCGAGCCGAACTCGGAGTTTTTCAAGTACCTGAAAAACAGCAAGCCCGGCAAATAGTGCGGCCCGGCCTGGCGCGTGGGTAAATGGTTTTTTACGGCGCTTGCCTTGATGCTCGTCATCGAAGGCGTGCTGCCGTTTCTGGCCCCGCGTCTGTGGCGCGACACCTTCAGGCGCATAACCGAAATGTCCGATGGTCAACTGAGGTTCATCGGCCTCGTGTCGATGGCATGCGGACTATTGTTGCTCCTCTTCATTTCCCGATGACGCGGCGCAGCAATCGCCGTCGACTATCGTGTATGCTTGCGGGTTGGCTTGTTTCAAGGATCGAAAGTCGTAGAAATCATGCGTAAATGGCTGTTGCCTGAGTACATAGAAGACGTTCTGCCCGAGCCCGCGCGTCGCATCGAAGCGCTGCGGCGGGGCATGCTCGACCTTTTTGCGCTGCACGGCTATCAGCTCGTAATGCCACCGCTGCTCGAGTACCTGGAATCGCTGCTCACCGGCACCGGGCACGATCTCGATCTGCGCACTTTCAAGCTCGTCGACCAGCTGTCCGGCCGCACGCTCGGCGTGCGCGCGGATATCACGCCGCAGGTGGCGCGTATCGACGCGCACCTGATGAATCGCAAAGGCGTGAACCGGCTGTGCTATGCGGGTAGCGTGCTGCACACGCTGCCGGCGGGGCTTAACCGCACGCGCGAGCCGCTTCAGATCGGCGCCGAGATCTACGGCCATGCCGGCATCGAAAGCGACCTCGAGGTGCAGCGCCTGATGCTCGACGCGCTGCGCTTTGCGGGGATAGCGAAACTGCATCTCGACATCGGTCATGTGGCGGTTTTCCGCACGCTGGTACGCATGGCCAATGTGGCGCCTGACGCTGCGGAAGAACTGTTTCGCGCGGTCCAGGCGAAGGACGTGCCGACACTCAAGAGGCTGGTCGACAAGCTCGACCGCAAGTTGGGCGAGGCGCTGCTCGCGCTGCCCGAGCTCGCGGGCGGCGTCGACGTGCTCGCGCGCGCGAAAAAAATGCTGCCTGACAACGCGGAAATCAAGCAGGCGTTGAGCCAATTGCGTGAGATCGCCAGTTCCCTGCAGGAACCGGGCACCGAGATCTGTCTCGACCTGGGCGAGCTGCGCGGTCTGCACTATCACAGCGGCGTGGTCTTCGCGGTCTATGCGCAAGGCTGGTCGAACGCGCTCGCGCTCGGTGGTCGCTACGATCAGGTAGGCCAGGCCTTCGGCCGTGCGCGTCCGGCCACTGGATTCAGCATGGATTTGCGCGAGGTGATCGCGGTGGCGCCGCCAGCGGAGCCGCGCAAGGCGATTCTCGCGCCGTACGCGCCGCAGGACGCAGCGCTGCAGCGGCGCATTGCAACGTTGCGCAAAGCGGGGGACACCGTCGTAGTCGACCTGCCGGGCCACGAGAAATCGCGCGAGGAGCTCGGTTGCAATCGGCGGCTCGTGCTGCACAATGGCAAATGGGTCGTGCAGGCTGCATAAGCAGCGCATAAGCAAATATTCGATGGCAGGAAAAGGAAATGGCGAAAAACGTAGTCGTAATCGGCAGCCAGTGGGGCGACGAGGGCAAAGGCAAGATCGTCGACTGGCTCACGGACCACGCGCAGGGCGTGGTGCGCTTCCAGGGCGGGCATAACGCCGGGCACACGCTCGTCATCAACGGGAAGAAGACGATTCTGCGCCTGATTCCCTCGGGCATCATGCGCGAAGGCGTGTCGTGCTACATCGGCAATGGCGTCGTGCTGTCGCCCGATGCGCTGCTGAAGGAAATCGGCGAGCTGGAAACTGCGGGCGTAGACGTCGTGCGCCGCCTGCGCATCAGCGATGCGTGTCCGCTCATATTGCCGCATCACGTCGCGATCGACCATGCGCGCGAGGCAGCCAAGGGTGCCGGCAAGATCGGCACCACCGGACGCGGCATCGGGCCCGCCTACGAGGACAAGGTTGCGCGCCGCGCGATCCGCCTGCAGGATCTCATGCACCGCGAGCGCTTCGCGGCCAAGCTCGGCGAAGTGCTCGACTATCACAACTTCGTATTGAAAAATTACTTCCGCGCGCCGCTCGTCGATTTCCAGAAAACGCTCGACGATACGCTCGCGCTCGCGGACCGCATCAAGCCCATGGTCGCCGATGTCCCGCACATGCTCTACGTGGCGCAGAAGGCCGGGCAGAATCTGCTGTTCGAAGGCGCGCAGGGCACGCTGCTCGACGTGGATCACGGCACCTATCCTTACGTAACGTCGAGCAATTGCGTTGCCGGCGCAGCCTGCGCGGGTGCCGGCATCGGGCCGCATCTGCTGCACTACGTGCTCGGCATAACGAAGGCCTATACGACGCGCGTCGGGTCGGGGCCATTCCCGACCGAGCTCGAAGACGACATCGGCAGGCATCTGGCCGAGCGCGGCCACGAGTTCGGCTCGGTGACGGGGCGTCCGCGACGCTGCGGCTGGTTCGACGCCGCGGCGTTGAAGCGCTCGATCCAGATCAATGGAATTTCAGGCTTGTGCGTAACCAAGCTCGACGTGCTCGACGGCGTCGAATCGCTGCAGCTCGGCGTCGGTTACAAGATCGACGGCAGGCAGCACGATCTGCTGCCATCGGGCGCAGAGGCGCTTGCCCAGTGCGAGCCTGTTTACGAGGAAATTCCCGGCTGGTCGGCGAGCACGGTCGGCTTGACGCGCTTCGAGCAGCTGCCCGCCGAGGCGCGGCACTACCTGAAGCGCATCGAGGAAATCTGCGAAGTGCCGATCGACATGATTTCGACGGGCGCGGACCGGGCCGAGACTATCGTGCGCCGGCATCCGTTCGAGTGAGCTGGTTGCGAGAGCAGATGCGGTGACTATCGATGCAGCAGGGTCGCCGGCTCGCACAATTTTGAGTCCGCTGGCCGCGGTCCCCGATTCGAATCTGGTGCCCAGAAGAGGACTCGAACCTCCACAGTGTTGCCACCGCCAGGACCTGAACCTGGTGCGTCTACCAATTCCGCCATCTGGGCATGCAAGGCGGGCAAATTTAATCATTCAGCGCGGACTTGTCAATGAAAACACGAAAATCTCGCGCGCGCAGAGCTGAACCAAAAAGCACGCGGACACCGCGCGCCGCAGTAAAAGCGCGACGCGTTGCGGCGCCTGAACGCACCGCGCGCCCGGCTAACGAGCGCGCACGTCAAAGTGCGCCACCCGCAAAGGCTGCGTTGCTGCGCACGCGCGATCCATTTCACGCGCGCGAAAGCAGCAATTACGACGAGCCCGTGCCCAGCCGCGAGATGATTCTCGAAACGCTCGACGCGCAGGGCGTGCCGGTCACGGATGCGCAACTCGAAACGCTCCTGCACATCTCGGAGAGCGAACGCGAAGGGTTCGAGCGGCGTCTCACCGCGATGCAGCGCGACGGCCAGATCATGCGAAACAGGCGCAACGCGATCTGCGTCGTCACCAAGCTCGATCTCATCACTGGCAAAGTGCAGGGGCACAAGGATGGTTTCGGCTTTCTCATCCGCGACGACGGCGGCCCCGACATTTTTCTGGGTCCGCACGAAATGCAGAAGATCCTGCACGGCGATCGCGTGGCGGTGCGCGAAACCGGCACGGATCGCCGCGGCCGGCCGGAAGGCAAGATTGTCGAAGTGCTCGAGCGCGTCAACCAGCGCGTCGTCGGCCGCCTGCGCAACGAAGGCGGCGTTCTGTTCGTAGTCCCCGAAAATCGGCGCATAACGCAGGAATTGCTGATCGCGCCGGGCGACAGCCTGCAGGCGAAAGCGGACCAGGTGGTCGTCGCCGAGATCATCAAGCAGCCCGCGCCGCACGCGCAGCCGATCGCCCGCATTGTCGAAGTGCTCGGCAATTACGCCGACGCCGGAATGGAAATAGAGATTGCCCTGCGCAAGCACGATCTGCCCTACGAATTTCCGCCGGCCGTGGAGAAAGCGTGCGAGCGCTTTACGCCTCAGGTCACCAGCGCCGACATCCGCGGGCGCGAAGATCTGCGCAAGCTGCCTCTTGTCACGATCGACGGTGAAACCGCCCGCGATTTTGACGACGCCGTTTTTTGCGAGCCGCAGGGCAAAGGATACCGGCTGGTCGTCGCCATCGCGGACGTAAGCCATTACGTCGCGCACGGCGACGCGCTGGATCGCGAAGCGCTCAATCGCGGCAATTCGGTTTATTTCCCGCGGCGCGTAATCCCGATGCTGCCGGAAGTTCTTTCGAATGGATTGTGCTCGCTCAATCCGCAGGTAGACCGCCTTTGCATGGTTTGCGACATGCAGATCAACGCGCGCGGCACGATCGTCAAATACCGGTTTTACCCGGCGGTGATGTGGTCGCACGCGCGGTTCACCTATACGGTCGTCGCCGATATTCTGGCCAATCCGGACGGCGAGGCGGCACGCCAGCACGCGGCGCTCGTCCCGCATCTCGAGCACCTTTACGAGCTTTATCATGTGCTCGCCAAATCCCGCGAGAAGCGCGGCGCCATCGATTTCGAAACCATCGAAACGCAGATGATTTTCGATGCCAACGGCAAGATCGAGCGGATCGTGCCGGTGCAGCGCAACGATGCGCACCGCATCATCGAGGAATGCATGCTCGCCGCCAACGTCTGCGCTTCGGACGTGCTGCGCAAAAACGAGCATCCGGCGCTCTATCGCGTGCACGAAGGGCCGACCCCCGAGCGGCTGGAGAACCTGCGCGAGTTTTTGAAAGGCTTCGGCCTCGAGCTGGGCGGCGGCGAAAATCCGCACGCGAAGGACTATGCGAAGCTCCTCGAGCGGGTGAAGGACCGGCCGGACGCGCAACTGCTGCAGACCGCGATGCTGCGCTCGTTGCGCCAGGCCATTTACAGCCCGGAGAACCTCGGCCACTTCGGGCTGGCCTATGAAGCGTACACGCATTTCACGTCGCCGATTCGCAGATATCCCGATCTCCTCATCCACCGCGCGATCAAGGCGGTGCTGAAGAATCAACGCTATGAGCCAGGCAACTGGACGGATCTCGGGTTGCAATGCTCAATGACCGAGCGGCGAGCGGACGACGCCACGCGCGACGTCGAAGCGTGGCTCAAGTGCTACTACATGCGCGATCGCGTGGGCGAAGTTTTCGACGGCACTATCAGCTCGGCGGTCGCCTTCGGAATTTTCGTCGCACTGGATGGCGTTTACGTGGAAGGGCTCGTGCACGTTTCGGACCTGGGCAGCGATTACTTTCACTTCGATGCCGCGAAGCACCAGCTCTCAGGCGAACGCACGGGCAGGCGTTTCCGGCTGGGCGACCGTGTCCGCGTGCGCGTTGCGCGCGTCGACATCGAATCGACTCGCATCGATTTCGTGCTGGAGGACACCGATAGCGCGGTCGCGGCCTCCTCTGCAGCCCGGGGCAGACGCAGGTAGTCGGGAGCCACGGCATGGCAGAAGCACGGATCGTCTACGGATTTCATGCGGTGACGAGCCGCATGCGGCAGGACGCGGCCGGCATCCAGGAAATCTATCTTGATGCCGCCCGCCACGACGCGCGCGTGCAGGATCTCGTTTCGCTCGCTCACCGCCATTCCATCCGCATCATGACGGTCGATGCGCGCCGGCTCGACGGATTGACCGGTAACGCTCGACATCAGGGAGTGGCCGCGCGGGTGAGCGTCGCGCCGCTCAAGCACGACCTTGACGAAGTGCTGGACAGCATCAATGGACCTGCGCTGTTGCTCGTGCTCGACGGCGTGCAGGATCCGCACAATCTCGGCGCGTGCCTGCGCGTCGCGGATGCGTTCGGCGTGCACGCGGTGATCGCGCCCAAGGACAGGGCGGTTGGCATCACGCCCGTGGTATCGAAAGTCGCGAGCGGCGCTGCCGAGACAGTGCCGTACATCGCGGTCACCAATCTCGCGCGAACGCTGCGCGATCTCAAGGAATCGAACATCTGGATCGTCGGCGCCGACGAAGCCGGCACTACCGGTCTTTATGACGCCCGCCTGCAGGGGCCGCTGGCATGGGTCATGGGGGCGGAGGGCGAAGGCATGCGCCGGCTCACGCGCGAGCACTGCGATGAACTGGTGCGCATTCCGATGAGCGGGAGCGTGGAAAGCCTCAATGTGTCCGTCGCCAGCGGCGTCTGCCTCAGCGAAACGGTGCGCCAGAGACGTTCTGCCGGCGGGCTGGGCGCCTGATTGGATTCCGGAAATTATTGTTTCGTCATGCGAAACAACTAGGTCCAAGGAACTAAAAAAACCGTGCGCCAGGCCGCGGTCGCTGATGTAAAATTTCCTGCGCATCATCCCCAGGGAACGTCGTCATAAAAATGGCTGCTCAACGCAACCGCCGCGCCCATCCATTCCGGATCAAGGCAGTTACCCTGGCGGTCGCTTCGTGCTTCACGGTCGGCGCCGAATACGCGGAAGCGAACCCGACCGATCCTTCGGTCGTCAGCGGCGGCGCAGTCTTCAACCGGCAGGGCAACGTGCTGTCGGTTACCAATACGCCGGGCGCGGTCATCAACTGGCGCGCGTTTTCGATCGGCAGCAACGAAGTCACACGCTTCATTCAACAATCGGCGGCGAGTTCCGTGTTGAATCGCGTAACCGGCGTCGACCCTTCGGTGATTCTTGGCGCGCTGCAGTCGAACGGCCGCGTGTTCCTGATCAATCCGAACGGCATACTGTTCGGCGCCGGAGCGCAGGTCGACGTTGCCGGACTCGTCGCGTCGACGCTGAACCTGTCCAACGCCGACTTTGCCGCGGGCCGCTTGCGCTTTACCGACACGCCGGGCGCGGGCGCCATTGCCAATCAGGGCTCGATCACCACGCCGTCCGGCGGACAGATTTATTTGATCGCGCCCAACGTGCAGAACAGCGGCGTCATCACGAGCCCGAAAGGCGAAGTTATTCTCGCCGCAGGGCGCACCGTTGAAATCGTCGATGCCGCCACGCCAAACTTGCGCATCGAAATCACGGCGCCCGACACGCAGGCGGTCAACCTCGGCGCGATCATCGCGAACAGCGGCAAGATTGGAATCTACGCCGGGCTCATAAAGAACAGCGGCGAGATCCGCGCCGACAGCGTGGTCGTCGGCCAGAACGGCGAAATCCTTCTGAAGGCGACGAACGGCGTCACGCTCGACAAGGGCAGCGTGGTCAGTGCGTCGGGTCCGACCGCCGGCAAAGTCACGATACAGGCGGATAACGGAACTGTTTCTGCGGCGGGCACGATCGCCGCGAATGCGACGCAAGGTGCTGGCGGCACAGTTGCAATCGCAGGTGCGCAAGGTGTCATCGTCGAGCCGACTGCAAGAATCAGCGCCGACGGCGTGCAGGGCGGTGCAGTCTCGATTGCATCAGCCTCGGGCAGCGTCACCATCGCGGCGCCGGTGAGTGCCAATGCGACGGCCGGCCGCGCCGGACTGGTCGCGGTCAACGCAGCGACGACAGCGACATTGAAAGCGGGCGCGCAATTGAGCGCGAACGGCGTTCAAGGCGGCACGGTTTCGATCACGAGCGGCAGCGGCGTGACGCTCGAGAGCGGCAGCACCGTGGAAGCCGGCGGTGTCGCCGGTGGTTCGGTAAACATTCAGGTGAATGCAGGAACGATCGATGCGCAGGGCACGGTCGACGTTACGGGCACCGACGACAATGGCGGCACGGTCGGCATTACCGCGGGCGGCGACATTACCCTCGACATCACGAGCCGCATTCTCGCGCGCGGCCGCGCCGGCGGGGAAGTGCGCGTCGAAGCGACGCAGGGCACGTTGCTCGCATCGGGTCTGATCGACGGGCAGGGCAACAACGGTCCGGGCGGCAAAGTCTGGCTGCTCGCCCCGCGGGTCGCGCTGATTCGCCGGGCGTTGATCGATGTATCGGGTAAAACCGGCGGTGGCGAAGTTCTGGTCGGCGGCGACTATCAGGGCAAGAACCTGCTTATCCAAAACGCGAGCCGCACGTACTTCGGGGCGGATGCGATCATTCGCGCCGATGCCATTACTTCGGGCAACGGCGGCAAAGTCATCATCTGGTCGAACGACGGCACGCAGGCGTATGGCACGATCAGCGCGCGCGGCGGAGCAGAATCGGGCAACGGCGGCTTCGTCGAGACGTCGGGCAAGGCGTGGCTTGATTTCGCCGCGCGCGTCGACGGGGCAGCGCCGCACGGTGCGTCCGGCAGGCTACTTCTCGATCCCAAGGACATTGACGTCAATTCGACGGGCGGCGGCGCTTATGTGAGCAATCATTTGTTTGCTGACAATGTCGGCGGCATGTCGATCATCGATCCTGCCAACATCAATTCGCAGACGCTCGACGTATTGCTGCAGGCCGACAATAACATTACTTTCTCGAGCCCGATCCTCATCGCCAATCCGGGCACGAAGTTGACTGCCCAGGCGGGCAACTCGATTTTCGTCAACGCCGACATCAAAACGACCAACGGCGACATCACACTGACTGCGAACGACAGCGTGCCGCACCCGGGCGACCGCGCCGCCGGTGCGGCCGTGTTCACGATGGCCGCCGGCACGAAAATCGATGCGGGAACCGGCGACGTGCGAATAACCATGGGAACGGGTGCGGGGCACGCGGGCGCAGTGGTAAGCGGCGACATCATCTTGTCGAAAGTGACGGGCAAGGACATGTTCATCGAGTACGACGGCTTCGATACCAACGGCAGCGTCATCATGGCGGATGCCGCATCCGTCATTACCGCGCGCTCGCTGATCATCGATTTGTTCAATCCGACGAACAGCGTCACCGGCGCCGGGAAAATCGGCACGCATCTGCTGCCGCTGAGAGTTACGCCGAACGGGCCCACCATAAACGTCGAAGCGCATGCCCATCTGAGCACCGGTGGCATCTACATCCAAAGCACCGGCGACCTGACGATCGGCGGCGCCGTGCTGTTCTTCGGTTCGGTGAAAGGCGTGCAGACGCTGTCGGGCGGGCCAATCGAACTTAGTGCAGCAGGAAAATTGAGCCAGTTCGCGGGTACCGGCGCAATTTGCGGAAGCGGCGCGCTGACCGGCGGGCCGATTTGCGCAGGGGGCGGGAGCGCCAATCCGGCTGACTCGCTGACCCTGCGCGCGACCGACATGGACTTGCAGCGGCCGGTCAATGGTTGGGACGTGTTTTTACTGCCGAACGCGGGTGGCACGATTACGCTGGGCTCGGCTGGCAGCGGCGGCAGCCTGCACCTTTCGCAAAGCGAGATCAACCAGGTCTCGGCGACCTTCCTGCACGTCGGGGACGACACATCTGACAACGTAACCTTCGCCGCCGATCTGACGATTCCGCAACTGCTGGACATCCGTACGGGCGGCAGCATCGCGAGCGGCGGCAATACCTTGACGGTAGGCGCGACCGGCGACGGCAATCTGGACCTTCACGCGCAGACCGGGATTCAGCTCAACGTCAAGACGGCGACCCTGTCGGCGTTGAATGCCGGCGCTAGCGGCAACATCGACATTACCGAAACCGGCGCGAGCGGAATTCTGACCCTCGACTCATCGGATTTTCCGGAGTCGCTGCGCAATAATGCGCCGCTCGGCGATATCTTTCTGACCACTTCCAATCGATCGCTCGCGATTGTCAATTCGGTGATCGGCCAGCGCGATATTACGCTGACCTCTACCAACGGCGACATCACCGTAGGCGCACTTGCGACGTCGGTGATCGTCGATGCCGGCCGCGACATCACGATCAATGCGGTCAACGGCCGCCTGACGGTTCAGGGTGGCGACACCACGCTCGGTTTCGGGGCCATTCGCGATGCGTCGGCAAAAATCAATGCGGGCGGCAATCTCACCGTCAATGCGGCTGGTCTCACGATAGCCGCTGGCAACGCCGTTGCGAACGGCATCAGTTCGCTTGCGACGACCGCGAAAGCCGATGCGGAGTTGACCGCGGGCGGAAACATGCTGCTGAACATAGGCACGCTCGGCGCGAGCATTACCGCCGGCAATGCCCAGGTAACCGGCGAATTCGGCGACAACTACTTCGCCAGTGCCGGCGCCACGGTTTCAGCCATTGGCAATGTCACGATGACCGTCGCCGCCGGAAGCCTCGTGATTGCCGGAGGGACGGCGACTGCGGCCGCCCAGTCGGGGAGTGCAACGTTAGCGACGGCAAATGCGAATACGCTTGTTTCCGCCGGTCCCGGCAAGGACCTCTCGATCACGGTAAGCAGCGGCGACCTGACGGTGCGCGGTGGCACGGCTAATGCCGCGGCGTTTCACCGGCCTTCCGACGGTTCCACGCTCGGCGGCAATAACGATGCCTTTGCCAATGCAACTGCGGCGCTCACGAGCGGCAGGCATCTTAACGTTACGGTGAGCAGCGGCAATCTGATCGTTGGCGGGGGCGCCGCGACGGCTACCGCTTACCAACGGATCGACTGCTGCAGCAGCGGGATCACGTTGAGCGGCAGGAACAATGCGGCTGCGGATGCCAGCGTCAATTTTGAGACCACAGGCGTCGGCGGAAATCTGACGATCAATCTGGCCGCGGGAGCGATCATGCAGGTGGGCGGCAATCAGGCCGTTGCCAATGCCTATCACTCGGCGTCGTCGAGCCGGGCCAATGTTTTCAGCGGCGACAATACGGCAACCGCCACAGCGGGGATCGCGTTCAACGCGGCCGGCGCGCTGTCGATAAGCGGAACGCCTACGTCGATCGTGCGCATCGGGACGGATGCGTCGCCTTCGTTCTTCGCGCAGCGTCCTTATGCGACTGCTTATGCCAGCCAACGCACGTATGGCGGTTCCGACAACAACCTTAACGGAACCAATCAGGCCACCGCACACGCAGACGTGACTTTCAATGCGGCCGGAGCGGCTGGCTTGAGCATCACCGCCGGGGAATTACAAGTGCGCGGAGGCAGTACGACGGCGCAGGCCGATCACAAAGCGCAATACGGCAATTCCAATACGCTCGCTGGCGACAACACCGCCACTGCAAATTCCCAAGTCGCATTCAACGCGACGCACGCAAGCGGCGACCTGACGATCAATGTCGGCACCGGGCCGGTTACAGTGACGGGAGCACGCGCAGGCTATTCAGGCAGCGGAATACGCGCATATAAGCGTGTCGACAGTGGCGACAATCACGATTTGACGACCGGCAACAACAACGCGGCGAGCGCGGCGGAGGTCAAGTTCACAGCCGGGCACAACCTGGGAATCACGGCCGGCAACCTTTCGGTGTACAGCGATGGCGGTGCGGTCGCTTCCGCCGCGAAGCGCATCACCGGGTCGAACGCGAGTTTCAACCAGATCGGCGGCACTAATACTGCAAGCGCGGCTGCGAATACCACGTTTAGCGCGGGCAACAATCTTTCAGTGGGCGTGGGCAGCGGTTCGGTCAACATATACGGCGCCGCCGCGCGTGCGTACGCGAAACATACGATCGACGGCGGCGAGGGTTTCGTCTCGAATACGCTGAATGGCAACAATGGCGCGACCGCGAACGGAGGTACCGTCTTCAACGCGGGCGGGACGCTCGCAATTACGGCGAACAGTCTGCAGGTTTCCGGCGGATGGGCCTATGCAAACGCGCAGCAGCGTGTATACGGCTCGTCGTTTGGCGCCAGTACCCATGACAATACGATCGCAGGCACCAACAATGCGTCGGTCAACACGTTCGATTCCGTTTCGTTGACCGGCGGCACCGTGACGCTGAACCTGGGCACGGCCGGGCTGAATATTTCGGGAAATTCGGCGAATGCGCATGCAAGCCATTCTGCCGGCGGCAATGCAAATTACTTGAGCAATCTGAGCGGCGATAACATCGCCGGCGCGTCGAGCAACATTACTCTGAAGGCAACGGCCGGAGCGCTTACGGTAAATTCCACCGGCGGCATCTGGATCACCGGCAGCGATGCGCGTGCCTCTGCATACAAATACGTTTACGGCAGCAATCTGGGGTCGCCCAATCATTTCGTCGGCGGCAACAATACTGCCACGGCCACCAGCAACATCACGCTCAGCGGTGCTGGCGTCACGCTCAGCCTCGGCACGAGCGGCCTCACGATTTCAGGCGGACGGGCTACGGCCAACGCCTATCACAATGTGAGTGGCAGCGGGAACACGCTGAGTGGCAGCCACACTGCCAGCGCGACCACAAACACAAAGATCGATGCCGGCGGCGGTGCATTGCAGGTGACGTCGGGCGGCATTTCCATTGCGGACGGCGGCGAGTCGGGCGGTGGTGCATTCGCGCACGCTTATCTGTATGCCGGCGGAATGGGAAATACCATCAGCACTGTCTCGCTTGCCAATCAGGCGGACGCAACCCGCAACATTACTTTGAAGGGCGCCAGCGTCAGCCTCGACGCCGGCAGCGGCAGCGTATGGATTACCGGCGCACCGGCAAACGCGAGGGCCAACCACAGCGCGAACAGCTTCGGGCATAGCTTGACCGGCGATCAAAGCGCCACGGCAACGTCGAACGTCGACATCAAGTCGACGGCGGGCGGCCTGACCGTCAATGCCGCCGGTGGAGTTTACGTGCAGGGCAGCCGCGGGACGGCCAGCGCGTACAAATACGTCAACGGCAGCAGTCATACGCTAAACGGCAACAACAACGCGAACGTCGATACCACTATCTCGTTTGCGGCCACGGGCGGCCCGCTGGCCGTAACGGCCGGCACGCTGGTGCTGAACAGCAGCATGGGTAACGGCGTCACGCTCAATGCGTACAAGCAGGTCAATTCAGGCATTAACAGCGGTCTCAGCGCAGACGAGTTCGCCGGTGGCGGCGCCGACATCAAGTTCACCTCTTCCGGCAACGTTACGCTGGACGTGGCGGGAAACTTTCTCATCAACAACAACGCCGACCACTTTACGAGCGCGACTGCTTATCAAAAGATCAACAGCGGCGGCAACAACACTCTAATTGGCAACCAGACCACGGACGGCCATGCCGACATCGTGTTCGACGCTGGCGGGACGCTCACTGTCAACGTCACCGGCGGCGGCTCGCTCGTCATCAACAACAGCCGCGACAACTGGGCTTCGGCGTACGCCTACCGGCGGATTTCAGGTACCGGCAACAATCTATTAGTCGGGACGAGCCAGGCGACGGGCCATACGTCGGTCGCATTCGGCAGCGCCGGCGATATGGCGATCAACGTCACGGGGGGCAGTCTCACGGTCACGACCGGCGGCAGTTTTCCCTATAACTACACGAGCGCTTACGCATACAACGAAATCTATACGTCCGGCAACGACGTCAGCGGCGGCAACACCTCGAAGGCCGACGCGTTGATCACGTTCACTTCGCGTGGCGGCAACGTGACCGTCGCGCCGGCCGGCGGCATGACGATCAATGGAAACTACGGGAACTACACGAGCGCGTACGCCTATAACGAAATCAATGGCGACAACAATGTGCTCAACGTAACGAATACTGCGACCGGCACCGCGAAGGTGGTCTTCGATGCCGCGCTCGACCTCAATGTCAACGTTGCAGGCGGAATGACGGCGAGATCCAGCTATGGGGCCGCTTATGCTTACAACGAAGTCTCGGGAAATACCAACAATCTGACCGCCACGAACACGTCGACCGCCAATTCGAACCTCATCTTTAACGCGGGCGGCAATCTCAACGTCAACGTAAGCGGCGGCCTTACGGTGTCGAAAGGTTACTCGAGCGTCTATGCATACAACGATATCAGCGGCAATAACAATGTCGTCAATGCGACCAACGCGCCGACCGGCAATCCGTCCATCAGTTTTGCGGCGGGAGGAAATCTCAACGTCGCGGTCTTAACCGGCAACTTCACGCTCGGCAACAGCTACGCCAGCGTTTACGCATTTAACGAGATCGGCGGCGATGGCAATACCGTCAACGCGGCCAATTCGCCGGTCGGCAACTCGAACATCAGCTTTACCGGTAACAATATTGGAATCACCGTATCGGCGGGAAACTTCACGATCGGCAACAGCTACGCGAGCGTCTACGCGTTCAACGACGTGAGCGGCAACCTGAATACCGTGACCGGAGCCAATGCGCCGATCGGAAATTCGAATATCACCTTTACCGGCACCAACAATTTAGCGATCAGCGTATCCGGCGGTAACTTCACGGTCGGCAACAGTTATGCGAGCGTATACGCGTTCAGCAGCGCGAATGGCAATGGCAACGCGCTGTCAGGCAGCAATACTGCCTTGGGCAATGCAAATATCGGGTTCACGGGCAATAGCACCGCGATCACGGTATCCGGCGGGCTCAACCTCAACGGTTCATACGCGAGCGCTGCCGCTTACAACCGCCTGAGCAGCGGCTCCGGCAATACGTTCGGCGGCGCAAACTCCGCGAATGCCTTTTCCAACATTATCATGAACCCCGCGAATACGCTGTCCATTGCGGCGAATGGGGTTACGGTTCAGGCGGGATCCGCGTACGGCAATGCTTACAATAATCTCGCGGTTGCAGCAAACACCGTGAGCGGCACCAACACCATACTCGCGGACGGCAACATACGTCTGTCCGCAGGTCTCACGAGCGTGGCGGTCGATGCCGGTACGGGCTCGCTGACCCTGAATGCCGGATCCGCGGACGTGCATGCCTTCAACATCAACACGGCAGGGGGCGGAAATACGGCGACCGGCCATGCGAACGTACTCGTGGCGTCCGGGGCCGGCTTGACGGTTACCGGTGCAGGGCTCACCGTGCGGGCCGGCAGCGTCGATGCAACAACCAGCGGCTCGGGCGCGAACTTAGCGAACGGCAATGCAAATGCGGGAATACTCGCGCTCGGCACCAATACCGTTACGGTCACGGGAAGCGTCAATCTTGTCGGCGGCTCGATATCCGCGTCGGGCGGCGGTGCAGTGGCGTCGGCGTTCGCGATGCTCGATCCGGCCGCACTGACGGTTACCGCGAACGACATGAACCTCACGACCAACTCCGGCGGCATCATTCTGGCGGCGCCGGGAGCGATCAGCATCACGACGCCGGGCGGATTCTTGGTCAACGGCACGCCGATCGCCGGTGGCTTCGCGGGCTTCACCAGCGACCCCGGCGTCAATTTCGGCCTGCCGTCGCCGATCACCTCGTCGGTCGTATCGAGCGATCCGCTCGTTATCAGCTTCGGCGGGACGAACAAAAATCTGACGACGTTGTTCGGGTTGCCGATGGCGTTCCTGCCGCCGCCGCCCGGAGCCGTGTTCTGGGACGACCAGGCCGGCGACCATCTGTGGATGAATCCCATCAATTGGAGCACGGACGCTCTGCCGATGCTCACGCAGTCGGTGACTATCGGCTCGTTCGCGCCCATAACCCTCAACGGCGCGGCGCCGAACATCAAGTCACTCTTCAGCGATACCGATATTATCGTGACTGCCGGCGGGAGCCTGACAATAGTGAATCCGTCTACGATCACGACGTCGCTGATCGTCAACGGCGGCACGCTGACTGCGAACGGCGGCCTGACGGTCAATGCGCTGAACCTGTCGGCGGGCGCGCTGAACGGTACGGGAAATCTCGTCGTCGGCAGCAGCTTCATCCAGACGGGTGGAGCAATCGGCACGAGTTTCGGCCTGATCGATTTCACCCAGGCGGCCGGCAATCTTTCGATCGGTAACGCGCTTTCGGCAGGCACGCTCAATCTCACTGCCTCAGCCGGCAATATCGACATTCTCGATACCACCGTAACGGCAACCGGTGCAATGACTGTCAATGCTTCCGGCAACCTGAACGTGACGGCATCCGCCGCATCGGCCACATTGCAGGCGGGCGGAATGCAGACGATCGCTGCCAACGGCATCAACCTGCAGGCCGCGTCGTCCGGCAGCACGCGGTTCGCGACCATCCACAGCGCGGGCGGGCAGAGCATTACGGCGGGCGCAGGCGGCATCACGCTGAACGCGGGCGGGGGAACGGCCAATCTCAACAGCGCGACGATTTATCAGACGGGTGCTGCCAGTCCGCAGTCGATCGTCGTGACGGGCGGCGGCGCGATCAACATCAAAGGCGGCGCGGGCACCGGCGGCAGCAATTTTGCTTATATCTGGAATCAGGGCAGCAGTGGCGGTCAAACGATCAATTTCACGGCGGGAGGGACGCTTGCGCTGAAAGGCGCCAACGCCGGCACCGGTAACAACGCGCTGCTCGAAAACGACGGTGGTATCCAGTCGATACTCGGTAGCCCGAATATCACTTTGGGCGGCGGCAATGGCGGGACCAATAACTACGCCTGGATGCTTGCCAACGCCGGACAAAGCATCAGTGCGACAAACCTCATGCTCTCCGGCGGGACCGGCGGCTCCCAGAATTACGCGAGTATCGAGCAGGCTGGAACGAGTGCAAATCAGACATTCACCATCAATTCGGGCGGCACCTTCGCGCTGACTGGCGGGGGCGGTACGCAGAACTATGCGAACGTCGTGAATCTCGGCAATGTGCAGGCTGTCAACTTCACGGCCGGCGGGTCGCTCATGCTTCAGGGCGGCAACGGCGCGGGCGGGCTCAACAGCGCTGCATTGATCGAGTGGTTCACCGGCGTGGCGCCGTCGCAGACCATCGCCTTCATCGGTGGAGGCAGCGTCAGCGTGACAGGAGGCAGCGTCGGCTCGATCAATTACGCGTCCATATCGTCTGAGGCCGGCAACCAGACGATCAGCGGCGCACCGAACATCACGCTGTTGGGCGGCGCCAGCGGCGGAACGGCGATAACGAACTCGAACCTGGCGACCATCTCTCTCGACGGCTTTGCCGGAAACGAGGTGCAGACGATCAGCGCGAACAACCTTACGCTGACCGGCGGTGCCGGCGGCACCGCGAATGCCGCGTTCATCCGTACGCTGACGAGCGGTCAGCGCAGCATTATCACGACGACCGGCGCAGTTGCGCTGAACGGCAGCTCGGGGACCGACTCGTTCGCCGCAATCGGCAGCGACTTCGCCGACGTCAACATTACGCTGAACGCCGGCGGGCCGGTCGTGCTGAACGGAGGCACCGGCGGATCGAGCGCGTACGGCGCCTTTGCGGGAATCGGAGCGGTAGGCGGTTACAACGCTGCGGTCGCCGTGAGCAGCCAGGGCGCAGTCACGCTCAACAAAGGCGCGGGGCCCGGCGCCGACGCGTTCGTCGGCACCGATACGGGTATCGCGACGGTGTCGCTCTCGGCGGGCATCGGCGGCGCGGGGAACCTTGCCCTCAACGACGGCCTGGTCGGGAACCTCGCGGGCGCGCCCGGCGCGATATCGCTGCTGGCGCCCAACGGGCAAATCATTCAGACGACCGGCGCAATCCGCGCGAGCAGTCTGTTCCTGTCGAGTTCGCGCAATATCACGCTGCCGGGCGCCAACGATCTGTCGAGCGTCAGCGTTGCGGGTGCAAACAATCTGACGCTCAATAGCATCAATCCGACCAATGTGAACGGGGCGACTACGACAGGCGCATTTTCGCTCGCTGCTCCCGGCAACATGAGCATCACATCGTCGATCAACGCAGGAAGCGTCAGTCTGAATGCGGGCGGGGTGATAAGTATTTTTGCGCCCGTCAATGCGGGCAGCGTCAGCATGGTTTCCGCCGGCGGCTACATCGACGATCCGACGGGAAGCATCATTACCGCGCCGACCATTACGCTGAGTGCTGTTTCCGGAATCACCGCCGCGATCAACACTTCCGGAACCGGCTTGACGGTGTCGAACACCGGCGCGAGCGGCGACGTCAATCTGACGAATTATTACTCGGCAACACCATTCACAATCGGCGGTGGTGGCGCAGCAATCAGCAATGCGGCACCTGGCGGCCGCTATCTGATCGATGCCAAGTACGACATGAATCTGAACAACGGCGCGAATGACAGGGTTGCGCAGTTCAGCGCCGGCGGAACGCTGACTGTTAACGGCTACAACAATGCAAGCGGGCAGCCCGTCACGATGTCTGCCGCGAATCTCACGTTTGCGGGCGCGGCGACGAGCGTCAGCGGCGCGCTCAACATCTGCTCGTTGAGCGGTGGCGTCTGTCAGCCGACCAGCGGCGGTGCGATTAACGTCTTCACAAACGTGACTGCAGACGCGGTGAACCTCGTTGGCACCGATCTCAAGGTCGATGCCGCAAACTTCGTGTCGCAGAACGCGACGTTCACCGGCAGTTTGAGCGGCAAAGTCAGCCTCTCGAATGGCGGAGTTATTTACGGCAATCCGGACATCAAGCTGTCCGCCGGAAATGCATCGGTGCTCGGCAGCGGCGGGATCAATATCGACGACCCAGGCTCGCGCATCGAAGCCGCCTCTGCCAATTCGATCTATATCTCGTTCCCGGGGTTGTCGAGCGGCGGCTTTTTCGTCAACGGCACGCCGGACCTGGTGTGGGATCCCACGACGGGCACCGGTTTCTTTGCCGGCGGCGTGCCTGCCATTCTGGGCGTCAACCTGAAAATCGACTACGGCGCGTCGGGCGCTCTCCTGCAATCGGTCGTTCAGGCGATCAACACGTCGATCGCCGCAACCGATCAGAGCGTGCAGTTCGACGACAAGAACAAGAAGGACAAGGATCCCCTGAAGGAAGTGAAGGCCGACGACGAGAAATCGCTCGGCAACAACCTGAAACTCATGTGCAATTAGAATGAATTCGATATTGCAACAAGACGCCGGACGCGCAGATATGGCAGGTCAATGCCTCATGAAGGGATTGCTGGCTCTGCTGCTCGTGCTGCCGGTCGGGCAGGCGCTCGCGCAGGTTGCCGCGGGCGAGGTCGTTCACCTGAGCGGGACTCTTTCCGTTTCCAGGCCCGACGGGTCACTGCTCGTACTGGCGCAAAAGTCCGAAGTATTTCCGGGCGACGTGCTGCTCACGCAGAAGGACAGCTACGCGCAGGTCAACTTCAAGGACGGCAGCTCATTGACGATGCGGCCGCTCACGCAAGTCAAGGTCGACTCTTTTACCTATGTGCCGGACAAGCCGGAAGCTGACAGTGCATTTTTCAGGCTGCTCAAGGGCGGATTGCGGACGGTCACCGGATTCATCGGCAAGCGCGGCAATCAGGACGCATACCGCATCGGCACGGCCACCGCGACCATCGGCATACGTGGGTCGGTCGGGGACACCATGGCGTGCGAGCCGAGCTGCGATGGCGTTGCAAAGGGCGGAGGCGCGTTGCCGCCGGGCACGCATCACTCGACGATCTCCGGCGCTTACATCATGCAGGTAGGCGACAAGTCGGTTCTGATCGAAGAGGGATTCTCCGGTTTTTCGGACGGCCTCGCACTCAAAGTCGCACGCGGCGGCATTGGCGACGGCAAAGTCGACTTGAGCCTGCCTGCGCGCGGTGGCCTCAAGGACGCAGCCGGCTGCAAATAGCGGCTTCCGTCGAAGCAGCGTCACTCCAGTTTATGTCATCATGCCGGCTCGATTGAGGAGCAGGATCAGCCATGGGCGTTGAAATAAAACTGACCGACAAGGAATTTCCGGTTTCACCGGTCTTCATCGATTTTCTGCACCGTTACCTGCGCGAGATGCCGTTCGAGACTTCGTGGCACGACCAGCTGAGCGAGGAGCTGGTCGAGCCGCAGGAGAATTTTCAGGAAAAGGCAGGCGAAGTCGCGCTGCAGGTGCTTGAAAATCCCGCCGGGCAGCAGGTGATTTACCGGAGCTACGAGCTGCTGACGGCACTGATGACCGGCAAGCCGGACAAGCTCAAGCTCTTCCAGGAGCGTTATCGCTTCATCTGCATCGTCGGCTGTCCGCGGCATGGCGGCTCGTACCTCGCCAAGCAGCTTTTTCTCGCGCTGGGGATGGACGCCGACGACGTGCCGAACGTCATCGCCCATGACGGTTTTCCCGACGCGTCGCCGTTCGAGCTTGCGGAAGGCTACAACGCGCATACGAACATGACGCACAACATGGCCGAATATCTCGCGATGGTCGAAATTTTCTTTTCGAATTCGCGCCTCATCAACAACATGATCGTCGTGCCGAAGAAGGCGACCAAGGCCGCTTATCACGGCGCGTTTTTCAATTCGGTGCTCGGTCCGAACACCGAGTACGTCATCACGCTGAGGCATCCGCTTGCCGCGTGCATATCGACGTACGAGAAATCGACGGGCCTGCCTCCGGACGGAAAATTCAAAGTGCGGGGCAACATCGAGGAATGGGCGCGCCGCGACAACGTTTTTACGGGCGAGGATGCGCAGGCAATTTTCCAGCGCGATTATTTCGACGTGTACCTGCGGTACTGGGAGCAGTACCACTACAGCCTCGCATTGACCGGCCTCGGGGCCAACCGGCACCGGACAGTCGTCGTCTACGGGCGCGAGCGCATGATGGACCTCGCGCAAGGCTTTTTCCGGCGCTTCAAGAGCAAGGCGTCCGCCGAGGAGTTCAAGGTATTCGACAATCGCGCCCGCCATCCTGAATGGCGGGCAAAGGCGGATGCCGCAGTGCTGCGTGTGGCGGCGGTATGGCGCTGCGCCGGGATTCAATTCCCCGTCGAGCAGGTCATGGAGTGCTGGTAATCTTTCGGCAGCGCCGCGTCAGCGGCTTGCCTGCGCGAGATGCGCGAGGATGCGCTGCACGCATTCATCGACCGTGCCGCCGCTCGTATCGATCACGAGCTCGGGATTCTGCGGCACTTCGTACTGATCGTCTATTCCCGTTACCTGCGTGAGCTTGCCGGCGCGCGCGCGCGCGTAGAGTCCCTTCGGATCGCGCTTCTCGCACACGCTGAGCGGCGTTGACAGATAGATCTCGATGAACCGGCCGTGCGGCGAAATCATGGCGCGCATCTCGCGCCGTACATCCGCGTAGGGCGCAATCAGCGCGCAAATGACGGTTGCGCCGTAGCGGCACAGCTCCGCGGCAATGAATGCATGGCGCAACACGTTGAGCCGCCGGTGACCGGCCGAAAACCCCAGCTCGCTCGACAGCAGCTTGCGAACCTCGTCGCCGTCGAGGAGGGTAACCGTGCGCGCGCCGCCGAAGCCCAGGCTCTCGGCGAGTGCGCGCGCAAGCGTCGTTTTGCCGGCGCCGGGCAGACCGGTCAGCAATATCGTGAGGCCTCTAGCGGCCGTGTTGTCGTCGTTCATGGGATACCACCGCTATTCCGCGCGGCCCGGTTGGCGTGATTATAATCAACCGCCTTCTCATGCGACGCCTGTCCGCGCCGAACGATAAAAGATGTCACAGACATGGAAAACGCGCAGCGCGCTCGGCACGATCAAGTGGCCAGCGATTCCCGAGCCCGTCGCGGCGGTCGCGCTCGCCCTGCAATATCAGCTCGAGCAATCGCAATGGTGGCCCGCTGCCGAAATCGGGCGGCGGCAGTTAGAGCAGGTGAGCGTGCTGCTCGATTATGCGTACGACACGTTGCGTTTCTGGCGCTACCGGCTTAAAGCGGCGGGCTACCGCCCGGGGCAGGCCATCGACGCCGGATGGTTCGCAACTCTGCCGTTCCTGACGCGGACGGAACTGCAGGAGCAGGGCGCTGCGCTGCTCAGCAAGGCAGTGCCGCGCGACCATGGCGCCGTCGTTACGAGCCAGACGTCGGGCGCGACCGGGCGGCCCGTCGTCGCTTATGACACGGATCTCACGCAACTCTTCTGGCGCGCGTTTACCTTGCGCGATCATGCCTGGCACGGGCGGGACCTTGCCGGAAAGCTTGCGGCGATCCGCACCGGCGTCGAAGCCGCTGCGTTGTCCGGCTGGGGACCGTCGACTGACCTTGCATTCGAAACCGGCCCGAGCGTCACGCTCAATATCAACACCGATCTGGATAGTCAGTTGGCATGGCTGCGCGAGCAGGATCCCGATTATGTGATCACGTATTCGTCGAACCTGCGAGGCTTGCTGTCGCGGGCGCTGGCTGCGGGGTTGCGCCTGCCGCGCCTGCGCGGGGTGCGAACGTACGGCGAGGCGCTCCCCGCCGAATTGCGCGAACTCTGCACTCGCGCGTGGAATGTCCCGCTCGTCGATTTATACAGCGCGCAGGAAACCGGCTACATCGCGCTGCAATGCCCGCTTCACGAGCACTATCACGTGCAGGCGGAGAACGTGCTCGTGGAGATTCTCGACGACCGCAACGCGCCGTGCGCGCCGGGTCAGATTGGCCGGGTCGTCCTGACCAATCTCAACAATTTCGCGCGCCCGCTGATTCGCTACGAGATCGGCGACTTCGCGGAGCTTGGCGAGCCCTGCGACTGCGGACGAGGCCTGGCCGTGCTTAATCGCATCGCCGGTCGCGTGCGCAATGTCGTGACGCTTCCCGACGGGCGCCAGCACTGGGCGAGCTTTCCCGCCTCGAAGTGGGGCGCGGCGGCACCCGTGACGCAGTTGCAGCTGGTGCAAACCGACAGGACCCGCATGGTCGCGCGGGTCGTGGCGGCGCGTCCCATCAAAGAAATCGAAAGGTCTCGCCTGATCGAGGCGCTGCGCGATTGCCTTGGCCATCCGTTCGATATCCAGGTCGAGCAGGTCGCGGAAATCGCGCGCGGGCCCGGCCTCAAATTCGAAGAGTTCATTTCCCTCTTATGAGTCTCTATTCGAGTGTCATGCGTCGATGTTGCGCCGATGCCGACAGCTTTCATGGAGTTTTGCCGAATTCGGCCTGAAACTATTGAATATTATTGAATTTCTCTGTATGGTGCGAGTCACGATAACGTATTGAAAGCGCTCGTTTTGACAGGGATGGGGAAACGCCGGTGCCGGCTGCTGATGCTGACCGCATGCATCTCGGTGATGTCATGGGCTGGCGAGGCTCGCGCGCAAGCTCCGCAAAACGAACCCGCTGCATCGCCGCAATTCGCCATTTCACGCTTCGAGGTCGTCGGCAACACCCTGCTCAAGCAGAAGGACATCGACGCGGCGGTCGCGGCGTATACGGGCAAGCAAAAGGATTTTTCCGATATCCAGCGCGCGCTGGAAAGTCTGGAGCAGCGCTATCGCGACCGCGGCTACGGCGTCGTGCAGGTGCTTCTGCCCGAGCAGGACATCACCAAAGGCATCGTGCGTCTGAGGGTGATCGAGCCCACGATCGGCAACATCACGGTCGAAGGCAATCAATTTTTCGATGAAGGCAACATTCGCCGCAGTCTGCCCAAGCTGAAGGCGGGGGCCACGCCCAATTCACAGGACCTCGCGCAAAACCTGCAGATGCTGGCCGAGCATCCGGCGAAGCAGACCACTGTGCTGCTGCGCGCCGGCGAAAACGAGTCGCAGGTCGATGCGACGGTCAAGGTCATGGACGAGAAGCCGATCAAGTTTGTCGCCACGATCGACAACACCGGGACCGAGGAGACAGGCCGTTTCCGCACCGGCATCGCGATGCAGCACTCGAATCTGTTCAACCGCGATCATGTATTAAGCCTGCAATATCTGACCAACCCCGAGCATCCGAGCAAGGTCAAGATATACGGCGTGGGCTATCGCATTCCGCTATACGCGTACAACAGCTCGCTGGAATTTTTCGGCGGCTATTCGGACGTGAATTCAGGAACGCTGCAGGGGCTCTTCAACGTCGCCGGCAGCGGCACGATTGCGGGCTCACGCTACAACTACTACCTGCCCAAGCTCGGCGAGTACGAGCACAAGATCGCGTTCGGCGTGGACTATCGCGCGTTCCAGAACCAGGTGAACCCGATCGGCGCGACTGGAACTCTCGTGCCCGACGTGACGGTGTCGCCGCTGAGCGTCGCCTATAACGGCTTGTGGCGGCTCAGCACGTCCGAGTTTGGTTTTTACACGACCTTCTCGGCGAATGCGCCCGCATTCAACGACGGTCACGACAACAACTTCAAGGCAGTGCGCACCGACGCGACCGCCAAATACAAAATCTGGCGTGCGGGCGCCAGCTACAGCCGCACGCTGCCTCGCGAGTGGCAATTGCGCGCCGTCATCAACGGCCAATACACGAACGACGCGCTCGTGCCCGGCGAGCAATTCGGTTTCGGCGGCCCGGACTCGGTCCGCGGTTTCAATATCCGCGAAGTCGCCAACGACAAGGGCTATTCAGGCAGCGTCGAGATCTATACGCCGGAACTGGGTTCGAAATTCAACTGGAAAGATACGCGCGTGCGCCTGCTCGCGTTCTACGACGCCGGCACGACCGGTCGCAACAGCATTCAGCCGAGTGAATCTTTTGGCCAATCCGGCGGCAGCGTCGGCATTGGCATGCGCATGACTTACGGCAAGCATGTCAATCTGCGCCTCGATTTCGCGCAGGTCATCGATCCCGCCGGCGCCCAGTCCCGCGGCGATCAAATGCTGCAGGCTTCGCTCGCAATTCCGTTTTAGCTAAGTGCGGGCGAACGTGCGAAACGCGACATCGTCGTCGCGCGCGATTTGTTTCACGAGATTCACTTCCCAGGTCAGGTAGTCCTGCATCGCTTCCTCGACTTTCGCCGTGCGGTCGTACGGACGGTACCAGACGTCTTCGGTGCTGTCGGCGAGGTTCGTCATGCCCGACTCGAGCGGCAATCCCGCTGCGCGCCAGGCATCGGTGCCTCCGCGCAGCACTTTCACCGGAGTGTCCGTGTAGCGCTGCGCTTCCGGCGCGGCAAGCCGGGCAATGAGACCGTCGCCTGAAGTCAGTACCAGCAGCTTGGAGGGCGGCAGCTTTTCGAGATTAGCGCCGAGATTTGCGCGGATACCGAGCCAGGCGCCCGGCACATGGCCGTCGCGATAGCGCAGGCTCGTTTCAAAATCTATGACGGCTGGATGCCCCGTGGCGAGTTCCTTCTGCAGTTGCCGGGGCGAAATAAAATCGATTTCGATTTTTTCCAGCCCCAGTACTTCGACGGGGGCGGCGCCTTTCTGCAGCGGGCCGGAGGCAAGCGCGTTTTCGACGACATAGACTTCCTGCCAGCCCATCTGAATCAGCCACGAGGCGGTCATCGTGGCGCGCACGCCATGGTCGTCGATGAGCACGATGCGCGAATTGCGCGTGGCGGCGAACGCATCGGTCGTCTGCACGAGCTGGCCGCCGGGAGCGTTGACCGTGCTGTGCAGGTGACCCGCCGCATATTCTTCAGGACTGCGCACGTCAAAGAGGTAAAGCGTGCGGCGGTTCATCTCGCGCGCGAGCTTTGCGACGTCGTCGACGGTGATGTACTTCACGCCGAACCGCTTGGCGACGCGGGCCGCGGCCTCTTTCGCGGCTGCTATCCCGTCCGCAGAGGGCGCCGGAGCGCAGTGCTCCTGGCCGCGGGCAAGCTCGAAGCCGGCGAGATGCCAGCCCATCGTGCCATCTTTCAACGCGACAACGCGATTGGAAATTCCGGCGTTGATCAGCGACTGAGCGCCGATGATGCTGCGCGTGCGGCCCGCGCAGTTGACGACGACGAGCGCATCGGGCGAAGGGATGAGGTCGTGCACGCGGTAGACGAGCTCCGCGCCGGGGCAGTCGATACCGCCGGGGATGCTCATCTTGCGATACTCGGTCAAAGGCCGGCTGTCGAGGATTACCACCGGCTCGCCGGCGTCGAGCTTTGCCTTGATTTCCTGTGCCGGCATGCGCGGCGTGTTCTCGTGGTGCTCGACGAATTCGCCGAATGCCTTGCTCGGCACATTGATGCCGCTGTAGACCTCGTAGCCCTGCGCAGCCCAGGCTTCGACGCCCCCGTCGAGGATCATCACGTCGGTATATCCGTTGCCGAGAAGCACGCTCGCGGCGCGTTGCGAGAGCCCTTCGCCGCCGTCGCACAGCACGAGGCGGGTGGAGCGGCGCGGCACGAGCAGCGGCACGCGCAGCTCGAGGCGGGAGAGCGGAGCCGATGCCGCGAGCAGCAGGTGGCGCTTGGCGAACACTCCCTCCTCGCGGACGTCGAGCAGGGCAATTTCGCCCCCGTCATGCAGCAGCTTTTTCAATTCGGCGGGCGAAATGGAGCGGGCGGCGCGTGATTTCATGAGATTCCTGACGGTGTACGAACGGTTGGCGGCGGGGCGGTGGCTGCGCCGGCTTGCGCGCAGGTGTAAGGTGGCGAAGGCGTGATCGACTAACCAGCGCGCGGCCGTAAATGCGGCCGGCGGACGATGGAGGGAACATGGGGACAACGGCAGGCAGCAAAGGGGACGGGCGGCGCATCCTGGTGCATCCGCTCGCGGTGCGCATCACGCACTGGATCAACGTAATCGCCATGCTGGTCATGGTCATGAGCGGCTGGCGCATCTACAACGCATCGCCGATATTTTCGTTCAAGTTTCCGGTCGATGTGACGCTCGGCGGATGGCTGGGCGGCGCTTTGCAATGGCATTTCGCGGCAATGTGGGTGTTGGCGATAAACGGGATCGTTTATCTGTTATACGGCGTAATAGCGGGCCATTTTAAGGCAAATTTTCTGCCCCTGACGCCGCGTGCCGTTCTCGCGGAATTCAAGAAGGCGCTGCACGGCAAAATCTCGCACGAGGTCGGCGTCTACAACGCGGTCCAGCGTGCGGCCTACGTCGGCGTGGTCGCGGTCATCGTCGTGGTCGTGCTGTCCGGCCTCGTGGTGTGGAAGCCGGTGCAGTTTCAAACGCTCGGCGCGCTGATGGGCGGATTCGAAGGCGCGCGCATTCTGCACTTCTTTGCGATGGCGGCGATCGTGCTGTTCGTTTTCGTGCACGTCGTGATGGTTGCCATCGTGCCGAAGACCTTTCTACCCATGCTGACGGGCTACGCGAAGCGCGCCGGCGAAGGGCACGGGAGCTGACATGAACACTTTCCTGAAAAAGCCTGACCGCAAGCTCATAGCGCCGACGCGCGAGATCGTCAAGCTTGAGCGCCGCCTCTTTCTCAAGCAGGGACTGAGCTTGGGCGCGCTCACCATGCTGTCCGGCTGCAATGTGACCGACGGCGAGTCGGTGCAAAAGGTTCTGTGGCAGATGTCGCGGTGGAACGATGGCGTGCAGGCGGCGATTTTCGACCCGAACAAACTCGCGCAGGAGTATCCCGAAAGCGCGATCACGAAGCCATTTCCTTTCAACGCGTTTTATTCCGAGTCGGAAGCGCCCCGGGTCGACGCCGCGGCGTACAAGCTGGAGTTGAGCGGCCTGGTGCGCGACAAGACGGCCTGGACTCTCGACAAGCTGTACGCGTTGCCGCAGACGAGCCAGATCACACGGCACATCTGCGTGGAAGGATGGAGCGCGATCGGCAAGTGGGGCGGGGTTACGTTCAAAACGTTTCTCGAGCGCATCGGCGCCGACCTCACGGCGAAATACGTCGGCTTCAAATGCGCGGACGACTACTACACGAGCATCGACATGGCGACCGCGTTGCATCCGCAGACGTTGCTTACGTTCAAGTTTGCCGACGAAATTCTGCCGGTTCAGTTCGGCTTTCCGATGAAACTGCGGATTCCGACCAAGCTCGGCTTCAAGAATCCCAAGCACATCGCGGCGATTTTCGTCACCAACGATTACCCGGGCGGCTACTGGGAGGACCAGGGTTACAACTGGTTCAGCGGCTCGTAGTCGCGGCGCGAGCCGCCGTTTTCAGGCGGGCTTCTTGTGGAGCCCGCCGAGCAAGGCGGCGGTGGGGCGTGACTGCTTCGCGCGGTGGCGCGGCGCGTGGGCATGCGAGGTTCCGGCGGCAGGCGCCGGTTCCGGTCCCGACTTCGGCTCGTAAGGTTTGCTGAAGTCGAATCCGCCGTGCTCGACCTTCGGTTTTGCGGGCGCATGCGCGTGGCTTTTGCCATGCTGAGGCTTATGCGCGGTCTTCGCTTCGGACGCATGTTTCGAGCTATGCCGCGATTCGCTGCGATGCGAATGGCTGCCGGCCGACCTGCGGCTGTCTCCAAGATCGGGCAGCGGCAGGCGCTCGAGCTTGCGCTTCAGTTCGCGCTCGATGTCGGCGAGCATGCGATGCTCGTCCGCGCACACGAGCGAGATCGCTTCCCCGGTGCTGCCCGCGCGGCCGGTGCGGCCGATGCGATGTATGTAATCTTCGGCCGCATACGGCAGCTCGTAATTGATCACGTACGGCAGCAGCTCGATGTCCAGCCCGCGCGCCGCGATGTCGGTGGCGACCAGCACGCTGACGCTGCCCTGCTTGAAATCCTCGAGCGCCTGGGTGCGCTCGCCCTGCGTGCGGTCGCTGTGTATTGCGGAAGCTGCGATGCCGTCGCGCACGAGCTCGCGCATGAGCCGGTTCGCATCGCGCTTGGTGCGCACGAACACGAGAACCTGCTTCATTTCGCGGCTTTTGATCAGATGTGTGAGCAGCGCGCGCTTGCGCTCGGCATCCACTTCGTACATCTGATGCGTGACGAGATCGGCCGGCGCGTTGCGGCGCGCAACCTCGACGGAAATGGGCGCGCGCAGGATCTGGTTGGCGAGCCGCTTGATCTCTTCCGAGAACGTCGCCGAAAAAAGCAGGTTCTGGCGCTCGGTCGGCAGCAGCGCAATGATCCGCTTGATGTCGGGCATGAAGCCCATATCGAGCATCCGGTCGGCCTCGTCGAGAACGAGAATCTCGACGCGCGTCAGGTTGACCGTTTTCTGCTGCACGTGATCGAGCAGCCGGCCCGGTGTTGCGACGAGAATTTCCACGCCGGCGCGCAGCGCCTTGATCTGCGGATTGATGTCGACGCCGCCGTAAACGACGGTCGAGCGCAGCGCGAGGTGCTTGCCGTAGCCGCGCACGCTTTCTTCGACCTGCGCTGCGAGCTCTCGCGTCGGCGTCAGGATGAGCGCGCGAATCGAATGGCGCGCCGGGGACGGACTCGTATTCTGGTGGGGCGCCAGCAACTGAAGGATCGGCAGCGCGAAGCTCGCGGTCTTGCCGGTGCCGGTTTGCGCGCAGCCCATGATGTCATGACGGGCAAGCACCGGCGGAATTGCTTTTAACTGGATCGGGGACGGCTGGGTATAGCCTTCATCTGCGACTGCACGCAGCAACTCCGGCATCAAGCCGAGGGACTCAAACGACATTAACTCAATACTCCTGGAAATCGGCCAGCACAGCGCGAGGCTTTTAAGGAGGCCGCATCGAGCGGCGTCCGGGCTGGCAGCGGAAACACGGTTACGGACTCAAGCGGTCAGCGGAAAAATTTCCGAAGATTCGACTAAGCGCTTGTTTTCACATTATAAGCCGAGGGGGCCGAAACCGCCAGCGGAGGGCGCTGAATCCGTGTCTCCGCGGCACACCGCTGTCCGACAACGCAACAGTGTGTCGGCGCGAGTGTGGCCGGATGCGGAAGAAATCAACGAAAACAAAGCAATCTCAAGCAGTTGGGCATTGAAAAGCGACGAAAGAATGAACAAAATCTGGTAGATTAATTACTGACGCTCACTTTTTTGCCCGACAGTCGTTAAACACCTATCCGGACATGCACACGGACCCCATCATCAAGCCCGCCGCCAAGCAAGGACAGTTCCCGCTGATCCTGACGCTGGACACCAATGGTATTCCGCACCGCTGGATTACCTGGCAGCACGCGTGTTTTTACTACGCAAAGGACCAGATCGCGTGGACCGCGGGCGAACACGCTTTCACCGTCATGGGCGGCTACAACCGGGTCTCGGGCGAACGCTCGCATATCGTCGCGAGCAGCATCATCGCGATTCGCGGAAAAGCGATGGCGATGCGCGCTTTCAGCCAGGTGCCGCCGCTGAATAACCGCGAGTTGTTCCATCGCGACCGTTACCTGTGCGCCTATTGCGGCGACATCCTGCCGGCGTCGAAACTGACGCGCGATCATGTGATCCCGTTTTCGCGCGGCGGCAAGGACACGTGGATGAACGTGGTGACCGCATGCCGGTCGTGCAACGAGCGCAAAAGCGACCGCACGCCCGAAGTCGCGCACATGGAGCTGCTGTATCTGCCTTACGTGCCGAATCGCGCGGAGTATTTGATTCTCACGAACCGTCGCATACTCGCGGATCAGATGGAGTTTCTGGCGCAGCATGTGCCGGCGCAAAGCCGGCTGCACGGCACCGTTTAGCAGCGAGCGGGCCGGCGTTTCTTCTAGCTGCGCTTGCGCAGCGCCATCATAAGCTTTAGCGCTTCTTCGGCCGACGGCTCCGAGCCGCTCTTGTCGCGGAATATCAGCCAGAAGATGATGCCGTTCAGCAGGATGAAAATCACTTCGAGGTAGAGAATCGCCGTCACGATGACGTGGTTCTTCTGGCGCGCGAAGATGAAATAGAACCCCTCGAAGGTGGGGATCGATGCCTTGGTCATCGCGAATACCGACTCGAAAGGCGGAAAAAGCAGGATGACGACGAGATTGACGGCGACGACGATCAGTGTCGCATTTTGCAGACTCAGCTTGCGATGGCTGGCGAACGATTGCTTGCGCGTAGCGAGCAGCAGCAGCGCAATGCCCGCGTTGATCGATACCACAAAAAGCTCGAGAAACAGCAGGCTCGAATTGACGACCATGTACGTCGGGTCGTGGCCCGGAAAGAAGTAAAACCCGCCGAATACCGGGATCTGTCCTTTGACGACCGAGTAGGAGTCGAAAGGCGGGAACAGCAGAATCAAGACAATGTTCGCCGCGGCTATCGCCAGTGCAATCGCTTGATTTCGGTTCATCCCCATATCCCGAATGCCCGGTCCGGAGCGCTGCCGGCCGGAAAATCAGATTATAGGGGATCGCGTTCGCGCAATCACGTTTTGCGCGTTTATCGGCTTATGACGGACGGCTAATCGCAGCGCGCCGCGAGGGCCTGCAATATGGCGCCCGTTTGCGCGTGCTCCACGAACGCGGCGACATGCAGGTCCGCCTGCTTCCAGCGTGAATCGATCTCGAAGCGCTGGACCGCGGCGAAGCTGCCCCCGTCATCGGGCAGGAGAGGCCCGGCAAGGGTTCGCACGACGAAATCGTGATGCAGGGTGAGGCCCTTGTTTTCCCCCGCTTTGATGACGTTCGCCAAATTGTTTTCATACAGCGCGAGAAACAGCCGCGACCGGCGCTGTTGCGCATCGCCAGTCACTCGCGCGTCCACGGTGCTCGTGAGAACGGCGCCGCTGCGATTCAGCCGGAGCTTGATCGACGCAGCCGGGAGCGAGTCATTGATTGCCTGGATGCGTCGGGAAACGTCATCGAATCCGGAGCCCCGCCGATAGTCTTCGCCATTCAGAAGCGTTTGCGGCGTGAAGACGAAGCTCGCGCCGCGCCGGCGGCTGTGATCGCGCTGGCGCGCGCTGAAAGCGGCCTGCGAAAACGGGTCGGTCCACCCGAGCTGATTCCAGTAGTCGACGTGAAAGGCGAGCGGCAGCACGCGGCCCTGCAGTGCTTTGTTGGACTTGAGCTCGCTTACCCATTTGTCGGCGGGCGGGCAGCTGCTGCAGCCTTCGGACGTATATAGCTCCAGCAGGGCAACTCGCTCCGGGCCGCTCAATGCCGTGCACTCGCCGGCAAGAGCAGGCTTGGCGAGCAGCGCCCAGAGTGCGGCTGCCAAAGCTAGTAGGTGGCAAGGTTGCATAGCTTTTAGTCGCACCGGCCGGCGCGCCATTACACCTCGGCTCTGGTCGAGCGCCCGTATGTTAAAATTCTGATTTCAGACACAATCTTGCCGCGTCATCGATGCGGTCCGGTCAGTCCCCATTGCCCACTCCCGACCTCCACAGCCACTCGACGCATTCCGACGGAACTCTGACCCCCGAAGCGTTGGTTGCCCGCGCAGCCAAACGCGGCTTGCAGGTGCTGGCGCTGACCGACCATGACGAAGTCAGCGGGCTTCAAAGTGCGCGGGCGGCCGCGGAACAGCACGGCATCACGCTCGTCGATGGCGTAGAGATATCGGTCACTTGGCGCGGCCACACCATACACGTGGTCGGGCTCGGCATCGACCCGTCCAATGATGCGCTCAAACGCGGACTGGCGGCGACGCGCGGAGGGCGGCAGCAGCGCGCCGAAAAAATGGCGGCGGCACTCGACGGCATGGGTATCAGCGGCAGCGCGGAAGGCGCACGGCAATTCGCCGCCAACGGCGAGCTTCTCAGCCGGACGCATTTTGCGCGATTCCTGGTGAAGTCCGGCGCGGTCAAGGACATGCAAAGCGCGTTTACCCGCTTTCTCGGCAACGGCCGTGCCGCGTTCGTCGCGCACGAGTGGGCGAGTCTCGAGAACGCCGTCCAATGGATCAAGGGCAGCGGGGGAGTTTCCGTCATAGCGCACCCCGGGCGCTACGACCTCGACAGCGCCGAAATGCGCGCGCTGCTCGGCGAATTCCGCGATCACGGCGGCGCTGCGCTCGAGGTGGTGACCTCAAGCCATAAGCCGCAGCAGTATGGACAGTTTGCCGCGCACGCGAAGCAATTCGGGCTCACCGCGTCCGCTGGTTCGGATTTTCACTCGCCCGAAGAAAGCTATCACGATCTGGGCAGCCTGCCCGCGCTGCCGCGGGATGTCGAGCCGGTCTGGCAGCGGCTCGGTATTTGACGCGAATTCGGTCAGCGTCAATCGACAAATTATCGTGAGCCAGTTCTTCACCATTCATCCGGTCAATCCGCAAACGCGCCTTATCCGGCAGGCAGTGCAGATCATTCGCGTCGGCGGACTTGTCGCCATGCCGACGGATTCCTGCTATGCGCTGGGCTGCCATGTCGGCGACAAGGCGGCGATGGAGCGCATACGCGCGATCCGCCAAGTCGACGAGCGCCATCATTTCAGCCTGCTCTGCCGGAATCTCGCAGAGGCCGCCCTGTATGCGCGTATCGACGACCGCCATTTCAGAGTCATGAAAGCGGCCACTCCCGGGAGCTATACGTTCATTCTGCACGCGACGCGCGAAGTGCCGCGCCGCCTCATGCATCCGAAGCGCCGGACGATCGGCGTGCGCATTCCGGCCCATCGCATCGTCAACGCGCTGCTCGCGGAGCTGGGCGAGCCTTTGCTGTCGTCGACGCTGATCATGCCCGGCGATCCGGCTCCGTTGAGCGACGCGGCTGAGATCCGCGAGCGGCTCGAGCATCGGGTCGATCTCATTCTCGATGGCGGACATTGCGGCACGCAGCCGACTACCGTCGTCGATCTTACGGGAGAAGTGCCGGTCATAACCCGCCAGGGCAAAGGGCCCGCGGACATTTTCGGAGAACTCGTTGGAGCTTAGTGTAGTACAGAAGATCGCGGTCTTCGCGCTGCCCGTGCTGTTCGCGATCACGCTGCATGAAGCGGCGCACGGTTACGTCGCGAAACATTTCGGCGACCTGACGGCCTATGCGGCGGGGCGCATCAGCCTCAATCCGCTGCGGCATATCGACATCGTTGGCACGATCATCGTGCCCCTGATGAGCCTGCTGGTTGCAGACATCCTGTTCGGCTGGGCAAAGCCGGTGCCCGTCAACTTCGCGAACCTGCGCCAACCGAAGCGGGACATGCTGTGGGTCGCGGCGGCGGGGCCGCTCAGCAATCTGGCGATGGCGCTGGGCTGGGCAATTGTTTACAAGGCGGGCATCGCGCTCGCGCCTGCCAATCCGGCGCTGTCGTGGCTCGTTTTCGTCGGCGCCTGCGGTATTTTCGTGAACGTTATTTTCATGGCGCTGAATCTTCTGCCGCTGCCGCCGCTCGACGGCGGACGGATCATGGTAAGCCTGCTTCCGCACCGGCTTGCCTGGCGTTTTGCGAAGATCGAGCCCTATGGGTTCGTCATATTGCTCGTGCTGTTGTTAACCAAGGTATTGGGCTATATCCTGTGGCCGCTGATCGGGATCTCCATGGCGGGCATCGGCGGCTTGTTCAGTATTCCGTCCGGCGAGTTGTTTTCGGTGCTGCGCGTGTTGTAAAGGTGAAGAATTTCCATGTACGTTGATCGCGTTTTATCGGGCATGCGGCCGACCGGTGCCCTGCACCTCGGGCACTACCACGGCGTGCTCAAAAACTGGATACGGCTGCAGCACGAGTACGAGTGCCTGTTCTTCGTTGCCGACTGGCATGCATTGACGACGCATTACGACACGCCCGACATCATCGAGACGAACACGTGGGACATGGTGATCGACTGGCTGGCGGCCGGCGTGGATCCCTCGCTCGCGACGATTTTTATACAGTCGCGCGTGCCCCAGCATGCCGAACTGCACCTGCTGCTTTCGATGATCACACCGCTCGGCTGGCTCGAGCGCGTGCCGACCTATAAGGACCAGCAGGAGAAGCTGACCGACAAGGATCTGTCCACGTACGGCTTCCTTGGCTATCCGCTGCTGCAAAGCGCCGACATCCTGATCTACCGCGCGAACCGCGTGCCGGTGGGCGAGGACCAGGTGCCGCATATCGAATTCACGCGTGAAATCGCGCGCCGGTTCAACCATGTGTACGGCCGCGAGCCGGGCTTCGAGGAAAAAGCGGAAGCCGCGATCAAGAAACTGGGAGCCAAGCGGGCGCGCCTGTACCGCGACTTGCGCAAGAAATTCCTGGAGCAGGGCGACGCGCAGGCGCTCGTCGCTGCGCGCGACGTGCTCGAGAAGGCGCAGAATCTCGCGCTCGGCGATCGGGAGCGGCTGTTCGGCTACGTCGAGGGCGGCGGCAAGATGATTCTGACCGAGCCGCAGGCGCTCCTGACCGAAGCGTCCAGGATGCCGGGCACCGACGGCCAGAAAATGTCGAAGTCGTACGACAATACGATCGGCTTGCGCGACGAGCCGGACGTCATCACGAAAAAGATCCGCACCATGCCGACCGATCCGGCGCGCGTGAAACGGACTGATCCGGGCGATCCGGAAAAATGTCCCGTCTGGCAATTGCATCAGGTTTACTCGGACGATGCGCGCAAGCAATGGGTGCAGCAGGGTTGCCGCAGCGCCGGCATCGGCTGCCTTGAATGCAAGCAGCCGGTCATCGACGGCGTGCTCGCGGAACTCAAACCGATGCGCGAGCGCGCGCAGCGTTATCTCGAAGACCCGACGCTCGTGCGCAGCATCATCGCGGACGGCGGCGAGAAAACGCAGCGTCTGGCCGAGGAAACGATGCGCGACGTGCGCCAGGTGATGGGGCTCAATTACGGTTGAGCCGCAGCATCGCCGCAATCGCCGTCGCAGCGAGTTTGCGCACGCAAGAAGTTGCCAGCCGGGCGGCGAATTCACGCTAAAATACCGCATGCCGCATTCCGCTCGTTCACGCCTGGCCGTGTATCTGCTCCGATGGTAGAAGCCGCCCAGTCCGCCGAGGTCATTCCGCTCGCAACCTATCGCGGTGAGCCGGTCCTCGAGCTGCCGCACGACCTGTACATTCCGCCGGACGCGCTCGAAGTCTTTCTCGACATGTTCGAGGGGCCGCTCGATCTGCTTCTGTACCTCATCCGCAAGCACAATCTGGACGTGCTCGATATTCCCATGGCGCGGCTGACCGCCCAGTATCTCGAATACGTCGAGATCATGCGCCAGAAGAGCCTGGAGCTCGCCGGCGACTACCTGGTAATGGCGGCGGTGCTGATCGAGATCAAGTCCCGCATGCTGCTGCCGCGCCCCGCGGTCGGCCAGCAGGAGGAAAGCGATCCCCGCGCCGAGCTCGTGCGCCGGCTTCTGGCGTACGAACAGATGAAGCGCGCCGCTCACAAGCTGGACGAGCTGCCGCAGGCGGGACGGGATTTCCAGCTCGTGCAGGTGTGGGTCGACAAGGCGGTCGTGCAGGCGCTGCCCAACGTGCATCCGGAAGATTTGCGTCAGGCGTGGCTGTGGCTGATGCAGCGCGCGAACGTCAACCGGCATCATCGGGTCACGCGCGATCAACTGTCCGTGCGCGAGCACATGAGCCAGATCCTGCGCCGGCTGCAGGAGACCAAACTCGTCGAATTCACCCAGCTCTTCACGCCGGCGGACGGCGTGCCCAAGCTCGTCGTGACCCTGCTCGCAATCCTCGAGCTCGCGCGCGAAACGCTCGTCGAAGTCACCCAGCAGGAACCTTATTCACCGATATACGTAAAATCCTCGGCCCATGGACTCACCGTCGTTTGATTTGCAGGAAGCCAAGCGCGTGCTCGAAGCAGCATTGCTGACGAGCAGCGAGCCTTTGCAGCTCTCGGACCTGAAAAAGCTGTTCGACGAAGAGCTGAGCTCCGAAGTCCTGCGTAATGTGCTGACCGAATTGGCGGGCGATTGGGAAGGGCGCAGCGTCGAGCTCATCAACGTCGCCAGCGGCTGGCGTTTTCGCGCGCGTCCCGAATACACGAAGTTTCTCGACCGGCTCAATCCGCAGCGTCCGCCCAAGTATTCGCGGGCGGTGATGGAGACGCTGGCGATCATCGCGTACAAGCAGCCGGTCACGCGCGGCGATATCGAGGACATCCGCGGCGTCATCGTGTCCCCGAACATCATGAAGGCCCTGCAGGCGCGCGGCTGGATCGACGTTGTCGGCAACCGCGAAGTGCCGGGCCGCCCCGAGCTCTTTGCCACCACGCGCCAGTTTCTCGACGATCTGGCGCTGCGTTCGCTGACGGAGCTGCCGCCGCTGGAGGATCTCGGTCAGCTCGTGGAGACCGTTGCAGAAGGTGCGCAGGTCGACATGGGACTGGTTGCCGAAGCTGCCGGATCGACCGAAGCGCCCGTGGACGGCGAGGAAGAAGACGCGCAAAGAGCAGTGGAAGAGAGCGCGACGCCGACGCTCAATTAGGCGGCTGCCACCGCGGGCGGTCGCTACTTCGCGAACGTGCGCAAATACGCGACGAGCTGCCAGATATTTTCGTCACTGAATTTGCCGTACGCGCTTGCGGCCGACATTGCCGTCCTCGGCGAGCCGTTCTTCACAATCCAGAAAAGCTGACCGTCGGGAATTCCCTTGACGGTTTGCGCGCAGGCGAAATTGCGCGGCGGCGGCGCGAACTGCGACGCGAGCACCCCTTTCCCGTCGCCTTTCTCGCCATGACAGGTTGCGCAAGCGATCCCGCCTGACGTGCCCCGATACAAACGCTGGCCGGCGGCGGCTGTCTGCGCGGTCGCGGGCAACGGGTTGTCAAGCGCGTAAATTTCTGCCGGCGCCTGGCCGGTAAAGCGAGGCTGCGGACATTCGCCCGGCGGCGGAAACTGATCTGCGGCACAAAGAGCCGCGGTCAGTGTGAGAAACCCGGCGAAGGTGCCGTGCCGGATCGCGTCGCGGTATGTCATTTTCATGATGTCGGACGCATTGTGGCCAAGTCCATCGCGTCGTGTAGGCCTATTTCGCAGCGAATTTGATATGCATCAATTTGCGTTCAAACAATCGTTTGATGCGTTCCCGAATCTTGGTAAAACCAAAAGGAAAAATTCCGTAACGTCAGTTCCAGGGAGTTGAGGCATGCGTTTTCGCCCGGCGGCGTTTGTTCTTCTTGCGTTGCTTGCTGTTGCAGGCACATCCCATGAGGCGTTCGCCGCGCAAGCCACGGCGCCGGATGCGGCGTCCCCCCCGGACAAGGCGGTCTGTCTCGGTTGCCACGGCAACGAAGGGTTTTCGATGCCCGCCGCGGACGGCACCAGCCGTCAGCTTTTCGTTGCCGGCGACAAGTTCGAGAAAAGCGTGCACGGCGCATTTCAATGCACGATGTGCCACCAGGACGTAACGTCCGCTTCGCATGAAAAGAAGCCGCAGAAGGTGGATTGCGGCACCTGCCACGCCGACCCGAAAAAGGCTTATCTCACGTCGGTCCATGGCCAGGAGCAGGCCAAAGGAAATACCAAGGCTGCGACCTGCGTTAGCTGTCATACCAATCATGCCGTGCTGTCGCCCAAGACCGACGCGGTGAAGCTGTCGATCGTCGAGCGCTGCGGCGGTTGCCACAGCGAAAATTACAAGTCCTATCAGGACACCTATCACGGGCAGGTGACATCGCTCGGCTTTGCGTACACGGCCAAGTGTTTCGATTGCCACGGCAATCACGGCATCAAGCGGGTCTCCGATCCCGATTCGAGCGTGCACCCGTATCACCGCCTGCAGACCTGCCAGAAGTGTCATACGAACGCCACGTGGGGATTCACGACGTTCCAGCCGCACGCGAACACGCATGATTACGCGCGCTATCCGTTGATGTGGATCGTCTCCAAGTTCATGCTTGCGCTGATCATCGGCGTGTTCGCATTCTTCTGGACGCATTCGGCGCTCTGGTTCTACCGCGAATTCAAAGACCGCAGGGACGGCGTGCCGCGGCCTCACATCGCGGCGGGCGAGGTCCCATATGCGAGCGGCAAGTACTACCAGCGCTTCGGGCCGGCCTGGCGGCTTGCCCATCTCATGTTTGCGATCGCGCTGATGGTCTTGTCGCTGACGGGCATGGCAGTGTTCTATGCGCGGACCGAGTGGGCTGGCTGGCTCATGCAAACGATTGGCGGTCCGCAGAACGCAGCCATCATCCACCGTGTCGCCGCGGTGCTGATCCTGAGCATCTTCCTCGCGCAGCTTGCCTATTTCGTCGTCAGGCTCGCACCGCGCTGGCGTACGTTCAAATGGTTTGGCCATACCTCGCTCGTGCCGAGCCTGCAGGACCTGAAGGACATCATCGCGATGTTCAAGTGGTTTTTCGGCAAAGGTCCGCGGCCTGTATTCGGACGCTGGAACTATCTCGAGCGCTTCGACTACTGGGCACCGTTCTGGGGCCTCACGATCGTCGGCGGCAGCGGCGTGATGCTGTGGTTCAAGGAAGTGACGGCGTCGGTGTGGCCGGGCTGGATCTTCAACGTCGCCGCGCTCGCGCATGGCGAAGAGGCGTTCCTCGCGATCATGTTCCTATTCACCGTGCACTTCTTCAACAATCACTTCCGGCCGGACAAGCTGCCGCCGCCGGACATCGTGATGTTTACCGGTGCCGTCTCGCTCGAGGAGTTCAAGCGCGAGCACACGCTCGAATACAACGAGCTCGTCGCAAGCGGCCGGCTGAAGGATTACCTGGTCGACGTGCCTTCGCCGGCAATGACTTTCGGCGCGCGCGTTTTGGGCATCTTCCTGCTGGCATGCGGGTTGACGCTGCTGACGCTCGTCGTCATAGGGTTTATCCACACGCTCGGCAATTGACCTTCCGTGGTGCGCTTCCCGCAACCAGGTGTCGTTCTTTCGCTTCGCTCATTTGTTTCGGCATTGATTGACCCACATCAAAACGGTCCGGAGGCGGCTCAGTAGCATCAGACGGGAAATGATGGGTCAAAGGGGGCTCGAGTGAAGCATCTATCGACGTTCGCAATCAACCTTGCCGTGGCGGCATTGCTGGCGTTGGTTGGCGCCCGCAGCATGGCCGCAGACGGTCCGCCGGTCCGCAACGTGGCACCCGAAGCCGAGCTGTGCAAAGGCTGTCACGAGCCGTACGTTCAATCCTTCCTGACCACCAAGCACGGGCAGCAAGGCAATTTCAAAGGGCCGGATTGCCAGACCTGCCACGTGAACGCACTGGAGCATGCGAAGGCGGGCGGCGGCCGCGGCGCCGGCAATATCCTGAGCTATTCCAACAAGAAGGTGCCTGCGGCGCAGAAGTCGGGGACGTGCCTGGGCTGTCATGACGGCAATCGCCATCTGGCGTTTTGGGCGTCCGGCAAACACTCGAAGAATGACGTGGCCTGCACCGATTGCCACTCGCTGCACGGCAAGCCCGGCCCCGGAGCGACGCTCGCTTTCAGGAACCCGAACCCGAAAATCAGCCCCTACGAAACGACTCAACGGGTTTTGCAGTACGAAACCTGCGCGACCTGTCACCGCCAGATCCAGTCACAAATCCTGAAGCCGTCGCACCACCCGATCATCGAAGGCAAGCTGAACTGCACCGATTGCCACAATCCGCACGGAGCGCTGACAAAAGCGATGATCAAGAGCGAGTCGGTGCAAACGCTGTGCACGACCTGCCACTCGGAAAAACGTGGCCCTTTCATCTGGGAGCATCCGCCGGTCGAGGAAAACTGCCTGACCTGTCACAACTCGCACGGCTCGAACCACAAGCGTCTGCTTTCCGAGCCGGCGCCCAATGTATGTCAGGACTGCCATGACGCAGCCCAGCATCCGGGCACGGCGTACACAGGAGGCAAGGGGTGGGTGCCGGTTCCTCCGAACACGACCGACACGCGACTGATCGCGCGTGGCTGCGTGAACTGTCACTACCAGATCCACGGCAGCAATGCACCGGCCAAGCGCGGCCAGATGTTCCTGCGATAGGGAGACGACCATGGATTCGAAGCTTCCCGTACTGCTCGCCATCGGTCTCATGGGTGCGTCAACTTTTGCCCTTGCAGCCGATGAAGAACCCGGTTGCCGGCTGTTCGGCAGCATCGGCACCGGCATTCAGGGGACGAACACCAACGCGGGCGATCCTTCCAAGTTCAATGAGTATCGCGACATGAGCAACGGCCTCATGCCCAATTTCGAGTTCAAGGGGCGCTGCGCCGACAATTACATGAACGCGTATGGCGAGAACCTGGGCCGCGACGACCAATACCTGGACTTGAGCGGCGGGCAGTACGGCATGTTCAAGTACCGGCTGTATGACAACGAACTGCGCCACAAATTCGGGCAGGGCATAGGCGCGATCACGCCGTTTTTCGGGTCGGGCGGCAATTTCCTGAGCGTGCCCACCAACGCGGGCGGCGTGATCAACAGGAACCCGGCCACCTGGAACACGTTCGACAACTCGTACAAGCGCCAGGACATCGGCGGCATGTTCGAGCTTTCCAACAACTCGCCGTTTTACGTGCGTTTCGACGGCAATCAGGTCAAGCGCAACGGAATAAAGGTTCTGGCAGGGGCCAACGGCACTTCACCCGGCAATGGCTTCATGGATCTGCCGTCGCCAGTCGACTATACCGACAACAATCTTGCGGCCGAGGTCGGCTACAGCACCAAGCGCGGTCACGTTGCTCTAAACGTCTCGCATTTCCGGTTCTCGAACGGAAATTCAATCCTGAACTGGACGAACCCGTTCTTTGGCGGTACGGATACGACGGTACTGGCGCCCGAAAGCAACCTGACCAAGGTGGCATTGAACGGCAATCTGAAGCAGCTTCCTTACAGCTCGGTGCTTGCGGGGCGATTTACGTACAGCGCGACGGAAAACAATGTGCCGGTTCTCGGGTCGATCCTGTCGAATACAGGCGGCTTGTCGGGCAATGCAAACCCCAACCGGTCGCTCTTCAGCGGCGACGTAGTCCACGAGACGGCATCGCTCAGCCTGAACTCCCATCCGCTCGACCGGCTCGATACGAAGCTGTATTACAACTTCAATCGCAAGGACAACCGCTCGACTCAAATCACGTTCAACCCGGCCGCCGCCCCTGCGGCCAACGCGAACCTGCAGTGCCCGCTGCCCAGCCCCCCGGGCGGCAACGGGCTGTGCCAGACCGAGCTCTACAGCTACAAGAAGAACAACTGGGGCTTCGAAGGCGGCTATCGACTCAACCCGGAAAACAAGTTCGTTCTGGGCATCGACTATCTCGACGCGGATTACGAGCGCATCGACTACACGCGCGCGCTCGAGAGGAAATACCTGGTCGAGTGGAGGAACAGCTCGATCGACATGCTCGACACCCGCGCGAAATATCAGCGCCTGGTGCGCTCGAGCACGTTTGTCGATACGGGCAATTTCAACGCGTACCAGCGCCGCTACGATCTGGCCAGCGTGAGCCAGGACCTGGCCAAAGTAGTATTCGACGTGACTCCGCAACCAATGCTGAACCTGGGACTGGAAGTCATTTACAAGCACAACGACTACAGCGATGACATCCAGACCCTTGGCCGCACGAAGGACGAGCGCGGCGAGCTTTATTTCAACGTCGGTTATGGCGATCTGAACATCTGGCGCGTGTCGCTGTTTGCCGATGCGGAATACGTAACATTCGATTCCACGCACCGGACCGGGGCAGTGCCCGCCAGCGGGAACCCGGCCGCGCCACCGGCACCCGCCGCGCCGGCAGTGTCGACGAGCTATACGTATTCGAACAAAGCGCGTGACAAGAGCTTTATGGTCGGTCTTTCAGGCGACTGGGTGCCAAAAGAGAAATGGAAATTGAACGGCGCGGCGATCTGGATGCGGACGCAGGGGACAGTGGACTTTGCAGCGCAGGGCGGTGCCATCATCGCCGCGCCGGGACTGCTGCCGATTCCTAGCTCTGACACCACGACGACGATAACGCTCAACTTCAAAGGGACTTACGCCTATACCAGGAACCTCGATCTCACCGGGGGCTACGCCTATCAGCATTACAGTTACAGCGACATCTCGAGCAACAACTACGGGTGGCTCACCGGCGCTGGCACGAGTACGTCGTTTGCGAGCGGCCTCTATGCATTCCCGCAATCCAACTCGAACACCGTGTACGGCTTCGTGAAATACAAGTTTCAGTAACGCGCTGCTTGGTTCGGCGGCACAAGCGACGCCGTTAACGATCGATTTACGATTAATTCACAGGGCTGAAAGGAGAAGGTATGAAGATGATGATTCTGGTAATGACGGCCGCCGCGGCGCTTGCCGCAGCGGGAGCGGCGAGCGCCCAGTCCGGCGCGGATCTCGCGAAAGCGAAGAACTGCACGGGTTGTCATGAGCTCGACAAGAAGAAAGTCGGCCCGGCATTCAAGGACGTTGCCGCAAAATACAAGGACAACAAAGACGCCGCAGCGAAAATCGCCGGAGAGTTGAAAGAAGGCAAAGGCCATCCGGTGAAAGTGGCGGCTACCGATGCGGAGCTCAAAACGCTCGTCGAATACGTGCTGTCGCTGAAATAGGCGCGATCGACAGGCAGGCATGCAGGCCGGCAACCGCCGGCCTTTTTTTTGCCGGCGCGAGACCGCGGCGGCGTTCTTGACCTAAGTCAATGTAACGGCTGGCTCTTTTGCTAGTCTGGCGGCGCAGTCACGAGAGCTTGAACGCGGCTCGCCGCCGGCTGCGATACCACATCAAGGCATGGCCGTAAGTAAATGAAGCAATTTGAGCAATTCACCTTGAGTTGCTGTCAGATTTACACGCGAATCCGGTAAAATGCGCGAACTTTTGAATGCAGTCCTGCAGGTGCCGTCAGCGAGGCGCGCGGCATTGTCCAGTCTCTCGAGATATGAAACCCAGACATAAACGCATGGCGATCATCGCGGGCGGTGTCGCCGCGCTCGGCATCGCGGCCGCGCTGGTCCTCAACGCGTTCCAGAGTAACCTCGTCTTCTTTTTCAGCCCGACCCAGGTCATGGCCAACGAAGCGCCGCGCGGCAAGGCCTTTCGCATCGGCGGCATGGTCGAAACGGGCAGCGTGAAGCGCGAGAACGACGGCCTCACCGTGCATTTCCGCGTGACCGACACCGCCAGGACGATACCGGTTGTCTACACGGGCATTCTTCCGGACCTGTTCAAGGAAGGCAAAGGCGTCGTGGCGCAGGGCAAGCTCGGTCCTGACGGCGAGTTCCGCGCGACCGAAGTGCTTGCCAAGCACGATGAGAATTACATGCCGCCCGATGCGAAGCACGCGATCGAGCAGGCGCAGAAAGCCCAGAAAAGCGTGATAGCGAAATAAGGACCTCATGATTCCGGAAATCGGCCAGTTTGCATTGATCCTCGCGCTTCTTCTCGCGGTGACACAGGGTGTGTTGCCGATCGCGGGCGCTGCCCGCGGCAATGTTGCGTGGATGTCCGTCGCGCGGCCTGCCGCCCAGGGGCAATTCACCTTCGTCGCCATCGCATTTGGCTGCCTTGCATATTGCTTCGTCAACAATGATTTCTCGGTGCTTAACGTAGCGACCAATTCCAACTCGCAATTGCCGGTGCATTACCGGTTCGCCGCGACCTGGGGATCGCACGAGGGCTCGCTCCTCCTGTGGGTGCTGATGCTCAATGTGTGGACCGTCGCAGTGACGGTTTTCAGCCGCCACCTGCCCGAGCAGATGGTCGCGCGCGTCATCGGCGTCATGGGACTCGTCAGCGTCGGCTTTCTGCTCTTCATGCTGCTCACGTCAAATCCGTTCGACCGGCTCTTCCCGGCGGCGCCCGACGGTCGCGATCTGAATCCGCTGTTGCAGGATCCCGGCATGGTGATTCATCCGCCGATGCTCTACATGGGCTACGTCGGGTTCTCGGTGGCATTCGCTTTCTCGATTGCGGCGCTGATCGGCGGCCGGCTCGACGCGACGTGGGCGCGCTGGTCGCGGCCGTGGACGACGCTGGCATGGTGTTTCCTCACGATCGGCATCATGCTCGGCAGCTGGTGGGCTTATTACGAGCTCGGCTGGGGCGGCTGGTGGTTCTGGGATCCGGTCGAGAACGCATCGTTCATGCCGTGGCTGGTCGGCACGGCGCTCATGCATTCGCTGGCGGTCACCGAAAAGCGCGGCAGCTTCAAGAGCTGGACGGTCATGCTAGCGATCTGCGCGTTCAGCCTTAGCCTGCTCGGAACCTTTCTGGTGCGCTCGGGCGTGCTGACTTCCGTGCACGCCTTCGCCACCGATCCCAAGCGCGGCATATTCATCCTCGCATTCCTGACGATCGTCATCGGCAGCTCGCTCGTTCTCTTTGCGATGCGCGCGCCGAAAGTAGGTCTCGGCGGCGCGTTCGGTCTGGTCTCGCGCGAATCGATGCTGCTGGCGAACAACACGCTGCTGGTTGTTGCGGCCGGCTCGGTCCTGCTCGGCACGCTGTATCCGCTGTTTCTCGATGCGCTGGGTCTCGGCAAGATTTCCGTCGGGCCGCCGTACTTCGACAGTGTGTTCGTGCCGCTCATGACGCCCGCAATTTTTCTGATGGGCATCGGGCCGCTCGCGCGCTGGAAGGAAGCGAGCCTGCCCGATCTGGCGACCCGCCTCAAATGGGCGTTCGGCGTGAGCATCGTGACCGCTCTGATTCTGCCGTTCGTCATGGGAACGTGGACGCCGATGATCGCGTTCGGTCTGGCGCTTGCGCTCTGGGTCCTGACTTCGTCCGCGGTCAATCTGCATTCGCGCCTCAAAGCGCTGCCCGGCAGCCTGATGTCGCGCATTGCCAGCCAGCCGCGCAGTTACTACGGGATGCTGCTCGCGCATTGCGGCATCGCGGTGTTCATCATCGGGGTCACGCTCGTGAAGGGCTACGAGAGCGAGCGCGACGTGCGAATGGCAGTCGGCGACAAGGTTGAAGTCGGCGGCTATTCGTTCCGTTTCGACGGCACGCGCAATATCGTCGGCCCGAACTATCGCGGCGCGCGCGGCATCGTGGCGGTGAGCCGCGACGGCAAAGAGCTGATGGTGCTCAATCCCGAAAAACGCATTTACAACGCGCAGAACATGCCGATGACCGAGGCGGCGATCTCGACCGGGTTATTCGGCGACATCTATGTTTCGCTCGGCGAGCCGGTCGACGGCGGCGCCTGGAGCGTGCGCGTGTATCGCAAGCCGTTCGTGACCTGGATCTGGGGCGGCTGCATTCTCATGGCGCTCGGCGGTTTCATCGCGTTGAGCGACCGGCGCTATCGCACCGCGAAGCGTCGCGCCGCTGAAGCAGTGCCGGCCGGCGGCAAGCAGCCGGTCGCGGGCTGAAGGGCGCGGCAGGCAATGAACCGCTATCTGATTCCGCTCGCCGTTTTCGTCGTGCTCGTCGTTTTCCTGGGCATCGGCCTCGGCTTGAACCCGCGCGAAGTGCCTTCGCCGCTGATCGGCAAGCCGGCGCCCGCGTTCAAGCTCTCCGAATTGCATCAAAACGGCAAGCTGCTCGGCAAGGAAGATATGCTGGGCAAGGTGTGGCTGCTTAACGTCTGGGCGTCGTGGTGCGTGTCGTGCCGCGAAGAGCACCCGGTGCTGGTGGAATTCTCGAAGCAGAACATCGTTCCGCTTTACGGGCTCAACTACAAGGACAAGCGCGACGATGCGCTGGCGTGGCTGAAGCAGTTCGGCGATCCGTATACCGCGAGCATCGTCGACGCGGACGGCCGCGTGGGCATCGATTACGGCGTGTATGGCGTGCCCGAGACTTTCGTGATCGACAAGGCGGGCGTTGTCCGATACAAGCAGATCGGCCCCGTAACACCGAAAGCGCTGAACGAAAAAATTTTGCCGCTCTTGAAGCAGCTACAGCAGTCATGACGGCGCGTTTTTTGCTGGTAGCGCTCGCGTGGCTGCCGTTCGCGGTGTGCGCGCAGATCGCGCAGCCGCTGCCCGAAGATCCCGTCGCGAACAAGCGCGCGGTGTTGCTCGCGGAAGAGCTGCGCTGCCTCGTCTGCCAGAACCAGACGATCGCCGATTCGCATGCCGATCTCGCGGTGGATCTGCGGCGCCAGATCCGCGAACAGATCGCGCAGGGCAAGTCGGACCGCCAGATTCTCGATTACATGGTCGACCGATACGGCGACTTCGTGCTGTACCGGCCGCCCGTCAAAGGGACGACGCTGATCCTTTGGTTCGGCCCGCTGCTGCTGCCCGTGTGCGGTTTGGCCTTCCTGTTCTATTACCTCAAGGCGCGGCGCAAGCGCGTCGAAGTCCAGCAATTGTCCGCCGGCGATCTCGAGGAAGCGAAGGCGCTGCTCGAGGAAGACAACCGGGGCCGCGCCAGATGACCGCATTCATCGCCGTAGCAGCATTGATGGCCGCCGCCGCGCTTGCGTGGGTGCTTCCCGGGCTGCTGCGCCGGCGCGAGGAGGCTGCCATCGTGCAGCCGCGCGCTGCGACACTCGCAGTGCTCAAGGACCAGCTCGCCGAGCTCGAGGCCGATCTTGCGGCCGGTACGCTGCCGAGGGACCAATACCAGCAGGCGAGGCAGGATCTGGAGCGCCGCGCGCTCGAGGAAACGCGCGACGCGGCCGCCCACGTCACAGCAGCCGGAAATATGGCGCCCGCATCGTGGACCGCCGTCGTGCTCGCGTTCGCAATCCCCGCGCTTGCGGCGATTCTCTACGTCAGCATCGGCGCGCCGCATGGTGTCACGCAGTCGCCGGAAGCGCGCGCTCCGGGTCAGCCGTCCCGTCACGACGTCGAAGGCATGGTCGCCAAGCTGGCGGCGCGCATGGAGCAGGTGCCGGATGACGGCAAGGGCTGGGCGCTGCTCGCGCGCTCGTATCTGGTGCTCGGCCGCAACGACGATGCGGTTGCCGCTTACGAGCGCGCCGCGAACATTCTTAAAGACGACGCCGACGTGCTCGCCGATTACGCCGATGCGCTGGCGATGCAGCAGGGCCGCAATATCGAAGGCAAGCCCATGAAGTTGATCGAACGCGCACTGAAGATCGACCCGACGCAGTGGAAGGCGCTGGCGATGGCAGGCTCCGCAGCGTTCGACCGCAAGGATTACAAGACCGCGATTGCGTATTGGCAAAAGCTCGAGTCGCGCGCCGAGCCGGGCTCCGAGTTCGCGCGGCAGGTTAGCGCGAACATTCAGGAGGCGAGCGAGCGCGCCGGCATCAAAGTGGCGGCAGCACCCGCGATGCAGCCGAAGGGAGAATCCGCGCCAAAAACTGCCGCTGCGGCTCCCGGCGGCGGAAAAATCGAGGGCCAGGTCAGCCTCACCCGCGAGCTGGCCTCCAAAGCAGCGCCGACGGACACGGTATTCGTGTTCGCACGCGCTATCGAAGGCCCGCGGATGCCGCTCGCGATCATGCGGCTGCAGGTTAAGGATCTTCCCGCCAAATTTCATCTCGACGACACGATGTCGATGTCGCCGGCGATAAAGCTCTCGAGTTTCCCGCAGGTAATCATCGGCGCGCGCGTCTCGAAATCCGGCAGCGCAACGCCGCAATCCGGCGATTTGCAAGGCATCAGCAAGCCGACGCCGGTCGGCGCCTCCGGCGTTTCTCTCGTCATCGACCAGCAGTTGCCCTGATCCGCGGGTCGGCCAGCCCCCGGGGCCGCCTTACGCCTGCCTGGGCAGGGCGCGGAGCGCGGTATTGCGCCGCGCCTTGATGACGACAAGTTCCAGCACGATGCATGCGACGGTCACCGCGTACGAGCCCCATACATAGAAGCCGTAGCCGCCCATGGCAATGAATTCGTCGATGCTCGCCCAGTTCATGTCTTTTTCTCCTCAAGCGCTTTCACCCAATCGCTGTTGCGCTCGCGCTCGAGAATGATGCAGCGCAGGCGCACGAGCATCGCGGCGATGCTGTACATCCAGAACGCAAGTGCCATGATGAGCATGCCGAGCAGCATTGTTTTCGCCATGGTCGGGCTTTTGGTCAAGCTCACTGACGCGCCCTGATGCAGCGTGTTCCACCATTTGACCGAAAAATAAATGATGGGGACGTTGACGACGCCGACCAGCGCGATCACAGCGCCGGCCTTGTCGGCGCGGCGCGGGTCGTCGATCGCCGCCTGCAGCGACATGAACCCGAAATAGAGGAAGAGCAGGATCAATTCCGACGTCAGGCGCGCATCCCACACCCACCACGTGCCCCACATCGGCTTGCCCCACAGGGCGCCCGTCCAAAGTGCGATGAACGTCATCAACGCGCCGGTTGGCGCGAGCGCCGAAGCGACCATCGACGAGAGCCGCGTGTTGAACGCGAGGCCGATTCCGGCCCACATCGCCATCACGACGTAGATGAACATCGACATCCACGCAGCCGGCACGTGAATGAAGATGATTCGATAGGCTTCGCCCTGCTGGGCATCGGTCGGGGCGACGAAGAAGCTGATGTAAAGGCCGGCCAGGAGAAACAGCAGCGCCAGACCGAAAAAAAGCGGCGCGAGCCTGCCAGCGACCGGGTAGAAGCTTGCCGGCGACGAATACTTGAACCAGTTGATAGCCATCCCTTTAGCCTATTCGACCGCAATACGTACCGCGAGCGCCGTCGCCCACGGCGCAAACGCCAGCGCGACCAGCAGCAGCGCTCCGAGCAACGACAAGTGCGCCCCCCCGCCGAGCCCTGCTGCGCTGGCTTCGACGGCGCCGGCGCCGAAAATCAGCACCGGCACGTAAAGCGGCAGCACGAGCAGCGAGAGCAGGGCGCCGCCGCCGCGCAAGCCGAGCGTAAGCGCGGCGCCCACCGCGCCGATCAGACCGAGCGTCGGCGTGCCGAGCAGGAGCGATGCTAGCAGAACGAGCTGGGCGTCGGCATGGAGATCGAACTGCAGTCCCAGCAGCGGCGCGACCACGACCAGCGGCAGCCCCGAGGCGAGCCAGTGCGCGACGATCTTGCCGAGCACGAGCAGCGTGAGCGGATGCGGTGACAGCGCCAGTTGCTCGAGCGTGCCGTCCGCGTAGTCGCTCGCGAAAAGCCGCGTCAATGCGAGCATCGAAGCAAGCAGCGCCGCCACCCACACGACGCCGGGGCCCATCGTGCGCAACAGCGCGGTTTCCGGACCGACGCCGAGCGGAAAGAGACTCACGACGATCGCAAAGAAAATCAGGGTTGTCGCAAGATCTGCGCGATGCCGGAGCGCGGCAAGGAGATCGCGCTTTACCACCGCCGCGATTGCAGCCGCCATGCCCGGCGCGCTCAACGTCCCAGCTCCACGCGGCGCACGTTGCCTGCGGTGATGGCGACGTCCTGGTGTGTCGTCAGCACGACGATGCCGCCGCGCGCAAGCTGCGCTTCGATGAGCGTCTTGACGACGCCGAGGGCGGCGACGTCCAGCGCGGTGAACGGCTCGTCTAGAATCCACAGCGGGCGGGACGCGGCGAGGCAGAGGCGCGCGAGCGCCACCCGCCGGCGCTGGCCTTGCGAAAGCGCCTTGCACGCCTGATGAAGAAAATTGGCGAGGCCGAGCTCCGCAAGCGCGGCGCTCACTGCATCCTCATCCGCATGAAGGCTTCCCGACGCCGCAGACAGGCGCAGGTTCTCGAGCGCGGTCAGCTCGTCCTTGATTCCGCTCAAGTGCCCGAGGTAAGCGAGCTGCGCGCGGTAATCGTCGCCCAGCGTGCGGATATCCGTGCCGCTCCAGCTGATCGTTCCGTTAACAGGAGACAGGAGGCCGCACAAATTGCGCAACAGGCTTGTTTTGCCGCTGCCGTTAGGTCCGCGCACTTCGAGCAGGGTTTGCGGCGGCGCTTCGAAGCTCAAGTCCGCAAACAGCCGGCGTTCGCCGCGCACGCATTCGAGTTGTTTAGTCGCCAGCATGTCGCACGCCTGTGCGCGGGGGCCATGGATTCAGCGCGCGATGATACCTTAGAAGGATAGCGTCTGCGTGCCGGATGATTTGCCGCCTCTTGATCTGGGTCAACGCGATTGCGGCGAGGCGTTTTAGCATGACTCATCATATGCAGCGCACGCGCACGCTATTTTCCGGCCCTCGACATCCGGACATCCTCGAGCACCTCGACGGGCTGTCGCGAGCCGCGCATTCCTGAGCGACAAGGACGCCGCATCATGTTTCAGGTACGCATACACGGGCGCGGCGGGCAGGGCGTGGTGTCGGCGGCAGAAATGCTGTCGATTGCGGCGTTCGGCGAAGGGCGTCACGCGCAGGCCTTTCCGAGCTTCGGCTCGGAGCGCATGGGCGCACCGGTGATGGCATTCTGCCGTATCGACGACCGGGAAATCCGACTGCGCGAGCCCGTGCTCGCACCCGATGCGCTGATCATCCAGGACCCTACGCTGCTGCACCAGGTCGATCTCTTTCGGGGCTTGTCGCTGCGCGGCTTCATTCTCATCAATTCGACGCGCACGTTCGACCAACTCGGCATCAGCGAGTTCGTGCGCAACTTCGATCCGCGGCGCGTGTGCACGGTGCCGGCGACCGAACTCGCGCTGAAGCACGTCGGGCGCGCGGTCCCGAACGCGGCGCTGCTCGGAGGTTTCGCCGCGATGAGCGGACAGCTCGAGTTCCGATCGGTCGTGCAGGCGATTGCGACGAAGTTTCCGGGCAAAATCGGCGCAGCCAACGTCGCTGCAGCGCAAGCCGCGTACGATGAGACGCTGGCGGCCGTGAGGGCGGGAGCGGTGCATGCTTAAGCAGATGGAAGGTTCGCTCGCAGTCGCTGAGGCCGTCGCGCTCTGCCGCCCTGAAGTGATTTGCGCATATCCGATCACGCCGCAGACGCATATCGTCGAGGGGCTCGGCGAAATGGTGAAGCGCGGCGAGCTCAAAAACTGCGAATTTATCAATGTCGAATCCGAATTCGCTGCCTTGTCCGTGGCCATCGGCTCGTCGGCGGCAGGGGCGCGCAGTTATACGGCGACCGCAAGTCAGGGCATTCTGTTCATGGCCGAGGCGGTCTACAACGCCGCCGGCCTCGGATTGCCGATCGTGATGACCATCGGCAATCGCGCGATCGGCGCGCCGATCAATATCTGGAACGATCATTCCGACAGCATGGCGCTGCGCGACGCGGGCTGGATCCAGTTGTTTGCCGAGACGAACCAGGAGGCGGCCGACCTGCACATCCAGGCCTTCAGGCTCGCGGAGGAGCTGTCGTGCCCGGTCATGGTATGCATGGACGGCTTTATTCTGACGCATGCATACGACCGCATCGACATGCCGGAGCAGGCACAGGTCGATGCTTATCTGCCCCCGTTCGAGCCGGTCCAGATGCTCGATTGCGCGGACCCCGTGTCGATCGGCGCGATGGTCGGACCGGAAGCATTCTTCGAAGTGCGCTACCTGCAGCATCACAAGCAGCAGCGCGCGCTCGAATTGATTCCGCGGCTCGCGCAGGAGTTCAAGGCACAGTTCGGCCGCGACTCGGGCGGTCTGATTCGCACGTATCGCTGCGAAGATGCGCAAACCGTGGTCGTCGCGCTCGGCTCGCTCGTCGGGACGGTCAAGGACGCCGTCGACGAAGCCCGCAACGGCGGCCATCGCATCGGCGTGTTGTCGATCTGCTCGTTCCGGCCGTTCCCGCTCGACGCCGTGCGCGCGTCGCTCGGTCGTGCAGAACGCGTGGTCGTGCTCGAAAAATGTCTTGCGGTCGGCATTGGCGGCATCGTGTCCGACGGCGTGCGCAAGGCGCTCTCCGGCATTCAATTGAAAGGTTATACAGTGATCGCCGGTCTCGGCGGGCGCGCGGTGACGATGCAGTCGTTGCTCGACCTTTTTGCCCGCGCGCGGCGCGACGAACTCGAGCAGCTGAACTTTCTCGATCTGGACTGGGAGGTCGTGAACCGCGAGCTCGCGCGCGGGCGCCAGCAGCGCCGCGCGGGGCCGACCGCGGAAAACATCCTGCGCGATCTCAGACAGTCCGGCGCCCGTATCGGATAGGAATCCGTTATGAGTCTGCAACCGGTCAAGTTCTACCAGACGGGCACGTTCACCGTCGGCAACCGCCTCCTTGCCGACGGCGAGCGCACGGTGCAGGCCAACATGCGCCGCACCAACTCGCTCAATTCGGGCCATCGCGCGTGCCAGGGCTGCGGGGAGGCGCTCGGCGCGCGCTATGCAATTGACGCCGCAATGCAGGCGACCGGCAATCAGGTGATGGCCGTCAACGCGACGGGATGCCTCGAGGTGTTTTCGACGCCCTATCCGGAAACGTCGTGGCAGATTCCCTGGCTGCATTCACTGTTCGGCAATGCGGCGGCAGTTGCGTCCGGGGTCGCCGCTGCGAATCGCGTGAAGGGAAGGAAAGCGGTCAAAGTGATCGCGCAGGGCGGCGATGGGGGCACGACCGATATCGGGTTCGGCTGCCTCTCAGGCATGTTCGAGCGCAACGACGATGTTCTCTACATCTGCTATGACAATGAGGCGTACATGAATACCGGCGTGCAGCGTTCAAGCGCCACGCCGCCGACCGCCCGCACGGCTACGACAATGGCCGTCGGTGATCATCCCGGCAACGTGTTCGGCACCGGCAAGAACGTGCCGCTGATCGCCATTGCGCATCAGATCCCGTACGTGGCGACCGCTTCGGTCGCGAACCTGCGCGATCTCGAAGTGAAGGTGATGCGCGCGATGGGCATCGGCGGCGCGCGCTACATCCACATCCACGTGCCGTGCCCGCTCGGCTGGGGGTCGCAGCCGGCCGACACGATACGCATCGCGCGGCTCGCGGTCGAGTCGGGGCTGTTCCCGCTGATCGAGGCGGAAAACGGTGAAGTTACCGGTCGCTACAGGCTGCGCAAGCCGGTGCCGGTCGAAGAGTACCTGAAACCGCAGCGCCGGTTCGCGCACCTGTTCGGCAAGAACGCGGATGCGCATACGATCGCTGCGATCCAGGCAATTGCCGATCGCAACGTCCGGCTGTTCGGACTGCAATCATGAAAAAGCCATTTGCCATCACGCTCGACCCGGGCTCGAGCCTCGCCAATCACACCGGAAGCTGGCGCACGAACCGGCCGGTGTATGTCGATCGGCTGCCGCCGTGCAACAACGCGTGTCCAGCCGGCGAAGACATCCAAGGCTGGCTTTATCACGCCGAGAGCGGCGACTACGAGCGCGCCTGGCGCGAGCTCGTAAAAAGCAACCCGTTGCCGGCATTGATGGGGCGCGTCTGCTATCACCCGTGCGAAAGCGCGTGCAACCGCGCGACGCTCGATGAGGCGGTAAGCGTGCACGCGGTCGAGCGTTTCCTCGGCGACGAAGCGTGCAGGCAGGGCTGGAAATTCGAGATCGGCGCGCCGCCGTCGGGCAAGAAAGTGCTGGTGGTCGGCGCCGGGCCATCGGGATTGTCCGCCGCGTATCACCTCGCCAGGCTCGGACACAAAGTCAGCATCTACGAAGCGGGTCCCCTCGCCGGCGGCATGATGCGGTTCGGGATTCCCAAGTACCGGCTGCCGCGCGATGTGCTCGATGCGGAAATCCAGCGGATTTTCGACATGGGCATCACACTCAAGCTCGATATGCGGGTTGACGATATTCTCGAGACGATGAAAACGGACTGCTTCGACGCCGCATTTCTCGCCGTCGGCGCGCACGTCGGCAAGCGCACGGACATTCCGGCGCGCGACGCGACTCGAATACTCGACGCAGTCAGCGTGCTGCGCGGCATGGAAACAGCCGAGCCGCCAAAGCTCGGACGCCGCGTGATCGTTTACGGCGGCGGCAATACTGCGCTCGACGTGGCGCGGACGGCGAAGCGGCTCGGCGCGAGCGAGGCGATGATCGTGTACCGGCGCACGCGCGAGCAGATGCCCGCTCACGAATCGGAGCTGCAGGAGGCGCTCGACGAAGGCATCATGGTGCGCTGGCTCAATACGATCAAGCGCGTCGAGGAGACGACGTTCACGGTCGAGAAAATGGCGCTCGACGACAAGGGCTACCCGCAGCCGACCGGCGAATTCGAGACGATCGAGGCCGATACGCTGGTTCTCGCGCTCGGACAGGACGTCGACCTCTCGCTGCTCGACAACGTGCCGGGGCTTGCGATCGAAAGCGGCACCGTCAAAGTCGACCGCAACATGATGACTGGTTATCCAGGTATTTTCGCGGGCGGCGACATGGTGCCGTCGGAGCGCACGGTCACGGTCGCCGTCGGGCATGGCAAGAAAGCCGCGCGCAATATCGACGCGTGGCTGCGGGGCGGCGCATACGCGGTGCCGCAAAAGCACGAGCTCGCGCGCTTTGACCTGCTCAACACCTGGTACTACGCCGATGCCCCCAAGACGGTGCAGCCGGTGCTCGACATCCTGCGGCGGCAATCGAGCTTCGACGAAGTGCTAGGCGGTCTCGACGAATCGAATGCGCTCTTCGAAGCGCGGCGCTGCCTGTCGTGCGGCAACTGCTTCGAGTGCGACAACTGCTACGGCGTGTGTCCCGACAATGCAGTAGTCAAGTTAGGCCCGGGCAAGCGTTTTGAATTCAACTATGAATACTGCAAGGGGTGCGGCCTATGCGCGGCCGAGTGCCCGTGCGGCGCGATCCGGATGGAACCGGAAATAACCTAAGCCCGCTGGCGGCGGTCCTCTCCACCCCGAAATCGGCGCGCGATGATACCCTAGCTCCCCCGGGACCGCGCCTCGCCGATTGGCGAGTGCTTGGCGGACGACGAACCCGTTTGCATGATAGTGTCCCGGCATAACGCAATTGATCTGCGCCTGCGCACTCGTGCGCCGCGGGCGCCACCGAAAAGAGGAGATTCAACGATGCATGACCTATCCAATCGCGCTGCGAACGCGCCGGCGCCGCGCGGCCTTTCGCTGCTGCAGGACCCGACGCTGAATCACGGTACCGCATTTACCGAAGAGGAGCGCGACGCACTCGGCCTGCGCGGCCTGTTGCCGCCCCACGTGCTGAGCCAGGACCGGCAGGTCACGCGGGTTCTCATCAATCTGCGCAGGCTGACCGATCCGCTCGACAAGTTCGTCGCGTTGAACGCGCTGCACGACCGCAACGAAGCCTTGTTCTTCCGTGTGCTGTGCGATCACATCGACGAAATGCAGCCGATCGTGTACACGCCCACGGTCGGACTCGCGTGCCAGAAGTTCGGTCATATATTTCAGCGCCCGCGCGGTCTTTTCATCAGCGCCAGGGACCGCGGCCGTATAGCGGAAGTGATGCGCAACTGGCCGTACCCTGCCCAATTGATCGTGGTGACCGACGGGGAGCGCATTCTGGGCCTGGGCGACCTCGGCGCCAACGGCATGGGCATCCCGGTCGGCAAGCTCTCCCTTTATACCGCCTGCGCAGGTGTGCATCCGAACGCTTGTCTGCCGGTGACGATCGACGTCGGCACCAACAACGAATCGCTGCTGCAGGATTCCTTTTACGTCGGACTGCGCCAGTACCGCGTGACGGGCGATGCGTACGACGAGCTGATGGAAGAGTTCATCACCGCCGCTCACGAGGTATTTCCCGGCGTGCTGATTCAGTTCGAGGACTTCGCAAACCACAATGCATTCCGGCTGCTGCACAAGTATCGCGATCGCATCTGCACGTTCAACGACGACATTCAAGGCACGGCCGCAGTCGCCCTGGCCGGCGTTTTCTCGGCGCTGCGCGTGACGGGCGAGAAATTGACCGACCAGAAACTGCTGTTCCTCGGCGCAGGCGAAGCGGCCACGGGCATCGCCGATCTCGTCGTCTCGGCGATGATCGCGCAGGGACTTTCGGAGACAGAAGCGCGCAGGCGCTGCTGGCTCGTCGATTCGAAAGGTCTGGTCGTGAGAAGCCGGACGGATCTGGCCGAGCACAAGATCGGCTACGCGCACGAGCACGAACCCGTCGGCGATTTTCTGGGCGCGATCAAAACCCTGCGGCCGACCGGCATCATCGGCGTGGCGGCGGTCGGCGGCACGTTCACGCCCGAGGTGCTGCAGGAGATGGCTCGCATCAATCAGCGGCCGATCGTTTTCGCGCTGTCGAACCCGACTTCACAGGCCGAGTGCACGGCGGAAGAGGCGTACCAGCATACCGACGGCCGCGCACTATTCGCGTGCGGCAGCCCGTTCGACCCGGTCCAGTACAACGGGAAAACCTACGTGCCGCGCCAGGGGAATAACTCGTACATTTTCCCCGGCGTCGGCCTGGGCGGCATCGTCAGCAAGGCAAAGCATATTACCGACGACATGTTCATGGCGGCAGCACATTCGCTCGCGCATCTGGTCACGGAGTCGGATCTCGAGCAGGGCAGCCTTTATCCCGCCCTGCCGCGCATCCGCGAAGTGTCGCAGTACATTGCCAATGCGGTAGCCGAAACGGCGGCCAAGAGCGGGCTCGCAGGGGCTGCGCCGCGTCTGGACATGTTCAAGCACATCGGCGAGCAGATGTACGACCCGAAATACTAAGTCACGCGAGGCGCCCGACACGCCCTTCGAGCATCGACCACGCGGTCGTGCCGAGTTCCTTTTTCCAGCGGGCGTAAAAGCCGCCGGCGAGCCGGGCTCTGAAGCCCGCCGTATCCGGGCGCGTAAACTGCATGCCGCGCTGTGCGAGCTTGCGCTCGAGCTCAAGGTTGAGCTTCGCCGTGTGCGCACGCTGGCGGCCGACGTGCTCCTGCACGTTGCGCACGACGAGCGCGCGCAGATCGGTTCCCAGCCGGTTCCAGAAGCCCGGATGCGCAATCATGTTGAAGCCGGACCACATGTGCGAAGTGAGCGCGATGTGGTGCGTGACTTCCGCGAGGTTGAGCGATTCGGTGATCGCCAGTGGATTTTCCTGACCGTCGACGCGGCGCTCGGCGAGCGCGCGATGCATGTCCAGCACGAACAGGGGCGTCGGAATCGCGCCGAGGCTCTTGAACGTATCCTCGAAAATCCTGCCCTCGGGCACCCGGATGCGCAGGCCTGCCAGATCCTCGGCGCTCAATATTCTGCGCTCGACCGTCGAGATGTGCCGGAAGCCATTCTCGAGCAGCCCGAACGGCATCGCGTAGACGCCTCGCGCCGCCAGATCGTTGCGCATGTATTCGCCGAGCTCGCCGTCCATCAGCGCGTAAACCTGCTCTGCCGACGAAAACGCGAATGGCAGGCCCTGTATCTCGAACACCGGAGACAGGTCACCGAGCAGGCTGCCCATAACCGCGTAAAACTCGATTTCGCCGGTGCGAACCTTGTCGATAATATCTGCGTGAGAAGCTTTCAGGCCGCCGTTGCCCGCATGGACGCTGATATCGATGCGACCGCCGGATTGCTCGCGCACCGCGTCCCACAGGGTGACCAGGAACGGATGAACGTGGCTTGCGACCGGCTGATAATGGAACTGGCGGCCCGTGAGCGCGCCCGCGACGGCGCTCACATCATCACGCGGCCGCCGTTGACGTCGAGCACCACGCCGTTGATATAGGCCGCGCCGTCGGAGGCGAGAAAAAGCATGGCCTGCGCGTGATCGTCCGATTCGGCGAGCCGGCGCAGCGGGACCTGCGCCGCAATGCGCTTGATGTCTTCTTCCGTGCGCAGGGCCTTCACCCGGGGCGTGAGTGTCGTGATCGGCGCGATCGCATTGGCTGTGACGCCGTCGGGTCCGAGCTGGTGCGCGAGAAAACGCGTCAACTGGATGACGGCCGCCTTGGCGGAGCCGTACGCAGGCGAGGACGCCGCGGTAACCGTGCGGCCGGAAATCGACGCGACGTTGATGATGCGGCCGGCCGTGGATTTTTTCAGGTGCGGAATGGCGGCGCGCGACATGAGGAAGACGCTGCGCAGGTTGAGTGCGACGGTGTTGTCCCATTCGTCGAGCGGCGTGTCTTCGACCGTCGCGAGGCGTCCATAGCCACCCGCGCAGTTGACGAGCACGTCGATGCCGCCGAACTCGGCGACGACGCGCTTGATCGCGGCGTCGACCGACTTGTCATCTTTGACATCCGCGCGCACGACGATCGAGCGGGCGCCGTTCATCTGCCTGGCGACCGCCTGCGCGCCTGCTTCATCGATGTCGAGCAGCGCGACGTTTGCTTTGTTCTTTGCAAACTCGAGCGCGGTGACCGCGCCGATGCCCTGCGCCGCGCCGGTCACGATGACGCTGCGGCCGGCGAACTCCGGATACAACGGCATATCGAATCCTTTAAACGACGCCTTCCATCAACTGCACTTCGACCAGCGTGCCGGGGGCGACATTGCCCTGATCGGTCGGCAGGATGATGAAGCAGTTGGCCTGGGTCATGGAGCTCAAAATGCCGGAGCCTTGCTCGCCGGTGACGTGAACGCTCCAGCGGCCTTCCGGGTTCTGCGTCAGCACGCCGCGCTGGAACTCGGTGCGTCCGGGCGCTTTCTTGAGCGAGCTGGTGCAGGGCACCGCGAAGGTCGGCAGCACCGGCACCGGATCGCGTCCGGCGAGCTTCAGCAGAGCGTCGCGGACGAACTGATAGAACGTGACCATGACTGAAACCGGGTTTCCGGGAAGGCCGAAGAAATGCGCGCCGGCGATGCGGCCGTAGGCGAGCGGGCGCCCGGGCTTCATCGCGATCTTCCAGAACACCACTTCACCCATGCGGTCGAGCAGCTCCTTGACGAAATCGGCCTCGCCGACCGACACGCCGCCGCTCGTGATGACGACGTCGGCGCAGCGCGCGGCGTCGTGGAACGCCTGTTCCAGCAGCTTCGGATCGTCGCGCACGACGCCCATGTCGATCACTTCGCAGCCGAGACGCGCGAGCATGCCGTGAATCGTATAGCGATTGCTGTCGTAGATCTGGCCCGCGCCAAGCGGCGTGCCGATCGAGCGCAGCTCGTCACCGGTCGAGAAAAACGCGACGCGCAATTTGCGATAAACGGAAATCTCGCCGATTCCAAGCGAGGCGACGAGACCAATTTCAGCCGGGCGCAGAAGCACGCCGCGCTTCAACGCCACCTGGCCGGTTTTGAGGTCTTCGCCGGCGCGGCGCAGGTTCTGGTTGAGCCTGTGGCCACCGCCGACGGTCACGCTGTTGCCCGCCGTCTTGACGTGCTCCTGCATGACGATGGTGTCTGCGCCGTCGGGCACCACGGCGCCTGTCATGATGCGCACGCACTGCCCAGGCATCACCGCGCCGTTGAACGGTACGCCGGCGAATGCGGTGCCCGCCACGGATAGCTTTACTTCGCCGTCCGCTTTGAGATCGGCAAAGCGCACCGCGTAGCCATCCATCGCGGAGTTGTCGTGCGACGGCACGTCGAGCGGCGAGACGACGTCTTCGGCAAGCACGCGGCCGAGCGCGGCGCGAATGTGCACGCGCTCGATGACGGCGACCGGCTGCAGAAAGCGCGCGATGAATTCGCGCGCTTTCCCGACTGGCATCGAATTCGGATCGTAGTCGTCGGCGCAGCTGGCGGCGCGGATGGAAGTTTCGGGTGTATTCATGGCGGCACGGATGGGGAGCGGGAGCTGCGAATTCTACCGGAATCCCCGCGCCCGGTTGCGGGTGCAAGTCGCCAGTCGCGCTATCATGCGCGACTTGGCACAACCGAAGGACCCCGGGCCCATGTTGGAATCCGCATTGCGGCGCGCCATCTGCGCGCTCACGGCGATCTTGCTTGCGTCGTTTGCCTGCGCCGCGGCCGGCGCGCCAGACATTCGTCTCGCCACCACGACCAGCACGGAAAATTCCGGCTTGCTCAAAGCCATTCTTCCACTCTTCGAGGCGCAGTACGGCGGCAAAGTGAGGGTTGTCGCGGCAGGCACCGGCGCAGCGCTGAAGCTCGGCGAGAACGGCGACGCCGATGTCCTGCTGGTGCACGCGCGGGCGCTCGAGGACAAGTTCATGGCGGCGGGTTTCGGCTCGGTGCGCAGGGATGTGATGTATAACGATTTCATCATCGTCGGACCGAAGAAGGATCCTGCGGGAGTGCGCGGCATGAAAGACGTCATCGCCGCTATGAAAAAAATCCAGACGAGCGGCGCGAAGTTCGTATCCCGCGGCGACGAATCCGGCACGCATGTGATGGAGAAGGAATACTGGAAAAGCGCCGGCGTCGACCCGAAGGGCGCCTGGTACGTATCGGCCGGACAGGGCATGGGCCAGGTCCTGACGATGGCAGGGCAGCTCGAAGGTTATACTCTGACCGACCGCGCGACTTACGCCGCATACAAAGACAAGACGGGCCTCGAAACGCTGGTCGAAGGCGATCCGAGAATGTTCAATCCTTACGGCGTGATCGCCGTCAATCCGCAAAGGCATCCCGGCATCAACAACCCGGGAGCGATGGCATTCGTGAACTGGATAACGTCCCTGGAAGGTCAAAAGGCGATCGCCGATTTCAGGATCAATGGCGTGCAGATGTTTTTCCCGACCGCAAAGTAAATGGATTTCTTCGGCCCTACTGCCGAGGCGTTCGGGCTGCTCCTGACCGGCGACGCGACCCTGTGGCGCATCATCTTCACCTCGTTGTCGTGCTCGCTCATCGCGCTGCTGCTGATTTCGCCGCCGGCGATAACGCTCGGTTTCCTGATCGCCAAAGTGAATTTTCCCGGCCGCCGCGCGGTCGTGGTGCTCGTGCAGGCGCTGCTGTCGTTTCCGACGGTCGTCATCGGTCTCGTGATCTACATGCTCTTGTCGCGGCAGGGGCCGCTGGGTTTCCTCAAGCTGCTCTTCACGCCCGAGGCGATCGTTCTGGGCTACATGGTGATCGCTTTCCCGGTGCTCGTCGTGTTCACGCTGTCGGCGGTACAGGGCGCCGACCCCAGAATCTACGAAACTGCGCGCAGCCTGGGTGCGACGCGCCTGCGTGCGTCATTGACCACGCTGTTCGAAGTTCGCTTCGGGGTGATGGCCGCAGTCTTCAACGGGTTCGGCCGCGTCGTCTCCGAAGTCGGCTGCGCGATCATGGTTGGCGGCAACATAGCCGGACTCACGCGCAACATTCCGACTGCGATCGCGCTCGAGACTTCGAAGGGCGAGTTCGCGCAGGGCATCGCGCTCGGATTCGTGCTCATAGTCGTCGCCATCGGCATCAACGCCGCGCTCGCGTGGCTGCAAGGGCGCGGAGGCCTCGAATGAGCGCGCCGCTGCTCTCGCTGCGCGCGCTCGACAAGCGATTCGGCGAGCGAGTTCTGTTCAGCGACACGGCTCTGGAGCTGGAAGCGGGCAGCGGCTACGTGCTGACCGGCCCGAACGGCAGCGGCAAAACGACGTTGCTGCGCATGGCTGCGGGGCTCGAGCCCGCGGAACGCGGCGAAATCGCGTTTCGCGGGCGGCGAAGCTTGCTGGCCGATTTTCCGGAGGCGTGGCGTCACGAAATCATCTACGTGCATCAGCAGCCGTACCTGTTTCATACGACTATTGGGAAGAATCTGGAATATGGGCTTGCCCGGCGCGGTATCGAGCCGGCCGAACGCCGGGCGCGGGCGCATGAGGCGCTCGCGTGGGCGGGCCTCGAAGACCGCAGCGACGTTCCGCCGCACAAGCTGTCGGGCGGCGAAAAGCAGCGCGTCGCGCTTGCGCGGGCGAAAGTTCTCAATCCAACGCTGCTGCTGCTCGACGAGCCGACGGCCAATCTGGACGGCGAAGCGCGCAAGCAGGTGCTCGAGCTCGTGACTGCGTTGTGCATCGAGAACCATACCGTGGTGGTCGCGAGCCACGATCCGGAGATCATGCGTCTCGCCATCCTCATTCGCCTCGAACTCGGCAACGGGCTCATACGCGCGCACGATTGAGGCGCGCGGCTGTACAATCCCGATCAAATGAAAATATTCGGCATCGCCGGCTACTCCGGCTCGGGCAAGACCACGCTGATCGAAAAACTGATTCCGCTTTTTACGTCGCGCGGGCTTGCGGTCTCGCTGCTCAAGCACGCGCATCACACCTTCGACGTCGATACACCGGGCAAGGATTCGTACCGCCACCGGCATGCGGGCTGCCAGGAGGTGCTCGTCTCGTCGAGCCGGCGCTGGGCGCTCATGCACGAGCTGCGCGGCGCCCCGGAGCCGACATTGAACGAGCTCGTCATGCATATCGCCCCATGCGACCTGCTGCTCATAGAAGGCTTCAAGCACGAGCCGATTCCGAAGCTCGAAATCTATCGCAGCGTGGTAGGCGAGGGATTTCTGCACCCGCAGGACAAGCATATCGTCGCCGTGGCGAGCGATCGCAAGGTTGAGACCGCGCTGCCGCAATTCGAGCTCGACGATGCCAAGGGGATTGCCACCTTCATCGCGCTCAACGTCGGCTTGCAGCAATCGCGCCAGCTTTCTTGAGCTTCCGGGCTGGCGCATAATGCTCGCATGGTGACGATTGTTTATTTTGCGCGTCTGCGTGAAGCGCTCGGCAAGGCGTCCGAGCAGCTCGCGCTGCCGGCGGACGTGCGCGATCTCGATGCCCTTCGCAACTTGCTGATCGCCCGCGGCGGCGCGTGGGCGGCCGAGCTTGCCGGAACCCGGGCCGTGCGTGCGGCGGTAAACCAGGACATGGCGCAGGGCGACACGCGCATCAAGGATGGCGACGAGGTCGCGTTCTTTCCTCCGGTGACCGGAGGTTAGGTTGAAAGTGGCTGGCGGCTGACATGTCCGTGCAGGTGCAAACTGAAGACTTCGATGCCGGCCGCGAAATCGCGCGTATCCGCGAAGGAAATCCGCGGGTAGGCGCAGTTGCGGCATTCGTCGGCGTCGTGCGCGACGTCAACGATGGATCCTCAGTGGCCGCCATGGAGCTCGAGCATTACCCCGGCATGACGGAGAAGGCGATCGGCAAGATCATCGAAGAAGCCACGTCGCGGTGGGATATTTTCGACGTTCATGTCATTCACCGCATAGGTCGCCTGATGCCGACGGATCAGATCGTGCTCGTCGTGGTTTCCGGCGCGCATCGCGGCGAAGCGTTCGCCGCGTGCGAGTTCGTCATGGATTACCTGAAGACGCGAGCCCCGTTCTGGAAAAAGGAAGCGACCCCGCAGGGCGCGCGCTGGGTAGAGGCGCGCGCCACCGACGACACAGCGGCAGAGCGCTGGCGCACGAAGTCGTGATGAGATGGTAAAAGTCAAAGCCTGGCCTCGCATCCGCGTGCAACTGGGCCGCGCCTATGCGATCGGTCCCGGCAAAGCCGACTTGCTGCAGGCAGTCGCCGAAACCGGGTCGATTTCGGCCGCGGCGCGCCAAATGAAGATGTCGTACCGGCGCGCCTGGCTGCTGCTCGACACGATGAACCGCTGTTTTCGCGAGCCCGTGGTCGATACCGCGACCGGCGGCAAGGGCGGGGGCGGGGCGCAGATCACGCCTTTCGGCAAAACAGTGCTGAAGTCGTACCGGGCCATGGAAGCGGGGGCGCTGCGCTCGATGGCGAGCGTGATGCCCCAGCTTCAGCGCATGCTGCGCAAATCGCCCCCGAGCGGCAAGGTCTACTGACCCGTTTTGCCTGATTTCGCCGGCCCGCCGGTTTGACATTCGGCCGCCATCCGTTATATTCACTAAGATATAACGGAAGACGGGGCGGCGGTGAGGCGGATTTCCAGCAGCCGGACATGGCTTGGCGCGCTTGCGGCGGTGTTTGCCGTGACGTCAGCGCTTGCGCCCTGCGGCGCAGATGCCCAGGCGCTCACGGTGTTTGCCGCCGCGAGCCTCCAGGAGGCCCTTGACGACGCCGCGGTGCAGTTTCGCAAAGAACGGCCCGCTCCGATCGCGGTTTCCTATGCCGCCAGCTCCGCGCTTGCGAAGCAGATCGAAAACGGCGCGCCGGCGGACATCTTCATTTCCGCCGATCTCGACTGGATGGATTATCTCGAGCAGCGCAAGCTGATTCGTGCCGGCACGCGCGCGAGCCTGCTCGGCAACCGGCTCGTCCTGATCGCCCCGGCCGGCAACCGCCCCGTGATCGACATCAAAGCGGGCTTTGCGCTCGCGCATGCGCTCGGCGACCGGCGGCTTGCGATGGCCGACCCTGACAGCGTGCCTGCCGGCAAGTACGGTCGCGCTGCGCTTGAAAAACTCGGCGTCTGGGATGCGGTCAAGGACAAGCTCGCGCGGGGCGAGAACGTGCGCGCCGCCCTGAACTTCGTCGCCCGCGGCGAAGCGCCTCTCGGGATCGTTTATCGCAGCGATGCGCTCACGGAGAAGAGAACGCAAATCGTTGCGGAGTTCCCGCGCGATTCGCATGCGCCGATCATTTATCCGGTCGGCATTGTTGCTTCAAGCAGGTCGGCCCGCGCGCCGGACTTCGCCGCTTATTTGAGGTCGCCGGCGGCGCGTGCGATATTCGAAAAATATGGTTTCACCGTCTTTCCGTAAATGACGCTCCTGACAGCGGAGGAGTGGGAGGTAGTCCGGCTCAGCCTGAAGGTGGCGTTCTGGAGCGTGCTATGCAGCCTGCCCGTAGCCATCGCGGTTGCGCTGCTGCTCGCCCGCGGCCGATTCGCCGGCAAAGCGTTGTTCGATGCTCTCGTTCACCTACCACTCGTGCTGCCGCCGGTTGTAATCGGCTACTTCCTTCTGCTCGCGCTAGGCCGGCGCGGACCGCTCGGCGCGTTCCTCGATGAGTACTTCGGCATCGTAGTGGCGTTCCGCTGGACCGGCGCCGCCGTTGCCGCGGCAATCATGGGCTTTCCCCTGATGGTGCGTGCCATTCGCCTGTCCATCGAAAGCATCGACAGCGGACTTGAGGCGGCGGCGCGCACGCTCGGCGCGGCGCGCTGGCGGGTTTACGCAACGGTCACGCTGCCGCTCGCGCTTCCCGGAATTCTGACGGGGGCCCTGCTGTCTTTCGCGCGCAGCCTCGGCGAGTTCGGCGCGACGATCACGTTCGTTTCCAATATTCCAGGCGAGACGCGCACTCTGCCGCTCGCGATTTACACGCTCACGCAGGTGCCGGGCGGAGATGCCGCCGCATTGCGGCTGAGCATCATTGCGATCGTGCTGTCGCTCTTGGCGTTGATGCTTTCGGAATATTTCGTCCAGCGCGCGCAGCGCCGGGGCAAGGGACAGGATGCTTAGCGTCGCCATCAGCAAGCGTCTCGATAATTTCGCGCTCGAAGCCGGGTTCGAGAGCGATTCCGGAATAACCGCGCTGTTCGGGCGGTCGGGTTCCGGCAAAACGACGCTCGTCAACGCGATTGCCGGCCTCATGCGTCCCGACGCCGGCCGCATCGAGGTCAACGGCGAATGCCTGTTCGACAGCGCGCGCGGTATCGACGTGCCGGTCGAGCGCCGCCGCGTCGGCTACGTGTTCCAGGAAGGGCGCCTGTTCCCGCATCTCACGGTGCGCGCGAACCTGAACTACGGTTTCGAGCTCGCGCGGCCCGCCGAGCGCTATGTCGAATTCGGCCGGATCGTCGATTTGCTGGGCCTCTCACATCTGCTCGAGCGGCGACCGGCGAATCTCTCGGGCGGGGAGAAACAGCGCGTCGCAATCGGGCGCGCGCTGCTGGCGAGCCCGCGCGTGCTTTTGATGGACGAGCCGCTGGCAGCGCTCGATCACCTGCGCAAGCAGGAAATCCTGCGCTACATCGAAACCCTGCACGCCGAGATCAAGGTGCCGATCGTTTACGTGACCCACGCCGTCGAAGAGATCGTGCGGCTCGCGGACGTCGTAGTCGTCATGGCACAGGGCAAAGCCATCGCGACCGGCAGGCCGACCGAGGTGATGGGGCACTCGGAGCTGCGCGCGGGCGGAGCGATTTTCGAAGGCGGCACGCTGATCGAGGCGAAGGTCGTGGAGCACGACCTCAAGTACGATTTGAGCACGCTCGAATTCAGCGGCGGGCGCCTGACCGTGCCGGGCGTCGATGCTTTGGCCGGAGCGCCGCTGCGCCTGCGCGTGCGCGCGCGGGACGTGTCAGTTGCGCTTGTCCCGCCGCAGGATGCAAGCCTCCTCAACGTGCTGAAGGGCCGCATCGTGAGCGTTCGGCCAGGTGAAGGCTCGAGCTGCGACCTGAGAATCGATGTCGGCGGCGTGAACCTGGCGGCGCGCATCACGCGGTTTTCCGCCGACCGGCTGCGGCTCGCTGCGGGCCGCGAAGTCTACGCGCTGATCAAGGCGATTTCGCTCGACCGCTAGCGCCGCTCAGGCGGGTGCCGGTGCGGTGACGGGACGGCCTTTGCGCATCAGCATGAGGACAGTGGCGATAGCGAGCAGAGCAAACGCGATCGGGCCATGATAGCTTGCGTGCGCGACCTGGAGCTGCCAGCCGAATCCCAGCAGGAGCGCAACTTCGAGCCAGGTGGCTCTGCCGTTTACCCGCAGATAAGCGGCGGTGCACACCGCCCCGACGAAGATCGCCCACGATGCGGTAAGGCTCACGAACGAGCCGACGCCGCCGACCCATGGATCGACCCACATACGATCGAGAAAGCCGCGAATCGCGGTTGCACTGTCGGGCGTCAGCGCGCCGGATTGCGCAAGCTCCTTGACGACGAGCAGCTCGCGGCCGAGCGCGATGCCGCCGATGCCGTCGAGAACCGTGCAGTACGTCATGAAGATGACCGTCGCAAGCCGGGAGGCCCACGCGAAAGCGCGGTAGCGCGCGGCCGGCACGGGGGAGAAGGTATCGGTCAACGCGAGCAGGCCGAACGATACCGTGACGACCAGCGGCGTTTGCAGCATATGCAGCAGAAACCACCACTGCGGACCGAAGTAGTGCAGTGCCTGGTAGTAAGGATCGCCGGCCTGGGGATCGGACAGGAAAGCCGTCATGCCGGGATCCATCGTGAAGTGCGCTGGATGAAAAAGCTCGATCGCGGCGAGCACGAGCGGCGCTATCACGAGGCTGATGATGACGAAACTGCGGTTGGGACCCTGAGTCATCGCTGCTCTCCCGTGCGGCGGACCGTCGCCAGCCGCATGATTGATGCCAGTCTGTCTTGATTCCAGTCTGTCGATTATGTTGCGCATCCGCCGCGGGCGGGCGCCGCAGGCGTCATAGCGGCTGGAAATACTGCGCGAGCGAACGCTCGTCGGTTCGCGCCTGGTACTTGATGTTTTTCTTCATCGCCCACGTCACCTTCTGGTGATAGAGCGGGATGATCGCCCTGTCGGCTGAAGCCAGGGCCGCCGCCTCGCGCGCAATGGCTTCACGTTTGGCGTCGTTGGTCGTGTCCAGCGCCTCTTCGATCAGCTTGTCGAGCTTCGGATTGGAATAACGCCCCCAGTTCCACGCGCCCGTGCCTTTGTCGACGTTGTAGGTCATGACCAGCGCGCGCAGGGCCAGGTCCGACGCATACGAGCCCCAGCCCAGCATGGCGAAGCTGAACTGCTGGTCGCGCGCCTTCGCGAGATATACGTTGAATGGCATTGCCTCGACAGCGCACTTGATGCCGATGCGGGAAAGCATCTGCGCGACCGCCTGGGCCACCTGGTCGTCGTTGATATAGCGGTCATTGGGTGCCGATACGGTGATTGCGAAGCCATTCGGATAGCCCGCTTCCGCGAGCAGCTTCTTCGCGCCTTCCGGATCGTACTCATCGGCCTTGTTCGCGCTGTTGTTGCCGAAAATCTGCGGCGAGACGACGTTGGTCGCGACGATTGCAACATTTTCCATGGCGCGCTCGACGAGTGCCTTGCGGTTCAACGCCATCGAGAACGCGCGCCGCACGCGAATATCCATGAAGGGATTCTTGCCGAGCGGCTTGCCTTGCAGGTCGGTGACGTTGGGCGGCTGCTGGCGGTGCTGGTCCATGTGAAACATCAGCGTGCGCCAGGAGACCGTCTGCTCCAGACGCAGCGCCGGATTGCCGGCGAGGCGGGCCATGTCGGACGGCGGCACGTTCTCGATCACGTCGACATCGCCCGACAGGAGCGCAGCCGTGCGCGCAGGATCGTTCGACATCATGCGAAAGGTCACCTTCTCCCAGTGCGGCTTCTTGTCCCAGTAGCCTTCGAAGCGGGCGAGCTCGACGCGGTCGCCGCGCGTCCAGCGCACGAACTTGTAAGGGCCCGTGCCGACCATTGCCTTGCCGCTGTCGAAATCGGCCGGTGTCGCATTGAATGCCGCTTTCTTCGAAATGATCATGATCGCATTCAAGTCCTGCGGCATCGCGCCATACGGCGTCGCCGTCTTCAGCCGGATCGTGTACGGATCGACGATCTGCTTGGAAATGATCCGGCGCACGTAGACCGCAAAGCCGCCCGGGCTGCCGGCGATTGCGAGCGGGCGCACCAGCGAATAGGCGACGTCGTCGGCGGTCAGCTCGGTTCCGTCGTGAAACTTGACCCCCTTGCGCAACTTGAATTCCCAGGTGAGCGGGTCGACGGCGCGCCACGACGTCGCAATCCCGGGAATGATGCGGGCTTTCTCGTCGACCCGGGTCAGCGCATCGAATACATTCCAGCCGAGCGCGACATTGTGCTGGGTTGCGACATACTGGGGATCGAGGGAAGTGATGTCGGCACTGATGCCGACGGAGAGTTCTGCCGCGTGGAGAGCTGCAGGCCATAAAACGGCTGCTGCCGCCAGCGCGATCAGTCGCCGCGCCGTTGCTTTTATAAGGTGATTCATTGACGCTCGCTCCGTGGATCGGTGACCGGCATTTTACCGTGCAAATTATTCGCGCGTGCTGACGGCTTCGAGCAATCCGGCCTCGTCCGCAATTGGCGGCAGGCAGCTCACGCCCTGGCAAACCCACGCCTTGAGCGTGCCGCCCGCCGGTTTCGCCAGTGTGCCCGGCAGCTGCGCCGTGCCGGCGGGTATCGCGAGCGTCATCACGTAAGGCAGATAGCGCGAATCGAGCGCGCGCTGCCACGCTTTCGCATCCCCGGCGCCGGTCAGCACGACGAGCGTCGGCGGCGCGAGCTGCTCGTCGAGCGCAACGCCGAGCATTCCGTGCGCGTTGGGCTCTTTCTCGAGCAGCGCGCGAAAGAGTTTCACCGTGCGGTGCGCGGCTTCAGTGTAGCGCGTCTCACCGAGAATATGGCCGAGGCGGTCGAGTGCGACCGCCGCCACGCTGTTGCCCGACGGCGTATCGTTGCGCGCGCCGATTTTGGCTCGCTGCAGGAGCTGCTCGTGGTCGTGGCTCACGAAGAAAAATCCGCCCGCGTCCTTGTCCTCGAACTGCGCCATCAGGACCTCGGCGATTTGAGTTGCCCATGCCAGGTCGTCCGGCCGGAAGTCCGCCTGCATGAGCTCGAGCAGCGCATCGAGCATGAACGCATAATCGTCGAGATAGCCGTTGAGCGTGGCTTTGCCGTCCTTATAGCTTGCGAGCAGGCGGCCGTCGCGCCACAGGTTGGCACGAATGAAATCGGCGGACCGGCGCGCGGACGCGAGCCATTCCGGCCGGTCGAACGTTCGCGCGGCGTGCGCCATGCCCTTGATCGTCAGCGCGTTCCACGCGGTCAGGATTTTTTCGTCGCGCGCCGGGCGCACGCGCTTCGCACGCAGCGCCATGAGCTTGGCGCCGGCTGCCGCGAGCAGCGCGTCCGCGCGTTCCGGCGCAAGGGAAAGCCTGCGCGCGACTTCGGCAAGCGGAGCAACGGCTTGCAGATGCCAGTGATGCTCTTCGAAATTGGGCGGACCGTCGAGGCCGTAATGCGGCGCTGCTACGGCATATTCCTCCGCAGTCAACGCAGCTTTCACTTCGTCCGGCGTCCAGATGTAGAACTTGCCTTCCTCGTGCTCGGAATCCGCGTCTAGGGTCGAGTAATAGCCGCCGCCGGGCGCCTGCATTTCGCGCATGACCCAGCCCGCGGTGTCGGCAACTGCGCGCGCGAAGAGCGGCTGCGGATCGACGAGCCACAAATCGCTGTAGAGGCGCAGCAGGGGGCCGTTGTCGTAGAGCATTTTCTCGAAGTGCGGGATCACCCATTGCTGGTCGACGCAGTAGCGGTAAAAGCCGCCGCCGAGCCGGTCGTAGAGGCCGCGCTCGGCCATGACTTTCAGCGTGTCTTTCACCAGACCGAGCAATTCGCGATCGTTGCGCCCGACGGCGGCGCGCAGCGCGAACTCGAATTCGGCCGGATGCGGAAACTTGAGCGCTTCCTTGAGCCCGCCGTTGACGGGATCGAAGCGTCGCTTCAGTTCGTCGACCGCCGTCCGTAGCGTCGCCGGCGTCAGTTCGGTCGAATCGGCGGCTGCCGGCTGGGTTTGCGCGAACGCGGCGGCGAATGATTTCGCGCGCTGCTCGATGTCGGCGCGGTTGTCGCGGTAAGTGGCGGCGAGACGCGGCAAAAGGTCGAGCATGCCCGGCTTTTCGAGCTTGGGCGTTTTCGGAAAGTACGTGCCACCGAAGAACGGCGTCTGGTCCGGCGTCAGGAACATGGTGAGCGGCCAGCCGCCGCGCCGCGCGTTGAGCACCTGGTGCGCGGTCTGATAGATCTGGTCGAGGTCCGGCCGCTCTTCGCGATCGACCTTGACGTTGATGAAATGCCGGTTCATCTCCGCGGCGACTTCGGCGTCTTCGAAACACTCATGCGCCATCACGTGGCACCAGTGGCAGGCCGAATAGCCGATCGAAAGCAGGATCGGCTTGTCCTGCGCGCGCGCGGCCGCAAGCGCTTCTTCGCCCCACGGATACCAGTCGACGGGATTGTCGGCGTGCTGCTGAAGATACGGGCTCGTTTCGCGCGCGAGACGATTGCTCATGGCAACTGCATAGCGGAAAAATCCAGTATACACCGGCGCCCGCCGCGGTTCGGCGCTGTGCCGCGCGTCATTCTTTGTTATGCTTCCGGTCGACGCAGCATGCGGAATTTTCGATGACGGCATCCGGTTTTATTGCGGTGGGTATCGGCGGCGCGCTGGGTTGCTGGACGCGCTGGCTGCTCGGCATCGGTCTCAATCCGCTCTTCGCCAACATGCTGCTCGGCACGCTCGCCGCCAATCTCATCGGCGGGTTTCTGATCGGGCTTGCCGTCGAATACTTCGTGCATCACGACAGCCTTCCGCCCGAGTTGCGCCTGTTCGTGATCGTCGGATTCCTGGGTGGACTCACGACCTTCTCGTCCTTTTCGTCCGAAGCGGTCGAGTTGATGCTGAGCGACGAGCTCAAGTGGGCTTTCATACTGGTCGCAACGCATTTGCTTGGCTCTCTCGCGATGACGTTTGCCGGCATCCATGCGATGCGCGCGCTGAATGCGTAAATTGCGCGCAGCTTGTACGGCACTGATCGCGTTTTCCGCCGCAGCGGGCGCGTACGCGCAGACAGCCAGGGATTTTCCGAGTCGGCCGGTTCGCATCATCGTCCCGCAGGCCGCTGGCTCCGGCGTGGACCTGACCGCGCGCGTCGTCGCGCAGAAGCTCACCGACGCGTGGGGCCAGCAATTCATCGTGGACAACCGGCCCGGCGCCAACGGCATTATCGGGCTCGAGGCGGGTGCGAAGTCGAAGCCGGACGGCTACACGCTGTCGCTCGGCGTGCCGAGCTCGCTTACGATGAATCCGTTCGTCTACAAGACGCTCCCGTACGACACGCTGCGCGATTTCGTGCCGATTACACAGACCGCGACGAACACGTTCGGGCTCGTGATCAACCCCGCGCTGCCGGTCAGATCGGTTGCGGATCTCGTCGCGCTCGCGAAGGCGCGGCCCGGCGAGCTCAATTACGGCTCGTTCGGCATTGGCAACCAGACGCATCTCGGCGGCGAGCTCTTCTCGTCGCAGATCGGCATCCGGCTGCTGCACGTGCCGTACAAAGGCGAGACGCCGGCCGTCGTCGATCTGTTGAGCGGGCAGATTGCGATGATCTTCACGCCGATGCAGGGCGTCGTGCCGCACATCCGGACGGGCAAGCTCAAGCTTCTCGCGACGCTCGGTAATTCACGCGCCCGCGCGTTTCCGGAAGTGCCGACGATGGTCGAGTCCGGCTACAAGACGATCGTGATCACCGGCTGGACGGGTTTGCTCGCGCCTGCCGGAACGCCGCACGACATCGTCGAAAAATTGCAGAAGGAAATCGCCGCGCGGCTGCTGGTGCCGGAAACGCGCGAAAGCATGGCGAGTCAGGGAGCTGAACCGGTGGCGAGCACGCCGGAGCAATTCGCGGCGTTCATCCGCGCCGAAATGGCAAAGTGGTCTGCCGTCATCAAGCGGGCAGGGCTCGAAGGCACGCAGTAGCTCAGCTCCTCAGCAACCGTCGGGCCGCTCCGATACACTCCGATGCGGTTAGGCCAACCATTCCATGTTCGGCAGCGGCGGCATCCCCCGCGGCCCCGTGCAGATGGACGCCCGCCAGCAGCGCGCGTTCGGCGGGTACGCCCTGGGCCAGCAGCGCAGCGATAAACCCGCTCAATACGTCGCCCATGCCTGCGCTCGCCATTCCCGGGTTGCCGCTCGTATTTACGAACCATGCGCCGTCCGGATACGCGCAGATGCTGCCGGCGCCTTTGAGGACGACCCGGCTGCGATAGGTCTGTGCAATTTCGCAGGCGGCCCCAATGCGGTCGTTCTGCACCGTTCGAGTGTCGCTCGCAAGCAGGCGCGCCGCTTCGGCCGGATGCGGCGTCAACAGCGTCGGCGCCGAGCGGTCGATGACGGTCTGCTTGAGCGTTGAATCCGTCGCGAGCAAATTCAACGCATCGGCATCGAGCAGGACGGGGTGCCCGGTTTTGAGCGCGTCCGCCAGCAAGCGCTGCGCGGCGGGCGACTGGCCAAGCCCGGGTCCGATGGCAAAAGCGTTGATGTGATCGAGTGCGAGCAGTTCCTGCGCAGCACGCAGCATGAGTTCCGGCTGGTGCGCATCGAACGCGGGTGGCTCATTGCCGACGAAGCCGACGTACACGCGGCCGGCACCCAGCTGCAACGCGGCACGCCCGGCAAGTATGGCTGCACCGGCCATTCCCGGCGCGCCGCCGATGATGCCGGCGCTGCCGTAACTGCCTTTATGCGTATTGGCGCGACGGGGGGTAAGCGTCGTGCGAAGGATGTCTTCGCCGATCAGCTCGCCAAAACCTTCGCGCCGATCCGGGGGGGCGATGCCGATGTCGCGCAAGTGAATTTCGCCGCAATGGTCCGGGCCTTCGAGCGTCAACAGGCCGGGTTTAAGGCCGATGAAAGTGACGGTGTGGGCAGCGCGAACAGCGTGTCCGCAAACGCGACCGGTTTCGGAATCGAGTCCGCTCGGCACATCGAGCGCGAGGACGGGGCAGGTCAGGTTGTTCAACGCATCGACGAGTACCGCGTGGCGGCCGGCGAGATCGCGCTTGAGTCCGATGCCGAACAGTCCGTCGACGGCGAGATCGAACGCGCGATGCGAGGGAATGTCGGCAAGCGTGGTGCCGCCGCTCGCGCGCCAGGCTTGCAGCGCCGCGCGCGCATCGGGCGGCAGCTTCGACTCCTCGCCGGCGAAGACGACGTCGACATTGAACCACCACGCCTCGAGGTGACGTGCGACGACGAAGGCGTCGCCTCCGTTGTTGCCCGGTCCGGCGGCCACCAGAACGCCGCGGCCCCGATCGCCGGCGATTGCGCGCGCGAGCTGAGCCGCCGCGAGGCCCGCTCGTTCCATCAGCGGCGGTTGAGGTGAAGTCGCTGCAGCCGTGGCTTCGATTTTCCGCAACTCGGCGAGGCGGTAGACCGGCAGCGCAGTAGGCGAATGAAAATTCATGAAAGTACCGTGTTGTGCTGGCAAGTGTAGCGTAAGCGTCGGGCGCGATATTGCGCTTTCGGGTAAAATCCGGTTTTACGGAACTCTGAACAAGAGGGTGACACCCCCTTGTAAATTCGCCATATCGGAGGAAGCTCCGAAAATTGACGGAGTCGAGCGGAGCTTCCTTTAAGGAATCGCGCTTTTCATGCCGCATTTTCTCAGTTTGCGCGGGCGCAACGCCCTTTCCGAGTTCCGTACTCGCAAGCTTACTGACCTCCTCAAACAAGCGCGTCTCGACCTCGCCGGCATCACGGCGGAACACTGGCATTTCGTAAGTCTCACGCGCGAGCTCAGTGCCGCCGAACGCGGCATGCTCGACCGCATCCTCAGCTATGGTCCCGCCGCGGGACAGGTTCCCGAGCGCGGCCAGCTTCAGCTCGTGGTGCCGCGGCTCGGGACGATTTCGCCGTGGTCGTCGAAAGCGACCGATATCGCGCGCCAGTGCGGGCTCGATTGCGTCGAGCGCATCGAGCGTGGCACGGCTTGGTTCGCGCTCAAAGCCGGCGGAGCACGTCTCGCCGCCGATGAAATGGCGAGGCTGCGCCCGCTGATTCACGACCGCATGATCGAAACCGTGCTAGAGACGCTCGACGAGGCGCAGGACCTCTTCAAGCACTTTGCACCCCAGCCGCTCGCAACGGTCGATGTCATGAGTGGCGGCGCCGCGGCGCTCGAACAGGCGAACCGCGACATGGGGCTCGCGCTGTCGCCAGACGAAATCGAGTACCTGCTCGAAAACTTCACGCGCATGAGGCGCAATCCGACCGATGTCGAGCTCATGATGTTCGCGCAGGCGAATTCCGAGCATTGCCGCCACAAGATTTTCAACGCCGACTGGGTGGTCGACGGCGAGCGCCAGCCAAAGTCGCTGTTTTCGATGATCCGCAACACGCATGAAAAGAATCCGCGCGGCACCGTCGTGGCTTACGCCGACAACTCGTCGATTATCGAAGGCGCAAAGGTCAAGCGCTTTTATCCGCAGGATGGCGGCGCGTATCGCTACGTCGAAGACGACGCGCACATCCTGATGAAGGTCGAGACGCATAACCACCCGACGGCGATTTCGCCGTTTCCAGGGGCCGCAACCGGAGCGGGCGGCGAAATTCGCGACGAAGGCGCGACCGGGCGGGGCGCCAAGCCCAAGGCGGGGCTGACCGGTTTCACGGTGTCGAATTTGAGCATTCCGGAATTCGAGCAGCCGTGGGAACGCGATGGCTATGGACGCCCGTCGCGCATCTCGTCGGCATTGCAGATCATGCTCGACGGGCCGATTGGCGGAGCGGCGTTCAACAACGAGTTCGGCCGGCCCAATCTCGCGGGCTACTTCCGCACCTTCGAGCAGGAAGTCGCGGGCGAAGTGCGCGGCTATCACAAGCCCATCATGATCGCGGGCGGCTTGGGCAACATCAGCGCGCGTCACGCGCACAAGACAGGGTTCGCGGCCGGCGCCTTGCTCATTCAGCTCGGCGGACCGGCAATGCTGATCGGGCTGGGCGGCGGCGCCGCCTCGAGCATGCAAACCGGCGCCAATATCGAGAATCTCGATTTCGCCTCCGTGCAGCGCGGCAACGCGGAAATCGAGCGGCGCGCGCAGGAAGTCATCGATCGCTGCTGGGCGCTGGGGGATGCGAATCCTGTTCTTTCGGTGCACGACGTTGGCGCGGGCGGCCTCTCGAACGCGCTGCCCGAGCTCGTGCACGGCGCCGACCGTGGCGCGCACTTCGACCTGCGCAAGATTCCGAGCGAAGAGCCGGGCATGTCGCCGGTGCAGATCTGGTGCAACGAAGCGCAGGAGCGCTACGTGCTGGCAATAGCGCCGGAGCAGCTCGCGATTTTCGACGCGATTTGCCAACGCGAGCGCTGCCCGTACGCGGTGCTCGGCACTGCAACCGACAACGGCCGGCTGGTGGTCGACGATCCGGTCTTCGGCAGGCCGCCGGTCGACATGGAGCTCGCGGTGCTGCTCGGCAAGCCGCCAAAAATGTTGCGCGATGTCGCCCGCCGCAAGCCGGCGCTCGCGCCGTTCGATACGTCGAAGATCGATCTGAAAGAGGCGGCGTTGCGCGTCCTGCAGTTACCGGCCGTCGCCGACAAGACGTTTTTGATCTCGATCGGCGATCGCAGCGTCGGCGGCATGACCGCGCGCGATCAGATGGTCGGGCCGTGGCAGGTGCCGGTCGCGGACGTCGCCGTGACGCTCGCCGGGTTTTCCGAGTATCGCGGGGAAGCAATGGCGATGGGCGAGCGCACGCAGCTTGCGTTGATCGAGCCGGCCGCATCGGGCCGGATGGCGATCGGCGAAGCGTTGACGAATATCGCGGCGGCGGCAATTGCCAGAATCGGCGACATCAAGCTCTCGGCAAACTGGATGGCCGCGGCTGGACACCCGGGCGAAGATGCCGCGCTCTACGACACGGTGCATGCGGTCGGCATGGAGCTGTGCCCGCAGCTCGGCATCAGCATTCCGGTCGGCAAAGATTCGCTCTCGATGAAAACGACGTGGAGCGAAGACGGCGTTGCGAAAGCGGTCACGGCGCCCTTGTCGCTGATCGTATCCGCTTTCGCTCCCGTAACTGACGCGCGCAAAACGCTGACCCCGCAGCTTCGGCTCGATTGCGGAGACACGGTGCTCCTGCTCCTCGATCTCGGCGCCGGCAGGAACCGGCTCGGGGGCTCCGCGCTCGGGCAGGTCTATCGGCAGCTTGGCAACGCTTCGCCCGACCTCGACGACCCGGCAAAATTCGTGCGCTGGTTCGCAACCATGCAGTCGCTGATCGCGGACGGCCGTATCCTCGCTTATCACGACCGCTCGGACGGCGGCCTGTTCGCGACCTTATGCGAGATGGCGTTCGCGGCGCGCGCCGGCCTCGCGATTGCGCTCCCGCGCAGCGATGCGCTCGCCGAGCTGTTCAGCGAAGAACTGGGTGCCGTCATTCAGGTGCGCGCCAACGACGTGCCGCACATGCGCGATGCTTTCGACCAGGCTGGCCTCGGAGGACAGGTGTTCGACATCGGCCGTCCGCTCGCCGGTGACGGTATCACGATTGCATGCGCGGGCAGGGAAGTGCTGAACGCTTCACGCATCGAATTGCATCGCGCGTGGTCGGCGACGACGTTCCATATGCAGAACCTTCGCGACAATCCAGAATGCGCGCGACAGGAATACGATCGCATCCTCGACGCGGACGACCCCGGCATCACGCCGCGCCTGACGTTTGACCCGGCGGAAAACATTGCGGCGCCGCTGATCGGCGGCAAGCGGCCGCGCATCGCAATCCTTCGCGAGCAGGGCGTCAACGGCCAGATCGAAATGGCAGCGGCATTCGAGCGTGCCGGTTTCGATCCGTTCGACGTGCACATGAGTGACGTCATCGCGGGGCGTGTGACGCTCGCCGACTTCAAAGGCTTCGCCGCTTGCGGCGGCTTTTCCTATGGGGACGTGCTCGGCGCGGGGGAGGGCTGGGCCAAATCGATCCTCTTCAACGCGCGCGCGCGCGACGAGTTCAGCGCGTTCTTCCGGCGCACCGACAGCTTCGCGCTCGGCGTCTGCAATGGCTGCCAGATGATGAGCAATCTGCACGAAATCATCCCGGGCGCCGACGCATGGCCCCATTTCGTGCGCAACAAATCGGAACAGTTCGAGGCGCGCGTGGCGACGGTCGAGGTCATGCCATCGCCGTCACTGTTCTTCAAGGGCATGGAAGGCAGCCGGCTGCCGATCGCGGTCGCGCATGGCGAAGGCTTCACGGAGTTCACAGGCGACGCGCAGCGCGCCCGCGCGCTCGTTTCCCTGAGGTTTGTCGACAATCGCGGCGCTGCCACGGAAGTTTATCCATTGAATCCCAACGGCTCGCCGGGCGGGATCACCGGACTGACCACGCCGGACGGGCGCTTTACGGTGCTGATGCCGCATCCCGAGCGGGTATTCCGGACGGTGCAGAACTCCTGGCATCCGCGCGAATGGGCAGAAGACGGCCCGTGGCTGCGCATGTTCCGCAACGCGCGGGTTTGGGCCGGCTGAAGCGCGGCGGGAAATGAAAACGGCGCACCGCGGTGCGCCGTTTTTTTTCCGTGCTTCGAAAGACCTATTCGACCTTGGCCTTTGCGCGCAGGTCGCCGACCAGCTTGTCCACCTGCTGGCGCTGCAGGCCCTGCACGATCTGCGGCTTGACTTCGTCCATCGAGGGAAATTTCATCGCGCGTTCGTCGTCGACGCGGATCACGTGCCAGCCGAACTGGGTCTGCACCGGGGTGTCCGTCATCTGGCCTTTCTTGAGCTTTTTCAGCGCATCGGCGAACGGCGGCACGTAGCGGCCGGCCGGCGCCCAGTCGAGATCGCCGCCTTTGTCTTTCGAGCCGGGGTCCTGCGATTTCTGCGCCGCGACTTTCTCGAAGCTGGCGCCTTTTTTGATCTGCGCGATAGCAGCTTTCGCTTCCGCTTCGTCTTTCACGAGGATGTGGCGAGCCTTGTATTCCATGTCGCCGGCCTGCGACTTCGCGCGGTCGTATTCCGCCTTGACCGCGTCGTCGCCGATCGGATTTGCCTTGAGGTAATCCTGTATGTAGGCGTTGACGAGCATTTCCTGGCGGTTCAACTCGGACTGGGTGACGAACTCGGGCGTCTTGTCGAGGCCTTTCTTCGCGGCTTCCTGCGCGACGATTTCGTTGCGGATCAGCACTTCACGCACGCGACTGCGCAGCTCCGGCGTGTCGGCCTGGCCTTGCGCGGTGTTCGCCTTGACCACCATGTCGGCGCGCGATTGCGGAATTTCCTTGCCGTTGACCTTCGCGACTGCAGCCGCGGACTGCGCGAGAGTCGGCGTGACGGCAAAGGCCAGCGCAAATGCGAACGCGCTGGGCATGGTCATGTTCGTTTTCATCCAGATTTCCCTTTTGTCATAAAGTCTTATTCAAATTTCGTCGGGAGTATACGCCTTGATCGACAGCGCGTGAATCTCGCGCTGGAGCATGTCCCCGAGCGCGGCATGAATCAGCCGATGGCGGGCCTGCGTCGATTTTCCTTCGAACTGCGGCGAGACGATGATCAGCTGAAAGTGCCCGCCGCCGCCCCTGGCCCCTTCGTGTCCTGCGTGCTTTTCGCTGTCGTCGATCAACTCGACACTGTCCGGCGTCAACACCGCCAGCTTCTGCTCGATGCGCTCCAGCGTGTCTTTCATTTGGCCTGCCCGTCGTCGATATGTTTCGACAGCATGAACGCCTGCAGCACGGCAAAGCCGAGCATGAGGCCCATGCCGCCGAAGAGCTTGAAGTTGACCCACGTGTCGGTCGGGAAATTGAATGCGACGTACAGGTTAAGCAGGCCCATCACGATGAAAAATCCCGCCCAGCTCAGCATGAGCTTGCGCCATACGATCTCAGGCAGCGTCATCTGCTTGCCCATCATCGCCTTGATGAGGTTCTTGCCGAACGCGAACTCGGCGATCAGCAGCGTGGCGCCGAACAGCCAGTAAAGGACCGTCGGCTTCCACTTGATGAACGTCTCGTCATGCAGGAGCAGGGTCGCGCCGCCGAATACCGTGACGACGGCAAGGCTTACCCAGAGCATGCCGTCGACCTTGCGTTTGCGCGTCCACACCCACGCGATCTGCGCGAGCGTCGCGACGATCGCGACGGCCGTCGCAATGAAAATATCGAAGACCTTGAATGCGACGAAAAAAAGAATGACCGGAAACAGGTCGAACAGAAATTTCATAGGGCGCAATTATCAGCGGTCGTTGCGGGGTTGTCCATGCACAATCGCGCAGTCGCCGCGCGAATTTACTTCTTGTCGAACTTGAGCGACGCCGAGTTGATGCAATAGCGCAGGCCGGTGGGCTGCGGACCGTCCTCGAACACGTGCCCGAGGTGAGCGCCGCACGATTTGCACAACGCTTCGGTCCGCTGCATGAAGTGGCTGTTGTCGACCTCGGTGTCGACGTTTTCTGCGACGGCGGGCTTGAAGAAGCTTGGCCAACCGGTTCCCGAGTCGAATTTATGGTCCGAGCGGAACAACTCGGCGCCGCAACAGATGCAGCGATAGACGCCCGCGTCGTGATTGTTCCAGTATTTACCGGTGAATGCGCGTTCGGTACCTTTTTCGCGCGTGACGTGGTACTGCTCGGGCGTGAGCTGCTTTTTCCAGTCGGCGTCGGATTTGTCGCTTTTGTCGGTCATGATCGGGGTCCGTAATTGGTGCGAGCGCGAGTTTACCGCAGAGGGACGCGCCTCACGCAGGACATCAGGCCTGGCGGGTTAGTTCCAGCCTGAGATCGCCTTTTTGGACGTAAATACGGCCCGCGCGGGGACGCTTCGCGAGCTCCTGCATGAGGCGAACGAGCGGCTTCTCGAAATAATAATTCGTTTTCATCGGCCCGGCGGCGCGCATGTCGTCGACCTGCGCGCCTGCATACAGGTGGCGCAGCAGCCTTTCCTCGTCGCTGGCGTTTGGATATTTGCGGCGAATGGCCGCAACCGCGGGTTCGGGCGGACGCGGGGTGAGCGCAATCTTCGGCGAGCCGTTCGCAATGATGCGATCGAGCACGTCGGGCGCGACGGGCGCTAGCGGCTTGCCGTAATAGCCGAGCGCATACTTTTTGACTTCGTCAGGGACCGTGCGATAACGCTCGCCTTGCATGACATTGAGCACGGCCTGCGTGCCGACCAGCTGTGAAAACGGCGTCACCATCGCGGGCCAGCCGAGATCCTTGAACACGCGCGCAGTTTCCTGGAGCACCGCGCCGAACTTGTCCGAGAGGCCCGCTTGCGCGAGCTGAAATTTCATGTTGGTGAGCATGCCGCCGGGAATCTGATGCTCGTAATGGAACTGGTCGTATTCCATGGGCACGCCGACCGGGAGATTTTCCTGCCGGGCTACCGCATGGAAATGCGCGCCCACCTCGTCGACCAGCTTGTCGTCGATGCCGATCGTGTAACCCATGCTGCGCAGGTTGCGCACGACCGTTTGAGTCGCGGGCTGGGCCGGGCCGTTGGCGAGCGGCGCGGTCGACGTCTGGATCTGGGTGATGCCGAGCTTCACGCCCTCGAGGTACACGAGGGGCGCGAGGCCGGTCATGCAGTGGCTGTGCAGCTCGAGCGGAACCTTGCCGCAAACCTTCAACAGAGCGGGCGTGAGCGTGCGGATGCGGTCGGGCGTCAGCAGCCCGCCGGGGTCTTTGGTCATCATCACGTCGATGTCCGCGCGCTTGATCAAATCGGCGGTTTTCCCTGCGTAGAACTCGTCCGTATGCACCGGGCTTTCGCAGAAGACGATCGAGCCGACCGATTCCATGCCGAGCTCTTTCACCTTGCGCAGGATGCCGACGATATTGTCCATGTCGGACAATGCGTCGATTGCGCGCACGCGCCGGATGCCGTTCTTCGCAAGGCACTCGAGCCATAAATAGTTCACGTCATCCGGCTGCACGTCGAACGAGAGCAGGCTCTTGCTGCGCATCGCGGACTGCATCTTCGTGCGCGTGACGCGCTCGCGCATGAGCTTCAGGCGCTGCCACGGATCTTCCTTGAGATAGCGCACGCACACGTCGAACTGGATCGCGCTCATGAGGTCGATCGCCTCGAAGCCGGTGCGGTCCATCGCTTCCGCGACCGGCAGCATCATCGCGGTCGTCATGCGCGTTGCCCAAAGGCACTGGTGCGCATCGCGCAGCGTGGTGTCGATGACTTTGATTTCGCCCTTCATTGGTCCGGCCTGATGATGACGAGGACCTGGTCCTGCTCGACCAGCGTTTCATTTGGAACAGGCATCGCCGTAACGGTTCCTTTCACCTCCGCCTTGAGCGTGCTGAAGAGCTTCATGACTTCGAACACGCCAACCGTGTCGTCAGGCGTTACGCGGTCGCCGACCTCGGCGTGCGGTTTGGCGCCCGGCGACGAGGCGCGATAGAAAGTTCCCATCGTCGGCGCCCGAATGGCCACGTGGCCGGGCGGTACTGCGATGGGGGCGGCCGTTTTTTTGCTCGATAGCGCCGCTTCGGGCATTTTCGCCGAGGGCTGCGGGGCGGGGGGCGAATAAGCAGCAGCGGGACCGGCGCTGCCGCGCGTCACGTCGAGCTTCAAGTCGCCGATTTCCAGATGCACGTCGGCATCGCCCATCCCGTCGATGATCTCGAGAATGCGCTGAACGTCTTCGTGCGTCAGTTCGGCCAATGCAATGCTCGAATGTCGACGCGGGCTAGAGCACCTTGCCCGGGTTCATGAGATTGTCCGGGTCGAGCGCCTTCTTGACGATGCGCATCAGGTCGAGCTCGGTCGCGCTCTTGTAATGCGCAAGCTCGCCGCGCTTCGACTGGCCGATGCCGTGCTCGGCGCTGATGCTGCCGCCGAACTGCTGCACGATGTCGTGCACCAGCCGATTCACGTCGATCATTTTGCGCGCGGCCTCGTCGCTGCGCTCGCGACCCGGGACGAACGCATTGAAGTGCAGGTTGCCGTCACCCAGGTGCCCGAAGCAGATAATGCGCACACCCGGATAGCTTTTTTCGAGCGCTGCACTCGCCGTCTCGATGAACTGCGGTATCTGGTTCACGGCGACCGCAATGTCGTGGCGGTAGACCAGGCCCTCGTTCTTCGCGGCGTCGGGAATCGACTCGCGCATGCGCCAGAGCGCTTTGCCCTGCGCTGCATTCTCCGCAATGGCGACATCCGCGACGAGACCGCGCTCGATGCCGGCGCCGAGCGCCTGCTCGACGTTCTGCCGCAACGCGGTGTCCTCGCGCGCATCGGTGAGCTCGGTCAGCACGTACCACGGATGTTTCGCGCCGAGCGGATCGCGCGTGCCGGGAATGTGCTTTAAGACGAGCTCCAGACAGTTGCGCGAAATCAGCTCGAACGCGCTGATGTTGTCGCCCACCTGCGCTCGCAGGAGCGACAGCAGCTCGACCGCCTGCGCCGGCTCTTTGATGCCTGCGAACGCGGTCACGTTGCCGTGAGGACGGGGAAAGAGCTTGACCACCGCCTGCGTAATGATGCCGAGCGTGCCCTCGGAGCCAATGAAGAGGTGCTTCAGGTCGTAGCCGGTATTGTCCTTGCGCAGTCCGCGCAGGCCATTCCAGACGCGGCCGTCCGGCAGTACCGCTTCAAGTCCGAGCACGAGGTCGCGCGTATTGCCGTAGCGCAGAACGTTGATGCCGCCGGCGTTGGTCGAGATGTTGCCGCCGATCAGCGCGCTGCCTTCGCCGCCAAGACTCAACGGGAACAACCGGTCGACTTCGGCCGCGGCCTGCTGGACGTTGGCGAGAATCACGCCCGCCTCGACGGTCATCGTGTTGTTGAGCGGATTCACGTCGACGATCCTGTTCATGCGGCCGAGTGCGATGACGACGGCGCTGCCGCTCGTATCCGGCGTAGCGGCGCCGCACATGCCGGTGTTGCCGCCCTGCGGCACGATCGGCGTCCGGGTGTCCGCGCACAGGCGCACGACCGCTGCGACTTCCGCGGTATTCGCCGGCCGCACGACTGCGATCGCACTGCCTTTATAGAGCTCGCGCCAGTCGGAGAGATAGGGCGCCATTTCCGCGGCGTCCGTGATGATGCCTCTCTCGCCGACGATGGCGCCAAGACGGCCGGTCAGATCGCCGGCGGCGGGATTGCGTGCGTTCATGGATTCAAAGCCTCAACTGCCTGAAGCGGCGTGAATGTCGGAAAAGAAAAGGTCCTTCCACGCGGCGGGCTTTTTCCTGATGGAGCCGACCTTGCTCATGAACTCGGCATATTTCATCGTGTTCTGGGGGACCATCGTGTACTGCACCTGCGGATTGGACAGGATCTTCTCAAAGAGCCAGTCGCCGGTCAGCTTGCTCCTGGTCGATTCGGCCCAGATCTGCGCAGCCGCCCGGCGATCCTTGTTCAGGATGTCGCTTGCTTCCTGCAGCGCGGCGTAAACGGCGCCATAGAGCTTGGGATTCGCATCGCGAAACTTTTTGCTCGTCCAGATGACGGTGAACGTATGCGGCCCGCCCATGACGTCGAACGAATTCAACATCGTGCGGACGCCGGCCTTTTCGAGCTGCTGATACTGAAATGGCGGCACGCTGAATACGTTGTTGATTTCGCCGGCGCCCGACAGCAGGGCCGCGGTTGCATCGGGCGGCGACACCGATACCGTCAGCGGATCGAGCTTCGCGAAATTGGACTCGCCGAATTCTTTTGCCGCCGCCATCTGCAGCGTGACTGCCTGCACGGAAACCTTCACGGCCGGCACTGCGACCTTGTCCCTGGCCGTCAGGTCACGGATCGATTTGATATTCGGATCGCGCGTATTGAGGAAGAAGGGCTGCGAGCTCAGCGCCGAGACGCCGCGCACTTCCTGCGGCGTGCCGACGGTTTTTTCCCACAGCGTGATGAGGCCCGGCACACCGCCCGAGACGAAATCCACGCGCCCTGCGAGCAGCGCATCGTTCATGTGGTCCGGACCGTTGAAGGTGTCCCAGAAAACCTTGACGTCGCCCAGGCCCGCTGCCTTCGCGTACTTCTCGATCAGCTTGAAGCGGTCCATGATCGAGAACTGCATATAGCCCATGCTCGTCTGCTGGGCGAGCCGGACTTCGCCGACTTCCGCGAGCGCGCCGCCGCATGCGAGGCTCGAGAGCAGTGCGGCGATGACAATTGCGGAACGTGGGTTCGGCATGGCGCTTCACCTCGCGAAAAAATCTGTGGCGGGATGCATCGAGTATATCAATCGCTCTATGGAGGCGCAAAAAAAACAGGCCGCAACCTTGTGGGCTGCGGCCTGCCGGATCAGCGCCGCCTTTTAAGCAGCGCATTGGAAGCTTTCGTGCGTGGTGCGGTGATTGTAACGGCATGCGCCGCTTTTTGTCATCCTCGCGTACGCGACATCGTGAAACACTGAGTCCGGCGGTCGGGGACGCGCGATTGCACGGCCGCAATCATGCGAGCGCCGAGATGCCCGTGCTATCATCGCGGCTCGCCTGAATTGTCCAACCCGCACGTGCGGTTAAGCCCGCGCATTCGATCGGAGGGGAGCGCACGCCAGTGCCTAAAACCGCAGATATCATCGCGTCCGCCTTATACGAAGACGGCGTCCGTTACGCATACGGAATTCCCGGCGGAGAAGTGCTGGAGCTCCTCGAAGCCTTCCGCAAAGCGGGCATCAAGTTCATCCTGACCAAGCAGGAGCTCGGCGCGGGCATCATGGCCGATGCGACGTATCAGCTCACGGGCAAGCCCGGTGTGCTGGTCGCGACACTCGGGCCCGGAATCACGAACACCACGACGGCGGTTGCGCAGGCTTTGCTCGACCGCTCGGCGGTGATCGTGGTGACCGGCGAAATCGCCACCAGTCTCAAGTCGATCTACACGCACCAGATCATCGACCAGGAATCGCTGCTGCGTCCGCTCGTCAAATGGACCACCACGATTGCCGCGAAAAACGCATTCGACCAGGTCCGCAAAGGCCTCTCCATCGCGCGTCAGCCGATGCCGGGTCCCGTTCACTTCAACGTGCCCACCGATGTGGCTGGAGCGGAGCAGGCGGAGTCGCGGCGTTTTGCGCCGATCGGCGTGCGCACGCTGCCGCGGCGCGACGACCGCGGCCCGATCGAAGCGCTGCTCAAGAAGGCGCGCCGGCCGCTCGCGCTGATCGGCGTCGGCGTGCAGATCGACGGCGCCGAGCGCGAGTTGAAGCGCTTCATCGAAGCGTGGCAGATCCCGTTCATCTGCACGTACAAGGCGAAAGGCGTGATCCCCGAGGATCATCCGCTGTGTGCGGGTGCAACGGGCTTGAGCCCGGTCGTCGACAAGCTGCACATGGCGCAGGTGCGGGAAGCAGACCTCATACTCACGATCGGTTTCGACCCGGTCGAGCTGCGCGCCGACTGGATCGCGCCGTGGGACGAGAAAAAGCCATCGGTCAACATCGATCTGGTGCCGAACTCGCACCATGTATTCCGCAGCAGCTACGAATATGCGGGCAGCATTCTGGGTTGCCTGCACAGCCTGACCGCCCCTGCGCCGAAAAAGCCGCCGTCGAAATGGCTCGACAGCGATCTCGACCGCTATCGCCGCACGGTGCGGCACGCCATCGAGAGCACTCCGCCCAAAGGACTTGGCCCTTATCAGGTCGCTGTCGCGTTGCGCGAGGAATTTCCGCGCGACACGATTGCGACGATCGACACGGGCTCGCATCGCATCCTGATCAATCACGTGTGGCAGGCGTACGAGCCGCGCAAGCTCCTGCAGTCGAACGGGCTCGGCACGATGGGCTATGCGCTGCCTGGCGCGATCGCCGCCAAGCTGATTTACCCGAAGCGCCCGGTGCTCGCGATGATGGGCGAGGCGGGGCTCGACATGGTGATCGGCGAGATGGCGCTGCTGGCCCAGCACAAGCTCGCGCTGACGATCGTCGTGTTCCGCGACGATACGCTTTCGCTAATCAAGCTCAAGCAGGAGCGCATGAAGCTGCCGGAAACGGGCGTTGCGATGGGCAGCCCCGATTACGTGATGGTGGCCGAGGCTTACGGCGGCAACGGCTTCGTGGTGAACAACGTCGCCGAGCTCAAGAAAGCGGCGCACGTCGCACTCAGCAGCAAGCGCTTTACGCTGATCGAGGCGCGCATCAATCCGCTCGAATACAAGCACCAGATGTGACGACGACATGCTGATCGACCGTCTCATTGCCGCCGCCGCGCTGCTGCTCGCCGCCGTTTATCTCTACGCAACGTCGAAGATTCCGACGCTCGAAATCGGCGACCCGCTCGGGCCCAAGGCTTTCCCGGTCCTGCTCGGCATTGCGCTGATCCTCGGCGCGATCCTGCTGTTCATCGAAACGCTCAGGAAATCGCCGGTCGAAGCGGAGCGCGCCCAGCCGGAAAGCCGCAAGCACTGGTGGCTCATCGGCGGGGTGGTGGTCTGGACCGCGCTTTACTTCGCGTTGTTCGACCGCGTGGGTTACCTGGTGACCACCGTCGTCTATCTCCTTCCGTTGATGGCGGTCTTCAACCCCGGCAGGTGGGTGGCGAACGTGCTGACCTCCGTGCTGTGGGCGGTCGGCAGCTACGCGCTGTTCGTGAAAGTCCTTGGCGTCAGCCTGCCGGCCGGCGTGCTCGGGGCCTGACGTGGACACACTCGGCCATATCCTGCACGGCTTCAACGTTGCGTTGATGCCGATCAACCTCTGGTACACGTTCCTCGGCTGCTTCATGGGAACGATCATCGGGGTGCTGCCCGGCATCGGGCCGGCCGCCGGCATCGGTCTGCTGATTCCGATCACGTTCGGCATGGACCCGACCTCCGCGCTCATCATGATGGCGGGGATCTACTACGGCGCCATGTACGGCGGCTCGACGACTTCGATCCTCATCAACACGCCGGGCGAAGCTTCGTCTGTCATGACGGCGCTCGACGGTTATCAGATGGCGAAGAACGGGCGCGCCGGCGCGGCTCTCGCGGTTTCCGCGATCGGCTCCTTCCTCGCCGGCACGTTCGGCATCGTTGCACTGACTCTGCTCGCTGTGCCGCTCGCAGCCATCGCACTCAAGTTCGGTCCCGCGGAATACTTCTGCCTGATGCTGTTCGCGCTCGCTGCGGTCTCGTCGCTGACAGGCAAGTCAGCTGCCAAAGGGATCATTTCCACGATACTCGGCCTCATGGTCGCGACGATCGGCATCGACCTGCAAAGCGGCCAGCCGCGCTACACGATGGGAGTGCCCGAGCTGCAGGACGGCGTCGGCTTCCTGGTCGTGGTGGTGGGCATGTTTGCGATCGGCGAAGTATTCAGCAACCTCGAAGAGCACATCAAGGGCAAGGCGGAAATCATCCGTCTGCGCGGCCGGCTGTGGCTTACCCGGGAAGAATGGAGCCGCTCGATCTTTCCGATCATTCGCGGCGGGCTCATCGGCTTCTTCAAAGGCGTGCTCCCGGGCGCCGGCGCAACGATTGCGACGATGCTCTCGTACATGGTCGAGAAGCGGGTTTCGAAGACGCCCGAGAAATTCGGCACCGGCATGATCGAAGGCGTCGCGGGACCGGAAGCCGCGAACAACGCGGCAACGTGCGGCGCGATGGTGCCGTTGCTGACGCTCGGAATTCCCGGCTCGGGCGCGACAGCCGTCCTGATGGGCGCGTTCATCATGTACGGCATACAGCCCGGGCCGCTCTTGTTCGAGAAGCGTCCGGATCTCGTGTGGGGACTGGTCGACAGCATGTACATCGGCAATCTCATGCTGCTGATACTCAACCTGCCGCTGATCGGGCTTTTCGTGCGCATCCTGTATATCCCGACCGGCATCCTGCTGCCGCTGATTCTCGCGATCTCTGCGATCGGCGTGTACTCGATCAACGGCAATACGCTCGAGCTGCAGATGGCGCTCATGTTCGGCGTGCTGGGCTACGTGTTCCGCAAAATCGACATTCCGCTGGCGCCAATGGTGCTCGCGCTGGTACTGGGCGGCATCATGGAGCAGTCGTTCCGCCAGGCGATGACGATCTCGGGCGCCAATCCGAGCGTGTTCGTCGGCAGCGCGATCTGCATCACGCTGCTCGTGCTCGCAGTCATCATGCTGGTGCTGCCGGTCGTGCTGCCGCGCCTGCGCGCAATGAAGGCGGGGCCGGAAGATCTCGCTTCGTAACTTCGTCCTCATTCGTTTCGAAAGGTCGTAAACATGACACGCATCACCCTGGTGCCGGGCGACGGCATCGGCCCCGAAGTCACCGCTTCGGCGCGCGAGATACTCACCGCTGCCGGCGCGAGTCTGGAATGGGAAGTCGCCGAGGCCGGCATGCGTGCCGGTGAAAAAAACGGCAATCCGTTGCCGCGGTCGGTCATCGATTCGATACGCGCGAACAAGCTCGCGCTGAAGGGACCGACGCAGACGCCCTTTGGCGACCCTTATCCCGTGATCGTCGGCGACCGCACGTATCCGAGCGTGGCCATCGCCCTGCGCAAGGAGCTCGGCTATTACGCTGCCGTGCGGCCGATCAAAAACTATCCGGGCGTGAAATCGCGCTACGAAAACGTGGACTTCATCATCTTTCGCGAGAATTCCGAGGATCTGTACCTCGGAATCGAGCGCATGGTTGACCCCGATACTGCCGAAGCAGTCAAGCGCATCACGCGCCAAGGCTCCGAGCGCATCGCGCGCTTCGCGTTCGAATATTTGAAGAAGCTCGGCCGCAAGCGCCTTACGGTCGTCCACAAGTCGAACGTGCTGAAGCTGACCGATGGCATGTTCCTGAAGACGGCGCAGGAAGTGGCGCGCGACTATCCGGATATGCAACTCGACAACCGCGTGATCGACGCGCTGTGCATGGAGCTCGTCATCAAGCCGGAGTCGTTCGACGGCCTGCTGCTGCAGAATCTTTACGGCGACATCGTGTCCGATCTGGGCGCCGGGCTCGTCGGCGGGCTCGGCGTTGCGCCGGGCGCGAATATCGGACCCGACTGCGCGATGTTCGAGGCGGTGCACGGCAGCGCGCCCGACATTGCAGGCAAGGACCTGGCGAATCCGATGTCCATGATTCTTTCCTCGATGATGATGCTGCGCTATATCGGCGAGCAACAAACCGCGGACCGCATCGACGCCGCATTGTCGGCGGTGCTGCGCGAAGGAAAACACGTCACACGCGATCTGGGCGGCACGGCGGGCACGCGCGAAATGACCAAGGCCATCGTGGCCAATCTTAAATAGCGAACAGGACCATGAGCATAGGAAAACGCATCGTAGTGGTGGGGGCGGGCGCGATCGGCGGCTACACGGGCGCGCTGATGGCGAAAGGCGGCGAGGACGTGACGCTCGTAGACCCGTGGCCCGAGCATGTCGAATACATCCGCAAGCACGGCATGCAGCTCTCCGGGCAGACGCCGGCGGAGACGCATTCGATCCAGGTGCCGGTCCGGCACATCAGCGACGTGCAGGAGTTTTCGCGCGAGAAGCCGATCGACATCGCGTTCATCAGCGTGAAGTCGTACGACACCGAGTGGGCGACGCATCTCATCAAGCCGTATCTCGCGCCCAATGGCTACGTCGTGTCGCTGCAGAACTGCATCAACGAAGAGCGCATCGCGGCAATCGTGGGCTGGGGCAAAGTGCTCGGCACCATCGTGAGCCTGCTCGCGTCCGAATGCCACGCGCCGGGACATGTCCGGCGCACGATGCCGCTCGGCGGCGACCGCTACGTCACTTACCGCGTCGGCGAAGTGCACGGGCGCGTTACTCCGCGGGCCGAGGAAGTGGCGCGCGCCTTGAAAAGCGCGGACAGCTCGAAAGTGACGACGAATCTGTGGGGCGAGCGCTGGTCGAAACTCGTGATCAATTCGATGCGCAACGGCCTGTCGGCTGCAACCGGTTTGTCGGGCAATGAACGCGACCTGTCCGAGCATCCGCGCGACGTGTCGATCCGCCTCGGCGGCCAGGCGGTGAGAGTGGGTCAGGCGCTTGGCTTCCAGTTGGAAAAGCTGCAGGTCATGGATGCCGAAACGCTGGCCCGCGCGGGCGAAGGCAGCGCCGACGCGAAAGCGGAAATCGTCGACCAGCTCGTGACGCTCTCGAAGACTCGCTCGGAAGAGCAGCGCCCGTCGATGGCGCAGGATATTTTCAAGGGCCGCCGCACGGAAACCGATTTCATCAACGGTTTCGTCGCCGCAAAAGGCGCGGAAATCGGCGTGCCGGCGCCGCTCCATGCGAAGATGAACGAGCTCGTCAAAAAAGTGGAGCGGCGCGAAACGAAGGCCAGTGCCGATCTGATCAAAGGGATCTAGCTGCGCGGCATAATCGCTTTTCGGGATGACTGCGACGGGATCGGCGTCGGCTAAAGGGGAGGGCGTAATGCGCACGATGCTCTTGGTGTTGCTGGCTTTGTGGCAGTGCTGGGCGAATGCCGCGGGCTGCGAGCGGGGCAACCCCAACGTCAAAAGCGACGAGCCGATCGTCGAGTGGTACGAGAATTACATCCGGCCGTACCGGTATCTGCCGCCGGCCGAGAAGGACCGCAAGCTCACCAAGTCCGAGGTCGAGGCGTTCGTCGAAGTGCTCGGCTCGTTCAACCGCGGCATGTCCATGGACCAGCTCTCGCTGGAGAACCTGGTCGGCCAGATCGTCGCGGCATACGCGCGCGCGCCGAGCTTCAAAGGCATCGACAACGCTGCGGTCGAAAAACTGTACCGGCCTGAAGGCGGGCACAAAATCGACTTCTCGCTGTTTTGCATCACGCCGCGCACGCTGCGCACGCCCGATGACGCTTTCGGCGTTACGCTTTTCGGGGTGGCCGCCGACGACTGCCAGCATGTCGGCATGCGCGGGCTTGTATTCACCTCGGCGCTGATCAACGGCAGCGTCAACGGCCAGTGCCGGCCCGACATCTTTCTGCGCAAGATGGTTTTCTGGCCGATCCTGGCCGGGACCAACGAAGTGACGTTCGTTTGCGGCAAGGATACCGGGGGCTGCGCGCGCTGAGCGCCGCCCGCGGCGCTGTCAGGATCTGAGCCCGCCGACGACTAAAACGCAGGAGGCCCGACATGGCGGAGAAAGCGGACATAAGCGAAATCAGCGCGGCGCCGCAGGTGGCCGCGCGCGAATACGGGCAGATCGTGCTCGTGCTCCAGGGAGGCGGCGCGCTGGGCGCCTACCAGGTGGGAGTTTACAAGGCGCTGCACGACGCCGGCATCGAGCCCGACTGGGTCATCGGCACCTCAATCGGCGCGATCAACGGCGCCATCATCGCCGGCAATCCGCCGCAGCAGCGCATGGACCGGCTCAACGATTTCTGGTCCCTGATGCAGGGCTCGCGCTACGGGGTTTCCCCGTGGTTTCCCCAGCTCGCCGGGCTAATCTCCAACATGAATACTTACACCGCCGGCATCGCAGGATTTTTTTCGCCGAACCATCACGCGCCATTCGCTTTGCATTCGCCGGTCGGCGCCGAGCGCGCAGCGTTCTATTCCACAGCGCCGCTCATGGACACACTCGATCGGCTGATCGATTTCGATTACATCAACGCGAAGCACAACCGCCTGACGCTGGGTGCGGTCAACGTCAAAAGCGGCGAGATGCATTACTTCGACAGCCGCAGGCAGCCCCTGAGCGCAAAGCACGTCATGGCGTCAGGGGCGCTGCCGCCGGCGTTCCCGGCGGTCACCATCGAAGGCGAGCTTTACTGGGACGGCGGCATCTATTCCAATACCCCGATCGAAGTTGTGCTCGACGACAAGCCGCGGCAGAATTCGCTGATCTTTTCCGCGAATATGTGGCACCCGACCGGTGCCGCGCCGGAGACGATCTGGCAGGTCATCGGGCGTCATAAGGACATCCAGTACGCGAGCCGCGCCCAAAGCCACGTGCAGCGCCAGCAGCAGATCCACCGCATGCGCCACATCATTCGCGAGCTGGCGAAGTACGTGCCTCCGGACCAGTGTAACGATCCGCAGGTGAAAAAGCTGATGGGTTACGGTTGCGCAACGATCATGCATGTCGTTCCGCTGCTCGCGCCGAAGGTGGACGGCGAAGACCACACCAAAGACATCGACTTCACGCCGACGGGCATTCGCGCTCGCCGCGAAGCCGGCTACGAAGACACGTATCGCGCTTTGATGCTCGCACCCTGGCGCGGCGAATTCGACGCGATGGACGGCGTCATCGTCCACGAAACGGGCGCGTGACCGGCATCGCGCCGCGCGCGCAGCTTGCTTGCTCTCCTACTTTCCGCCCCAATCGCCGACCGTAACAGTCAGGATACGGCACAGCCGCTCGAGCGTTGCACCGTCGAGTCCGGTTGACGCGACTGCGCGCGCGATCGCCGAATCGTGCTGCTTTCCGGCGCCTCGCAGGAGGCCTTGCGGCAGGCCGAAGCGGCGCTCGAGCGCCTGGCGGTGCGTCCAGCCCGGTGGGTGGGCCGGGTAACGGATTGTTTTCAACATGATCGATTCCAGTCCGGGATTGATTTGAGTCCGTGCAACTGCCGCGCTCACTGCGCGGTCCAGCCGCCGTCGATCGGGATTACGGCGCCCGTGATCGACGCAGCGTCATCCGACGCTAGAAACAGCGCGAGCGCGGCCACTTCTTCGGTCGTCACGAACTTTTTCGTCGGCTGCGTTGCAAGCAGCACATCGCGCACGGCTTCATCCTCGCTGATGCCGCGCGCCCGGGCGGTAGCCGGAATTTCCTTCTCCACGAGCGGCGTGCGCACGTAACCGGGACAGATCGCATTCACGGTGACGTTGCGCTGCGCAACTTCCAGCGCGACGCCCTTGGTGAGCCCGGCGACGCCGTGCTTGGCGGCGGCGTAGGCGGACATCGCAGGCAGGCCGACCAGCGCCAGCGCAGAGGCTATGTTGATGATGCGTCCCCAGCCGCGCGCTTTCATGGCGGGCAGCGCCAGGCGCGTCGTATGGAAGATCGCCGAGAGGTCGATGGCGAGCATTGCATCCCAGCTCGCCGGTTGGAGCTCGTCGATCGCGCCGATATGCAAAATGCCGGCATTGTTGACGAGTACGTCCACGCTGCCGAACCGCGCCAGCGCAGACTGCATCATCGCTTCGACGGCGGTCGCCCGTGAAAGGTCTGCCGCATCGTAGCTGACCGCAACGCCATAAGTCAGGGCGAGACCACTGCGCAAACGCTCCATCTGCGCTGCATCCCCCAGGCCATTGAGTATGACGTTGGCACCTGTGCGGGCGAGAGCTTCGGCAATGCCCAGCCCGATACCGCTTGTGGATCCCGTCACCAGCGCCGTTTTGCCTTTCAGCATGTTTCCGCCTTGAAAAGTCCCGATGAGCCGGTAGTCGCTCGGCGCGCCTGAAACTTACTGACGGGAAATTCTGCACACCGGCTGTAAGTCCGCGCGATCGCCCACGACGAACGGGTCAGCATGCGGCGAGCGCGGATCGAGTTTCAGTCCATCGCTCGCGGCGTGTAAGTAACCGATCCATGTAACGACGAACGGGTGCTCCGCGGCGCGACGCTTGCGGGACTTCAACTTAAAGGAGAGATGACGATGAATGCGAAATTGAATCAATCGAACGGGATGCGCAATGCAGTAGTGGCCGTGTTTGCCGGAGCCTTGTGTTTCGCCGCCGCGACGGCGAGCGCCGGCGAATGCCCGGCCGACCAGCGCCGTCCCGACGGCAGCGGACAGAAGATGAGCGCCAACGCGGCAAAAGACGTGACGGACAAAGTGCTCGTCACCAACGACCTCTCGATGGACCCGATCGCGCTCAAAGGGCGCCTGTTCCGCACGCGCGAGCTCGTGGTGCAGCCGGGCGGCATCGTGCCCTGGCACGATCACGGCAACCGGCCGGCGATGATTTACGTCGTGTCCGGCGAAATTTATGAATACGCGAGCACCTGTGCCGTGCCGATCCTGCACAAGACCGGTTCGGTCGCTGCTGAAAAAGCGCCGACGCAGCACTGGTGGCAGAACACGGGCAAGACGCCGGTCACGCTGATCTCCGTGGATCTGTTCCCCGCCGAGAAGCAGATGGACCAGCACATGATGTAAGCGCATGCGTGCGAGAGCGCGCAGCGACGCCGCGGCCGCATCCCGAGTGATGCACCGCGGCGCCTTCCCGAACCCACACTGGAAAACACTGCCATGACGACCACCGCATCTGCAGCAATGAGCCACGTCCAGCCGCACGCGGGAACGGCGCACGTCTTGCGGCGCTCGTTGATCATCGGCTTGACCGCATTTTTGACGCTCGTCGACCTGTTCGCGACCCAGGCGATCCTGCCTTCGCTCGCCAATTCCTATCACGTAACGCCCGGTGCCATGGGCTTCGCCGTCAACGCGAGCACCATCGGGATGGCAATCGCGGGTCTTGCCGTGGCGTTCTTCAGTAACCGAATCAACCGCCGCGCCGGCGTGTTCTGGAGCCTCGCGCTGCTGGCGATACCGACCGCCTTGCTGGCCGCTGCACCGGATCTCATGACGTTCGCGCTTCTGCGCATTGCACAAGGCCTGTTGATGGCGACCGCATTTGCGTTGACGCTGTCGTATCTGGCCGAGCAATGCAGCGCGACCGATACGGCCGGCGCGTTCGCCGCGTACATCACCGGCAACGTCGCGAGCAACCTGTTCGGCCGCCTGATCGCTGCGGCGCTCGTCGATCATCTCGGATTAGCCGGCAATTTCTACGTATTCGCGGCGCTGAATCTCGCCGGCGCCGTGCTCGTGTATTTCACGCTTGCCGCCACGACGCCAATGCCGATGGGAGCGGCAACGCGCTCGCCGTTTTCGTACTGGCTGGAGCACTTGCGCAACCGGTCTTTGCAGGCGGCATTTGCGACCGGTTTTCTGATCCTGTTCGCGTTCATCGGCACCTTCACCTATGTCAACTTCGTGCTGGTGCAGGCGCCGTTCGGCTTGAGCCGGATGGCGGTGGGTTTCGTGTACTTCGTGTTCGTGCCGTCGATCCTGACGACGCCGCTCGCCGGCAAAGCGGTCGCGCGTTTCGGGACCCGGCCGACGTTGTGGACCGCGCTGGCGATTGCCGGGGCCGGCCTGCCGCTCGTGCTCACGGATACGCTGCCGGCGGTCATGTTCGGACTGGCCTTGATCGGCGTCGGCACATTTTTCGCCCAGGCGACCGCGACGGGTTTCGTCGGCCGCGCAGCGACTTCCGATCGCGGTTCAGCGAGCGGCATTTATCTCGCAAGTTATTTTTTCGGCGGCATCGTCGGCAGCGTCGTGCTCGGGCAATTGTTCGATCGATTCGGCTGGTTCGCCTGCGTTGCCGGCATCGGTGCCGCGCTCGGCGCGGCGGCACTGCTGACGCTGCGCATGTATCTGCCGCCGGCTGCAGGCAAATAGGTTTCATCAACGGCTGGCGCGCGGTGCGCAGGCCATAACTTAAAGGAGATAGTCATGTTCACAAGCTTAAGCAGGCTGTTGTCGGTCGCAGTATTCGGAATCGCACTAGTCGGAGCGGGAGCGGCTGGTGCCCAGACCGTCGGCACGGACGGACTCGTCAAAGTGCGCAGCGCGTACGGAATGGATGAAACCATCACGCGCCTGAAGGCGGACATCGCCGCGAAGGGCATCATGTTCTTCTCGACGATCGACCAGTCGCAGCTCGCGGCCGGCGCCGGCATTCCGCTCCGGCCTTCGACGCTGCTCATTTTCGGCAACCCGCCGCTCGGCACGCAGTTCATGACCTCGAACCCGTTCTCCGGGCTCGACTGGCCCGTGCGCCTGCTCGTGATCCAGGACGAGAAAGGCGACGTGTGGACCGCGTACACGGATTTCGCGTGGATCGCGCGCCGCCACGGCATCAGTGACCGCCAGCAGCAGTTCGGCATGGCGTCGGCCGTGATCGATTCCATTACGTCGAGCGTGCGGGCGAAGTAACGGCGCCCGCCGGCCACTCGCGCGAATTCCGAGGAGAAATCAAAATGCCCGACATGGCGCAGGAAGCTCCGGCGTGCACCGTTCCCGGATACGCCGGCCAGACTGTCCTGGTGTTGCAGGGCGGCGGTGCGCTCGGTGCCTACCAGGTCGGCGTGTACCAGGCGCTGCACGAAGCGGGCATCGAGCCGGACTGGGTGATCGGCACCTCGATCGGCGCGATCAACGGTGCGATCATCGCCGGGAATCCGCCGCACCTGAGGCTGGCCAGGCTCACGCAGTTCTGGGAACTCATGCAGTCGCAGCACATGCACGGGATCGGCGCGTGGTGGCCGGCGTTTGCGGGACTGTTCGCCAACGCGGGAACATACGCGCGCGGCATCGCCGGATTTTTTACGCCGAATCCGCATGCGGCGTGGGGACTGCATACGCCGGTCGACGCGGAGCTTGCCGCGTTTTATACGACTGCGCCGTTGCACGAAACACTGCTCGAACTGGCCGATTTCGATTACATCAACTCCGGACGCGGGCGCCTCACGTTGGGCGCGGTAAACGTAAAAAGCGGGCAGATGCACTATTTCGACAGCCGCAGGCAGCCCCTGAGTGCGCGTCACGTGATGGCCTCCGGTGCGCTGCCGCCCGCTTTCCCGGCCGTGCGCATCGATGGCGAAATGTACTGGGACGGCGGAATCTATTCGAACACTCCGGTCGAAGTCGTGCTTGACGACAAGCCGCGGCGCAATTCGCTGATATTCTCGGCGAACGTGTGGCATCCGGCAGGGCCGGCGCCCCAGACCATCTGGGAAGTGGTGGCCCGACAGAAGGACATTCAATACGCAAGCCGCGTCAACAGCCACGTCCAGCGGCAGCAGCAACTGCACCGCATGCGGCATATCATCCGCGACCTGGCCAAATACGTTCCCGCGGACGCACAGGACGACCCGCAGGTGAAGAAACTGCTGGGATACGGCTGCGCAACGGTGATGCACATCGTGCCCTTGTACGCGCCGCGCATCGCCGGCGAGGACCATACGAAGGACATCGATTTCACGCCGGGAGGGATTTCGGCGCGGCGCAATGCAGGCTATGCTGACATGCGGCGTACCCTGGCGCAGGCGCCGTGGCGGGAGGCGGTCGACGCCATGGACGGAGTCGTCATTCACGAGGTGAACGCATGAACCAACGTTTCGATTCGATCGTGATCGGTGCCGGACAGGCGGGGCCGTCGCTGGCGGCGCGGCTTGCCGCCGCCGGCCGCAAGGTGGCGATGATCGAGCGCAAGAGCTTCGGCGGGACCTGCGTCAACACCGGCTGCATGCCGACCAAGGCGCTCGTCGCGAGCGCTTATGCCGCGCATCTCGCGCGACGCGCGGCGGATTATGGCGTAAGGATCGATGGCGCGATTGCCGTCGACATGCCGCGCGTCAAAGCGCGCAAGGACGAGATCGTTCGCAATGCGAGCAGCGGCGTCGAGAGTTGGCTCAAAGGCCTGCCCAACGTAAGCGTGTTCGAGGGGCACGCACGCTTCGAATCGCCGACGACGGTCCAGGTCAATGACAGCGTGCTGGAGGCTGCGAATATTTTCATCAACACGGGCGGCCGCGCGCTGGTCCCGCCCATGCCGGGTCTCGATCGGGTGAACTATTTCACCAATTCGACGATCATGGATGTCGATTTCGTGCCCGAACACCTGCTTGTGATTGGCGGCAGTTATATCGGACTCGAATTCGCGCAGATGTACCGGCGTTTCGGCGCGAAGGTTACCGTTATCGAGAAGGCACCGACCATTATCGGCCGCGAAGACGATGATGTCGCGCAAGGCGTGCTCGAAGTTCTGCGCAACGACGGCGTTACGGTCGAAACCGGCGTCGAATGCATGAGTGCCGAAAAGCGCGGCAACGCTATCGCGGTCAACCTCGACTGCGCGGACGGCGCGCGCGAAGCCGTCGGCTCTCATCTGCTGCTGGCGGTGGGACGAGTGCCGAACACCGACGATCTCGGGATCGAGCGCGCCGGCATCAAAACCGATGCGCGCGGCTACATCACCGTGGATGGGCAATGCCGCACGAGCGTGCCCGGCATCTGGGCGATCGGGGATTGCAACGGACGCGGCGCCTTCACGCACACGTCGTACAACGATTACGAAATCGTCGCGGACAATCTCCTGAACGGCGACCACCGCAGCGTCGACGACCGGCTGACCGCTTATGGCCTGTTCGTCGATCCGCCGCTGGGACGCGTGGGCATGACGGATGCCGAAGTGCGCAAGTCGGGCCGCCGCGCGCTTACCGCCAAGCGGCCGATGACCAGGGTCGGCCGGGCTGTCGAGAAAGGCGAAACGCAGGGTTTCATGAAGATAACGGTCGACGCGGACACAAAGCAGATCCTGGGCGCGGCGATTCTCGGGGTCGGCGGCGACGAGGCGGTGCATGCGATTCTCGACATGATGTATGCGAAAGTGCCGTACACGACGCTGCAGCGCTGCGTGCACATTCATCCGACGGTCGCCGAGTTGATTCCGACGCTGCTCGGCGAATTGAAGCCGCTCGCATGACAACGGCGTTCGCTCTTGAGCTCGGTTGCGAGCCGCGGGGAAACGGGCTAAATTGCACGCTTCCCAGGGAACAAGCGCACGAGATGGCGGCGGCAAAATCCAACGCGGTCGATCCGGGCGAGCTCGAATCGCACCGCCAGGCGCTGTTCAAGTTCGCAATGCTGCAATTGCGCAACGAGACTCACGCCGAGGACTGCGTGCAGGAGACGCTCATCGCCGCCCTGCAGGGGGCACAGCGCTTTTCCGGCAACTCTTCCGTGCGCACCTGGCTCGTCGGCATCCTCAAGCACAAGATCATTGATCACTTCCGCAAGGCCGGCCGCGAGCAGCAGCTCGATGCGGGCGACGGGGAGCCTTCGCTCGAAGATTTCGATGCGTTGTTCAGGGAAGACGGCCATTTCATCGACGAGCCGCGCAACTGGGCGAATCCGGAGGACGCGCTGGCGCAGTTGAAATTTTTCGAAGTGCTGCAAGCCTGCATGGACGGCCTGCCGGCCAACACCGCGCGCGTTTTCCTCTTGCGCGAAGTGATGGGAACGGACACCGATGAGATCTGCCGCGAGTTGTCGATTACCGCGAACAACTGCTGGGTGCTGCTGTATCGCGCGCGCATGGCGCTGCGCGAATGCCTGCAGGTGCGCTGGTTCGGAGAGGTCAACTGACCATGGCCGCCCGCAAGCTGAGCTGCAAGGACGCGAGCCGCCTGATTTCGCAGGGACTCGACAGCGAGATGACGGCGGCGGACCGTGCCTCGCTGCGCATGCACCTTGCGCTGTGCGACGCTTGCAACAAATTGAAGGCGCAACTCGTTTTTCTGCGGCGCGCCGTCGCTGCTCTCGCAGGCCGCGGCAATGACGACGAGCGCGGCGGCCGTTGAGTGCGGCCGATGCTTCCGACAGTAAATTCCTACCGGTAAATAAGCGTCTTTCGTCTGCACCAGCGAATCTCTTTTGGCGACCATCGGCGTTCGTCTTCGTATTCGCGAAGACCGTTTTAATACCCAAGGAGATTTCCCTATGACAGCAGGCAAGAAAATCGGCACGGGTCTTGCGGCGGCAGTATTCCTCGCGACCTTCGGCTTCGCCTACGCGCAATCGAGCGGCGGCGCCGCCGGCGGGTCGAGCGGCACCGGATCGGGCAGCACGGGCATGAGCGGCACCACCGGCAGCGGCTCGAGCAGCACTGGTTCTGGCGCGACGAGCAGGGGCGAAGCCACCAAAGACAGCACCATCGACAGCACGACCAATCGCTCCGGCGCGGGGTCGGCGTCAGGATCCTCGGGCGGCATGGGCTCGACGACCGGTTCCGGTTCGATGGGTAGCGGCTCGACGAGCCGCGGGTCGTCCACTACAGGCAGCACCGGTTCCACGAGCCGTGGGTCAAGCAGCACGGGCACGATGGGAAGCGGCACGACGGGCAGCAGCAGCTCGAGCGAACCGTCGCCGACGGGGTCGGGCAGTTCGACCCGATAATTGCGTTATGATTGAGGCGGTTCAACTGATACCGCCTTCAATGACATCACGCTTCAAAATCATCGGTACGACGGGCCGGGCAGCGCATGCAGGAAGCGCTGCCTGTCTCGTTGCGCTCGTCGCGGCGATTGCGGGCTGCAGTCCGGAGCGGGACACGCAGACCGCGCGGTCACAGCCGGCGCTCAAGTCCGTACAGCAGTCGCAGAATTCGGAAATCACGCCGGACAAGATTGCGACCGACATCGTCGGCCGTAAAATCCGCATATCCGACACGGGCGGCGCCAACCAGAACGAATGGACGTTCGAGGCGAGCGAGTTCCGGCGCGTCGCTATCATCGAGCGAAAAACGACGGGCAAGGGTGAAACCCTCGTCGTCTTCGTCACGACACAAAACAATCCTGAAAGCAACGAGGAACAGGTTCGGGTGGCGGGGAAACTTCAGCTCACCTACGTGCGCAAAGGCGGCCAGTGGGTGCTGTCCGAGATAGAGAACCTCAACTTCCAGTACTCGATCGGCGTTGCGACCTGACGGTCGCGTTTTATTCGAGCTTGATGCCCGCTTCGCGCACGACGCGCGTCCACTTGGCAAGATCGTCTTTGACGAAACGCGTCGTTTCCTCGGGCGTGCTTTCGAGCGTTTCGGCGCCAAGCCGCGTGAATGCATCGCGCGTCGTCTTCGCGCGCAGCGTTTTGACGAGCGCCCCGTGCACCTTGAGCACGACGTCCTGAGGCGTGGCTGCCGGCATGATGATCGCGGTCCACGTGCTCGAGTCGAATCCCGGAATCCCGGATTCGGCGATCGTGGGCAGTTCGGGCATCGCCGAGGCGCGCTTGATCGTCGTCACTGCGAGCGCGCGCAGCCGTCCCGTCTGAATGTAGCCGATCGAAGCGGAGAGCTGGTCGAAGAAAATATCGATCTGGCCGCCCATGAGGTCGATCAACCCGGGTCCGCTGCCTTTATAGGGTATGTGCACGAACTTTGTGCCGGTCGCGCTCTGAAACAGCTCGCCGCTCAGATGGTTCGTGGTGCCGGCGCCGGATGAGCCCATCGTAATCTTGCCGGGCCTCGACTTGGCGAGCGCAATGAACTCCTTGACGCTCTTCGCCGGAATTGACGGGTGCATTTCCAGCACCAGCGGAACGTTGTTCACGAGCGACGTCATCGCAAAATCTTTTACCGGGTCGTAACCGAGCTTCGGATAGAGCGGAGGGGCGGTCGACAGCGTGCCCGTCGAGCCGAGGGTCAGCGTATAACCGTCGGGCGCGGCCTTCGCGCCGATGTCGGTGCCTAGAGTGCCGCCGGCGCCGCCGCGATTGTCGATGACGACCTGCTGCCCGAGCACTTCGGACAGACCGGGTGCGATCGTGCGCGCAGTGATATCGATGTTGCCACCCGGCGCGTAGGGCACGATGATGCGGATCGAACGCTCGGGATATGCGGCGAATGCGCCGTTGGCAAGTACTAGCGCCGATAACGCGATGGCAGGAACGATACGCATTTTCTCCTCCGCAATATTCTTGTACGCGCGAAAGCCTAGCATGAAATGCGGACAGCGCCGCAAGGCTCCGGTATCGATTGCCTTATAATTGCGCTTCACTTCAAAGCCAAAAAAATGCGCCCCGAAAAACGCCTTCCGTATTCCGCAATCGTCGACCGCAAGCCGCTCAAGCTGCCGCGCGGCGCGCGCATGATCGTGTGGCCGATCGTGAACGTCGAAGTCTGGGACATCGAGCGGCCGATGCCGCGCCAGGCGCTGCCGCCGCCAACCGGGGTCACGCGTCTGCCCGACGTGCCGCACTGGGCATGGCACGAATACGGCAATCGCGTCGGCTTCTGGCGCCTGAAGGAAGCGCTCGACCGGCTCAAAATCACGCCGTCACTGTCAGTCAACGCGCGCGTGTGCGAAGACTATCCGCGCATTGCAGAAGCCTGCCGCGACGCCGGCTGGGAATTCATGGGGCACTCGTATGACCAGCGGCCGATTCATCTGGAGCCCAATCAGCGCAAGACGATCAGGAAAACCGTCAAGGTGATCAAGAAATTTACGGGCAAGGCACCGGTCGGTTGGCTTGGTCCGGGATTCACTCAGACACTCGACACGCCGGAAAACCTCGTCGAGGCGGGCATCAAATACATCTGCGACTGGCCGCTCGACGACGAGCCGGTCGAAATCAAGACGGCGAAAGGGCCGCTCTTGTGCCTGCCGTACAGCATCGAGCTGAACGACATTGCGCTCATGATCGTGCAGCACCAGACGCCGCAGGAACTCTACACACGCTGCATGGATTATTTCGAGCGCCTGTATGCGGAGTCCGCCCAACGCGCAAAGATCATGTCGATCGCGGTGCACCCGTACATTTCCGGCACGCCTTTCCGTATCAAGTATTTCGAGCGCGTGCTGGCGGAACTGAAAAAGAAACCCGGTGTCGTGTTCTGGACCGGCGAGGAGATCATGAGCTGGTACCGGTCCGCGCGCGGTCGCTAAACGCAGGATGACCATGCCTGACGCTGAAGCGCGCACCGCCCCGACGCAATCGACCCGCGTCGAAGTCGTGCCGGCCAATGCGATGCTCGGCGCGGAAGCGCGCTGCGGCGATCTGCGCCGGCTCGACGACGCCGGCATTGCCGCGCTGCGCCGCGCGTGGCTCGATAATCTCGTGCTGGTCATTCGCGGCCAGACGCTGAGCGATCCCGAGCTGATGGCATTCGGCCGCCGTCTCGGTGAGCTCGACTCGGCGCCGCTCGCGAAAACCGGCAATGAAAAAGCGCGCGCCCACGACGAGGTGATCGTCGTCTCCAACGTGATGGAAAACGGCGTGCCGATCGGCGTGCTGCGCGATGCGGAAGTGGTGTGGCACTCCGACAACTCCTATCGCGACACACCGCTGTCGTTCAGCGCGCTGTATGCGCTCGAGATTCCGCCGTCCGGCGGAAATACGGGCTTCACGAACATGTACCGCGCGCTCGAAACCCTGCCCGCCGACTTGCGCAATCGCATCGACGGCCGCTTCATTAAGCACGATATGACGTACAACAGCGCGGGCGATTTGCGCGAAGGCTTCGAGCCCGTGACCGACGTGCGTGACGCACCCGGCCCATTGCATCCGATCGTGCGCACGCATCCAGAGACCGGTTACAACGCGCTGTACCTTGGCCGCCGTCCGAATGCTTATATCGACGGTCTGCCGGTCGAAGAATCCGAGGAGCTTCTAAATGCATTATGGGCACACGCGACCCAGTCGCAGTTCGCATGGCACCACCAATGGCGGGTCGGCGACCTTCTCATTTGGGACAACCGCTGCGTGATGCACTATCGGGCGCCGTTCGATGGCGGATATCGGCGCGTGATGCATCGGATCCAAGGCAAAGGCGATAAGCCGAACCGACGGTCCGATGCAAAGAACGCTCCGCATCCGCGGTCGGCGGCGCGGTAGGGCATTTTCAGCGCAGCGGTTGGGGCGAGGCTAATGCGGTGTCAACCGCGTTATGCCGAGACCACAACAATAATGCATTACCGCGCCCCGTTCGATGGCGGATATCGGCGCGTGATGCATCGGATCCAAGGCAAAGGCGATAAGCCGAGCCGACGGTCCGATGCAAAGAACGCTCCGCATCCGCGGTCGGCGGCGCGATAATCGTCATTCCGGACTCGATCCGGAATCCAGAAACAAACCTTGAACCGCTAAGGACGCAAAGGACGCAAAGGACGCGAAGGAAAGCCAAAAGCATCAGCCACTGGTTGCACAGAGCACGCTGAGCTTATCTTTCCACTTTTTGAATCTGCGTTCATCGGCGTTTATCAGCGGTAAGCTTCCGTCTCATCGGTCTACTTTTCTTCAACGTCCTCGAATCTCACGGTATGCCGCCTGCCGTGAAACTTGTACGCGCGTTTCTTCGCGCGCGGATATTCCGAAATGTCGATCGGCTTGCGCGTTCCGCCCAGCAAATAAACGAGCGGCTCCTGATGCGGGTTCGAAATCGAATGGGGCTCGGACGGCGCGGTGAAGCCCATGAAGTCGCCGGGACCGATCTTGTATTTGCGGCCGCCGATCTCGGTCACGCCGCGGCCTGACAAAACGTAGACGAACTCCTCATCGCAGTAATGCGTGTGGTATTCCGTCGATTCGTCGCCGGGATTGATGCGCACCAGATGCACGCCGATATCGCGCATGCCGACTGCATCGCCAAGCGCCTTGTAATTGCGTATCGCGCGCTTGTTGAGCACATGCACGCGCCGGGTCTCGGGGAGCGCGGCGATGGCGGATGCGCTGAGGAACGAGGCAGGGTTCTTCTTTTTGACCGCCATAGCAAGCTCAATCAGTGCGCTGGAGATCCGCGATCATCGCGCCCATGAAGCGGCCCGCTTCGCCCCCGGTCACTGCACGATGATCGAAGGTCACCGACAGCGGAAGCACTCGATGCACGGCCGGCTTGTCGTCGACCACGACGACTTCCTTGCGCATGCGGCCCGCGCCGACAATCGCGACGGTCGGCGGCACGACGACGGGCGAAGCGTAACGGCCGGCAATAGGACCGAAGTTCGACAGCGTAATCGTGTTCGCGCGCAAATCTTCGGGCGGCACCTTGCGGTCGCGGGTGTCCTGAATCAGTTTGGTCAGCGCGGCGGCGATGTCTTCGGGAGTGCGCTGCTCCACGTTGCGCAGCACCGGCACCAGCAGTCCGTCGTTGGTGTCGACTGCGATGCCGATGTCCACGTTCTTCAAGAGGCGACGGCCGACCGCCTGACTGTCGAACCACGCGTTGAGCGAAGGCTCGGCGCGGCACGCCGCGACGATCGCGCGCATGAGGCGCAGCATGATGTTCGTGCCTTTGGGCCAGGCGTCGATGTCGGCGTCGTCCATCAGGGTCGCCGATGCCACTTCCGCATGCGCGAGCGTCATGCTTTGCGCCATGACTTTACGTACGCCGCGCAGTAGTTCCTGCGGGCCGATCTCGGCGAGGATGCGCGCGGCGCGCTGCACATCCGCGCTCGTGAGCAACCCGTCCGCGCCGGTCGGTGTAACCATGGCGAGATCGACGTTCAGCTTGCGCGCCAGTGCGCGCACTGCAGGAGTCGCTTTGATGCCGTGAGCGGGTGCCGATGGCGTAGCCGGCGCCTCGGCCATGACCTTCTGTCCGACTTCAACTTTGCCGACAACGGTGCCGGAGTCTTCCTCGCCGCCTTCGAACGCTACGAGCGGCTGGCCCACGTGCGCGACGTCGCGTTCGTTGCCGTACAGCTTCATTATCTTTCCCGCGTAAGGGGAAGGAATGTCGACGATCGCTTTGGCTGTCTCGACCGATGCGAGCGGCTGATCCACCGCGACAGTGTCGCCGGCCTTCACGTGCCAGGTGACGATTTCCGCTTCCTGCAGGCCTTCGCCGAGATCGGGGAGCTTGAAAATTTTCATGATTTTTAATTCGAAAACCTGATATCCGCAGATAAACGCGGATAAACGCGGATGAAACTGCTCGTGTTGGTTTTGACTTTATCTGCGTCCATCTGCGTTTGGATGCGGCTCAAAGGGTTTGGATGCTGAGCTAGGCGAATTCGAGAACTTTGCGCACCGCTGCGCTGATCTGCGCTTTGCCGGGCAGATAGTAATGCTCGAGCCGCGAAAGCGGAACGACGATATCAGGCGCGGTCACGCGCTGCACGGGTGCGAGCAGCGTCAGCAGGCCGTTTTCGGCGAGATTCGCCGCGATCTCCGACGCGATGCTGCAATGGCGCGGCGCTTCGGTGACGATCACGCAGCGACCGGTCTTTGCCACGGACGCGAGAATCGTATCGAAGTCGATGGGCTTGAGCGTCGCAACGTCGATCACTTCGGCGGCGATGCCCTGTTCGGCGAGCTCGTCGGCGACCTGTAGCGTTTCGTAAATCATCGCGCCCCAGCTCACGAGCGTGACGTCAGTGCCTTCGCGCAGCGAATAACAGGTGTCGAGCGCGAGACTCGCGCCGTCGTCCACGACTTCTTCCTTGAAGAGCCGGTAGAGGCGCGTCGGCTCGAGAAAAATCACCGGGTCCGGATCGCGGATCGCCGCCAGCAGCAGCCCATAGGCACGCTTGGGCGACGAGGGATATACGACGCGGATGCCGGGGATGTGCGCGAACATCGCGTCGGGACTTTCGGAATGATGCTCGGGCGGGTGTATCCCCGCGCCGCAGGGCGTGCGCAGCACCATCGGGCACGAGAGGCGGCCGCGCGAGCGATGGCGCAGCCTTGCCGCGTGATTGAGGATCTGATCGATCACCGTATAGGAGAAACCCGAGAACTGGATTTCGGCGACGGGCTTCACTCCTTCAGCGGCCATGCCGATGCTCATGCCGGCAATCAGATTTTCCGCGAGTGGCGTGTCGATCACGCGTTCCGGACCGAATTTATCCAGCAGGCCGAGCGTCGCGCGGAACACGCCTCCATCGCGGCCGACGTCCTGGCCGAGAGCGACGACTTCCGCGTCGTCGGTCATCGCGCGGGCGAGCGCGAGATTGACCGCTTCAACGAGTGTGATCTGGGCCATGGGTGGAATCGAGGATGGCGGCGCGCTGGGCGAGATAGGCCGCCGGCAGCGTCGCATAAAGCTTGTCGAACATCTGCTCGAGCGGCGGCGGCGGCGTATCGATATACGCCTGCGCCGCGGCCTGCACCTTCTGGTTGCACTGCTTGAGCAGGTTTTCTTCGTTGGCTTTTTCCCACGCGCCGATTTCGCTCAGGTAATTCCTGAGCCGCAGGATCGGCTCGCGTTTCCACGCGTCGGCGACTTCCTCCGGCGGGCGGTAGCGCGAGGCATCGTCCGCGGTCGTGTGGTCGGACAGTCGGTAGGTCACGGCCTCGATCACGGTCGGCCCGCCGCCGTCGTGCGCCTTGGCGAGCGCCTCGTTCATCGCGTGGTATACGGCGATCACGTCGTTGCCGTCGACCTGCACTCCGTGAATACCGGCGGCAATTGCTTTTTGCGCGAGTGTCTGCGCGGCGGTCTGCGTTTTGCGCGGCACCGAGATTGCCCATTGGTTGTTCGTGATGAAAAAGACGAGCGGCAGCTGCCAGGTGCCGGCGGCGTTGAGACTCTCGTAAAAATCGCCTTTCGACGTCGCGCCATCGCCGATCGTGCAGACAGCGGCGCGTTTCTGCCGGCGCAATTTCATCGCATACGCGACGCCGGTCGCGTGCAGGCACTGTGACGCGATGGTGATGCACACCGGGAAATCGCCGCGCGGCACGCCAAAGTCGCTGCCGCGCTCGTCGCCGCCCCAGTAGACCAGCAGTTCCTGCATGGTGACCCCGCGCATGATCTGCACGCCGTTCTCGCGGTACGTGCAGAGAAAGACGTCGTCTTTGTGCATCGCCGCGCCGATTCCCGCGTCCACGGCCTCCTTGCCGAGGAGGGATGCATAGGTGCCGAGCTGGCCCGTCCGCTGCAGCGCAATCGCCTTCGCGTCGTAAGTGCGCATAAGGACCATCGCGCGGTAGAGCTCGACCAGCTTTTCGGTGTCCTGCGCAAATGCCGGCAGCGGCGCCACGACCTTGCCGTGTGCGTCGAGATACTGCAGGTATTCGATTTGAAAGGAGGCGGCGATGGCCATGCGGCTTTTTCCGCTCGTATTCTAACCGCAAAGGGACACCTTTCGACGCACGGGAACACTCGTGTCCTGTCCGCCCTTCACCTTCGCGGGTATAATCCACGCCTGATCGCCGCCCGCCGCAATCCGGCCGGCGGTTTTTTATTTAATTCGATGAACGACCTCTCATTTCCCGCCGATCTCGTGCGCGACGTCGCGAAGCGCCGCACGTTCGCGATCATTTCCCATCCGGACGCGGGCAAGACGACGCTGACGGAGAAACTTCTGCTGTTCGGTGGCGCGATCCAGATGGCGGGCACGGTGAAAGCCCGCAAAAGCGCTCGCCATGCCACCTCGGACTGGATGGAGATCGAAAAGCAGCGCGGCATCTCGGTCACGAGCTCGGTCATGCAGTTCGAGTATTCGGGGCATACGGTCAACCTGCTCGATACCCCCGGCCACGAGGATTTTTCGGAAGACACGTATCGCGTGCTGACCGCCGTGGACGCGGCAGTGATGGTCATCGATGCGGCGAAAGGCGTCGAAGCGCAGACGATCAAGCTGCTCGAAGTGTGCCGCCTGCGCAATACGCCGATCATCACGTTCGTCAACAAGATGGACCGCGAAGTGCGGGAGCCCGTCGCGTTGCTGGAGGAAATCGAGTCGGTGCTGAAGATCGACTGCGCGCCGGTGAGCTGGCCGCTCGGCATGGGCAAGTCGTTCCGCGGCGTGTTCGACCTGCGGCGCGACCGGCTGGTGCGGTTCACGCCCGGCGAAGAGCGGCGCACGGACGATGCCGAGAATATCGAAGGCATCGACAATCCGCGTCTCGACGAATTGTTTCCGAACGAAGTGGCGGCCCTGCGGCACGACGTCGAGCTTATCCGCGACGCGAGCGCGCCGTTCGACCTCGAGTTGTTTTTGGCAGGACAGCAGTCGCCGGTGTTCTTCGGCTCGGGCATCAACAACTTCGGCGTGCAGGAAGTCCTGCAGGCGCTCGTCGAGTGGGCGCCGCCTCCACAGCCGCGCGACGGCGGCGACCGGGTGGTGAATCCGGCCGAGGCGCAGTTCAGCGGCTTCGTGTTCAAGATCCAGGCCAACATGGACCCCAAGCACCGCGACCGCATCGCTTTCTTCCGCGTGTGCTCCGGACGTTACGTGCCGGGCATGAAGGTGCATCACGGCCGCATCGGCCGCGAGATCAAGCTCGGCAATGCGCTCACGTTCATGGCGAACGAGCGCGTGAAGAGCGAAGACGCGGTCGCCGGCGACATCATCGGCATTCACAATCACGGCCAGCTGCAGATCGGCGACACGCTGACGGAAGGTGAAGAGCTCGGCTATAAGGGAATTCCATACTTCGCGCCGGAGCTCTTCCGGCTCGCGCGCCCGCGCGACCCCTTCAAGGCCAAGCAGCTGCAGAAAGGGCTGCGCGAGCTCGGCGAAGAGGGCGCGATTCAGGTATTCGACACGGGCACGTCGTTGCTGTTGGGCGCAGTCGGTCCGCTGCAATTTGAGGTCGTTGCGCAGCGACTGCAGACCGAATACAAGGTCGATGCGATCTACGACAACGCGAACATTTACACCGCGCGCTGGCTGACGTTCCCCGACGAGAACATGAAGCGCAATTTCGAGAAAGAGCTCGGCATCAACATCGCGCGCGACGTCGACGACAATCCGGTGTACCTCGCGCCAAACAAGCCGAACCTACAGCTCGCGATGGAGCGTTGGCCGCAGGTCGGGTTCCACGACACGCGCGAGCACGGCCAGAAGCTGGTTCATTGACTTGACTAAACCTTGAACCGCAAAGGACGCGAAGGACGCAAAGGGAACCCTGGCAAGAGAGAGTACGGGATCGACTGATGTCAACCTGCGCGCGGAATTCATGAATTCGCGAGCGCTCCTGTACATTTACAGCTTTTCCTTCGCGTCCTTTGCGTCCTTCGCGGTTCAAGATCTAACAGTCTGAGGTAAGAGGAACGAGATGAAGCTCGGTTTCTTCACCATGCCGATGCACCCGCCGTCGCGCAACTACACCGAAACGCTCAAGGAAGACCGCGCGGCGGTTCTGCTCGCGGACGAGCTCGGCTACTCCGAAGCGTTTATCGGTGAGCACGTGACCGACGTGTGCGAGTCGATACCGTCGTGCCTGGCGTTCATCGCGAGCGTGGCGGACGCGACGAAGCAGATCAAGCTCGGCAGCGGCACGGTGAACCTTCCGAACAATCATCCCGCGCAGGTTGCAGCGACGGTCGCCATGATCGACCACATGCTCGAAGGGCGCTTCCTATTCGGCATCGGGCCCGGCGGTCTGCGCTCCGACATGGAGATGATGGGCAACCTCGATCGCGACCGCAATGCGATGTTCGTCGAGGCGATCGACCAGATTCTCGCGATGTGGAGCGGTGAGCCGCCGTACAACGTCGAAGGGAAATTCTGGAACATCACGACCGCGCGCACGATGATTCCCGAAGTCGGGCAGGGCGTGATGCTGAAGCCGTTTCAGAAGCCCCACCCGCCGATCGTCGTGACCGCGGTCGTTCCGTATTCCAAAGGACTGGTCGAGGCGGCGAAGCGCGGCTGGCAGCCGATCAGCGCCAACTTCCTGCAGCCGGGTTGGGCGAAAACGCACTGGCCGAAGCACGAGGAAGGCTGCAAAGCCGCGGGGCTTCCCGCCGATCGCAACCATTGGCGCGTGTGCAAAAGCATATTCGTCGCCGACGACGATGCGACAGCGCGGCGCTACGCCAACGATCCGAAGGGTCCGTACGGGTTTTATTACTGGAACCTGCTCACGAAACGGCGCGGACACGGCAACGTCGATATCTTCAAGCGCGATCTGGCGATGTCCAACGACGCCGTGAGCATCGAGTACCTGCTCGACACGCTGGTGATTGCGGGTAGCGTCGACAGCGTGGTCGATCAGATCCTGTCATTCCGGGAAACGGTCGGCGATTTCGGTACGCTGCTATACGCAGGTCATGACTGGGCCGATGTGAAACTCGCGCGGCGATCGATGGAGTTGATGGCGGAGAAAGTGATGCCTGCCGTGAACAAGGTCATCGGCGGGCATTAGGTCTTACCCCATCCCCATCCCGGCCTTCCCCTTGAAGGGGAAGGTGAGATTAGCGCTTGCGCGGATAAAACTAGGCTGCCATCAGCTCGCGTAATTCGAACCCATCCCCACCTCGGTCCTCCCCTTGAAGGGGAGGATGAGAATGGGGCTTCGCTTGATGGCTAGGCTGCCATCAGCTCGCGGAGAACGTAGGGGAGTATCCCGCCGTTCTTGAGGTACTCGACTTCGATCGGCGAATCCACGCGCAGCGTGACGGTGACTTTCTGCGTGGAGCCGTCTTTGCGGTGGATGACGAGCGTTACGTCCTGCAGCGGTTTTACATTCCCGCCGGCGACGCCGATCAAGTCGAATGTTTCGCTGCCGTCGATCTTCAGTGACTGCACGCTGTCGCTGCCTTTGAACTGGCAGGGCAGCACGCCCATGCCGACCAAGTTGGAGCGGTGAATGCGCTCGTAGCCGCGGGCAACGACGACGCGCACGCCGAGCATCTGCGTGCCTTTCGCCGCCCAGTCGCGCGACGAGCCGGTGCCGTACTCTTCGCCGCCGAAAATGAACAGCGGCACGCCTTCCTTCTGATAGCGCATGGCCGCTTCGAAGATCGTCGTCTTCTCGCCGTCGGGCTGATGCAGCGTCACGCCGCCTTCGCTGCCCGGAATCATCAGGTTCTTGATGCGCGGATTCGCGAACGCGCCGCGCACCATGACTTCATGATTCGTGCGGCGTGAGCCGAAGCTCGACAAATCCGTGCTGCCCGCCGCCACTAGCCAGTCGCCGGCCAGCGTGCCCTTGCGGATCGGCGAGACGGGACTGATATGGTCCGTCGTCAGCGAATCGCCGTAGATGCCGAGCGCGCGGCCGCCATTGACGTCGCTGACTTTCGGCAACTCGCGCTTGAAGCCTTCGAAGAGCGGTGGCTCGAGCAGGTACGTCGATTTGTTGTCCCACTGGAAGAGCGCGCCTTTGGATTCCGGGATGGCTTCCCAGAGGTCCTTCGCGCCTGACAGGTCCCCGTATTCGCGCTTGAAGTTCTCGGCGTTCGTCGCGAACTTCATCACCGCGTCGACCTCGGCAGGGCTCGGCCACAGGTCTTTCAGATAAACCGGCTTGCCGTCCTTGTCGTTGCCGAGCGGATCGGTATCGACGTTTTTCAGCACGGTGCCGGCCAGAGCGAACGCAACGACGAGCGGCGGGCTCATCAGGAAATTCGCCTTGAGGCTCTGGTGCACGCGCGCTTCGAAATTGCGGTTGCCAGAGAGCACGGCCGCCGAGATCACGTCGTTTTTAACGATCGAGTCCTCGAGGTCCTTATCCAGCGGGCCGGCGAGGCCCATGCAGGTCGTGCAGCCGTAGGCGACGACGTAGAAGCCGAGCTGCTCGAGGTAGGGCAGCAAACCGGAGTCTTTGAGGTACGCGGTGACGACCTTGGAGCCGGGTGCCATGGACGTCTTAACGCGCGGGTGCGGTTTCATGCCGCGTTCGACGGCCTTCTTCGCGAGCAGGCCGGCCGCGAGCAGCACCCACGGGTTCGACGTATTCGTGCACGAGGTAATCGCAGCGATGCCGATATCGCCGTGGCCCACGTCGCCGATTGCCGGGTTGGCAACCGGGTACCGCTTGCTGAGATCGGCGGCCGGCTTGTTGTAGCCGTTTTCAGCGATGGGTTTCGAGAAGAGCTCCGTGAAGCGGCTCTTGATGTTCTCGAGATTGATACGGTCCTGCGGGCGCTTCGGGCCCGATACGCTCGGGCGCACGGTCGCAAGATCGAGCTCGACGACCTGCGAGTAATCGATTTCGCCTTTCTTCGGGATGCCGAACATGCCCTGCGCCTTGAGATAGCTCTCGATCGCGTCGCAGTACTGCTCGCGGCCCGACATGCGGAAGTACTCAATGGTTTTTTCGTCAACCGCGAAGAAGCCGCAGGTCGCGCCGTAATCGGGCGCCATGTTGGCCACGGTCGCGCGGTCGGTCGGCGTGAGCGACGCCGCGCCTTCGCCGAAGTATTCGACGAATTTGCCGACGACCTTGGTCTTGCGCAGCAGCTCCGTGACGGTGAGCACGAGATCGGTCGCGGTCACTCCGGGATTGAGCTTGCCGCTCATGTGCACGCCGACGACATCCGGCTCGAGGAAGTAATAAGGCTGGCCGAGCATTGCTGCTTCGGCTTCGATGCCGCCGACGCCCCAGGCGAGCACGCCGATGGCATTGACCATCGTCGTGTGCGAGTCGGTGCCGACCGTGGAGTCCGGATAATAAATGCCGTCCTTCTCCCAGACGCCGCGCGAGAGGTACTCAAGATTGACCTGGTGGCAGATGCCGTTGCCGGGCGGCACGACGCGGATGCCGGAAAACGCCTGCTTCGCCCATTTCAGAAATGTGTAGCGCTCGCCATTGCGCTCGAATTCGATTTCCATGTTCTTGCGCAGCGCGTCTTTCGAATTGTGCACGTCGACGACGACCGAGTGATCGACGACGAGATCGACGGGAACGAGCGGCTCAATGTGCTGGGGATCGAACTTCTGGCGCTGCGCTTCGGCGCGCATTGCGGCGAAATCGTTCAGAGCGGGAAAGCCTGCCATGTCCTGCAGCATGATGCGCGCGAGCACGAAAGGCACTTCCTCGGTGCGCGACGCGTTAGGCTTCCAGCCCGCGAGGGCCTTGACGGCGTCCTCGGTCACGCGTTTGCCGTCGCAGTTGCGCAGGACGGATTCGAGCACCACGCGCAGGCTGATCGGCATGCGCGAGGTCTTGCCGAGGCCGGCTTTCTCGAGCGCGGCGAGCGAATAGTACTTGCCCGTCTTGCCCGACTTCATCTTGAATTCCTGCAGCGAGTTGAACAGGTTGTGCGGCATTGACTCTTCTCCGTTTCTATTTTTCGGTGGTTGTGCTTTATGCGGCTTCGGGGCGAATCCGGTCAGGCCGCTTCCGCCAGAATCTGGCGCAAAACGTACGGCAAAATGCCGCCGTGCTTCAGATAGTCGACCTCGATCGCTGTGTCGATCCGCAGCGTCAACGGCACCTTTTCGGCTTTGCCGTCGGCCCGGGTGATCGTCATGGTCACGTCCTGCAGCGGCTTCACGTTGCCGCCTTCGAGGCCCTCGATCGCAAACGTTTCAGTGCCGTTAATGCCGAGCGTTTTCACATCAGTGCCGGGCTTGAACTGCAGCGGTACTACGCCCATGCCGATCAGGTTGGCGCGGTGGATCCGCTCGAAGCTCTTCACGATAACGGCCTTGACGCCGAGGAGCTGCACGCCTTTCGCCGCCCAGTCGCGCGACGAGCCCATGCCGTAGTCTTCGCCGCCGAAGATGACGAGCGGCGTGCCGGTTTTCTGGTAGAGCTCCGAGGCTTCGAAGATGGTCATCTGCGCGCCGTCGGGCATGTGTTTCGTGATCGGTCCTTCGGTGCCGGGCGCGACGGCGTTGCGCAGCCGGACGTTGGCGAAGGTGCCGCGCACCATCAGCTCATGGTTGCAGCGGCGCACGCCGAAGTGCCCCCATTCGGACGGCGGGCTGTTGTAGCCCTCGAGCCATTTGCCCGCCGGCGTGCCGGGCTTGATCTTGGTCGACGGGCTGATATGGTCGGTCGTGATCGAGTCGCCGAGGATCGCCAGCGCCCGCGCGCCCTTGATGTCGGTGACTTTGCCAAGCTGGCGCGTCACGCCCATCATGAAAGGCGGCTCCTTGATGAAGGTCGATTTCGGATCCCACTTGTAGACGGCGCCGGGAATCGTGGGGATCGCCTCCCACAGTTTCTTGTTGCCCGACAAGTCGCCGTACTCCTTGCGGAAATGGTCGGCATTCGCGGCGAACTTCATCAGTGCCGCCACTTCCGCATCGGTCGGCCACACGTCCTTCAGATAAACAGGCTTGCCGTCGCTGCCGATGCCCAGCGGGTCTTTCGTGAGATCCGTGCGCACGGTGCCCTTGATGCCGTAGGCCACGACCAGCGCGGGACTCGCGAGGTAGTTCGCGCGCAGGTTCGCGTGCACGCGCGCTTCAAAGTTGCGGTTGCCGGAGAGCACCGCGCACGTGACGAGATCCTTCGATACGACGGCCTCTTCGATTTTCGGATCGAGCGGGCCGGCGGCGCCCATGCAGGTCGTGCAGCCGTAGGCGACAACGCCATAGCCGAGTTTTTCGAGATAGGGGAGGAGGCCCGCATCGCGAAGATAATCGGTAACGACCTTCGAGCCCGGTGCGAGCGAGGTTTTGACGCGCGGGCTGACTGTCAGCCCTTTTTCTACCGCCCGCTTGGCCAACAGGCCCGCCGCGAGCAGCAGCGCGGGGTTCGAAGTGTTCGTGCATGACGTGATCGACGAGATAAGCACGTCGCCGTGGCCAACGTCGAATTCCGGATGGCCGCTCGGTTCCCGGCGCGTGAGATCGGCAGCCGGGCGCGCATACCCGTTCTTGTCGGCCGGGGCGGAAAACAGCATGTCGAAGTTGCGGCCGAGGTCGGGCAGGTTGACGCGGTCCTGCGGGCGCTTCGGGCCCGAAAGACTCGGTACGATACTGCCGAGATCGAGCTCGACCACCTGCGAGTAATCGATATCGCCTTTTTTTGGCATGCCGAAGAGGCCCTGTGCCTTGTAGTAGGCTTCGATGGCGCTGACCTGCGCGGCGTCGCGACCGGTGATGCGGAAATACTCCACCGTCTTTTCATCGACCGGGAAATAGCCCATCGTCGCGCCGTATTCCGGCGCCATATTGGCGACCGTGCAGCGGTCTGCAGCCGTCAAGGCGGCCGCGCCTTCGCCGAAGTACTCGACGAACTTGCCGACGACCTTGGTCTTGCGCATGAGCTCGGTCACCGTCAGCGCGAGATCGGTTGCGGTAACGCCTTCGCGTAGCTTGCCGGTCATGTGGCAGCCGACGACGTCGGGCGTCAGAAACGCGTTGGGCTGTCCGAGCATGCCGGCTTCGGCCTCGATACCGCCCACGCCCCAGGCCACGACGCCGATGCCGTTGACCATCGTCGTGTGCGAGTCGGTGCCGAACACGGTGTCGGGGAACCACACGCCGTCTTTTTCCCAGACGCCGCGCGAGAGATATTCCATGTTGATCTGATGAATGATGCCGTTGCCGGGCGGCACGACGCGCACGGTCTCGAACGCACCCTGTGCCCATTTGACGAAGCTATAGCGCTCGGCATTGCGCTTGAATTCGATTTCCTGGTTGCGCTGAACCGCGTCCGGCGCGTTGTAGACGTCGATTTCGACCGAGTGGTCGACGACGACGTCGACCGGCACCAGCGGCTCGATCTTGCTGGCGGCGAGACCCTGACGCTCGGCGGCTGCGCGCATCGCAGACAGATCGTTGAGCGCACCGAAGCCGATCAGGTCCTGCAGCACGATACGCACGACGATGAACGGAATCTCGGAGGTGCGTGCGCCGTTCGCCTGCCATGCGGCGAGCGCTTTCACGTGCTCTTCGGTGACGCGCTTGCCGTCGCAAAAACGGATCAGCGATTCCAGCACGATGCGCAGGCTGACCGGCAGGCGCGACACTTTCCCAAGCCCCGCCTCCTCGAGTGCCGCGACCGAATAATACTTTCCGGTCTTGCCGGCGGAAGGAGTGAAGGTTTTGAGGGAATTGAAGAGGTTATGTGGCATGCAAACTCCGGCATCGATGACGGTTAACGAAGACGTAGGCAGGAAACTGCAGGTGAGCTGCTCGCGACGGTCCGGCGGGCGCCGGGAAAAGCTGCAATTATAAAGCGATATCAGCGTTCTTCCCATTCGCGGGCAAACGCTCGCAAGCCCGGAGACGCGTTGTACACCGGAAAGTGGCCGCGCAGAAAAATCTGCGAGCTGCGCTCGTAGGCCGCGCTCGCGACCTGCACGCCGCCGGCGGTCAGCGAGGCGGCGATCCGCGCGCGCAGGACGCCGGCAGGATTGCGCATCTCCACGACTGTCACGCTTTGAGCGGCCGCGAGCTTCGGCAGCCCGCGTGCGAAGCGGTTTGCCACTGTTCCGGGGATCAGGCAGCCCACGGCAAGGCAGCAGCCGCCGGTCACCGCGAGCGATGCATGCGGGGTCTGCGGCGTGAAATAGCGGACGAGGATGTGCTCGTCGCCAACCGGCGGTGCGACCATGCAGATCTTGGGTATGGTTTCGCTGCGGGCCAGATCCTCGGGACTCATTGCCTCGCCGTTGCGCTTCCTGAGTCCCATTTTGAGCCCGGCTTCAACCCAGACCGCCTGCAGGCGGTCTTTGAGCGCGTGATCGCGCGCAAGCTCGTCGAGCGTTTCATGGCCGGTCTTGCCCAGCGCCGCCGCGCTGACGATAACCATGGGGACTGCGACATCGACGCACGACGCTTCGATGCCGGCGAAGGTATCGAGCGGATTGCCGGTCGGCAGCAGCTTGCCGGTCTTGGCGCCGACCGGGTTGCGCAGGCTCAGCTCGACGCCGGGAAACTTGCCCATGACACCCGGGATTTCGGTATCGGCGGGAATGAACGGCGTGCCGTCGGGCGTTTTGACCGTCGCGTCGGTCGTCACGCGCGTGTTGGTATTGAAAATGCGCATGACCGTGATGCCGCGCGCTGCCTTGAAGAGGCCGGTATCGAGCGCGTACACTTTCCAGCACAGTGGGATCCGAAGCTTGGAATTCACGTGACTTGAAGTCGCG